>Ga0210024_1004063_pt1 | contig 11695 bp, 14 predicted proteins | sample CryGeymeta201525_FD_183988 | JGI IMG/M metagenome (GOLD analysis project Ga0210024, IMG submission 183988) | Groundwater microbial communities from Crystal Geyser aquifers in Utah, USA - Crystal Geyser metaG 2015-25 (SPAdes) (version 2) | ecosystem: Environmental > Aquatic > Deep subsurface >... | reverse complement strand
ATCAATAAATAGTTTGCCCAATAAATGGAGAGGAAACTAAGAAAAAGCGCCGTGGTAATGGTAATGATGGGTGGTAAAAAAATATAAATTATTTTTTTCATTTCAATAAATCTTCGATTGAAACGCCCAACGCTTTAGCGATTTTTGCCATAGCAAACACTGACGGCTTTTTAATTACGCCTGTTTCAATTTTAGTAAGGGTAGTATAAGGAATATCCGCCTTCCTTGCAAATTCATCTTGCGAAAGTTCAAGTTTTGTTCGTAAAGACCTAATTCTTTTTCCCAATTTATTCTCTTGATTATTGTCCATAATTTGATAACATTAAATTGTTGACAAATAATTCTACCACTATTATACTAACAAATATAATGATAAAAGGCAAGGTTTTAAAAACTAAGAAAAGCCCGCTTCTGGCCAAAATAAAGTTCGAGCCGACATTTTTTCAGGTTCTTTGGCGGTTTGCCTTTCCGCTTCCGCTTTTGGGCGAGGCGGGCCCCGCACAAATCCCTTCGGGATTATGCGGGGTAAACTCCAGGGGGCTAAGGGGAATTTTTACCCCGCACTTCGAGCGAAGCGAGATAGTTGCGGGGCCGCCCGCCGAGCCCGTTAATGAAATCGGTTCGGATATTTTCAAATACATACCGCCAGTCGGTAAAAGTTCTTGCTGGCTCGCCCGCTACGCGGGCTCGCCACCCGATTTTGAACGCAAAATTGAATTTTTTGTCTTTGTTCCGCAAAGCGGAACGCCAGAAGCGGGCTTTTCTAAATTAAAACTATGAAATATTTTATCTACACAAGAAAATCTACTGACTCGGAAGAAAGACAAATCTTAAGCATTGAAGCGCAACTCGCAGAGTTGCAGGAATTTGCCGCCAAAGAAAAACTTGAAATCGTCGCCTCGCTCTGCGAGGCGCAAACCGCCAAAGAACCTGGCCGAAAAATTTTCGGAGAAATGCTTGATCGGATTTGCGCTGGCGAAGCCAGCGGAATTTTGGCTTGGCATCCGGACCGATTAGCCCGTAATTCCATAGACGGAGGCAAAATCATTTATCTGCTGGACACAGGAAAACTTCTAGATTTGAAATTCCCAACTTTTTGGTTTGATTCAACACCGCAAGGAAAATTCATGCTCTCTATCGCTTTCGGCCAAAGCAAGTATTACATTGATAATCTTTCGGAAAATATAAAGCGAGGACACCGCCAAAAACTGCGAAAAGGAATTTGGCCCGGCTTTGCGCCACTCGGCTATCTCAATAATCACCGCACTAAAGAGATAGATTTGGACAAAGAAAAAGCCCCGTTTATCAGAAAAGCGTTTGAACTTTACGCCACCGGTGAATATACACTAAAAGCCGTAAAGCAGTTTTTGGCGGATAGCGGAATTTCAAGTTATAGAAAAAGGCCTCTTTCTGTTTCCTGTGTCCAGCGATTTCTCAAAAATCATTTTTACTACGGAGTATTTAGGTTTAACAACGAACTTTATCAAGGAACGCATGAGCCAATTATTTCCAAGAAACTTTTTGATTCTGTTCAACAAGTAATGAACAACCGAGGAAAAAAGAAACGCAAACGAAAACACGAATTTGCTTTTTCCGGCTTAATGCGTTGTGGGAATTGCGGTTGCTTAATAACTGCCGAGAAACAAAAAGGACATAACTATTATCGTTGTACTAAGAAAAAGCAAAAATGCGATGAAAAGTATTTAAGAGAAGAAAATCTTGTTGGACAGATGAGAGATTTTATTCAAAAAGTTTTTTTGCCTGACGATTGGGCGGAAAATATGTTAGCCGAGATAGATAAGGAAAAAGAGCAAGCCAAAAAAGAAAGTGAGGTTTTTGTTCAAAATCTCCAAAATCAAAAATCGGAAGTTGAGCAAAAAATTGAAAACTTGCTAGACCTCTATATTGAAGGCGGGGTTTTAACTCTTGAAGAATATCAAGCCAAGAAACAAAAACTGCTCAACGAAAAACTGGATATTGAGCAAAAAATCCGAGATTTTGAACAAATGGGGAATAATTGGCTCGAACCGATGAGAGAAATGATTTTTGAGGCGAGACAAGCCAAAATTCTGCTGTCGCAAGGCGACAATCAGCAAATCCTAACATTTCTAAAAAATGTCGGCTCGAACTTTATTTTGAAAGATAAAAAACTCAATTTTGCGTTCAAAATCGGGTGGCGAGCCCGCGTAGAGGGCGAGCCAGCAAGAACTTTTACCGACTGGCGGAGGAGGCGGGATTCGAACCCGCGTGAGACTTGCGCCTCAGAGGTTTAGCAAACCTCCCGAATTGACCAGACTATCGGACTCCTCCTAATTTAAAGCTATTTTAACAGAAATTCTGCTTTAAAACTACCTGGCTATTGTTATCCCCCAAACCTTTTTAACCCCGGCTTTTTTTAAAACTCCGGCGGCTTCTTTCATGGTTGAGCCGGTAGTCCAGACATCATCTACTAACAGAATATTGAATAATGAATTATGAATATTGGGGGAAAGACAAAAAATGCCTTTGACATTTTCCTGCCTTTCTTTTTGGGTTAATTTTGTTTGTGAGACGGTATTTTTTTCCCGAACAAGTATTTTATCCGAAAAGGATAAATCAAACAGACAAGCAGTTCTTTTTCCAAAAAGCGAAGATTGATTAAAACCGCGTTTTCTTTGTTTATACCAGTGCAAGGGTATCGGCACAACAATTGGTTTTTCTTTCTCCATAAATTGCCTTAGAAAAATGATATTAGGTTCTTTCCTCTCAATCTCATCCTTGATCAACCGCCAAAATTCTTCTTCCAAATCCGTCACCAGTTTATATTTTAATTTGTGAATCGCACTTCTGATTATGCCCCCGTAAACAAAAAAAGAAAAAAGACCTTCTAGGGAAAATTTAGTCAAACAAAAGCGGTGAGTCCGACCAAAAGGGCTCGGCTTCCCGCAAACAGGGCAAATCTGATAGATCTTTCCTATTTTTAACCGGCATTCGGCACAAAAATAACAGGCTTTTTTACCGCACCCAAGGCAAGATTTAGGAAAAAGAAGGTCTAAAACAGTCATTTAATTTAGTTTAACACCAAGGTGGTAAAATTAAGACATGAAGATCATCAACAAATCGGTAGGTTACGATTATGAGCTTTACGATAAGTTTGAGACGGGCGTGGAGTTAACCGGCGCTGAGGTCAAATCTTTGTTTTTAGGCCACGCAACACTTGGTGAAGCTTACGTAAAATTTGTAGGGAACGAGCTTTTCTTGCTCAACGCCCATATTCACCCGTATTCTTATGCCGATACCACCAAAATCGACCCTAAACGGACACGCAAACTGCTCCTGCACAAAAAAGAGCTAATATCCTTGCAGTCAAAAATGCAGCAGAAAAATCTTGTTTTAATACCTGTCTCGTGGTACAATAAGGGGCACCAAATCAAGTTGGAAATTGCTTTAGCTAAGGGTAAGAAAAAGTGGGAAAAAAGAGAAGCGATTAAAAAAGCCGATTTGATAAGAGAAACACAGGAAATTTTAAAATTAAAAATTTAAGGTGTTAGTTTACTGCTGAAGATTAATAACAGATTGGGGATGACTGGTATCGACGGGAAGCGCTCTTTTAAAAATGCAAGCCTCCTTTGAGCAGCAGGAGTAAAACAAGTTCAAAAAAACAAAAGACAATTCTTACGAAGTGTCTCCTTCAGTTGACGGCTTTGCCGTTAACTACGCTTTTGCGTAAAAGAAGGCATCTAGATCGTTTTTCCTTGCCGGAACTTTTTAGGTGTAAACAAAGACAAGGTGCAGATGGAAAGCCCGCTAAACGCTTTTCATTCAAGCTTGAGTTTAGCAACCTTTATCTTTCCAGACTAACGGATCAGGATAGAGGCAAAAAAGTTAGTCTAAGCTTGTAGATGTTTTAAAAAGTTCTTTTCGGATTCCGGTTCAATTCCGGACATCTCCACCATTCAACGCAACCCAACCTCATAAATTTTACTTCTTGAGAGAAGGAAAATTTTCTTTAGTGACTCGATTGCCACCAGGTCTTCAGCCTGTTTTATCTCTTCCCCACTATAGGCAATTTTAAACTCGCCGTTTTTGGCAATGACAAAAATTTTGCCCCTACTTTTATCCAAAACATACAAATTTTGTGTCTCGGTTGAAGTGTAAATTTTAACCGGATTCCCAAAACTTTCCGGCCCGCCTTGCGGCGAGGCAGGCATCTTTGATAAGACAAAACTTTCCTGCTTCCCTAAATTAAACTTTAAAATATTATCCTCCTCCAAAATCCAGACTGACCCGTCAATCGCCAGGCAAACCGCTTTTGACAAATCCGGCCGGTCACCGACAAACCAGCCTTTTTTGGCGCCAAATTCGTCTCCATTGGCCGCATAGCGCCAAAGATTGCTCCCCCCGCGATCAAGCAGATACAGGTTCTGACCAAAAGAGGCCATACCGGCAATTTCCTTCCACTCCACGTCTTTGCTTATCTTTAAAGACACCGCCTTGTTCTGAGGATTGACTTCTTCCACTCCCTTGCTTGAAAAGACAATAACTTTACTACCGAAGACGGTTGTTAAGTTACCCCCCTCTCCCGAAATATCAAAAACGGTATGGGATTTTTTTTCATAATCTAAAAGATACACTTTCTTTTTATTGGGATCCAAAATCACCAGATTTTTGTCAATAACCGAAAGTGAAACCCCCCCCGCTCCGTCTTGTATAAGATTCAAATCCATAAAGGTTGGAGTGTCGTTCAAAACAATTTCCGACTGCGAAGAGGAAAGAAAATCTTCAATCTGTTTTTTAATCAACTCCGTCTCGGCAAATCCCCCTTTAACCCCAATTGCTTTTTGGGTAATATTTTTGGCTTCTTCCGCCAACAACCGTCCTTTTCCGGGATCAGTGACAAAAACCGCTCTTGCTTGGTTGAATTTTTCTTCTGCTTGGGAGAGAAGAGCTTTCACTTCTGTTTCCTTTTTAGCTTCATAGCTTTTTTTAATCCCGAAAATAAAACCCAGCCCCAAAATAACGAGCAACACCAAAGAAAGGATAAAATAAAACCTTTTCTTGGAAGCAAAATCTTTATTGCGGACAAAAATTCTGTTTTTAAAAGAAGGAGGGGGGAAAAGAGAAGGCACTTCTTCGGTTTGAATTTCTTCTTGGACTTCTTCAAACAAACCCAATATCGCCGCCGCATCTGCCATTTCACTCTGGCCGAGTATCGCCGGTGCCAAAAGTTCAACCGCTTGGTCAAGCTCGCTGTTTTCCAAAGCTAATTTTAAAATTTTATTCTCAATTACCCTAAAAAATTTTTCTGAGCCTAAAATTATTAAGTCGTTGTCCTTAATAAAACCACTGGCAGTAACCAAATCCCCGCCTCCTTCAAGAACTACCCCAAGTTTGTCTTCCCGTTTAAGCAGGATTTTCCCTTTGCCAAAAACCGCCAGATAAATAACTTCTCCGACCAAAGCGGCAGCGACAATCTCTACCCCTCCCTGCTCCTGACAAACTTTTTTGACTGCTTCCCCAAGTCTTTCAAAAGCAGATCCTTCAAGATTCCCGTAATATTCCTCGTGCAAACGACCTAATATTTCCCGTCCGGCCGCCACCGCCTCGATTCCGTCCCCCAGTCCCTGAATTACCAAAACCGCCAGTAGATCGCCTCTTTTTTCTTTCTTTTCGCTCTCTTCAGAAGAAAAGCAGTGGGTTTGCGACCAGCGGGAACTGCTGGGGGTACCGACAATTTTGGCGCTTTGCAACGCAAAGTTCATTTTCATTAAGGCAGGCTGTTAAAGCAACAGCAGGACAAATAAAAAAATAAAGGCAGAAAACAAAAACAGAACCCAGGAAACCAGCCGGAGGGAACCGGTCAGGATGCCGAAAACGACATCGGTCATCAGTCTTACCTGCCGGACAACAATGAAAGCGAAAACGACATAAACCGCCAAGCCCAGCAAAACAAACAGTTTTGCTATTCCCCATATATTTATATTTAAAATTGTGTCGATTATGTTATCCATAGACAAATTTTTAATTTCAAATTATCGGATGCGTCCCTCCAGGGCCTCAATTTTTTCCTCCGTTCTCAGTTTCTGAAGTATTTCCGCCACCTTTGCCGGCCGGGGAATATCCTCAAAAACAAATTCCACAATCTCGGCCGCAGTTTGCACCGTAACATCACCGTAATTAAAGATCGTCCCGAAAGCTCCGGAATTGTTAAAAGAGACGTCTTGGATTTTATCCAGTTCGCAGTCGGAAATTTTTTTAGTCGTCAAATTAACAAAATCAATATCGATGATCCGCTCGTCGGTAATAATGGTCATGTTAAAAAGCCAAGCTAAAAATTTTTCAAAAATAAACATCAGGGTTATCAAATACCAGACAATGACAAAAACAAAACGGTATTTCTCGGGAAAAGAAGCAAGCAGGGGAAAAAAAGTCAAAACCGCCGGGGCAAAAAATAAAACCAGCGCTATAAAAAACCAGGGCAAATTAGTTATCCAATGGCGCCGTAGTATCAAAAGAATTTCCTCTTCCGGATCCTGAGTGTCAAAATGAACGCCCTTTTTTGGCAAAATTAAAAGCGAAGATAAACAGTGGCCGCTTTGAGGAGGCAAGAACTCCCGTTTGGTCGTCTTTTTGACTTCCTCTTTGGGTTGATTGGACGAATACAATTCTGGCATAATAATCTCTAATTAATCTAATTTCTAATTACTCTAAATAAATCCCAATTCCAGAATTCTCAAAAATTTTAGATTAATTAGGTCAATTCTTATTATAGTCTATTTCTTCATAATATTGAAAAGACTGGATTTGATGCCAATCGCCCCAGGGGCTCGAAGGTTAAAAATATATTTAAGTTCTTCACCGGAAAATTCTTTTCGGCCCCTGTCCGTTTCCAAATAAACTTTGGCGGTAAATCCGTCATTCGAGTAAACAATTTCAGGAGTACCGTTAATTTTGGTAACCGGCCCGCCGTATTTCCCCGCTTCGCTTTTAACCTTACTCCTATCCCAAGTATCCGTAACTCCAGCCTCCAAAAAAGAAAGGTGGGTCACCTCGGAAGAATTGCCTTTATAAATCAGAAGGGCATTAATAATGTCACTGAATTCTTCTTCCGTCAGCCAAGGATGGGAACGGCCGTACGAGACATTGCTTCTCGTTTTATACCAGGATTTATAAAACCAGGGTGATTCGGCGGTTTTTTCGTAAGCTTGACTGGTCCAGCCCCCTTTTCCACTTGGAGTATCCCAAAGACCGGGGGTGGAATGGCCGTTGTAAGAATAAGAAAAAGTGTACCCGCCGGCGGTTGAAGCGTACCAGGCGGAAAAGGGCTTGCCTCCGGCCATCAATACCCAACCCCGCGTGGCATTGACCGCCTCCTCCCATTTACCCCCCTTGTTACTTGGTTTATAAACCTGGCAGGATTCGGTGGCACAGATTGAGCCAGCGCCGTTATTTGTATAAGCCAAGGCGTAAGACCGGGCCGCCACCGCCTGGGCTTTTAAAGCTTCGAATCCGCCGCTGTCACCCCAGCCCGACGGCATTTCGTAAATCCGCTTGACATATGTTTCAATATCAACGGTTCCGTAACCGCTCACCCGAATATTTATGCCCGTCGAATAATCTTTTTTAATTTCCACCCCTCCGTAATAAGCGTGCAGTATGTCTTCGGCCGATTGGCCCGCTTTGGCCCGGCCGTACGCTCCATACTGACTCATGCCCTTGCGGTGGGGCGCCCCAAACGAAAAGACCGCAAACGCCGGGGAAAAACCGGGATTATAATCCGGCCGGGAAGCGGGATCGTCTGCCGGAGGAACATCGCCGACAGAAGTGGAAAAACCACCGGCTTTTAAAGCTTGAATTTCGGCAATCTTTTTCTTAACTTGGCTAAAAAAGGTTTCGGTTTTCTCAACCTCACCCTCTAAAAATTCAGCCTGCTTGTCAATTCGAACTTGCAGACTAGTTAAAGAAGTTTGATTTTTCTTTAAGGTCTCTTTGTCTTTTTTTAAAGAACTAATTTTTTGGGAAATACCGGTTATCAGTTGCCAATCCTGTTGGGCCGAGGTCCGGCGTAAAGTTAACCCCTGATTAAAATCCGCCACCGATTTGGTTGAGAAAAGTAAAGTTAGAACGGTAAACTCCCTCTCTTTTTTGTAAATGTCTCTCAGCCGATCAGAAAGAATTTCCGTCTGCGCGGTTAAATCCGTTTCTCTTTGAACGATCTCCTTCTCCGTCGCTTTCAATTTTTTGGTTAAATCCGCCAACTTGGCAATAATGCCATTTAATTGTTTTTGGAAAGAGGCCAGGTTTGATTTATTTTTCTCATGAGCGTCTTTATATGTATCGAGAAGTTTCTCCTGCTCCGCAATTTGGCAAACATAATCAGTTGCGGGACAATTTTGGGCAAAAACATAAAACTTAAAACTAATAGCTAATAGCGAAAAACCAAAACTCAAAACTAAGAACTTAAGAAGATTCTGAATTTTAAACCTAGATTTTGCCTTTTGCATTTTGATTTTTGAATTGTGTTTCCATTTTACCATTTTAATCGGGTGTGATAAGATTTAAGAAATGAAGAAAAAATTTTTCCTACCAGCAACTTTTATCCTCATTTTTTGTGTTTATTCTTTTCCAAGAATTGTGACCGCGACAGTTGGTGAATCTTGTTGTCAAAAATACACAGGAGCAAGAAGGCAAAAATACAACATAGAGACCGACAAATGCGACCATTATGTTTTGGGGGTAAAAGCCGAAGAATATGATATCTTGTGTGAAAGACCTCTAGAAAAATGTCAAGAAAATGGTTTAGATGAATTAGGGACATGTGTTTTTACAAATCCACATATCACTCCCACTCCAACAGAAACACCTTCTTATCCTGAACCTGGTTTTTGTAACATCGAACCATATTCTTTCGATGAAATTGGATTTTACGACATTACAATTACAAACTCCGAAATTAAGAAAGATATCTCCTATAGCGTTGTCACGCCAGACGGAGCTGTCGTTGAGGTAAAATCAAAAACCAATGGGAAAATTGTATTCAAATACTACCTCGGTCCAACAGAAAAAGGAGGACAAATTTTAGTCAGAGAATATAACTTAGGAAGAAAACTTATTTGCACGGGTTTAATAAAAACAAGTAACGATAAGAAGATTGATCCCACGTGCAACTCAGGTCAAGGAATAGACACCGCAATTGGTTGTATTCCTACAAGCAGTTTAAATGCCTTTGTTGGTTGGATTTTGGGAAAAGTTGTTTTTATTGCCTCGGGAATCGCTTTTCTGCTCATGGCTTTTGGGGCTTTTCAGATTATCACTTCTTCCGGTGATCCTAAAAAAACCCAAGCGGGAAAAGAGCTTATCACCAGCGCTCTTTCCGGGCTTTTGTTCATAATTTTGTCAATATTTTTGTTAAAATTAATCGGGGTTGATATTTTAAAAATCCCCGGTTTTGGCTAATTTTATGCGAATTCTTATTGCTCAAATAACACCAGCGGTAGATTTTGATAAACTAAAACAAGAACTTACAACCACTTATGTTCCGAGTATAAAGCCGGAATTTCTGGGGGGAGCTTCGAATGTATATCCGATTCTTTCAGACGTTTTAAAATATATTTATGTTTTTGCCGGACTATTGCTTTTGTTTTATTTAATTTATGGCGGATTTCATATGATGATTGCCGCCCGTGATGAAAAAGGACTGGTGGAGGCCAAAGGGAAAATAACAAATGCGCTGGTTGGTTTTCTGCTGCTATTCGTCTCCTATTGGATAGTGCAGATAATGGAGTATATCCTCGGGATCAAAATATTTTAGGGTGAGGGTGAGAAATGGGAAGTGGGTCGAGGGTGAGAAGTGAGGATAAGTAAAATAAAATGCCAATAAGAAGTTTTAAAGATTTAGATGTTTATAACAACTTGTATCAGGCATCTTTGACTGTCTTAAGAGAAATACTCCCAAAACTTCCGGAAGAGGAAAAATACAACCTTAAAGATCAAATTAGAAGATGTTGTATGTCGCCATGCGCGCTTATCGCTGAAGGATATGCCAAGAAAAATCAAAAGTTGGCATGGAAAAAATATTTACAAGACGCTATAGGAGAATGTAATGAAATGATAACTCACCTATCCTATGTCAGAGATTTATATTCAAATAAAATTGATCCTAACCTTTGTAACAAATTGATCGACACTTATGATATTTCGGGAAAACAATTATATCGTCTTGCCGAAAGTTGGAAGAATTATTAACCCATTTCTCACCCCCACTTCCCGACCCACTTCTCACATCTCAACCTCACCCTTAAAATCGCTTTCAGCGATTACTTCCCGAATCTGCGTTGACGCCGCTGGTACTCTAAAATTGCTTTAACTAATTCCTCCGGTCCAAAATCCGGCCATAAAATGTCGGTAAAATAAAGTTCGGAATAACTCATTTGCCAAAGCAAAAAATTAGAAAGCCGAATTTCGCCTCCGGTTCTGATAATTAAGTCCGGATCCGGCTGGCCGTTGGTATAAAGATGGTTGGAAATAACCTCTTCGTTAACTTTCTCGGGGGCAATTCCTTCCTTGATTATTTCTTGAACGGCCTTAACAATTTCGTCCCTGCCTCCATAATTTAAAGCCAGATTAACTTTAATTCTTTCGTGTTTTAAAACAATTTTCAAAATTTCTGAAATTGCCCGAGCCACTTTGCGGGGAAAGGCCTGAAAATTGCCTAAAATAAACAGCCTTACTCCTCTTTCCTGATATTCTTTCTTTTTTTCCTGACAAATCCGAATCAGCAATTCAAAAATTCCTTTTACTTCACCGGCACTTCTTTTCCGCCAATTTTCAGTTGACAAAGTATAAACCGTTAAATGTTTAACCCCAATCTCACTCGCTTTTTTAACAATTTCGTCCAGATTTTTTGCCCCTGCTTCATGGCCTTCACCTACGGATTTTCTTTCTTTTTCCGCCCACCGCCGGTTGCCATCCATGATAATGGCAATATGCTTGGGAATGTTGGTTTTGTCTAAAGTTGTCATTTTAAATCTCGCTATTTCAACCTGTTTAAAATATTTATAAATGTCTAATTAACCTAATTAATCTAATCATTCTAATTACTCTAATCAATTCCCAATTTCAAAATGTCCCAGTTCTAATCATTTGGTAATTGGAATTTATTTTATTAGGTTAATTAGAATAATTAGAAATTAGAATAATTTTAGTGAACGCATTCTAACATTAAGTCTTATTCCCAACAATCCCCCTTTGTTTTAATAAAGGGTCATACTGGGGGGGTACTAAACTCCACTTTTGTTCATGACCAATAACCGTTCCCGTTTCGTCGATAAGTGGCTTATGCCAATGATATCGACCGTGGAATTTCAAAATCGGTTCCTCTCCGGGGTTTGGCAAAGTGACAATTTCTATGGTTCCTTGGAAATCCCCGGTAATATGATCATGACTTACCTGCCGCCAATATGAAGATTCACGCCTTTCGGGCATCTTTCCTCTCTTTCTTTATTCCAAGAAAGCGAAAACTCCGACCGTAAGATCGTGGGTTTTTTATAACCGTATAGAAGCAATTACCAAGAAAGAGTAAGAATAAAGAGACAAGGAAAGAAATAAACAAGAACGAAATTTTAGCTAAAACTCCAAACTGCAGCCGGCCAAAGATAAAAATCCGCGATACTAATAAAATACAAATCCAGCCTAACCAAAGTCCGATTGGCAAACC
>Ga0210024_1004059_pt1 | contig 11701 bp, 12 predicted proteins | sample CryGeymeta201525_FD_183988 | JGI IMG/M metagenome (GOLD analysis project Ga0210024, IMG submission 183988) | Groundwater microbial communities from Crystal Geyser aquifers in Utah, USA - Crystal Geyser metaG 2015-25 (SPAdes) (version 2) | ecosystem: Environmental > Aquatic > Deep subsurface >... | reverse complement strand
CCGGAAGAGCCTCGAAGCAATCTTGGATTAAAAAACGCTCCTCCGGAAAGCTCCCCCGCCCGAAAGCTCGGAATCCGAGAAGCTTCAAATCCCGCCTCGCACCAAAGTCCGACAGACTGCTAGGAATCGTCGAATCGATCGAAGCGGGGTGATCTGATCATGTGAGTAAGGAACAATGACCCGAACGTCGGACAAAGGGCTGCATGCTGTAAGCTTCACTGGATTTAGATGGTTGCATGGGACGATTCCGCCGCCAAGCTTCTCCAATGATGTCCGACATACTCAGACGCCGCCAGTTCCTGAAACTCTCTACCGGTGCCGCCTTTTCGGGGGCGTTTCTAACATCAAGGACTCGTGCGGGTGAAGCCATCGGGGCGCTTTATCAGCGAATCGTGCCTGCCCACAAGAACCTCGATGCCTCATGGGCACTCTCGCTCGCGAAACGCGGCGCGGCACTTGATGCCGGGATTCAAACCAACCAGAAGTCCGAGCTGGTGAACATCGGCATGACCGTTGGCGGCATCGGTTGCGGGACGGTTTACCTATCGGGAGACGGTCGGCTTTATGTATGGGATATCTTCCATCAAGAGCATGAAGGAGTGGTGGCATCCAGCGTGCAGGTTCCGGAGGGCCTGCAGAACATCGACAATGGCGGCAAGACGATCAGGGAGCGGGATGGAGCGAACTACGTCAGTCCGCCGACTGCGGAGAACCAGCCTAATCCGTTCAAGCAAGGTTTCATGCTGGTGATCGATGGCGACTCGCAGCCCCGCCCGCTCGATCGCTCCGCGTGGGAGAAGGTCAATTTCACCGGCCGTTGGCCCTTGGGAGTCGTCGATTATTCGGATCCGGCTGTGGTGTTAGACGTGAAACTTGAATCGTGGACACCCTTCATTCCGCTCGCGACAGATGACTCATCACTCCCGGTGACGGTCATGGAATACACGCTTGAGAACCCAAGCGACAAGCCGGTGAAAGGCCGCTTGACTGGAGTCTGGGAGAATCCCGTGCTGGTCCACACACGCCGGAAGCGCGATGCCGCGCTCACTTCGCGAGTCCTCGTCGAAAGCAGTCGCAGCATCCTTTTGCACGAGGCGGCGAAAGACGAAGCGCTCTCAAGCCTCGGCGACTTCGGAACTGCCGCCCTCACCCTGTTAGAAAATGCTGAAAACCCAGGGGCGAACGATCGTCTCACAGCCCGATTTGAGATCCCGCCCGGCGGGAAGACCACGATCCGTTTCCTGCTGACATGGCGTTTCGCCAACATGCCCCGGCTGAAAGGACCTGGGAAGCAGCAACCGCACTACACCACGCGCTTCCCGGATGCCGCTGCGGTTGCCCGTCATGTCGCGGATCGCTTCACGGAGTTACGTTCCGCCACGATGAAGTGGGTCCAAACATGGAATGACTCCACCCTTCCGCAGTGGCTTCTAGATCGCTCCATCCTCACCACTAACACCCTTCAAACCACCACTTGCCATGTCTTTGCCGACCGGCGATTCTGGGCTTGGGAAGGGATCGGATGCTGCCCGGGCACCTGTGCCCATGTCTGGCACTACGCCCAGGGAGTCGCCCGCCTGTTTCCAGAGCTCGAGCGCAACCTGCGCGAAGTCACGGACTACGGCATCGCGATCAACCCGGATGGCAGTGTCCGGTTTCGTGCCGAAGCGGCGGGAACCGTAGCCATCGACGCTCAAACGGGAATCATCCTGCGCACCTGGCGTGAACACCTCGTTTCTCCTGACCAGCAATTCCTGACGCGCGTCTGGCCCGCCGCCAAGCGAGCCCTGGAATGGCTCGTCCGCTTCGATGAAAACGGTCGCGGCGGCCTCGACGGCCTGCTGGACGGCATGCAGCACAACACGCTTGATGCCGAATGGTATGGCAAGGTCCACTGCCTGTGCTCGCTCTATCTCGCCGCTTTGCGGGCCGGGAGTGAGATGGCCGTGCAGATGAATGACTCCTCATTCGCCGCGACCTGCAACAAGGTCCACGCGATGGGTGCCGAAAAGATCGCCACTTTGTTCAATGGTGAGTTTTACATTCAAGAAGAGGACCCCGCGCATTCGACTGCCATTGGGGTGGGTCAGGGCTGCTACATCGATCAGGTCATCGGCCAATGGTGGGCCACCCAGATCGGGCTCGGTCGGATTTACGATGCGGACCATATCCGCAAGGCCCTAAACAGCCTCTGGAAATATAACTTCGTTCCTGAAATCGGAAGTTTCCGGGAGTCATTCACAAAAGGGCGATTCTACGCACTGTTTGGAGATGCCGGTTTGATCATGTGCTCATGGCCGAAGGGGGGATTACGGGACGATTTCAAAAAACACTGGCAATACGGCTACTTCAACGAGTGCATGACCGGATTCGAATGGCAGGTCGCTGCTCACATGGTGCAGGAGGGGGAAGCGATCCATGCGACAGACCTCGAGGAAACCGCAGCCCTCCTGGATCATCCGGACAACGGGAAATCGCTCACCGCCCGCGGGCTGGCTGTCGGGCGGGCGATTCACGACCGCTATGCTCCCGCGAAACGGAATCCCTATAACGAGATCGAATGCTCCGACCACTACGCGCGCGCCAACGCGAGCTACTCGCTATTTCTCGCTGCCTGTGGTTTTTCCTACAACGGACCGGCGGGGATTCTCGGGTTTTCTCCGAAAATGGTGCCCGAGGATTTCAGAGCCCCTTTCACGGTTGCTGAAGGTTGGGGAACATTTCGTCAAAAGGGGTCACCCGGAAAATCATGGACCGCGAGCATTCGTATTACTCATGGACGTCTGGTCTTGAACGAAATCCAGCTCCCCTGGCTGACAGACGGAGCTATCGCTCGGATGGGTGATATCCTTCTCGAGGCAACCGTCAAAAATGGAGTGGCGAGGTTCTCCGAGGCTCTCACTCTGATCGCTGACGGACCGGAGTTGATGCTTTCTACCTCATGATATCGTGAATGATCAGGTCCGAGATGCCGAATCCCGATAAGCTTGGGAACTTGAATTCCCGAGATGGAAAAGTTTGTCGACTACCGGAACGACTTCTCCGACGAGCACGCTTTTCTTGAAGCTCACTGCGGTTCCTATCCGAGGGCGGCCTTGCTCTCACTGCTTGGCAGCCTGGTATTGCTTCGGTGGCGTCGGGTCGCTTGAGTGGGTGCGTGAGCAAGGCATTAATTGAAGCAGCACGGGTGCAGGCGGATCGTCTGCGCCCGCTTTCGTTTTCCAAGGCGGCCTACGTTTATTTGCCGACCGATTATGCGCGGGTGCCGCATGAGACTTATTTGAAGCGATTCGGTAAGGGAAAGAAGCGGGTGATGATGCTGGGGATGAATCCGGGGCCGTATGGGATGGCCCAAACGGGGGTGCCGTTTGGGGAGGTCGAAGCGGTGAGGGGCTGGATGGGGATCACGGGGAAGGTGGCGAAGCCGGAGCCGGAGTATCCGAAGCGGCCGGTGGATGGATTTGATTGTGTGCGCTCGGAAGTGAGCGGACGGAGGCTGTGGGGATTGTTTTCCGAAAAATATCCGAATGCAGACGACTTTTTCGCCGAGCACTTCGTGGCGAACTACTGTCCGCTGGTGTGGATGAGCGAGACGGGCGCGAACATCACGCCGGACAAGCTGCCGAAAGAGCAGATGGAGCCGGTGGAGGCGGCGTGTCAGGAGCACCTCGGAAAAGTCATCGCAGCGCTGAAGCCAGAGTTCCTGATCGGGGTGGGGGCATATGCGGAGGGGAAGCTGAAGGAGGCGGCGGAACGGATGGGTTATGAGGCGAAGCTAGGGAAGATCCTGCATCCCTCGCCGGCTTCACCTGCGGCGAATCGTGGCTGGGCGGCGGCGGCGGAGAAGCAGTTAAGGGCGATCGGGGTTTGGTAACATGGGGGGGAATTGAAACGCCAAGGCGCCAAGTTCGCCAAGGTTTGAGGGTCTTTGGATCGTGAAAATTGAAAGAATCAACTTGGTTTATACTGAATAAAAAAAGAGATGTATATTTTTAGATTGTTAAATAAAAACAAGGCTTTCATTTTACATGAAAAATGAGTGAGTTTGAGCGTCTGGAACTGCAGCGTGAATTGGAGGCTTCGGTGGCCGATTTTAAGGTGACGGCCTTGCTGGGAGCACCTCGGATTGGGAAGACGAGTCTGGCCAAATCGCTGAAATGGCCAGAGGAGAACTTCTTTGATCTGGAGAATCCGATGGATCAGGCACGGCTGGAGCATCCATCCGCGGTGTTGGGTGAGCTTAGAGGCTTGGTGGTGATCGACGGCTTTGAGCGCCAACCGGATCTCTTTCCTGTTTCGCTGGAGTTGGCGAAGCGCTGGGGTGGGCCATCACGATTTCTGGTGGTGGGGCGTGCGTCGGCAGCTGTAAGGAAAGCGATGGAGGTGGACCCGGACTCGGGGGTGAATGTCATCGAGGTGGGTGGGCTGAATGTTCAGGAGGCAGGTGCCGAGAACCGGGATCGGTTGTGGTGGCGAGGTGGGCTTCCGGAGTCTTTCGCGGCGGCGACAGATGAGGAAAGCATGCGCTTGCGGGATGCCTACTTGCAGATCTTTCTAAGGAGGGATCTGCCGAGCTTGGGGATCAATCTTCCGGCGGAACGCTTATGGCGTTTCCTGGTGATGGTGGCGCAGCATCACGGTCAGCCATGGAACAGCTCAGCGAGGGCCGCTGAGCTGGGGGTTTCGCATCCGACGGCGCGATCCTATCTGAATTTTCTAACTGAGTGCTCGATGCTGCGTCAGTTGCGACCTTTCGCCACGGGTGGCGGGAAACGCTTGGTCAAGGCACCGAAGGTCTATGTGAGGGACTCCGGCCTGCTGCATGGATTGTTGGAGTTCGCCAGCATCGAGGCTTTGGAGTCGAGTCCGTTACGCGGGGTTTCTTGGGAAGGATTTGCGCTCGAGCAATTGGCTTCGCTGCTGAGACTGAAAGCAGATGAGGTGTTTTTCTGGGGAACTCACGGTGGGGCGGAGATCGATCTGGTGGTGGAGCGGAGAGGGCAGCGGTTTGGTTTTGATTTCAGGGCCACAGAGAAGCCGAGCGTGACGCATTCGATGACGATTGCGAAGGCGGACCTTGGGCTTGATCGGGTGATCGTGGTTTACCCCGGAGAGGAGTCATTTCTGCTGAAGGCTGGGATGGAGGCGTTGGGGTTTGCGGCGCTGGGCAGCTTCGAGTTGCCTTGAAGAACTGGGCGATTGACGGTGGATTGTCAGTGGATGACAGATCGATGGATGGACGGGCGTTTACAGGCGTGCCCTTGAGTCCCGGTCAAAAATCATGAATCTCATTCGTCCCTTTTTTAAAGCCCCGGCCATCATGCTGGCTTTCCTCGCTGGCATGACTGCGGCCTATGCCCAGCTTCCTCTGAAAAAATCTGATACGATCTGCATCATTGGCAATGGGTTGGCGGACCGGATGCAGCACGATGCTTGGGTGGAGACTCTGCTTCAAAGCGAGTTGCCCGATCACCAGCTGAGCTTCCGCAACCTGTCTCACTCTGGTGATACCGTCGCGAATCGTCCGCGCAGCAAGGACTTCATGCCCGAGGAGCAGTATTTGGCCCATTGCAAGGCGGACGTCTTGTTCGTGTTTTATGGATACAACGAGTCCTTCGCAGGTGAAAAGGGACTGCCAGGCTTCAAAAAGGATCTCGGCGCGTTGGTCGATAAGTATCGTGGTATGAAGTTCAACGGTGAGTCCGCACCTCGGTTCGTGCTCTTTTCGCCGATCGCCCATGAAGATTTGGAAGATCCGAACCTTCCCGACGGATCGGCGAACAACCGAAACCTCGCACTTTACACGGCAGCCATGGCCGAAGTCGCGGAGGAGAAGAAAGTGGCCTTCGTCGATCTCTTTGCCCCGACCCAGAAGCTCTATGCCGAAGTGCCTTCCCATCTCACGCTCAATGGCGTGCATCTTCTTCCCGAGGGAAACAAGCAGCTCGCGTGGATCATCTCCGAGGCGCTAACTGGGAAGCCCTCGACGACAAACGAATCGCTTGAGCCGATTCGCAAGGCGGTGCTCGATAAGAATTGGCATTGGCACAATCGCTACCGGGCGGCGGATGGAAATGACATCTGGGGCGGTCGTTCGAAGCTTGCCTTTGTGGACGGTCAGACGAACGCCGAGGTCTTGCAGCATGAGCTGAAGATGCTTGACATCATGACTGCCAATCGTGATCCGGCGATTTGGGCAGCTGCGAATGGTGCCAGCTATAAGGTCGATGATTCCAATGTGCCAGAGCCTGTCCCGGTGGTCTCGAACGTTGGCGGCGGCAGTAGGAGTTCGAGTGCGGCAAAGGAAGGTTCGGACCGCTATCTTGGAGGTGAGGAAGCCATCAAGGAAATGACGATTCCCGAAGGCTACGAGGTGAACCTTTTCGCCGATGAGGACCGCATTCCCGGCCTGATCAATCCGGTGCAGATGCAGGTCGATACGAAGGGTCGCTTGTGGGCGGCATGCTGGAGCACTTATCCGAAATGGGAGCCGCTCAAGGAAATGACCGACTGCCTGATGATCCTTCCCGATGACGATGGCGACGGCAAAGCGGATCGGGCGATTGAGTTTGCCAAGGTCCACAATCCGATGGGCTTCGAGTTCTGGAATGGTGGTGTGATTGTGACTTCGCAACCCGACATTCTTTTCCTCAAGGACACCGATGGCGATGATGTCGCGGATGTCCGTATCGTGCTTGTTCAGGGGATTGGTTCGGCCGACACGCACCACTCCGCCAACAACCTGATCTACGGTCCGGACGGAGCGATCTACTGGCAAAGCGGAGTGTTCCTGCATAACGCTTTTGAGAATCCCTGGGGGCCGGCGTTGACGACTGGATCTTCGGCGATGTATCGATTCGATCCGCGCCGTTATACGATCTCGCTGCATGCGGGAAATAGCCCGAACCCGCACGGGATCAGCTTTGATCGCTGGGGATATCACTTTGCCAATGATGGAACCGGCGGTCGCTCCTATCAGGTGCGGCCGAGTGGGAATGGCTTCAAAATGTTCCCGCTGGTGAACAAGGAAGTCCGGCCGGTGACGTCCAATGCCATCGTTTCGAGTAGCAATTTCCCCGAGGAAATCCAGCAGGACTTTCTCGTGATGAATGTCATCGGCTATCTCGGCATCAAGCGTTACGAGCTCCATCGCGACGGCTTCAAGGAGGGGAAAAACGAATTCAAGCAGGGTGAAATCTGGGGGACTCCTACCGCTGATTTTTTCAAAAGCACGGATAAGAATTTCCGTCCCACGGATGCGGTCTTTGGTGCCGATGGAGCGCTCTACATTTCGGATTGGCACAACGTTATCATCGGCCACATGCAGCACAACATCCGCGATCCGAAACGTGACAAGCAGCATGGGCGTATTTATCGCATGGTTTACAAGGGCCGGTCCTTGCAGGAAAAGGTAGCGGTCGATGGCCAAGCGATCCCGGCTCTGCTCAAGAATCTGGAGAGTCCGATTGATGATGTGCGTCAGCGCACTCGTGTCGAACTCAGTGAGCGCGACACCACCGAAGTCATCACTGCGGTCGCGGAGTGGATCAAGGGCTTCGACCCGCAGAAGGAAGAGAATGCCCATCATCTGCTCGAAGCGCTTTGGGTTTGCCAGCAGCACAATGTCAGGAATGAAGAACTTCTCCGGGTGGTGCTTGAGTCTCCCAATCCTCATGCTCGCATCGCCGCCGCGACGGTGAAGCATCTTTGGGGACCAGCCGATCCTGCGAAAGGGAAAGCCCCACAGAAGGAAGAGGAAGAGAAGATGCCGCCGGTGAGAGTGCCCGAGTATCTCAATGAAAAGGACGGCAAAGCGTTTGTTCTGGGGGCGGAAGTCTTCAACCGCGATGCCCACTGTGTGACCTGCCATCAACCGAACGGCGAGGGGCTTGCTCCAGCCTATCCACCGCTTGCGGGAAGCGAGTGGCTCAAGGGCAGCGACGAGCGTTTGATCAAGCTTACTCTCCATGGCCTCTGGGGACCGATCACGGTGAAGGGTAAGCATTATGGCCCGGAAGGTGGGGTGCCCCCGATGACCCGATTTGCCGAGCTGCTCAACGACGAGGAAGTGGCTGCTGTTCTCACCTATGTCCGCAATTCGTGGGGAAACAAAGGTCCTGCGATTCAGCCTGATGCCGTCAAGAAAGTTCGCGCGGCCAATAGCAAACGCATGACCTTTTGGAGCCCGGAAGAACTGCTCAAAGATCACCCGATGGAGACGGGAAAATAAAACTCCAAAAATACCAGAATCGAATGAAATCCATCACCACCACTCTCGCCCTGATGCTTGGTCTAACAAGTTTGCATGCCGCTCCTAGTACTTCGATCACCTACGAAGGCGCGGATGGTATCGGTCGCGGAAAGCATATCGTCTTTCTTGCCAGCGATCATGAATACCGCACCGAGGAAACCAGTCCTGCGCTCGCCCGCATTCTGGCGAAGCATCATGGGTTCAAGTGCACCGTGGTGTTTGGAGTCGATGACAAGGGTTACATCGAGGCTGGGTCCTCCAAGATCTCCGGCTTGGCGGCGCTGGAAGATGCCGACCTTTTCGTGATCTTTGCGCGTTTCCTCAATCCCCCTGCGGAGGAGATGGCTCACGTCGAAGCTTATCTCGAACGCGGCGGCCCGGTTGTCGGTCTTCGGACCTCCTCGCACGCCTTCAAGATTCCGGCTGGCTCTCCTTATGCCAAGTATGACTTCCAATCCAAAGTCCCCGGCTATGAACTCGGATTCGGTCATCAGATTTTGGGGAACACTTGGGTCGGCCACTACGGCAAGAACCACGTCCAAGGAACCCGAACTCAAATCATCAGGGAGCAGAAGGACCATGTCATCCTCACCGGTGTCGGTGACAACGCGTTCTGTTACGCGGGTGCCTATGTTGGGAAACCCGGTCCTGACTTCACGGTCCTAACAGAGTCTCAGTCGCTGGACTCGATGGAAAAGGATGGCGCTCCTGATACCACCAAGCCGCCCATGCCTTCCAGTTGGACACGCCACTATGCGAGCAAGGACGGCAAAAAGCATCGGGTCTTCCACTCTACCCAGGGCGCCTCTCAGGATATTCTCGATGAAAGTTACCGCCGCCTGATCGTCAATGGCGTGCTGTGGGCGGCAGGCCTTGAAACGTCGATCAAGCCTGACTTGGATATCGCCTTTGTCGGGCCTTATCAGCCGACCACCTTTTCCTTCGATGGATGCGTCCCGAATGTGAAGCCGTCTGATCTCGCGGGCTGGGAATCACCGATCATGCCCCAAGGCGAAGGACACGAGCGGGCACCATCGAAGAAGAAGTAAGCCAAGGGGGCTAGTGCTGTTGGCGGCGTGGAGCGCGCGACGCTGTCGCGCTGGGATGCTCCGGGGTATGCTGCTCCGGGGTGGACCAGTGGGGGTTGATCCTAAACACCGAAATGAGAACCACGGATGACCCTAAAGAGGAAAATAGGAAACACGGAACACACGTAAGCGGGGTAAACGCGGCCACCTTGACAGCACTCAGGCGGCGCGGTCGCGGCCGGCTGATTTCCTGCGGGCGGCGGCGATGCGCGCGGGTGTGAGCGAGGCGATGACCTCCGTGTCGGTGGCGCCGGGAAGCACGCTCAGCAACTCCTTGAGGTAGGCCTCGACCGGTAGGTCATGGAGTTTGCAGTTCTCCACCAACGTGTAGATCGCCGCTGCGTGGTGACCGGCTTCTTCACTGCCGAAAAATAGCCAGTTCTTGTGGTTATGCAAAGATTCGCATAACCACAAGAATTGGATGTTCATCGGAAGTGAAGAAACCGGCTGGCGCAGCGCCGTGATCTACACCTTCGTCGAGCAGATCCGCGTTCACGGCAAAGATCCCTTTGCCTACTTCGAGTGGGTCTTCGACAAGTTGATGCACAACCCCGCGCCAGAAGACCTACCCGGTCTACTGCCCGCCGCCTGGCTCAAGCTCCAGCGAGAAGCGGTTCAAGCCGACGATACCGCGCCTGCATAGAAGCCAGAGATGCGAGACCTCTCGCAAAAATGCGAGAGAGGCTCTATTGACCGCTTACCCGGCACACTGCGGGCGGCGGCGTGAACATCGGATGATTCAGGCAGTTTAAAAATCGGATGTCCGGGCATGGGTTTTTGAGGTGTTAGGGGTGGCGTTTTTCAACTTTCGGCGCGGTCTTTCATGCGGTAGCTGGAGCCTTCGAGGACGACGGTGTGGCCGTGCTCTTTGTGAAAGAGTCGGATCTGACAGTAGGTTTCGTAGCTGATCATTCCGGCTCCTCCATGATGGCTCGCAGGATTTCGGCGGCGGAGCGGGTTTCACCGGCGCGGGGTGGCGGAGCGGGTGCTCGGTCAAGGGCGAGCCCGGGTTCCAGGCTCAGGACTTGATAAAACGGCGATTGGTGGGCGATGAGCCCGGCAGCCACCAGTTCGGCGCGCGCCTCGCGCAGTTGGGCGGAGGAAAATGAGAGGATCTTCCCGGCGGTGGCGTCGGAGTAGTAGCTCGCGCCCTGGGCGTCTGCGACGGTGCAGAGGAACAGGTAGAGGGCGAGCGCATGGGATGAACGGTTCTGGATGTGGCGGTCGCGCACCAGGCGTTGGTCGATCCAGCTAAACTGGCGAGGCACGTGGCGCAGCCGCTCGGGGCACAAGATGGGCTTGGTTTTCATAGTCTGGGAAATCGGGACTCCCGGGCACCGTGCGCAGGATGTCGCGGCCACGATTGAGGAAGGAGCGGGCGCTGGCGGCGATGTCCTCTTGTAACGCATGACCGGTCACAACCGAGATAAGCCCCACAAGCAGAGCGGGTTGTGAAATCCAGGTGTCTTGTAACGCATGAGAGATCCCTGGTGGCTCAAGTGACTGTTTTTCAACAACTTGAGGAATTAAGGGTTCTTGTAACGCCTTTCCGGGGGAAGATCTCTTGTTGCGCGAGTAGCCGGGATTGGCCAGGCGCCACTGCCTGACGCGCTCGCAATGATCGGCCCCACGGAAGTAGTTTGGGTTGTCCTCCCGCGCCAGCCATTGGCGCTGGCTGGCGGCCTTCGAAGCCCGGCGGCAATCGGGCTTGGAGCAGAAGTGCTGTCGGCCACGATTGCGAGGATCACTGCGGTGCTCTTCGTTGCAATGCAGGCACTTGAAGGTGGATTTGGAGCTCATCGGCGCGCTTCAGGACAAACTGCCTGAAGCGGCCATACACGCTCTTGCGAGGAAGAAAATCGGGCCCGCGCACGCCCGGAAGAAAACCCGCGAAGAAGACGCAGGAAGAAGAGTTTTGAGTGAAGCTCTCGAAGAAGACGCCCGCTAACATCATCCGATGTTCATGTCGCCCAATCTATCGGAGTTCTAAATCGCCGCCCGCAAATGAGCACGTCAAAATTGCCGGAAGCCTCACCCAACGAAGGGATGAACTGCTATGGGAGCGTCCTAACCGCGTGGCGGACGGCCAATCCACCGATGACGCCAGACGGCGAGGTGGAACCGAGAGCCGCTGCGAAGGGAAGCATGTGGACGTTCAGGAGCAGGCTTCGGTCTGTTCCTTACGCGGGCTTGTCCCGCGTCCGAGCGGAACCGCCGTGTACGGACCCGTACGCACGGTGGTGTGGGACCCGTGGCTGGCTCTAGTCCTTGAAGAAGCGTGATTGAAGCGCCCGTTGGCCACAAAAAACTCGAAATGCCCTGAAAATCAGGGTTTGGTGTTGTCTGTCAAAACCAAACATCA
>Ga0210024_1004056_pt1 | contig 11704 bp, 11 predicted proteins | sample CryGeymeta201525_FD_183988 | JGI IMG/M metagenome (GOLD analysis project Ga0210024, IMG submission 183988) | Groundwater microbial communities from Crystal Geyser aquifers in Utah, USA - Crystal Geyser metaG 2015-25 (SPAdes) (version 2) | ecosystem: Environmental > Aquatic > Deep subsurface >... | reverse complement strand
TTTTAGAGAACTCTATGGATGTGTAGATAAATCAAATTATAAGAAATACACCTACATAAGAAAAGGTATTCTTGGGGATATTCCCCGCATACAATTATCAAGAGCGGTGATTATTGTAAGAAACGAATATAAGGAAAAAATTCTTAAATTTTTGCAACATGATGCAATAGTAGAGACAAGAAAAGTTGTTCTCCAGAAGGACGATAAAATTAAATTTGCAAAGAAATCTTAAATACGAATTTATCTGCCAATTCATAATTATTTTGTGTTAGCTCTATCGTAAAAAGTTGTCAAGTAGAGTAAATAATTAAGAATTTTAAGAATTATTTTAAAAATAAGATCTATTTAGAACCTGAAATTGAAATTTTTAATACTTTTTTAACATAATTAAATTTTCTCTGTACTACATAAAAAGGAACAAATCTTAATATTGTTCCTGCTCTTAAACCAATGTCTGAAAAAAGTGAAATTATACCTACAACACTTAAAACAAAGAAAAATTGTCCAATTTCTTCCTGTGGAAAGGTTCTTGCTAAAATTATGTAATACATGACTATCGGCTAAATGAGAAAATTGACCGAATTAAATGTCACCAACCAATTGAAACGAGAATTTTTTCCCATTAATATAATTGAAACTGTTGAAAAACCTCGTTTTTTGAGAAATCGGAATTTAAAACCGATATACTCAAACAACCCAAAAATTTGGAATTTACCTAATTTGGGACGTTTTCAACGCTCTCTATGCTTGCATTCATATAAATAACATAGGAAAGAAAGTAAATAAATTAATGACATTTAATTCGGTCAATAGCCGATAGTCATGTAATAAATAAATGAGAAATTTTATAATGAATACTGATATTAACATCCATACGTTTCCGTTTGTGAGGGTTTTGTGGCGGTTGACATAAAAGGAATTAGGATTATAAAATAGAGCTGTTGCGTAACAGGTTAACTCTGCAAAAGCAGAGTGTTGTGAAAAAACGCCAAACATTACTATTATGTAACAATCTGGGGTAAATTGCGTTAATTCGCAACAAATCCCATATGTAACTCTTTTCTTTCATTTCGCTTTTTGATAATTAAATTTAAATTCTTAATATTCCAAAGAACTGCTTTAAAGTAACTTTTTCCTTGCCCCCTTAACACCCACTTTATCATTGAAAAAAATTCATATATAGTTCTTATTGGGATATACTTCAGGGGCATGTTCAATAATAGAAATAGAATCTTATTCTTTGTAGTGACATAAGTAAAGTATGCTGATGTGGCTTTTTTAGTCGTTGGAGATTCAAAATGTATAATCCTTACTCTATGCGTATATTTTATCGTGTAACCTAATTTTTTTGCTCTTATGCAAAAATCACTATCTTCATAGTACATTGGCAGAAATAAATCTTCAAATCCGTTAAGTTGTTTTATGATCTCGGTTTTTATAAGCATTGCAGCACCCGTTACATAATCCACATCTATTACTTTGTTATATATTTCTTTTTCGGGATTGTCATGTATGCCGATATGCATTGTAAAATGGGGTTTAAGAAAATTTATTTTTCCACCAGCATGTTGTAGCGTGCCATCAGGATATAATAATTTGCACCCCACAATTCCGACGTTATTCTTGGCGGTTTCAATAAAAGTATTGAGCCAGTTATTCTGAGTTATTTTTATGTCATTATTAATAAATAGAATATAATCAGGGTTTGACGCTTCTGGTACTCCGGCTTTGAATCCGCCACCAACCCCCCTATTTGGCGATATTTCTTTGTATATTACTTTTTTATATTTCCCTAATGATTTCTTTAATTTTTTTATAGAGTTTTCATTTGAACCATTATCAACAAGAATTATTTCATAGTTATCATAATCGGTGCCTTTCATTGATTCAAGAGCTTGAATAGTGTAATCTTCAGTATTATAATTCAGCATTATAATTGATACTTTTGGTTTTTTAGTTTCCATCTTATTCTTTTATACATTTTCTATTAGATAATCATTTGCCCCTAAATCTTCTTAATATGCCGCATCCGATTGCACTTAATATATCTCCCAACCTCAAATATGTGTATTTTAAGGAAGTATTAGACAATTTAAATCCATTAGTTTTATCATACAGCTCCGCAACTCCAAAGACATCTTTCACAAAAAACTTTCCTGCATCTAATTCATAAATTCCTCTAAATTTTTTATCTATTTTTATTACTTTATTTTTGATGTACAAAAAGATATATTGCCTTAAAAATTTGGGATTATACCCTCTATGCTTGCTATTTTTATTTAAAAAAGTAGAGTAATTTGAAAATTTAGAATCAAACCATTTCTGTAAATCCATATCGTCGGATAGAGATATACGAATTGCTTTCATGTATCCTTTCCATTTTTCTTCGTTATCTGGTTTCAACTCTACAACCCATTGATTAATTAGATTTTTACGATTTAAATTTAAATTTTTATCATTAGGGAACAATGCATCTTTAGCACGCTGAAATGCATCAGGATACGCTAAACTCATCGCAATAGGAACATTAGGAATTTTAGGATGCCATCCCAAACCTGCTTTTACATTAAGATCATCGAACTCCTGAACAATTGTGGAGTCTTTATCTTGCAAAAGATATTGTGCAAACCCATTGCTTTTTGATGAAATTCCCATAATGCTTAGTGGATAATCCAATACATAATATTCTTTTATTAGATATGCAAATGCAAACCCGGTATATAAATCAGGAGCGCATGCACCGAATACACGCCCTGTTTTTTTTCGCAATAAATCAACTAAGTCCCGGTGAATTGTATTATGATATATAGAAGGTAGGGGGTCTGATTTTAATTGGTTGTTTGCTGATTTTGGAATAACATTAATAGATTTCAAAAATCTAATTCCTCGTTTCCAAGGAATTTTAATAGTATTTGTAGCAGGTATTGGCACATTAGGTTTATATGGCATCGGCACATCTGGCCAAATGTAGAGAATAGGTGTCCAGCAAAGGGCTTTAACATCTAACTCACGAATCAAACAATCGATTTTTGAAAGTGAATTTAAAAGAAGCCCATCATCGTCCCCAATAAAGATTATATACTCGCCGACAGCATGTGACAACGCCAATTCCCAATTGTCACTCATAGCAAGTGGTTTATCCGACCGAAAATATTTTATTTTTTCAGATTTAAAACTGTCAACGACCTCTTTAGTTGTCGAGGAACCGCAGTTATCACAGACAATTATCTCATAATTTTTAAAGTCCTGGTATAAGCATGTGCGTAGGGTATATTCTAAGGTATCGGCTCGTTCTCGTGTTGGGATAACTATACTGAATCTAACATCCAATGTTTTCATATCCTTTACTTTCTTATTTTCCATCTTATTATCTTATACATTTTCTATTGCATAATTATTTATCCTCTAAATCTTCTTAATAAACTGAGTGCTATAGTACTAAATATATCCCCTAATCTTAAATGTATATATTTTAAGGATATAATATGTAATTCAAATCCATTAGTTTTATCATACAATTCTGCGACTCCAAAGACATCTTTCACTGAAAACTTTCGTCCATCTAATTCGTAAATGCCTCCAAATTTTTTTTCTACTTTTAATAGTTTACTTTTGATACGTGAAAAAATATATTGTCTTAAAAATTTAGAATCAAACCATACCAGCCAGTTATTTTTACCCTGTGAAAAAGGGGAATAATTTGAAAACTTAGAATCAAACCATTTTTGTAAATCAATATCATCAGACAACGATTCACGAATAGTTTTCATGTATTCTTTCCATTTTTCTTCACTATTTGGTTTCAAAGCCGATACCCACAGAGCAACCAGATTTTTACGATCTATACTGAAGTTTATATCATTGGGAAACAATGCATCTTTAGCACGTAGAAATGCATCCGGATACGCTAGATTCGTTGCGATAGGAATATTAGGTATCTTTGAATGCCATCCCAAACCTGCTTCGATATTAAGCGTATCGAACTCCTGAACAATTGCGGATTCTTTATCTTGCAAAAGATATTGTGAGATACCATTGCTTTTTGCTGAAAATCCGGCAATGCTCATGGGATATTCTAATACATAATAACTCTTTAAAATATATGCAAATGCAAAACTAGCATACACATCGGGAGCACCTGCACTAAATACCCTCCCCGTCTTTTTACGCAATAAAGCAACTAAATCTCGGTGAATGACACCGTGATATATTGAAGGCAAGAATGTTAATCTTAATTGGTTGTTTGCTGCTTTTGGAATAGTATCAGTAGATCGAAAAAATCTAATTCCTCGTTTCCAAGGAATTTTAATCATATTTGCAGAGAGTAAAGATATATTGGGCCAAAAGTAGACAATAGTACTCCAACAAAGGGCTTTCACATTTAATTCCCGAATTAAACGATCAATTTTAGAAAGTGAATTTAAAAGAAGCCCATCATCGTCCCCAATAAAGATTATATACTCTCCAACAGCATGTGACAACGCCAATTCCCAGTTGTCGCTCATAGCAAGTGGTTTATCCGATCGAAAATACTTTATTTTTTCAGATTTAAAACTATGAACCACACGTTTAGTTTCTGCAGAGCTACAATTATCATAGACAATTACCTCGTAATTTTCAAAGTCTTGATATAAGCATGTGCGTATCGCATATTTTAGAGTTTCAGCTCGTTCTCTTGTTGGAATAATAATGCTAAATCTAATGTCTGATTTTTCTGTACCATTCACTCGTTTATTTTCCATGTTGATCTTTTATACATTTTAAATAACCATCAGGATTAACAGTTATGATTAGTTTACTGTCTATATATTTGTCGATTTCAAATCGATTACTTGTTTTTAAAAACTCCGTGACAGCAGTTTTGGGATTATTTCCTTTATCCCATGGGCGGTCAGAATAAAAACCTTTTGGCATATCCTCTATGATAGTATCAAACACTACTAAATAACTTCCTTTTGTAACTAACGGGGAATAAAGTTCCAACTCTTTTAATACATGATCGTGTGTATGTAACGAATCCAGACAAACAAGGACTCTTTTCTTACCTTCTGCAAATTTTCTAACCGGTTTAATTACATTATCCTCAATTGATGAACCCTGAATCATGGTAATCCTCTTATACATAGGATGTTTTTCTATTTCAATCCTGTTGTGCTCGCGAATGTCAATGTCTATTCCCAAAACCTGTCCATCACCACCGATTAGTTCAAGCATTGAAGCAGAGAATATCAATGAGCCGCCGTGAGCAATGCCCGTTTCAATAATTAAATCCGGTTTAACTTTCCAGATAATTTCCTGCATAGCCACCATATCTTCAGGGTGTTGAATTATAGGTCTCCCAAGCCAGTCGAAATTGTAAGAATATTTATATTTTTCCGACTTCGCCATAAATTCATTTGCAAGTTTCTTTAATTCTTTGTCTTTGCTCATTTCATTTAAGTTTTCCTTTCTGAATAATTTAAATTCCGATATTGGATCCATTTTATTAGTTTGTTATATTAAATGTTAGATTTATGCTTGATGCCTAATTCATGTAAATAAGTTATTGTATCCCACTTAGGTTTAAACCCTAATTTTTTTAGTTTTGTATTATTGGCACAAATAAACATTGGCTCGTTAAGTGATGTTGTATCTGGCGCAAAACTAATAAGTTCTTTTTTTCCAAGTATTTCTCCTATCCGATTTACTAAATCTCTGACACGAACGGGGTTTCCTGAACCGATATTGTAAACAGATGTTTTTTCTTCTTTCAGCAAGCAAATTAATCCTTGAGCAACATCATCTACATGCAAATAGTCCCTTATTTGTAAACCGTGGCTTCTGAGTTCAACTTTTTTATCATTAATCAATGAGTTAACAACATATGGGATAAGCCGATTTGGATGTTCATAAGGGCCATATAAATAAAAAATTCTTGCCCAGACAAAAGGTATTTCATAAATATAGCTTAATTGTTCAGCAACCTTTTTTAAAGCTAACTTACAGGATGAATAAAGATGTGCGGGCTTTTCAGGAGTAGATTCAGATAAATAACCGTAGCTTGCATCATATTCAAAACAAGTTCCTGTAACAATTATTTTATTCACACCCAGTTCAAAGAGAAATTTAATAAAATCTATGCCGTATTTTAAATGTTCAAGATTTTCAAGACTCGTTAAATATTTTCCTGGTTCTGCATACCACGCTAAATGATATACAACATCAGGTTTTATTTTTATTATTTTGTCAAAATAGGATTTTGGATTTAAGATGTCTCCTTCAATTAAATTAATTTTATTTTTTACCGATTCAATCCTAAATATATTGCTAATGTCTTTATCAAGTACATATACTTCATCATAACCCTCTGCAGCTAATCTCCTAACTAATGCTGAACCGATAAACCCGGTACCTCCGGTTATAACTATTTTCATATTTTCTTTATTAACGGCCAGTTTTGATCCTTTTCAGAAATTGCTGTTGGATTTTTTATCGGCCATGATATATTAAAAAATGGATCGTTCCATCTAACTCCTGATGAATGTTCGGGAGAGTAAAATTCGGACATGAAATACTGCAAAAAGGAGTTTTCTGTTAGTGTTTGAAACCCGTGTGCAAATCCTTTTGGGATATAAATCATTTTTTTATTTTCTTCTGTTAGCTTCTCAGCAACCCATTGACCAAAAGTAGGTGAATTTTCTCTTACATCAACAGCAACATCGTAGACTGCTCCTTTCAGACACTGAACGATTTTATCCTCTGCTTTAGGTTCTTTTTGAAAGTGCATTCCTCGTATAGCTCCCTTTTCTTTAGTTAGGGAATGATTTACCTGAATGATATTGAAATTAATCCTATTTTTAGCCATTTCTTCCCTGCAAAAGATTCTGTTAAAGTAGCCTCTTTCATCAACCTTTAATTCCGGTTCAATTACATACACTCCGTCAAGTTTTGTTTTATTGAATATCATTTCACTGAATATTAAATTATTTTAGCTTCAGGTATAGGTATTATAAATTTCTCTCCTATTTTCTTGAATTTATGTTGCTCTTTCATAATCTCATCCGCAAAATTCCATGCAAGTATCAACATATAATCAGGATGATCCTTTAAAATTCTATCAGGGCGAACAACAGGTATGTTTGTTCCAGGTGTATATTTACCCTGTTTCAAAGGGTTTTTATCAACAATATAATCAAGAATATCTGTTCCAATGTTACAGTAATTTAAAAGCGTATTCCCCTTTGCTGCTGCACCATAGCCAATAATCTTTTTGCCTTCTAACTTCAATTTGTATAAAAGCTCCAGTAATTTTACCCTTGATTTCTGGACATTCAATGCGAAATCAAGATAGGGTTTTATTGAATCTAAACCCAATTTCTTTTCTAATAATAATAATTCAGATAAGTTTTTTGTTTCTTTAAATTTTGAATTAATTCCGGATGCAAATATCTTGATTGAACCTCCATGAATTTTGGTTCTTTTAACATCAAATATCTTGAAGCCGTACATACCAAAAAATTTTACTAACGGAATCAAGGACAGATAAGAAACATGTTCATGGTAAATTGTGTCATATTCGGTTTTCTCAAAGAAATCCACAAGATAAGGGGACTCTATTATAATAACTCCTTCATCATCAAGTAAAATCTGAAAACTTTTCATTATTTCATCTAAATTATCAATGTGAGCAAACACATTAGTTCCTATAATCATACTTGCCTTGCCTTTAGAATCAACTATATTCTTAGCAACTTTCCGGTTAAAAAAGTCATTTATTGTTTCTATTCCCGCTGCCTCTGCTATTGGTGCTATATTTTCCGCAGGCTCAACGCCTAAAACCCTTACATTGAATTTCCTGAAATTTTTAAGCAAAGTACCGTCATTGCTTGCAAACTCAACCACGAGTGAATTTTCAGGAAGTTTAAATTTATTCATTGCATCTTCAACTAAAAGCTTATAATGGTTACGGGCTTCCTCTGAGGTAGATGTAACGTATATATAATTTTTAAACATTTTTTCAGCAGGGACTACTTCGGCAAGTTGTACAAATCCGCAAGATTCACAAAAACATACATTAAGCGGATAAAATTCCTCTGGCAGTTTTAACTGATCCTCTTCAAGAAAACTATTTGCAAGGGGGGTTCTACCTAAGGATAAAAATAGTTTTAGATCTTTGCTTTTACAAACTCTGCATTTTTTCATTTTAATATTTTTTCATACCATTTAACTGTTTCTTTTATCGATTCTTCAAATGAATGTTTAGTGTGCCAGCCGAAAAATTTCTCAACTTTTTCTGTTGACAGGTATTGCTCGTAAATTTCATTTTTTGCTAAATTCAATACTTCGTAATCTATTTTTTTATTAATAATTTCTGAAATTTTTTCAACTACTTCCAAAACGCTTAATTTTAAGCCGCTTGATAGATTAAATGCCTCACCTTTTGATTTATTTATATTTTCACACAGCATCAAGTATCCGTCAGCAACATCTTTAACATACAGGTATTCTCTAATCATTTTCCCGTCACTTCTTATGTCCAAGGTTTCATCCAAGAGTGATGCTTTTATTGCTCCTGGAATTATTCGATTAAAGTTTAAATCGCCTGGCCCGTAAATATTTCCGAATCTCGCGATTGCTATCGGGATATCATAAGTTTTGAAATAACTTTGTGCTATTAAATCCGTACAGGATTTTGAAATGTCATAAGGAAATTCTCCTTTTAAAGGTGTTTCTTCGGTATAAGGGAGTTTATCATATTTCCCGTATGCTTTATCTGATGATGCTACAACTATACCTTTCACTGAATTACATAATCTCGCTGATTCGAGCACGTTTACAGTTCCGTTTATATTAGTTTCAAAGGTTTCAACAGGGTTTATTACCGCTGTTTGGACAATTGGTTGTGCTCCTATATGAAAAATATATTCAATTTCATATTTTGAGATTACATCGTAAACTCTTTTAAAATTTTTTAAATCGCCATATACTAATACTGTCTTTTTATTTAGGCCTTCTATAACGAAATATGACTTCGGATTTTTGGATCTTATAAGAACTATAACATTTGCATTACTCTTCAACAATTCTTCAACTATGTGCGAACCTACCAACCCGTTTCCTCCCGTAACCAAAACATTCTTCCTTTTCCAGAAATTCAGTCGTTCCATATTTTCCATAATGCTTTTTTTGATTCCCATAACGCATTTAATTCTCTATTATCCCTTAAGGTATCCATGCACTTCCAAAATTCTTTATGTTTATACGCCATTAATCGCCCCTCTTCTGCTAAATTTTCCAACGGTTCTCTTTCCCAGATTGTGTTATCATCTTTTATATAATTAATAACTTCTGGTTCTAAAACAAAAAAGCCGCCGTTTATCCATGCATTATCTCCTGCAGGTTTTTCATGAAATTCTGTAATTATGTTATCCTTATTTAATTCCACAGAACCAAACTTTCCGGGTGGTTGAACTAAAGTCATTGTTGCAAGAACGGAATTTCCCTGATTTTTATGGAATTTAAGTAATTCATCAATATTTATATTTGCAACACCGTCACCATAGGTAAACATGAATGTTTCGTTACTTATATAATCTTTCACTCTTTTTAATCTTCCTCCTGTTTGAGTATCTAATCCAGTATCTATTAATGAAACAGTCCAATCTTCTGTTTGCGTATTATACACTTTTATTTCATTATTTTTTAGTTTTATTGTCACATCTGAATTGTGAAGAAAATAATTTGCAAACCATTCTTTTATCATATATCCCTTATACCCAAGGCATATTACAAAATCATTAATGCCATAATGTGAATAAATTTTCAGTATATGCCATAAAATTGGCTTTCCTCCAATTTCTACCATCGGCTTGGGTTTTAAATCGGTTTCTTCGCTTAATCTTGTTCCAAGTCCGCCAGCAAGTATAACTGCTTTCATCTTAATTTTTCATAAATTTTTAATGTTTCTTCGCATTCTTTTTCTAAACTAAATTTCTTTGCCTGTTTTAATCCTTTCTTTGAAAGTTCCTTTCTTAAACTTTCATTTGTTAATAAATTAAACATTGATTTAAATAAATTATCTTCATCCGGCTCAATCAAAATTCCTGCATCTCCAACAACTTCAGGAATTGACGATTTGTTTGAAGCAATTACAGGACAGCCACAAGCCATCGCTTCTAATGGAGGCAAACCAAAGCCCTCATAAAGCGACGGAAAAACAAAAACATCGCAAGCATTATAAAATAAAGACAAATTTTCAACACCGATATTCTCAAAAAACAAAACATCTTTTTCCAAATTTAAAATTTTAATTAAATTTAAAATTTTAGTCCTTTCGGATTTCCATTCATAACTTCCTACTTTTATCAATTTTACATTTTGCATCTTTTTTTTCAACTTGTAAAATGCCTTAATAAGTGCAGGAATGTTTTTTGTTGGTTTGTCCAAACCCACATATAAAACTAATTTGCTATCTCCGAAATCAAATCCCCTTTCCTTTAATTTTTCTCTTGCATTATCTATTAGTTTGAACACGTTAGTATTAACTGATTCATAAATAACTTTAATTTTATCTTCAGGAAAATTCAAATAATTTATTAAGTCCCTTTTTGTTGATTCTGAAACAGCAATAATTTTATCTGCTTTTTTCATTCCTTTCACAGATAAATCAAAAAGAAATTTTCTTACCTCTCCAAATTCATTGAAAATATAAGGAATTATATCATGACATGTAACTATGCTTTTTTTAGGATTTATATAATTTAGAACAAACGCATTTTTTTGTGTTGTTATGTGATTTATGACATTTTTTTTAACTTTAAGTTTTAGATATAAAGGATATAAAAAATACAAAGAGAAATTTCTACTCAATGTCCTTCCAACAGGCAAAGGCAGAGAATTCATTGAAATAACATTGAAATTTACTTTATCGTTAAGACCTTTATAAAGGTCCTTCTCATAAACCGAAAATCCATATATCCTATCCGCTTTTATACCTGTAATGAAATTTACATCAATCCTTTTGTTCATATTTTATTTACACATTTTAAAATTTCCTTTTCAAATTTTTCCAAAACAATTTTATCACTAAATTTTTCCAAAACCCTCTTTCTTGCCTTTTTTCCAATTTCCTTTCTTAAATTTTCATCAACAATTAAACTTTCAATTGCATTTTTTAAGTCCTCAACAGACTTTTCTTTAACCAGAATTCCTGCTTTTCCATAACCAACAACATACTTCATTCCAGATTCAATGTTTGTAGTAATGCATGGCTTTGCAAAGGACATTGCCTCAACCAAAACTATTCCAAATGCCTCCTGCCTTGTTATTGATGGTAAAACAAAGATATCACATAATGCATAATAAGGACTTAAATTTTCAACCTTTCCTAAAAATTTTATATTTTCATCATTACATGCGAGATTTTCTAAATCCCTTTTTAGAGGACCATCTCCGATTATCAACAGCACAACACCATTATTTTTATTCTTTTCTTTCTCAATCTCTTTAAAGGCATTAATCAAATATTCAACCCCTTTATATTTAACAAGCCTGCCAACAAAAAGCAAGACATTTTTATTTTTCAAATTTAAATTTTTCCTTATTTTTTCCACCTCTTCTTTATAATAATCTAAATTTTTCACACAAACAAAATTCGGAGACAACACTAATTTTCCTCCTTTACTTTCATCTTCAAATTTAAAATTTCTCAAATTTTTGCTTGATT
>Ga0210024_1004050_pt1 | contig 11711 bp, 14 predicted proteins | sample CryGeymeta201525_FD_183988 | JGI IMG/M metagenome (GOLD analysis project Ga0210024, IMG submission 183988) | Groundwater microbial communities from Crystal Geyser aquifers in Utah, USA - Crystal Geyser metaG 2015-25 (SPAdes) (version 2) | ecosystem: Environmental > Aquatic > Deep subsurface >... | reverse complement strand
CCCCTTCCCCCGCCGAAATCCGCCCGGCACCGGAGCCGTCGGAAGCCCCGCTTTTTCAACCGGATCGATCACTCTTTCTTCGTTGGTTTTCATTGTGTTGCGTAACTCGTGGCAAAATTTGCTCTCGACCTCAATCTACTTTTTGCCTGGCATCTAATTTAGGAGAATCCCACACACTGGCTTCACTCGTGAATTCATGGAAAAGGCACACCGCACGGGAGATCAACAAAGCCCTGAAGACCTCCGGCCCATTGTGGCTGCGTGACTACTTTGATCGAATCATCCGTGATCCCCGTCACTTCATTGGAGTCATCCGATGCATCCGCAGCAACGTCCGCCAGTATCCCCCCGCCATCCATTACGAGTCCGAATGGATCAAAGAGCTTGGGTAGCAGTATCCAAACGAGCGTCAGCATCAAGGAGCAAAGCATCAAGGAGCAAAGCATCAAGGAGCAAAGCATCAAGGAGCGGTCGGCTTGCAGCCACCGGGCAACCCCGGCCCGCAACCCCAGCGAACCACCCTTGAGCAAAACCACCCCAAAAGTCCCAACCCATCAACCCTCGGGGCATAAAATGCCCCGCTCCTTGACGCGGCAGAACAGCCACCACTCTCCGTCGCCGGGGTTGCCCGGTAGCTGCAAGCAACCGCTCCCTGAGCAAGCACTCCCCCCCAAGACCTCCGTCCCTGCGACAAAGCCGCAGATTCCTCCTTGTTCCACCCACGACAAATCGCCTTACCTCTCCCGTGCGGATCAAACTTACTCTCGCCTACGACGGGCGCTCGCTCGAAGGCTGGCAATCCCAACCTTCCGGCAACACCGTCCAGGATCTGCTCGAAAAAGCTGCCACCGCTACCGCGAAGGAGCCCATCCGCGTCCACGGTTCCGGCAGAACCGATGCGGGCGTCCACGCCCTTGCCCAGGTTGCCCACTTCGACGCCCCCGACCACCTGACCATGAACCCCTTCAACTGGGTTCCGGCGCTGAACACCAAGCTGCCCTCCAGCATCCGAGTTCTTGCTGCCGAAGAAGCCGCCCCCGACTTCCACGCCCGCTTTTCCGCCACGGGAAAAACCTACCACTACGACATCTGCACCGAGCCCGTCCTCTCACCCTTTCGAGCCGGCCTCGCCTGGCACCTACCCCGCCAACTCGACCCATTCCTCCTCGAAGACGCCATGAAAGTGACTCTCGGACGTCACCACTTCGAAGCCTTCGCCGCCAAACGCGGCAACGAAACCGAGTCGACCGACTACCACCGCACTTTAACTCAAGCGTCGCTGGAACCCCATGAACACGGCTGGCGCCTCACCTGGTCCGGCGATGGATTCCTCTACAAAATGGTCCGACTCCTCACCGGCGGCGTCATCACCGTCGCCCAAGGTCGCCTTCGACTCGACGACTTTACCCAGCTCCTCGACCAGCCCTCAGGTCTCCCCCACGGCCGCCCCCCCCTCTGCGCCCCAGCGGACGGACTGTATCTGCAATCCGTGGTCTACGAATCTGCCTCTCCCTTTTCGAACCGAGCACAACGAAGCTCAGCCGGCTAAGCTGGTCTCAGTCCCCCGAGTTTCGAACTAGCGGATGGGATACCGGCAATTTAAGATTCTCTGAACCTTTCCAACAAACCGTCCCTCGCGGACACAAATAAAGGAGGCAGGTGAAACACCTGCCTCCTTTGAAGGTTCAATAGAACCTAAACCTAAAGGTTAAAGGTATGAATTAACGGCGACGACGAACGAGGCCGAGAACGCCAAGCGCACCAAGAATGGCGACGGATGGTTCTGGGACGCCCAACGCGATCGTAGCCTGCTTAGCAGTCTGATCGGAAGCCGCGAATGGCAAGCTTGCACCGGGAGCGGGCATCACATACGATGGCTGCGTGTAGAAACCGTAAGTGTTTGTATCCCCAGTGGTGTTACCCGCAGAAAGGGTTGAATCAAACCAAATAACTGCGAACCCACGTCCTTCAGCGTCGGTCACACCTGGCACGTTGGTGATTAGACCACCGATTCCACCATTGATAGTCTTCGCAGGGCTAAGGAAAAGGAAGTCATCATCAGAACCACCAACGAGAGCGTTGTTAGCGAGACTGAAACTTCCCATGTAGCTATCAAATCCGTCTCCCGCTGCGTCAACAACGACACCCCAGGTGATTCCACTAGTCTGTCCTGCCTCACCCAAGAAACCTTGACTATTGAAGCTAAGGGTTACTGTCGCTGTGGCTGAGCCAAGCGCTACGATGCTCGCGAGAAGAGCGATTGCCTTTGTTTTCATAATTAATTAATAGAGAATGTTATTGGTTTACTTTCTAATATCAGAGGGTGCTCACAAAACCCGGCTCATCACTCCAGACAACGTCTGAGGCAGCACCTGAGGTTCGGTAGACAACGCTTGCGCCACCAGGAATTACCTCGGTAGTAAGCTCTGTGAGGAAGGTCGCATTGTACCAACGCTCAGAAGCAAACAGCGAGAAGGGGTTTCCATATTGGTAGATAGTTGTAGCGGCCTTGTTGAGACCAGCACCCGTGTCAAACACCAAGAGCTGATCATCAGTAGCCACTGGAATGTTAGCGTCCACAACCACCTCACCTACAGGAGACAAATACGCCAGCGGCGTATCCTGTTGGCCAGTACCACCCGCAATCACAGTTCTATGCTTCACGGTGGAGACCTCACCGGTGACAACAACAGAATTAACTGGGTTCGCTCCCGAACGGATAATTAGAGCCTCACCCGGGTAAAGGACTTCAGTTCCTGCTTCGGTCAAGAATGTGGCGTTGAACCAACGATCAGATGGAAAAAGACTAAAAGGATTTCCATATTCATAAATCACATCGGGAGCAAGGTTCACACCAGAACCAGTCCCACTAAATGCAAGCAATTGGGTTCCAACGGGCTGAACACCCAAGAAACTATCTAAGGTCCAAGCTGGTGACAGCTTAAATGAGTCTCCATCTGCTAGGCCTGTGAGCGTGTCACCAGCAACGGTCGTAGCTACTGTGATCGAGGTTGCATCGCTGGCGGTGACAACTAGGAGCTGCCCCTCGTTAGCCCCTGAGCTAACCAACGCATAGTAGCCAACCCATTGCCCCGCAGTATAGGCTGCTCCATCCACAGTCAGAACACTACCAGCGATCCCTCCGGTTGCTATCGAACCAACAGATTCGGTAGCGTTAAACATCGGAATAGAAACTCGTTGGTCTGTATTCGCGGGAACGGCCGGCAGGCCAACACCAGTCTCTCCAAGAGAAACATAACCGACAGGATCAGTCGTAGCAGCATTGGCTCCGACAGCGAAGAGGGCTCCTAGGAGCGCGAAGGGGATAATTGGTTTCATTACGATTTAGGTTTTAGGTTCAGATTCCTGCGGGGTCGAGAAAAATACCATTTCGATTAGTAACACAATCGTCACTCAACTCGTTTTATCCACGACTCTGCCGGTGTTCGCGTCAATAAACGCGGTCGGAGGCCCACCTCGCAAGTAAAAAGTTTGTCCGCTTTCAATTTTTTTTATGGCCTTGAAAGCCTGCAATTTCAGGGAATCCACGTGATAAATCAGGCTTTTAGCTACGATTACCACGAGCTCATGTGGCGAAATGCCTCGAGTCGAGCATTGAGATCGGCGCGGCTGAGGCCCTCCAAACGCTTGGTGGAAAAGGCCTCGCAGGTGAACGATGCCAGGACCGATCCTTGAACAACCGCCTTCCGAATCGCTTCAAAAGAAGGGTTTCTTTCCCCTGCGGCTGCCAACTGACCGGCAATGGCTCCCAAGAAAGTGTCTCCCGCTCCCGTGGGGTCGGCAATTTCACTCAAGGGAAAGGCGGCACAGCGAAAGAAGCAATCCGGGCAGAGTTCACTAGGAATCGTTCCTTCCCGCCTTCCAAAGAGCATCGCTCCGAACTCACCCAGCTTGATGACGACGTAGCGAGGCCCCTTTTCCAAAAGCCTGCGACCGGCGACCACCAGATTGGAAGTTTTTGCGAAATCACGAGCTTCGCTCTCATTGATCACAAAAAGATCGAGCTGCTTGAGCACTTCGTGGAGTCGCTCGTTCGCGATCTCGATCCAGAGATCCATCGTGTCGGCGATGACGAAGGTGGAGGCCGCTTTGCAATGTTCGAGCATTTGCAGTTGGTTGTCGGGCGACATGTTGGCGAGCACGACGATCTCCGATTGATTGGCAGGTGCGGGCACTTTGACTTCCCAGCTCTCAAGCACGTTCAAGCCAACCCGGTGAGTCACACGCTCGTTCATGTTCTCCATGTATTCCCCGCTCCAGGTAAAGGAGTCGCCCTCCGACCTTTCGATGCCGTCGAGTGAAATTCCGCGGCTTTCAAGCATGGCCAGGTGCTCGGCGGGAAAGTCCTTTCCGACGATGCCGACGAGATTGACCGAAGGGCAGTAGAACGACGATGCGAGCGCGGCGTAGGCAGCTGAGCCTCCGAGGAGGTTCTCGGCTTCGGAGCCGGGAGTTTTGACATTATCGATGGCGACGGTGCCGCCGACGACGACGGAGAGTGAATTGGAGATATCGGACATAAGGGATTTCGGAAGAGAATGGGGAGATGGGCGGCGGCAGATCAGCTGTCAACGGCAATGGTTTGATGGAAGATGGAAGATGGAAGATGGAAGATGGGAGATGGAAGATGGGAGATGGAAGATGGGAGATGGAAGATGGAAGATAACGGGCGGTCAGGCTTCCATCATGGCTCGGGCTTCGCTGACTGCGGTCGGGATATCGGGGGCAGTCAGCAAATCAGACACGATGACGACACGACGTGCGCCGGCTTCTCGAACTTGGACGAGGTTATCGCGTCTGATGCCGCCGATGCAGAAAACAGGGATCCTGCTTCCAAGCTCGGACTCGACGCCCGGGATATTTTCGATGCCGATTCCGGGTCGACCAAGTTTTGTGGGAGTGGGAAACAAGGGACCGAAACCAATGTAATCGAAGCCATCTAACAGAGCCTGACGCGCTTGCTCCGGGGAATGCGTGGAACGACCGAGAATCATCTCGTCACCGACGATGATCCGGGCTTCCGCGAGGGTGCCGTCGTCTTGACCGAGATGCAGGGCATCGGCTTCGAGCTCGAGCGCAAGTGCCGGAAAATCATTCACGACAAATGGCACGCTGGCTTCCTTGCACAGCGCAACGATCTTCTTCCCAAGCTCAAGAATCGCCGACACCTCCCATCCTTTGGCTCGAAGCTGGAGCAGGTCGACACCTCCCTTCAAGAGATCACGAGCGACCGACTCTGCTCGTTCGGCAGTGACGTAGCCCATGTCGAGGATGCCATAGAGGCGCGCCTCGTTGAGCGCAGTTCCGAGATCACTCATGACTCGTAAGGGCTCAGCCCTGCCGCTCTTCGAGGAAGCGAGCCACCCAGCCGATGTCGTAGTTGCCGGACTTGAAGTCAGGATGATCGATGATTTCCTGCTGGAAGGGTATCGTGGTCTTGATTCCCTTGATCATGAACTCACCGAGTGCGCGCTTCATGCGTGCGATGGCGATATCGCGCGTTGCTGCGGTGACGATCAGCTTGGCGATCATCGAGTCGTAGTGCGGCGGAACGGTGTAGCCCGAGTAGACGTGGGTATCGACGCGGACGCCTTTGCCGCCGGGCGCATACCAGAGATCGATCGTCCCGGGGCTTGGGGTGAAATTGTTATAGGGATCCTCCGCATTGATGCGGCACTCGATCGCGTGACCGCGCGGCTGGGATGTCAGGACGTGCTCGGAAAGCGGCTCACCGGCGGCGATGCGGATCTGCTCTTTGATGAGTTCGCAGCCCATCACTTCCTCCGTCACGGGATGCTCGACCTGAATCCGGGTGTTCATCTCCATGAAGTAGAAGTTCTCGGCCTTGTCATCGACGAGGTATTCGATGGTGCCGGCGTTTTCGTATCCGATCGCCTTGATCAAGTTCACCGATGCCTCAGCCATCTGCTTGCGCAGCTCGGGTGTCAGAAGCGGTGACGGGCACTCTTCAATGATCTTCTGGTTGCGGCGCTGCATCGAGCAGTCGCGCTCACCGAGCTGGATGAAATTCCCGTGACGGTCGGCGATGACCTGAAACTCGATGTGGTGCGGATTGAGCACCAGCTTCTCAAGGTAGCAGTCGCCATTTCCAAAGCAGGCCACCGCTTCATTCGAGGCCGCCTTGAAAAGCGCACGGAAATCTTCTTCCTTGAAACAAGGACGCATCCCTCGACCACCACCACCGGCGGTCGCCTTGATCATCACGGGGAACCCAATGCGCTTCGCCTCTGCCAGACCTTCATCTTCATCGGCAAGGATCTCGGAGCCGGGAGTGATCGGCACGCCATTGGCCACAGCGGTCGCGCGCGCGGTCGCCTTGTCACCCATAGTGGAAATCACCTGAGCCGATGGCCCGATGAATTGAAAATTGCAGCTCGAACAAATCTCCGCAAAGCGCGCGTTTTCCGAGAGGAATCCGTAGCCCGGATGAATCGCCTCCGACTCCGTGATCTCGGCCGCTGCGATGATCCGGTCAGCCTTCAGGTAGCTGTCCTTGCTCGCCGCCTTGCCGATGCAAACCGCTTCGTCGGCAAGCTGGACGTGCATCGAATCGACATCCGCTTCCGAGTAGACGGCGACCGATTCCACTCCGAGTTCGCGGCAGGCGCGGATGATCCGGAGGGCAATTTCGCCGCGATTGGCGACAAGAACGCGTTTGAACATGAAAATGGGATTCGAATTGGGGAAACGGCAAGCGGGAGAACCTTACTTGATGCCGAACAAAGGATCACCGAACTGAACCGGATTGCCCTCTTCGGCGAGAACCGAGGTAATCGTACCCGAGCGCTCGGCCTTGATCTCGTTCATGACTTTCATCGCCTCGATGATGCAAAGGGTCTGCCCGACACTGATCGTATCGCCGACATTGACGAATTCGGGCGACTCAGGATTCGGCTTGCGGTAAAAGGTTCCGACCATCGGAGACGTGATCTCTTCCCCGGCAGGGGCAGGCGCGGCAGCGGCAGGTGAAGCCACCGCAGCGGCTGGGGCAGCGGGAGCAGGCGCAGCGGGAGCCGCCGTAGGCAATGCCGCGAGCAAACCCTTCAGTGATTCAAGATCTTGTCCTTTTTTGAGCTTCAGATGGAAACCCTCCCTCGACATGTCGAAGTAGGTGAGTCCGTGCTCGTTCATCAACTCTACGATTCGGCGAAGTTCCTTGAGGTCCACGATACTTGGAAGGGAAATGGTTGGTCTGATTCCGAGGCGCAGGCGGCGTCTCGTTTGGAGAAGTTAGGGATTCCGAGGAAAACCCGTCAAGCGGGAACCCTTTGAACCGCCATTCATCGCATTTTATCCCGATTGAGCCAATAAATCAGCTTGTCAGGCTCGCTCCAGCCCCTTGCCTAGGGGCATCGATGACCCAGACTCAGGCCAGAACCCCGGAAACTCACGAGTTCATGCCCGCCGATTATTTTCGCCGGGTGGAAAAATCCGAGATTTTCCCGAAGGATCAGCCCTTGGAAGTCGATCTCGGCTGCGGCGACGGATCTTTTCTCCTGGGGATGGCAGAGCATCACCCCGAGCACAATTTTCTCGGGGTGGAGCGCCTGCTCGGCCGTGTGCGGAAAGTCTGCAAGCGCGCCAAGCGGGGAAACCTCGACAACCTCAAGGTCCTGCGCCTCGAAAGCCGCTACACCGTCGAATGGCTGCTCGGCCCCGGCTCGGTCTCGCGACTTCACCTCCTATGCCCGGACCCCTGGCCGAAAGTCCGGCATCACCGCCGCCGTCTGATCCAGCAGGCATTCCTCGATGCCGTCCACGCGGTGCTCGAGCCCGGCGGTGAATTTCTCTTCAAGACCGACCACGACGAATACTTCGAGTGGGCCGAGGAAAAAGTCGCGGATTTTGGCCGCTTCGAGTCGCTTGATTGGCCCGAAGACGCGTTTTTCTACCCGAAAACCGATTTTCAAATCCAATGGGAAGCCGAAGGAAAGCGGCTTCAGGGCCTACGTCTACGGAAAAGCTAAGGCTTCTCCAGCCTGACTTCCCTCGCGTCCAAAAATCCGCGCAGCACCAGTGCGCCCTCATCCATTACCACGCTCACCGCGCCGCTGTCCCCTTGATGGAAAACCTGGATTCCTCGTGATTCGCAGGATTTCCGCCACCATTCGGGAATCCGCTCGATCGAGGGAAAATCCGAGTGAGTGGCGACCACCACGCGGGCACCCGTTGCTTCCAAAAACCGAGCACCCAACGACGCATCATGAAGGTGTCGCCCTGCCACGATCACATCTGCCTTCAGGTCGGCGCCACTCTCCATCATCGCCCGCTCGATTCCCCACCCGGCATCGGCCATGAAAAGGATGCTCCAAGCCTTCCAATGCAGCTTCACCGGCATCACCCGCTGATCCGCCACATCGTTCCAATTCCAAAAATCCGGCTCCCATATCACCTCGATCTCTGCCCCTTCGCCCAACCCATAGCGCCTGCCTTCGCGCCCGCGAATCAGTGTCACACCCCGATCTTCGCCAACCTTGAGCATCGCCCTGAAGTTCGAACTCTTCGCCCTCAATACAGGGAGTAGACCTTCCGTAATTGGAAATGCATCCATCGCACCCACAACCCCACCGACATGACCACCATCCGGATGAGTCACCACGAATTGTTCAGGGCGAAGCGCCATCTCCCGTAGCGACGACAGCACAACGCGATCAAAACTCCGAACGCTCCCACCGTCAATCAGCACACAGGACTCCTCGCCTTTCCATACCGCCGCCCCATCCGCGCCTACATCATAAACGATCAGAAACTCATCCGCCGGACGGCCACGCGGCACGGCAAAGTTTCCGCCCGGCACCGCCGCCCCCACCTGCGCAATTTTCAGCGCCGATCGGGCGAACCAGGCGTTCGCCCAGTTGATCTTCTCCGAGGCACCCGGCAAAGGCGAGACCACCGCAGAAAGCAAGGCCAGACCCAGCAAAGGAAAGACCACCACGAAAAGAGTCACGCTCGCCAGAATCGAGATTGGCGTCATCAAGCCGAAATGCAGCGCCGTCAAGGGTGCCGAGCCAAGCCACGCTGAACTCGAAACCGTCAGCATGTCCGCCATCCTTCGCCGCAACCCGAGCCAGCGTTCCTGCCACACCCCGTAGAGGGACCGAGGAAGATAGGGCTCCACCCAGCGCATCCACTCAAACGCCCGACCCACGCCGCGATGCAGGTAGCCGATCGCCAAAACCACGCCGAACGACAACTGCACGCCCGCCTGAAACAGCAGGTCCCCATCGATCAACAGCATCAGCAAGGCTGCCAATCCCAGCGCATTCACCACATCCGGCCGACGCCGAAACCAAAACGCCCCAAGCACCACCGCCGCCATCCATGCCGCCCGCATCGCCGGCGGCTTCATCCCCGTCAGCCACGCGTAGCCGAACATCAGCCCAATCAGCGGAATCACCGCACCCCGACGCGACAGCCCCGACAGACGCAGCACGAACCACCCCATCAAGCCCACCATTCCCACATGCAAGCCGCTCACCGCAAAAACATGCAGCGTCCCACTGCGTCGGAACGGTTCGATCAGCACATCGTCATCCGGATGCTCGCCGAGCACGACCGCACGGATCACCGCCGCTTCACGGGAAAGGGGATCCAAACCACGGGTCACCGACTCGCGGAATCTCCCTCGAATGCCCTCACCCAGCGTGTGCCAGTGCGACGGCTTCTCGACGACCTCCATGCCTCCATTTGCCCGGAACGCCGCGAAAGCACCCCGCCTCGTCAACCACGGCCGCAAATCAAACTGGCCAGGATTGCGCGGTGCCTCGATTGGTTGATAGACGCCTTTGCCCGTCACCACCGCACCCGAGCTTGCTGCCGTGCCACGCGCCAAAAGCCAAACTCGATCGCCAGTCGCCGGAAGCTCGGCCAAAGCCGCCCATCCACCCGCCGCACTCCGCGGCTCCTCGAGCAAGCGCGCTTCAATCGGTCCGGACTTCCCTGTGCCCATCCTTTGAGCCAGCTCAACCCGCCTGGAGACCTCGGAAAAATGCAGAACACCCGCGATCAAGGCCAAACTCCCCGAGCCAAATAAGACGCCCCACTGCCGCGCCGAAATCAGAAAAAAGACCAAGCCGCCGAGGCCGATCAGCCCCACCACCCACCATCCATCCGCAGCCAGCACTGCGGCCGCCGCCATCATGGCAGCCCACAGCAACGGATGGCGCTCCACCGCCCGGCGAAGCGACTCCTCCATAAGCTCAGACGATGCCCCAATCGTGAAGCTTTGCCCGCGCATTCGCCGAATGGCGCGTCTCCGGGAACTGCTCCATCACCTGCTGCAAAATCGCAACCGCCGTTGCCGAATCTTCGAGGCTGTCGTGATGAATCTCCGCCAATCGGAACATCAGGAAAGCCGCATCGTTCTGCTCCCAAGCCTGACCCTCGACCGCCTGGCGCAAGGTCTCCGCAGCCCCCGCAGGGTTGGCTTGATGGTCTTTTTGAATCTTGGCAATTTCCACATAAGGCAAGCGGTTCAAAGGCTCCGCAGCCGCTGCATCTCGGAAAGCGGCAATCGCACCATCATAGTCGCCCTGCGCCATCTTCGCCCGCGCATCGTGCATGACATCCTCTTCCACCATCTCCGCACTATCGTAGACCGCGTGGGTAAACCGGTGCGCCATCGCAGGCAGCACATCAATGACAAAAACAATCCCCACCAGCCCCGCGGTAAGAAACGCCAGCAGGATCCCGGTCAGTGTCTTCGCACCTTTCATGCTTTCCACCTCCTCGCGCATCGTCGGCACCTTTTCCTGCTCTTCGACGCTTCCCAACATCTCGATCCGATCAATCTCGACCTCAAGCTTTTCAACCTCACTGTCACCAGATTTCATGAACCACACCCAACCACCGCCAATCGCAAGCCCGAGGACAACATAAATGAACCACTTCATGATGAGGCGGACCCTAGCAGAGCGACCCCACCCCACGGAAACCAAAATCGACCAACTTCGCCCCAACAGACCGCAATTGTCGCGAATTCACGAAATCCCTGACTAAATTGACCCATTTCTCCGGTCAACCCTCCTCCGAAAGGCCTCTCAGATCTTGCGGGCCGCCCGGCCCTCGTCGATGAGCTTCCAGAAATGCTTCGATTCTGCCAGCTCCTCATCCTCTGCGAGGGGAATCTTTGAGCGAAAAACAAAGTCAGAAAACGTCCCCTTGTGAAGGACCCGATGCACCACGATGGCACCATCCTTCACCTCAAAATAAACCCGCCAATCCTCGGCCCGGTAGCGGTAGAGCTTCTTCCCATCACGCTCGATCTTGCCAAAACGCTCGCCGTCCAGGCTGTCCAAATCTTCCTGAGTCACCTTGAACTGATCCATCAGCTCAAGCTGCTCAAGCGTATCGAGCCGCGATAGCTCGGCCGCACTAATCTCGTTGAAAACGATTTGGAACACGCCGGGAAATCTAGGAGTCCCCGAGCGCATTCCAAGCGCCAAGTTTGCTCAATCCAGCCAAAGGCAAAGCAAGCAGATCAAAGACTTCGCCGATATCGCCCGACTCGTTGAATCCCAGCCCAAGCTCTGGGAAGGACTCCCCGAAGCCTCCCATCCCAAATCGACAAACCCGCGTAGCCACCGCTCACCCCTCCCCATCCAGCGGATCCGGACAGCGCGCCCTCAAGCGACAGCGCCCACAAAACTCCCCTAGAAAAAGCTCATCCG
>Ga0210024_1004044_pt1 | contig 11720 bp, 11 predicted proteins | sample CryGeymeta201525_FD_183988 | JGI IMG/M metagenome (GOLD analysis project Ga0210024, IMG submission 183988) | Groundwater microbial communities from Crystal Geyser aquifers in Utah, USA - Crystal Geyser metaG 2015-25 (SPAdes) (version 2) | ecosystem: Environmental > Aquatic > Deep subsurface >... | reverse complement strand
GAGCTTTTGCGCGGTAGAGAAACCTTTCATGCCTTTTTCTACGATGAACGCAGTAACACCGCGCGCACCCATCTCGGGCTCGGTCTTGGCGTAGACGACCATGGTGTCGGCGTCCGGGCCGTTGGTGATCCACATCTTGCTGCCGTTGAGCAGGTAGTAATCACCCTTGTCTTCGGCCTTGAGCTTCATGCTGATGACGTCGCTGCCCGCGCCAGGCTCGCTCATCGCCAGCGCGCCCACATGCGCGCCGCTGATGAGTTTGGGCAGGTACTTGGCGCGCTGCTCGGGCGTGCCGTTGCGCTTGATCTGGTTGACGCACAGGTTGGAATGCGCGCCGTAGCTCAAGGCCACCGATGCGCTGGCGCGGCTGATTTCTTCCATGGCGACCATGTGCGCCAGGTAGCCCATATTGGCGCCGCCGTATTCTTCGCTCACCGTGATGCCAAGCACGCCCAGCGATCCCATCTTGCGCCACAGGTCCATCGGGAACTGGTCGGTTTTGTCGATCTCGGCAGCACGCGGGGCGATTTCAGCAGCGCAGAAATCGCGTACCGTATCGCGCAGCGCGTCAATGTCTTCGCCGAGGTGAAAGTTGAGTCCGGGCAGATTGGCCATTTGTTGTCTCCTGTTGATTGCGTTAATAGGTTTTGGCTACCGGCATGATGGTTTGCTGCAGCACGGCGCACGGCGTCTGGCGGCCATCATCGCCCACATGGACGACGTCCACTGCGGTGACGATGATGCGCTTGCCACCTTTGACAACGCGCCCGGTGGCGCACAGCTCACCACCCTGGCAGCCCGCCAGAAAATTGATTTTGTATTCGACCGTGACCACCTCGCTGCCCGCGGGCGCCACTGTCATGGCGGCGTAACCACCGGCAATATCGGCCACGGCGCCAATGGCGCCACCGTGAAAACCGCCTTGTTGTTGCGTTACCTTGTCGCTGTAGGGCAAGGTAATGACACATTCACCCGCCACCACGCGCAACAACTCTGCCCCCAAGTGGCGCATCAGTCCCTGGCGCTCAAAGCTTTGCTGTACGCGCTGCAGCGGGGTTTCGTTCTTGTCGTGGGCGTTTTTTGCAGGCATGCGTTCAGGCCTTTGGGGATGGGGTTCGCTCGGGCTTGCCCGCGGCCTTCTGTCTGGCCTTGAGCAGCAGGGCGCGCGCCTCGCGCTGGTGGACTTTGAGTTCGTCCATGTTGGCTTGCAGGTCGGCCATTTGCGCTTCGAGTTGCCGCTGGTGGTCGGCCAGCACCGTTAAAAATTTTTCCAGCTGCGCCGCGGTATCGAGCGGGCTGTCGTACATGTCGATGATGTCCTTGGCCTCGGTCAGGCTCAGGCCGAGCCGCTTGGCGCGCAGGGTGAGCTTCAGGCGCGTGCGGTCACGGGTGCTGTAGACGCGGTTGCGCCCGCCTGGCCCGCTGCGCGCAGGCTGCAGCAGACCCATGTCTTCGTAAAAACGCATCGCGCGCGTGGTCAGGTCAAATTCCTTGGCCAGGTCACTGATGCTGTAGGTGGATGACATGTGCAATCCCGATTGACGTTGACGTAAACGTCAATTATGACCTAGGTTTTCAGCCTAACTGGCAAAAAAATATCGCTGGCCACGGCGTGATCAAGCGGCCCAAGACGGTGCTTCACCGTGCTTGAGCTCTCGCCTGAGGCTGGCGTGATCGGGAACCACCGATGCCACCGTCTCCCAAAACCTGGGGCTGTGGTCCATCACCCGCAAGTGGCTGAGCTCGTGTACCACCACATAGTCCAGCACCGGCATGGTGAAGTGCAGCAAGCGCCAGTTCAGGCGGATTGAGCCGTCGCTGCGGGCGCTGCCCCAGCGGGTGGCGGCGTTGCTCAGACTCAATTTGGTCCACTGCACACCCAGTTGCGGCGCAAAGTGATTCAAACGCTGCTGAAAAACCAGCTTTGCCTGGCGTATCAGCCAGGCCTGCACGCGGTCGCGGATTTGCGCGGCGTTGGCCTGGTGCGCCAGGCTGATGCGCAAGACGGGCGCGGCCGGGTCGGCGGTCACAAATTCAGCCCCGCCAGCAACGCCGTCAAGCGCGGGTTCCAGAACCACGGTCAAGGTCTGGCCCAGATACGGTAAAGTGACGCCATCGCGCCAGTCGATCACCTGGCTGGCCAGACGCTGCTGACGCTGTTGCGCTTCCTGCAATTTGCGCAAAATCCATTTTTCCTTGCCTCTGAGCACCGCGTCCACCTCGCGCAGGGTAACCCATGTTGGCGCGCGCACTTCCAGCCCGTTGGGGCCAACACCAAAACCAATGGTGCGGCGTTTGCTGCGTTTGAACTCGTAGGCCACCAAAGCATCAACAAAACGAATTTGATGGTTGGCAAGAGGGTGTTTGAAGGTGACTTGCGCTACCTCATTCGGGACGTTAATTGCTCCACTAAAAGGAGCTGCAAACGCTTTATATACGGGGGCTAGAGGCAATTTTTCTTCAAATAAATCAAGTGTAAAACGAAGCAGGGGCAACATGAATAAAGCCATGCAATTCAGACGTAAGCCTCGGGATCGATGCGGCGCAGTTCGGCCTCGATCCAGGTCTGCGCTTCGCGCATCAGCGCTTTGGGGTCACGCCCGGAGCTGGGCATGAGCGGGCCGACCGACACGCGCACGACGCCCGGGCTTTTGACGAACCCGTCCTTGGGCCAGACGCGCGACGTAGCCACGGCAATTGGCACCACCGGTGCGCCGCTTTCCACCGCCAGCCTGGTGCCGGCGGTCTGGTAGGTACCGCTCTGACCGCGCGGCATGCGTGTACCCTGGGGAAACATGATGACCCAGGTGCCCTGCGTCAACAGGCGTCGACCCTGTGCGATCACATGTTTCATCGCCGAGTGCGCGATTCACGGTTGATGTGGATCATGTCAAGGCGCGCCATCGACCAGCCAAAAAATGGAACTTTCAACAGTTCGCGCTTGAACACAAAAGCCAGCGGATTCGGCATCAGCGTGGGCAACCACAAGGTTTCGAGGGCGGACTGGTGATTGCACAGCAGCACCGCCGCACTGGCCCGCCCCTGGGGCAGGTTGTCCATGCCTTGCACTTCCATGCGCACACCCAGTATGACGCGCGTACCCCACATCACCACCCGAAACCAATTCACCGCGACCCACCAAGCTGTCGTACGGGACACCAGCGACACCACCACGATGGCAAGGGTCCACGGGATGACAGTGATGGCCATCCAGAAAAAATGCAAGATCGAGCGAATCAACAACATTTCACGTACTTCAGGCAAAGCGCGATTCAGATCACAACCGCGTCAAGCGGCGTCCGCTTCACGCGTCAACAGGTAGTCGGCGAACGACGACAAATCTTCGTGCACTTGAGTGTGCGGCGGATAAGTCGGCGGCAAGCCGCGCCCGCGCAAATCCTGCGCTTTGCCGGTCAGCACCAGATGCGGCTCACAGCCAACGGCCACACCGGCCAGCAGGTCGCGCTCAGAGTCCCCCACTACCGGCACACCTTTGAGGTCCATGGCGTAACGATCGGCAATCTGCTCAAACAAGCCCGATGCCGGCTTGCGACACTGGCAGGCATCGTCGGGGGTGTGTGGGCAAAAAAACACGGCATCAATCCGTCCGCCAACCGCCTGCAGTTGCTGGTGCATCTTGGCATGAATGGCATTCAGGTCTGACACTTCAAACAGGCCGCGGCCCAGTCCTGCTTGGTTGGACGCCAATACCACGTGCCAGCCGGCGTGGTTCAGGCGCGCAATGGCTTCGAGCGCACCTGGCAACGGCAGCCATTCGTCTGGCGACTTGATGTAATCGGCGCTGTCGTGGTTGATGGTGCCGTCACGGTCCAGGATGATCAGCTTGATGGGCGTCATGACACAGCTTCCGGGGATCAGGCGGCCAGGCGCGACAAATCAGCAACGCGGTTCATGGCGGTGTGCAGGGTTTTGAGCAGCCCCAATCGGTTCAAGCGCAGGTCAACCTCGGGCGCGTTGACCATCACGCTGTCAAAAAACGCGTCTACCGGCCCGCGCAGCGCCGCCAGCGTTTGCAGCGATGCGGCGTAGTCCAGCGCGTCAAACTGGGCCAGGGCACGCGGAGTGATTTTCTGCACCGCGGCGTGCAGCGCTTGTTCGGCAGGCTCTTTGAGCAGGCCAGCGCTGACATGTGCGTCGACCCCATCGGCGATGTCGGCTTTTTTGAGGATATTGCTGATGCGCTTGTTGGCCGCCGCCAGCGCCAGGGCTTCGGGCAGCGCGGCAAAGGCGCGCACCGCCACCAACCGCCGAGGGATATCGCCCAGGCGCTGCGGCTGCAGGGCCAGCACCGCATCAACCTCCAGCGCACTGTAGCCCTGCTCGCGCAGGGAGCCGGCGAGGCGGTCAAAGATGAAGGATGTAAGCGCCTCCTTGGCGGCAGGCGCATTTGAATCGAATGCAAATTCCCAGGCAGCCGTAATCTGATCGTCGTTGCCAATCTGGTGAAACGCACCAAAAGACACCTTAAGTAGGTCATCCAAGCCGACACCGATGTCCATCTCCACCAGCATCCGGACCACCCCCAGCGCATGGCGCCGCAGGGCAAACGGGTCTTTGTCACCCGTGGGCAGGTTGCCAATGCCAAACATGCCGACCAGGGTTTCGAGCTTGTCGGCCAGCGCAACGACCACGCCGACCTGGTTGCGCGGCAGATCGTCGCCAGCAAAGCGCGGCTTGTAATGGTCTTCAATCGCTTGCGCGACGTCCCCACTCAGGCCGTCGTTCAGGGCGTAATAGCCCCCCATGATGCCTTGCAGCTCGGGGAACTCGCCCACCATGTCGGTCAGCAAATCGGTCTTGGCCAGTTGCGCCGCCTGAGCAGCTTGCGCCACCAGCGCCGCGTCGCCCAGCTGCGCCGCGATGACCTTGGCAATGGCGCACACGCGTTGGCTGCGTTCGCCCTGGGTGCCCAGCTTGTTGTGGTACACGACCTTGTCAAGCCCGGCCACGCGCGAAGCCAATGTTTTCTTGCGATCCTGATCAAAGAAGAATTTGGCATCAGCCAGGCGTGGGCGCACCACACGCTCGTTGCCACCGATGACAAAACTGGCGTCAGCCGGCGCGATGTTGCTGACGACCAGAAACTGGTTTGTCAGTTTTCCTGCGACATTGAGCAGCGGGAAGTATTTCTGATTGGCTTTCATGGTCAGGATCAGGCACTCTTGCGGCACATCCAGAAACTCTTTGTCAAACTGGCACATCAGCACGTTAGGGCGCTCAACCAAGGCGGTCACCTCGTCCAGCAACGCCTCATCTTCAATAGCATGCACCCCTTTACCGATAAGGGCTGCAGCCTGATTTAACTGCTGGGCAATGGCCGCACGACGGTCGGCAAAACTGGCAATCACCGCACCATCGGAACGCAAGGTTTCGGCGTAGCTGTCGGCATCTGCCAGCACAACGGGTGACTTCTGCGCCTCAAAACGGTGTCCCTGCGTGGTGTTGCCCGCGGTCAGCCCCAGCACCTTGACGGGCACGACCGCGCTGCCATGCAAGGCGACCAGGCCATGCGCCGGGCGGACAAAGTTGACGCTGCTCCAGCCCGGCAAGGCGCAATCGGTTTCCAGCTGGTAGCTCATCACCTTGGGAATCGGTAATTTGGTCAGTGTCGCGTCCAGCGCCTGCTGCAAGCCCACATCCAGCGTGGCACCGCCAACCAAGCTGTCGTAAAACAGTGCTTCGTTCTTACCATCGGGGGCTTTGCGCAAAGCGGCCACAGTGAATACCGGGTCGGATACATCTGCGCCCAGCGCCTGCAATTTTTTCAGCAATGCCGGTGTGGCCAGTCCGTTGGCATCCAGACCCACACTGACGGGCATCAGCTTTTGCTGCACCGCCCGGTCGGCTGCTTTGGCAGCCACGTGCGTGATGTGTGCAGCCAGGCGGCGTGGCGAAGCAAACGCGGTCACCACCGAGTCGCCGGCGGCCAGCCCCAGGCTGCGCAGTTGATCAGCCAAGGCAGCAGCAAAAGTCTCACCCAATTTCTTCAGTGCCTTGGGCGGCAACTCTTCTACAAACAGTTCAACGAGGAGATTTTGGGTTGTCATGGTCAAGCGGCTTTCTTCGTCATTTCAGCAACCCACTCACGCGGGGCCATCGGAAAGCCCAGGCGCTCTCTGGAATCAAAATAGCTTTGCGCCACACCGCGTGCCAGGTTGCGGATACGGCCAATGTAAGCGGCGCGCTCGGTCACGCTGATGGCACCGCGGGCATCAAGCAGGTTGAAACTGTGTGCGCATTTGAGTACCTGTTCATAGGCGGGCAAGGCCAGTTGCACTTCCATCAGGTGCCTGGCCTGCTTTTCGTGCGCGGTAAACGCGGTGAACAAAAAGTCGGCGTCGCTGTGCTCAAAGTTGTAGGTGGATTGCTCCACTTCGTTTTGCTTGTAGACGTCACCGTAGGTGAGCCGGGCGCCGTCGGCACCCTCCGTCCAGACCAGGTTGTAGACGTTGTCGACGCCTTGCAGGTACATGGCCAGGCGCTCCAGGCCGTAGGTGATCTCGCCGGTAATGGGCCTGCAGTCGATGCCGCCCACCTGCTGGAAATAGGTGAACTGGGTCACCTCCATGCCGTTCAACCACACCTCCCAGCCCAGGCCCCAGGCACCGAGCGTAGGGTTTTCCCAGTCGTCTTCGACAAAGCGGATGTCGTTTTTTTTCAGATCAAAACCAAGCGCTTCCAGCGAGCCCAGGTAGAGTTCCAGAATGTTGCTGGGCGCGGGCTTCAAGACCACCTGATACTGGTAGTAGTGCTGCAGGCGGTTGGGGTTTTCGCCGTACCGGCCATCCTTGGGGCGGCGGCTTGGCTGCACATAGGCGGCTTTCCAGGGCTCGGGCCCAAGTGCTCTTAAAAAAGTAGCTGTATGCGATGTTCCAGCGCCGACTTCCATGTCATAAGGCTGCAACAACGCGCAGCCTTGGGCATCCCAATAGGACTGCAGCTTCAAAATGATTTGTTGGAAGGTCAACATAGAGTCTTGCACTGGACCGAGCGCGGTCTGAGAGTTGAATTAGGCAAACGGCGTTTGCAGAGTCTGGATTTTACGGGTTGGCCAGCGGCTTGGCGGCACACCGCGCGTCAAGCGTGTGGGCGTTTCTCCACATTGCAAGCCCCACCACACCCAGCGCCAACAACCACAATGGCCATTGCCCCCAAATCGCCGCCCAGCGCGCGTAGGGAGTCACACCGGTACGACCTTGCACGGCACCGTGCAAAGCGGTTGCCGTGTGCGCTACGGCCTGCTGTGTCACAACGCCGCGGTGGTTGACGATGGCGGTCTGCCCGGTGTTGGTTGCCAACAAAAAGGGCCGGTCAAATTCAAGGGCGCGCATGCGGGCAATTTGCAGGTGCTGATTCATTGCAAGGTGTTCGCCAAACCAGCCCAGGTTACTGATGTTGAACAGTATCGTCGGCGCCTTGGTCGCATCCACAAACTGCGTCGCCAATTCCTCACTGAACAGGTTCTCATAGCAAATGCTGGCCGCCAGTCGCTGGCCTTGCCAGTCAAACGTTGGTTGGGGAAGCGGTCCCCGGTTGAAGTCGCCCAGCGGAATACGCATCAGGTCGGTAAACCAGCGAAACAGCGGCGGAATGAATTCGCCAAACGGCACCAAATGGTGCTTGTCATAACGCCAAGGCTGGGCCTGATCGGGCTTGAAGCCAATAATCGAATTGGTGTACCCCACGGCATAGTCACCCAGCGGTATGCCGACCAGCGCGGCCTGTGTGCCGTGGGCAAAACGCTGCTGCAACGCCTGCCAATAACCGTCTGGTAACTGTTGTGGCAACACCGCCAGCGCGGTTTCTGGGCTGATGACGAGGTCAGCCTCGGCCATGCGCAGTTCCTCACCGTACCAGCGCAACGCTTTCACCACGCCGGTGGCAGGTTCAAATTTTTCTTCCTGGGCAATGTTGCCTTGCAGCAGGGTCACATTCAAATGGCCGGTGACGGTGCCCACAGGCTCGGGCAGCAGCGACGACAGCAGCACAAGCGCCGCGCAGCTGAGCGCAGCCACCAGCCGCACACGCACCGTGGCCGCCTGAACAATCACTGCCAGTTTGGCCGCAATAACTGCGGCAACGCCACCGACGCCATAGGCGCCGAGCCTTGGCAGGAGCGGCTGCAACGGCCCCTCGACATGGGCATAACCTGCCGCACCCCAACCAAAACCCGTTAACCACTGACCTCGCGCCAGTTCAGCCAATAGCCAAAGCGCCGCAAATAAAATAGCAGCCTCCACCTTTGGAGTATGGGTTAGACGCTTAAAAGACCAACACGCAGCAGCGTAGTACAAGCTCAATACGCCAGCCAGTACACCAACCGCCACCACAGCCAGTACACCGTTCAAGCCACCATACACATGCATCGAGGTATAAAGCCAGCCAAAGGTCAGCGCCAACCAAGCCAACGCGAACAGCCAGCCCATCAACGCGGCCTCTTTGGCACTTTTGACGCGGGTAATTAACGCGACCAATATCGCCATGGACGCCAGTTGTAGCCACCAGAGAGGCTGGCCGCGTTGCAGCGCCACGCCAAGGAACGAAAGCGTAGGCAGCGGCCATGCCAGACTTGATGCATGCAGCGCTCCGGCTAACAAAATAATCAGTGCCGTTGGCGGTCGCCAAATGTCCAGGCGATTCAACGGCACAAGCACGATGTCACGGTCAGTCGGGTGCATTGGCCAGTGGCGACACCTTGAACCATTTGACCGCCCCTCCTTTGGTGTGCAGGACAGCGAAGTCCAGCCCATCCATCATATGGTGCTCACCCCGCTTGGGAACGTGCCCCATCTCATGCGCGATCAAACCGCCGATGGTTTCAAAATCGTCCTCGGGATCGGTGCTTTCAAGCTTGACACCAAAAGCGTTTTCGACACGCTCGATCGGCGTGTCACCGCTGACGCGATAGGTTTGATCAGCCAAACCGAAAATGTCGCCATCATCGTCTGCAACGTCAAATTCGTCTTCAATTTCACCAACAATTTCTTCCAGCACGTCTTCGATCGTGACCAACCCGGCGACTCGGCCAAATTCGTCAATCACGATTGCCAAATGGTTGTGGTTGCTTTGAAAGTCGCGTAGCAGATCGTTCAGACCTTTGCTCTCGGGCACAAAAACCGCTGGTCGCAGCAGGGCGCGAATGTTGAGCTCGGGCGCGCGTTGCAGCTTGAGCAGGTCTTTTGCCATCAGGATGCCAATGATGTTCTCTCGCTCGCCCTCGAATACTGGAAAACGCGAGTGCGCGGTATCGATTACACCGTGCATGATCTCTTCATAAGGGTCTTCAATATTGATCAGTTCCATCCGCGTCGAAGGCACCATGACATCACCAGCGGTCATGTCAGCCATGCGGATGACGCCCTCGAGCATCTTGCGTGATTCGGCACCGATGAGCTGATTTTGCTCGGCGTCAGCCAGAGTCTCAATCAATTCATCGGTGGAATCCGGTCCGGGGTGAATGAATTCTGCGACTTTTTGTAAAAAAGTACGGGTATCTTCCCGCTCAGGACGCGTGGGATAAGGGTCGGACACAGCCTCTAACGCAGGACATGCAGTTGTTGTACAAGCCGCAAGGATAGCGGATTTCTTTGACAGTCAGGACTTGACTTGTTCGCGATTGTTGGTGCGGCGGTCAGGCATACCAGGCTGCCATACGCTGCGAATGGCATTGATCGTATTGCGAATGAACTTGGCTTGCGCTTTAAAACGGTAATTGGTTTGGGCCAATTGCTCTTCGAACAACTCGGTCACGCGGGTGTCCAAGGTCGCTGGCGGCAGTGTCAGGCGCCCTTCAGATTCGGGGCCGTCACGCTCTACTTTAGCACCAGCATTGCGTGCAATTTTTAGCATCGCTGCGTTCTCGCTGAGCACATGCACGTACATCGAACGCACGCCTTCGTTGCGCGCATGCATCAGGGCCCGATCGAACAAGCGTGCCCCGTACCCCCGGCCACGAACATGCTCCAGAACCGACACGCCGAACTCTGCACTTGCGTCTCTGTGGACGCTGTTGGAGTAAGCCAGATGCGCCATCGCAATCAGCTTTAGGTGACGGTTGTAGATGCCGAAAATTTCATCCCGATCGAAGTCGAGACGATCGACATATTGTTGAATCTGATCGTCGCTGGCCGCAAAACCGAACCGGAAATAACGATCGTGGGGATTGAGTGCTTTCAAATGTTGTGCGATCCGGCCACGATGATTCATACCGAGCGAGCGGATCGGCACCATTAAGTCAGGCTTGCGTACAGCCGGCAGCGACACCTTTGGCGTAGCACTGGCGGCAGCAGCGAGCGCCGATGTCTGGCCTGAGGTTGTTGCGTCGTTAGAATTCATGAACATGCCGCTAATATAAGGGTTATCCCTAGGTTTGTTACTCTAAAAACCGGATATCCCCACTGAAATTGTGCATTGCAGCAAATTTACCACGATCACGCCTCTCAACTCCTGCCTCAATGGATTCAGCATCAGCACAAATCCGTCACGCCATGCGTGTCGTTGAAGATTTACGTCAGCAATTGACAACAAACGCCAGTTTGGCGCGCGCTGTCCACGAGATTAAGGCAATTCAGGCGAGGCGGTTCGCATGTACGTATCAAGACCTCTTGATTTCACCGGTCTACAAGGGTTGTGCAAGCTTTTTTTTGACCGAGCTCTACAGTGAGCGTGACTATGGTCAACGTGATCGGCAATTCGCCAAGATCGCAACGGCGATCGAACTGGCCTTGCCGCAACCCGTCATCACCACTGCAGTTGATTTAGCCCGACTCCATCAAGTGACGGAGACTCTAGACGTCGCGATGGCACAACATTGGCTACAGGAGACAACCGCGTCTCTGGCTACTCGCTACCAGCTCGCTTGGCGAGCGCTTGACCGCCGCACCCAACGGCAGTGGCAACTCACCACGGTAGTCGGTATTGGCGAAAAACTAGGTGAATTGACACGTCGGCGCGGCCTACGTTTACTCTTAAAAATGATGCGGCAACCAGCAGAAATTGCCGGCTTGGGCGAACTGCAATCATTTCTTGAAACTGGCTTTGATCGTTTCAGTCAAATAGCCAAGTCAAGAGAAACACTCAATGGATTTCTTGGAGCAATCAACGCAAGAGAGAGTGACTGGATCGACGCACTGGATTCGGCGGACAAAGCGGAGGCACAAGCCTTGATTACCAATACGTTTGAGAGAATCCCATAAACGAAAACGCCCAATCTTTCGACTGGGCGTTTCAGGCATAGGGAGCCTGACGATGACCTACTTTCACACGGGAATCCGCACTATCATTGGCGCAAAGTCGTTTCACTGTCCTGTTCGGGATGGGAAGGAGTGGGACCAACTCGCTATGGTCGTCAGGCAAAACTTTTTGTTATTTTGACACGGGGTCAAGACAACGAATTTACAGAGTTAATCAGCTTCATCGAATAAACGAACCTCGGTGCAGTTACCTGCGGGGAGGATTTTTGAATGCGTCAACTTGGCATAACATCCCTGATGACACGAAGAGTGATCATCAAAGTTATAGGGTCAAGCCGCACGAGCAATTAGTATCGGTTAGCTCAAGCGCTTACACGCCTTACACACCCGACCTATCAACGTCCTGGTCTTGAACGACTCTTCAGGGGGCTCAAGGCCCCGGCAGATCTCATCTTGAAACGAGTTTCCCGCTTAGATGCTTTCAGCGGTTATCTCTTCCACACATAG
>Ga0210024_1004039_pt1 | contig 11728 bp, 6 predicted proteins | sample CryGeymeta201525_FD_183988 | JGI IMG/M metagenome (GOLD analysis project Ga0210024, IMG submission 183988) | Groundwater microbial communities from Crystal Geyser aquifers in Utah, USA - Crystal Geyser metaG 2015-25 (SPAdes) (version 2) | ecosystem: Environmental > Aquatic > Deep subsurface >... | reverse complement strand
ACCGTCGCGCCGGTGCAAGGGTCGGAGACCACGGTCCGGACGGTGACGGCCGTGGTGAAGAACGTCGGTGGGCAGCGAGCGGCGGAGACGCGGACGGCGTTCTGGGTGAAGCGGACCTCGGCAGCCCAGCCGCTGGAGAAGGCCAACCGCGTGTGGCCGACGAACGCGCTGGACGCCGGTGAGAGCCAGACGCTCACGTGGTCCTTCAAGCCTGCGGACTACTCCGTCGGCAAGGGCTGGCAGACGGCGGTTGCGATGGCCGACTGGTCGCAGTTGGTCGCGGAATGCAGCGAGTCCAACAGCACGCCGTTCCTCTGGTACGTCACGCCGAAGCCCGACCTGGTCATCCAGTCGCTGACCGTCTACCCGCAGAGCAACACCAAGTTCATCAAGCGCACCGTCACCTGCGTGGTGAAGAACGTCGGCGGGGCGACGGCGCCTGCCACGAAGACGGCTTTCTGGGTCAAGCGAACCTCGGCGCCGGCGCCGGGCGACGCTGCCGACAAGGTGTGGGACACGGGCGAACTCGCCCCTAATGCCACGCAGACGCTGACCTGGGAGTTTCTGCCGGACGACTTCAGCGACGCGGAGGCGGAAGGCTGGCACACCGCCGTCGCGATGGCTGACTGGGCGCAGGAGGCAACGGAGCGCGTCGAGACGAACAACCGGGCCGGCTACTCCTGGCGGGTGGCTGCTCCGCCGGCGAAGCCGGACCTGATTGTCGCGCAGTTGACCATCACCCCCGCGGAAGGCGGCAGCGAGACGCTCCGCACCGTGACGTGCAAGGTGAAGAACATCGGCTCCGGCACGACCGGGGAGACCCGCACGGCGCTCTGGATCAAGCGGACGACCACGCCCCTGCCGAAGGAGAGCGGAGCAACCCGCACGTGGGTGACGCCGGCGTTGGCGTCCGGCGCGGAGACCACACTGACGTGGACCTTCAGGTCCAAGGACTACAACGTGGGCGCCGACTGGCACACGGCCGTGGCGATGGCGGACTGGGCCGAGCAGACCGACGAGCAGGTTGAGACAAACAACCGGGGTGCCACGACGTGGGCGATCTACGACCTGATCGTGGACAGCCTGACCATCACGCCCCAGCAAGGTGCGGACACCACCGCGCGCACGGTCACGTGCGTCGTCAAGAACATCGGCGGCGGGAAGACCCCGGAGACGCGGACGGCGCTGTGGCTCAAGCGCACCTCGGCGCCCCAGCCGTTGGAGAGCAGCGCCAATCGCGTGTGGGTGACGCCGGGGCTGGTCCGCATGCAGACGGCGACGCTCACCTGGACATTCACGCCGAAGAGCTATGGTCTCGCTGCCGGCACACACACGGCCGTAGCGCTTGCCGATTGGGCGAAGCAAGCGGCGGAAGGGAGCGAGACGAACAACGCAAAGGGCTGCTCATGGAGCGTCACGGCCGGCCGCGCGGACACCAAGTCGGCGACCAAACCCGCCTCGTCGGCGTTCGTCTCGCCGTTCTGGTTTCTCGGCTCGCCCGGCGGGAATCCGCTCGACGCCTGGTTGCAGAGCCTCGCGGGCAGTGTCCGGGCGGTGCTGGAGGAGGGGGCGGGGGACGGGTCGGAGTGACGGAAAGCGCGTGAGGTTTGGTTCTTCGCGGGATTCCGAGGAGGTCCGCCCGGTGGCGGCACCTCCGCCGACACGCAATGGCAAGGGTGTCGCACGCCTGTAGGGCAAGCCGCCCCCCAACGCCCTCCACGTAGGGGCAGACCGATGTGTCTGCCCCGCCATGTCGGCGGAAGACGGCAGGTCCACAGGTTGGGAAACCTGTGCCACTGGGAAGTGGCGACCGACCGCGGCGTTACTGGAACGAGTACCCCGTCCCGAGCAGCACGTCGAGCATGTTCAGCGTGATCTGCTGGATCATGGGGCCGGCGGCCGGCGGGCGGCGGGGCGCCGATCCCAGTAGCGGCGCACCAGTCGGTGCTTGCCGCGTTGATGACGGTGCCCGAGGTCTCGGTCTTCCGGAAGGCGATCCAGGTTCCCACGGTCTCTCCGGCCCGGGAGCCGTAGTCAAAGCCGATGATCTCCGCCTTGTGGAACCCAAGTGCCTGGCGGTCGAGCATCGGGTAGCCCGCGGAGTCGAAGCCTGTCAGCAGCGTGCCGTCGTACTCGGTGGACCAGAGAGGAAGGATGTCTCCCTTCTGGACGCCAGTCCCGTTGAACACCAGCGAGTTGGGGGTGACGATCTTGAACCCGTCCCACCCGCGGTCTTCGGGTTTCCAGCCGTACCCGCCGTGGGGGAAATCGCCGCCGATGCTGGGGATGATCGGGTACTGGAGGAGGTCGCCCCAGTTGACCGTCTTGAGCAGGGGGTCAGCGACCGGGTCGAGATCCCAGTTCTTGTAGCAGATCATCTGGGTCAGGTCGTCGCTGTACCGGACCTACCACCACATGGTGTTGCCGGAGAGGATAAGCGCGTGGCGGCCGGAATCCACGAAGGCGTCGAAGTTCTCCCTGGCGCTCCTCGTCCAGTATTCGCTGTGACCGACGAGCACCAGGACCTTGGCGGCGCCGATCTCCCGGTAGTCCTCCAGGTCGGCGTCCGCAACGTAGCCAGTCCTGTAGCGGGCCTGCTTGGCGAACCACGGAACGAAGTAGTCGCAGAACTTGCTGAAAGGCTTGGCCAGGGGGCGGAGGACGGAGACGGCGTAGGCCCTCGGAGTCGTGTAGAGGCTCCGGCCTCCGGCGTCGTTGTAGGCGTTCTCCGTGTTCGTGGGGTAGACGACCAGTACGTCGGCGGCGCGATCGGCGTCTTTCACGATGAATGGAATCCTGCCTTCCCAGACATAGAAGCCGCTGGGGAGGTCCGGCACCTTGAGGGTGAGAGCGGGTCGGTAGCCGAACCCCTTCTCCCAAGGCGAGTCGGTCTGCGCCTGCTGCGGCGAAATCTCGGCGGAGACAGAGTGCACTTCGCGACCGTTGGCATCGTACAGGCGGAGCGTCTGCTTGCCGGCCTTCTTGGCGTTGACGTACAGGGTGGCGGAGTCCCCCGGAGCGTAGGACGCCCGGTCAACGTAGCCCTCGACGATCACCGGGACGACCGTGTCCCAGCCCGCCGGGACCCCTCCCCCTCCCGACGATCCTCCGCCGCCACATCCCGGCAGCAGGACACCGACAAGGGTCAGGCCAGCAAACTGGCAGAGCGTTCCCCAAAGCCTCATGCGCTGTTTCCTCCGTTGCCCGAGAGGCCGCGTCGGCGCCTCTGTAGCACGTTGTTCGACTCGCCGCAGACTGCCCCCGGTACAACGCTCTCGCCAACGTCGAGCCCGGGTGGTCAGCGGTCACGCGCGGTCCGGCTAACGCTCCAACAGCGGCAGTCGTCAGAACTCATCGTACTGTGCTCGGCGAGGGTCTCCTGACCCCGCCGGCGCGATCGAGGGAGATCCGGCACTCCAGGGCATGGTCAGCATCCCGGGGACATTCGCCACCGCGCTCACGGTCTCGCTCCAATCCAGCGACACCTCCGAGGTGACGGTGCCGACCACCGTCACCATTCCTGCCGGCCAGACCTCGGCGCTGTTCTCCGTGACGGTCGTGGACGATACGGCCATCGACGGTACGCAGACCGTCATGCTCACGGCGTCTGCGACGGGCTGGACCCCCGGCACCAGCTCGCTGACCGTCCACGACAACGAGTCCCAGACGCTGACACTGCACCTGCCCCCGAGCACTGCCGAGGACGTCCACGCGATCGCAGACGAGGGCCGGGTGACAATCCCGGGAACTTGGTCCACGGATCTGGTTGTCTCCTTGCGCAGTGGGGACCCCACGGAGGTAGCGGTTCCCGATACCGTGACGGTCTTGGCGGGTCAGACCTCCGCAACGTTCTCCCTGAACATGGTTGACGACGACGAGATCGACGGGACGCAGACCGTCACCGTCACCGCCACTGCGGCCGGTTGGACCTCGGCGAGCGCGTCGATGCAGGTCATCGACAACGAATCCCAGACCCTCAACCTCTCCGTGCCGACCACCGCAACGGAAGGAGACGGCGTCCTGATCGCGCAAGGCGCCGTCAGCATTCCTGGGACGTGGGCCGCGGCTCTGGTCGTCGCCCTGGCGAGCAGCGACCAAACGGAGACAACCGTGCCCGCCTCGGTGACGATCCCCTCCGGCCAGACCACCGCCTCCTTCGATCTCACCATCGTGGACGACACCCTCGGTGATGGCTCGCAGAGCGTTGTGTTCACAGCGTCCGTAGCCGGCTGGACCTCAGGCACAGCGACCATGACGGTGGCAGACAACGAGGTGCCAGCGCCCACGATCTCCTTGGTCAGCCCGGCCAACGGCGCACAGGGAACGATGGTTACGCTCGCAGTTGACGGGACGGGCTATCGACCCGGTGCCACCATCAGGCTGGTGCGGCAGGGCGAGACCGATATCGTCGGCACCGACCTCGGTATCTCGGCGACGCGCCTCACAGCGACCTTCGCCCTGACGGACGCCGCGCTCGGAGTCTGGTCCGTGGTGGTGGCAAACCCGGACGGGCAGAGCGCCTCGGCTGCAGAGGCCTTCGAGGTCGTACTGCGGCCCCAACACACCTTCGAGTCACCGGGTTGGACGATGACCTCAGTACCCGTAGTCCCTCTCGACGCCAGCCTGGAGTCGGTGTTCTGGGCGAACGCAGTGGAGTACGGCTGGGGATGCGGCGGCTATGTCCCCAGTGCGCCCTTGGTCTGCGGAAAGGGATGCTGGCTCCTCGTGCCGCAAGCTGGTTCCGGCGCAACTGTCAACGGCCGACTCAGCAACGGTGAGGTGCCGCTTGCTTGCGGACCGGGCTGGAACATGATCGGCTACCCCCAACCTACCGGCGCGATGGCTCTCGGAGCCTGCTCGGTGAGGCGCGGCACCGACACAAAGACCTGGGCGGAAGCAGTGGCGGCCGGCTGGGTCAGCGACTTGGCCTATGGGTGGAGCCCCGCTCAGGGCGCCTATACACTTTACCTGCCAGCCACAACCTGCGACATGACGCCCTGGGGCGGTTGGTGGGTGCTGGCTTTGGCGGGCAACCTGACGCTGGTCGTCCCGGAAGGCACGACCAAGCAGGAGGCATGGGATCGAACGGAGGGCAACCGAGAAGAGGCGGGCGCTTGGGGCGTGACGCTGGTGTTGGCCGCCAACGGCGCACAAGACGACGCGACCGTAGCCGTGAGCCGCCAAGCCACGGACGGTTTCGACGGCTACGCAGAGGAAACGCCGAAGCCCCCGCCAAGCCCGCAGCAGGTGAGCCTCCACTTCGCGCACCCGGAGTGGGCGACCACGGCGCCCGGTGGCATCAGCCGGTTCGGCCGCGACCTCCGCCCGAGCGCTGCTGCCTCCCACCTGTGGGAGCTGGAAGTGACGGCCGGCGACCGCGGCGGCGGCAAGGTGCCCGCGACGCTGACGTGGCCCGACCTGACGGAAGTGCCCAAGGGCGTGTCGCTGTACCTGGAAGACATCGAAGGCGGTCGGACGCAGTACCTGCGGACGACGGCGTCGTACCAGTTCACCGTCGACGCCGGTCAGCCGCGCCGCTTCCGGCTCCGCGCGGAGCCGACGAGCCAGGCGGCGCTCCGGATCACGAGCCTCGCCGTCACCCCCACGCGGGGCGGCGGCTTCACGGTGCAGTACAGTCTGAACAAGCCGGCGACGGTGCAGGCGACGATCCGGTCGGCGGCCGGGCGCGTTGTAGGCTCGATGAGCAGCGGGCACGCCATCGGTGCCGGGCTCAATGCCCTGAATTGGAATTCGCGCGCAGCAGGAAAGGCGCTGCCGCGTGGCGTATACTTGCTTGAGTTGACCGCGCGCACCGAACCCGGGCGGGTTGTGAGAGCCGTCCGGACGTTCCGGTGCCAATGAGCGGTAGGCACTCCGGCTGTGAGTCTGTCCGAGTCTGTGAGCTGCCACGGGAATCACCCATGACAACGCCCCGCTCGTAGCCGCGTCCGCCAAGACGTGGACGCGCCGCGGGTCCACGTCTTGGCGGACGCGGCTACGAGCACATTTACATAGGAATCGCTCATGTCCGCGCTCCGCTTGAACACCCCGCCGGACGAAACCGGCCGCCTTCCCGGGGCAACGCCCTTGGCTGACGGCTGATCGCTGATCGCTGAAAGCTGTTGTCGAAGGAGATTCTGAGAAGATGAGCGCAACGAGAGGTAAGGTCAAACGCCCCAGCGTTTGCAAAGGCAAGTCGGTCGTCACGCTGATTGCGGTGTTGCTGTCCGGGGCGGGGACCGCTGTCCCGGTCGCGGCTGACTGGGGCTTGCCGGTCACCGCCAGCGTCAGCACGATGCAGGTCTACAGCGACACCGCCACGGCGGCGGTGCAGACCGGTGCCACGGACGGCTTTGATGGGTACTCCATCGACCAGCCCCACGCACCGGCGCCGCCTGTAGGCGTTCGCATTTACTTCCCGCATCCCGAATGGGGGGCGGTGGCCGGTCCGTTTCAGCGCGATGCACGCGCCCAGCTCGTTGCAGGGGACTACCAAACCTGGGGCTTCGAGGTTGAGGCGGTCTCAACGGCAGGCACGATGGTCCTGACCTTCGGTCTGTCAGAGGTGCCAGCGACAGAGACGGTCATTCTCCGGGATCTCGTCACGGGACAGCGCTACAACCTCGCAGTCTCGCAGCCGGAACCCATGCCATTCACAGCCGGGCAGACGCGCCGCTTCGAGTTGACGGTCGGGCGACTGCCCGACCTCGTAGTTGGGGACGTGTCGGTTCCGAGCCCTTCTCCGGTGCCCGGTCAGCCGCTCACTGTCACGGCGACCGTTCAGAACCGTGGAGCTGGGAACGCACGAGCCTTTGGCGTGTATGTGTATCGGCATCTCGTCTCACCACCGGCGACGAACGCTGGCGCCTCTGGCGCATTTGGCGTGGGCAGCCTCGCGGCGGGGCAGAGCACCACAGTCACTTTCACCGTGGTGTACAGTACTGCCGGACGCTACACACTGTGGGTGTTGGCAGATGGCACTAACCTGATCCCCGAGGTCAGTGAAGCCAACAACTACGGGCCGGGGGATGGTCTACAGCTTGTCGTGAGCGATGCCCCGGACTTGGTGGTGTCGAGCGTGACGGCTTCGAAGACGAGTCCGAATCCCGGCGAGACGATCACTATCTCCGCCACGATCAAGAACCAGGGCACCGGGCCGTCGAATCCCTGCGGCGTGTACGTGTATCGTCACCTGAACGTGGCTCCCACCAGCAATGCGGGGGCGTCCGGTGGCTTCGGTATTGGGGCGTTGACGGCGTGTGGGAGCCAGACGGCGACGTTCTCGCTGAGTTACAGTCAAGCGGGGGCGTACACGCTGTGGGTGTTGGCCGACGGCTCGAAGCTGGTGACGGAGAGCAACGAGGCCAACAACGCGGGACCGGCTGGCGGGCTGGCGATCACGGTGGGCGGCAGTGGTGCACCGGACTTGGTGGTTTCCGGGGTGGTGGCGTCGAAGACGAGTCCGAGTCCCCGGGAGACGATCACCGTCAGCGCCACCATCAAGAATCAGGGCACTGGGCCGTCGAATCCGTGCGGCGTGTACGTGTATCGTCACCTGAACGCGGCCCCCACCAGCAATGCGGGGGCGTCTGGTGGCGCCGGGATTGGCGCCTTGTCGGCGGGAGCGAGTCAGACGGTGACCTTCACGCTGAGTTACGGTCAAGCAGGCGCGTACACGCTGTGGGTGTTGGCCGACGGTTCGAAGGTGGTGACGGAGAGCGACGAGAGCAACAACGCCGGACCGGCTGGCGGGCTGAAGATTACGGTGAGGTAGGCCGCCCCAACACGCGCGCATACAGCTGCTCATGCAGGGCGACGATGCGGCTGAGATCGTGTTCCGCGACTCGCTGGAGCGCGTTGTCGGCCAGTTCGGTGCCGAGATCAGGGGAATCAAGGAGACGGGCCATGGCCTGCGAAAGGGCGGTCACGTCGCCCAGGGGTACCAGTAGGCCGCAGCCATCTGCCAGGAGGTCGCGAGTACCGCGGATGTCAGTGCCCACGACGGGCACGCCGAGGCACATGGACTCCATCACGCTGCGGGGGAGTCCCTCGCGTTCCGAGGGTAGCAGTGTAGCCCTGGATGCCCGAATGAGGGCCGGGATGTCGCTGCGGTAGCCGAGAAAGTGGACACCCTCGGCGACCCGCAGGTCTTCTGCCAGCGCTTTGAGGACCGGCTCTTCGGGACCAGTGCCCGCGAACGCCAGGTGGGCGCGCGGCCGGTTCAACAAGGCGAAGGCCTGCAGGGCGTCGCGGTGGCGCTTGCCGGGGTTGAACTCGGCGACCATAAGGAAGAGGCGGTCCGCTTCCGCCAGCGCCAGGTCGTGCCGCACCGCTGAAACATCCTCTGCGCTGACCGTTGCTGGATCGTACAGGCTGGTGTCGACGCCGATGCCCGGCATGAAGACCAGCCGTTCCGGCGGGACAAGCCGGTGGCGTCGGGCGGCTTGGAAGTCTTCGTCATTGATGACCACCAGGGCGTCCGTCCACCGTCCCGCCAGCTTCTCCAGCGCCAGGAAGAGAGCGTTGGACACTCGCCCTCCTCCCTGGTGGAAGTGGAACCCGTGCGCTGTGTAGATAACCTTGACGCGCCCGGCGCGGCGCAGCTTGCGGAGAGCGGCCCGAGTGGCGAAGGCCGCGATGGGGGTGTGGACGTGGACCAAGTCGTATCCACGCGTCGTGGCCAAGTCACGAAGCTGGCGCATGGCAGCTCGAAGGGCACCCACGTTGCGGAGACTACGCGTCCAGCTCAGGTCGTGAACGGCGTCGTACGCCTCAACGCAGTTGGGGCACTCAGAAAGGCCGGCAGCGGCAGCCTCCACCAAGGCGCCCTGGGCGCGGAAGTGCCGAGCGAAGGGCAGCAAGAAGCTACGGTGCGTGACTGAGACGGTGGAGACGAAGAGGGCTTTGACAGGCATGGGGCCAGAGTCCGGCTAACGCGGTTCTATGTCCCGGGGCGGGCTCGCCGCGGGCAGGGTGGTGAAGGTGCGGGCAACGATCAGGCAGCCGGTGACGAAGACCAGCACGATTAGCCCTCCCAGCAGGAAACTGACCCCGCTCATGGCGACGAAGGCAATCAACGTCGTCATCAGCGCCTGATAGGAAAGCCGCACCAGGCTCTTCCGGCTTCCCGCGAAGGAGTGCTGGAGCGCCACCAGGGCGATTCCCCACAGAAACGAGAGCAGCACCACCCCAGGCCAGCCGAAGTTCAGGTAGGCTTCGGCATAGTAATCGGGGGGGGCGGTGAATCCGCGTTCGTCCCCGGTCACCATCTGGTAGAACGTCACAGGAAAGCTGGGCAGAGGGCCGGGTAAGTAGCTGGCCAGGTTCTGAACCCAACTCCCACCCAGCAGGAAAGGTTGGCTTTCAGGAAAGAGAGCGTAGGACTTGTACGGCACCACCACGTTGCCAAAGAGCACGCGCAGCGCCAGGTCCTGCGTGCCGCGACTGAGCGCGCCGACGAAGCTGGCACCCGTTTCGACTCGGCGGCCGAGCAAGGTGGACAGCCCCAGCCCCAGCAAGAGCGCCATCAGCAAGACGCGTCGGACCGACGCCCGGAGTTCGCGCTTCGCCTGGTAGGTCCAGAAGGAGTAGAGCAGCAGCGACGCCAGCAGGTGCATCAACGGCCAGCGTTGTCCGGAGAGTACCGTGGCCAGACCGATCAACCCGAGCATAAGCGCCGACCACCGCCGCTGCACCCCTGCCCGAAGGAAGTGGAGGAACCACACGGCCACCACCGGCAACCCGAAATAGCGGATGGCTTCCATGAGCCCCTGAAGGGGGATGTACGTCGCCTCTGGGTTCACGTACACGTCGCGGCTGATGCGGGCCGTGTTCAGAAGTCCGGCCACGAACCCGCCCTGGAGAAGCTGCCGGAGACCTCGGAAGAGCGGCACGTACCCCAGCAGGTAGAAGTAGAGAAGGACGACGGCGAAAACCAGTGCCGCCGCCACCACTGCGGTGCTGAAGCCCAAGTCTTGCTGCACCGGCTGTCCCTGCCAATCGCGCCAGCGGCGGTCAGCGCGCAAGACATGGTTGCCCAGGGCGACGCCAACCCCGACGGCCAGCAATCCCAACGAGACCGACAGGAGCGCCTCAACGTCGGCCGGGTCGCGAGAGGAACTGGCAAAGACGGCCAGATAGCCGGCGTTGATGAAGAGCACGGAGCCGAAGCCATAAGCCAGAGCCGGCGACAACGCCCAGGTGCGCCCCAAGGTGCTCCACATCAGCTCAAGAGCAGCCAAGGGAGCGACGAGAGCGAAGGCAATGGGGACGAAGTCAACCACGCTGGCACACCTCGGTCAGCAGGGCTGCGGTCTCGCCGGCCCGGTGGTCCCACGAGTGGTGCGCCACCACGGCGGCGCGGCCGCGGACACCCCGCGACTGGCGCTCGGCTTCGCGACTTGCCGCTCTATCAACAACGGCGGCCAACGCTTCTGCGTCGCCTGGGGGGACGACCCAGCCGGCGCCAGTCTGCCGGACCAACTGGGCCACACCCGGGCAGTCCGACACGACTGCCGGCACGCCTGCGGCCAGGTACTCGAAGACTTTCAGCGGGAACAGGCCAGTCTGTCCCCGGCGTTCGTCCCACTGCACTGAGAGCCCCAGGAGGCTGCCGGCTACCAGCCCCGGCACGACGTCGTAGGGCTGGACGCCCAAGTAGACCAGCCGAGGATTCTCGGCTGCAGCCGTTTCGACGTGGGGCCGCTCGACGCCATCGCCCACCACGACCAGAGCGACATCGGCCGGCCAGGTCGGACTGCCTATCGCCGCCAGCATGGTGTCGACGCCCTGCCAACGAGCCAGGGCCCCGACGAAGATGGCGTAGCGCGCCGGCTGCGGGAGGTGGCGGGGGAACGGCGCGTCAGGCTGGAAAAGCTGGGTGTTGGCCGCATTGGGAATGACGCGAAGCCGGCGATGGCCGGCCACCTGCTCCACCCAGTCGGCCAAGGCGGGCGTCACCGGCACCGCCGCGTGTGCCCACCGGAGCTGGGTGCGGACCAGCCATTTGACAAGCGGGGCGAGCCGCCGCGTCGCTGGCCAAGCCACGAAGGCGTCTTCCCAGGTGCCATTCACCTCTTGCACCACCGGTACGCGCCGCAGTCGCGCCCACAGTGCCAGCGGCCAAGCGGCGAAGTGCTGGCGGAGGTAAAGCACGTCGGGGCGGGGGGCACGGGCAACCTGCCACTGCAGGCGGGCGAACTCGCGCAGCCGAGCGAGCACCGTGGGCGCCGCGGCGGTGTGGTAAGCAGGCTCGGCCAGGTCGACCTGCCAGCCGCGGCATCGCAGCCCGGCGATGATCTCGTGGACGTGGGCGTGAGCGGCTTGGCCTTCGGTGGTAGCCTGTAGACAGACGTAGCGAACGCGGCGGCATGGGAGCGCTGTCACGGGGCAGGCTCCTCGCTGGCGAAGGTGGCGGCGGCGCCTTGCCCCAGCGCCACTTGCGTCAACACCATGCCGGCGCCCTGGTTGAGCCGCGTGCCTGCCAAGCGTCGGATGGCCCGGTGCCGGATGGTCCAAGAGGTGGAGACTTGGTACAGACTGACCGTCCCCGCTGCCACCGGCACTAGCCACGCAACGGCAGACACCATCAGAAAGCAGACCGCGGCACTTGCCCAGAGCCGCCACAGGATCAGCAGATCGGTCACCCCGCGGTGGATGCAAACGGGATCCGGTCGGGATAACAGGACCGCAGTGCCAGCGTAGTCGATGATGACATACCGCAGGTAGA
>Ga0210024_1004019_pt1 | contig 11776 bp, 6 predicted proteins | sample CryGeymeta201525_FD_183988 | JGI IMG/M metagenome (GOLD analysis project Ga0210024, IMG submission 183988) | Groundwater microbial communities from Crystal Geyser aquifers in Utah, USA - Crystal Geyser metaG 2015-25 (SPAdes) (version 2) | ecosystem: Environmental > Aquatic > Deep subsurface >... | reverse complement strand
GACCAGCACCGTCAACACCGCCGCCCCGCATGGCCGCCGCGCCACCTTCACGCATGACGGCTATAACGAGGCCGTGCGCCACGATCTGACCACCGAGGACCTCAAGAGCGCCTCGGTCTATGGCCACGGCGACGAGAAGATCGGCGCGGTCTCCGATCTGGTGGTGACCGCCGAGGGCAAGATCTCGCAGGCGATCGTCGATGTCGGCGGCTTCCTCGGCATGGGCGCGCGCCCGGTGTCGATGAAGTTCGACGACCTCACCGTGCTGCGCGAGAACGGCGGCCACGACCTGCGCGTCTATATCGACGCCACCAAGGCGCAGCTTGAGGCGATGCCGCGCCACGACGGCTGACCTCCGACCGCGCCAGTTTTGTAGCGTTGCGGCGACCGCGCGAAGGCGCGGTCGCCGCTTTTTTGAGCACAGTCCGGGCCGGAGTCCGGCTCAACGCCGCGCGATCACGGCGCCCCGCCAGCTTCGGATCACCGCGACGCGGCCAGAGCGATCACCGGCGCCTTGCCGCCGCCGCGCCACGCCGCCAGCAGCGCCGCCTCATCGACAAGCGCAAGGCGCTCATGGGCGTCGAGCCACTCCAGCGCCTGCGCAGGTCCATCGGCGGCGGCGATCTTCGCGGCGGCGGTGATGCTGGGCAGCCGGACGCCGGGCGCGTCGGCGCGGTCGCCCAGCATCGCCGTATGACCAGCCGCCAGCCAGGCGTCGTCGATCAGGTCGGCCAGACCCTGCGCGCTGGCGGCGGCGATCTGCGCCGACGCCGCGTCCGCCGCCTGCGCCAGCGGCGGCGCCGCGATCTCCTCGACGGTGCGCAGCAGCCCCGCCGCGCGCAGCGCCGATCCGGCGCGGGTCTGGCCGCTGAGGCGCGAGAGCCATGGCGCGAGCATCAGACCGGCCAGCACCGGCGACAGCCAGACCAGCACCTGCGGCTGGGTCGCGGCCAGCGCGGCGGCGATCCCCGCGCCCAGCGTCGCGTGGCCGCCATGGGCGCGCCACGCCTGCGACCACGGCAGGGCGGCGCCGTCGCGCGCCTGCGGCGACCATCCGGCGTCGCGGCCCAGCACGATCTCGGCCACATGGCGGCACTGCATCAGCATTTGCGCCGGGGCCAGCAGCGTGGAGGCGGCAAGCTCCACCGCGCCGCTGGCCATGATCGCGGCGCCGCCGCCCAGCGCGCGGCGCCGCGCCCGGTCCGCCAGCGCCTCCGCCAGCCCCAGCGCCTTGGGAAACAGCAGCAGACCCGCCGCCACCGCCAGCAGCGCGGTCATGCGGTCGCGGTCGAACCACGGCCAGACCGGAAACAACTGGTGCAGCTGGGGAAAATAGTCGGGCTGGACAAGCGACGCCTGGATGGTGAGCGCGACGCCGACCACCAGCATCATCAGCCATATCGGCGACATCAGATACGAGCCGATGCCGATGGCCATATGCGTCCGGCTGGGCCAGCGCAGCCCCGCCGCGCCGATCACGCCGCCATGCTGGAGATTGCCCTGCGCCCAGCGCCGGTCGCGGCGGCTGGCCGCCAGCAGCGACGGCGGCGCGCCCTCCCAGCTGCCGGTCAGATCGGGGTCCATGCGCACCCCCCAGCCCGCGCGGCGCAAGAGCGCGGCCTCGACGAAATCGTGGCTGAGGATATGGCCGCCGAACGGCTTGCGCCCCGGCAGGTCGGGCAGGCCCGCCGCCGCGGCGAAGGCGCTGACCCGGATCAGCGCGTTGTGGCCCCAGAAGTTGCCGTCCAGGCCCTGCCAGGCCGCCACGCCGCGCGCCACCACCGGGCCATAGACCGCCGCCGCGAATTGCTGCAGCCGCGCGAACGCCGTATCGGCGCCCAGCGCGGTCGGGTTCGACTGAAGCAGGCCGAGCGCCGGGTCGGCCTCCATGCGCCGCACCATCCGCACGATGGTCGCGGGCGCCATCAGGCTGTCGGCGTCGAGCACCAACATGTGGTCATAGCGCCCGCCCCAGCGGCGGACGAATTCCGCGACGTTGCCGGCCTTGCCGCCGCCGCCCGCGCCGCGCCGCCGCCACCAGGCCGCCATCCGCCCGCCCAGCAGGCGACGCAGCGCCTGCATCGCGGTGGTCTCGCGCGCCACGGCGTCGGCGTCGCGGGTGTCGGAGAGCATGAACAGCTCGAACGCGCGCCCGTGTCCCAGATCGGCGAGCCCCGATCCCATGGCCGCCAGCGCCCCGGCGGTGCGCGCGGCGTCCTCGCTGAACACCGGCATGATGATCGCGGTCAGCGAGGCGAGCGGCCCCTGTCCGCCGTCGCTCGCGCGCCTCGGCGCCGCCAGCAGGCCCGCCAGCGCCGAGGTTGACGACAGCGCGATCCAGCCGAACGTGACCGTGAACAGCGCCAGCAGCGCCCATTGCAACAGGGTGACGGCGCCCGGGCCGAACGCCATGAACATCTCGTAAGCGCCCGCGACGGTCAGCGCGGCCGCGCCGCCGAACGCGATCAGGCGCGCGCAGCGCACGCGCCAGCCCTGCGCGGCGAGGCGCGTCCCCTGCGGGGCTAAAAGGATTGGCGGGCGGCGGCGCAAGTCCTGCGCGGGCATCGCCAGCGGCGCCTCGGGGGGCGTCGGCCCGGTCATCGGCCCGGTCATCGGCCCCGTCATCGGCCCGATCATCGGCGTGTCCAGCGATGCAGCCAGGTCTCCGACGCCGCCGCGCCGTCCGGGCCGACCAGGCGCATCCGCAACTCGGCGGCGTCCTCCGCCGGCGGGGTGAACTGGATGGCGACCCGCAGCAGCCCCGCGACCGGCAGGGCGACCGGGCGCGCGTCGTCGATGACGCCGCGATCCGCGCCCGCCTCCACCGTCAGCCCCTCCGCCGCGATCCCCCGCAGATCGAGGTCGATCGCGAAGGTGCGCCCCTGCGGGTTGTTGACCGCGCGGCCGACCCGGGTGGCCACCACCTGCGCCAGTCCGGCGCCGTCGGGCGGCGACGCCGACCAGGTGAGGCGATAGGTGAAGCGATGCGCCGTCCCGGCGGTCAGCGGCGCGCCCGGGCGCCAGAACGCCACGATGTTGTCGTTGAACTCCGAATTCGTCGGGATCTCGACCAGGGTCACGGCGCCGGGACCCCAGTCGCCGACCGGCTCGACCCATGCGCTGGGCCGCCGCTCATAGCGCGCCTCGGCGTCGTTGTAGGCGCCGAACGCGCGCTGGCGCTGGGCGAGGCCGAAGGCGCGCGGGTTGTCGTCGGCGAACGCCGACACCTGCAAGGCCGAGGGGTTGTTGATCGGACGCCACACCCTCTCGCCCTGCCCGGTCAGCATCGCCAGACCGTCGCTGTCATGAACCGCGCTGCGGTGGTCGTCCACCGCGCGCCGGTCCAGCGCGGAGAACCAGTACATCGAGGTCAGCGGCGCGATCCCCGCGTCCGCCACGTCGCGCCGCGGCGCCAGCACCGCGCGCACGTCCATCACCGTCTCGAGGCCGGGGCGGATGGTGAAGGCGTAGGCCCCGGCGACCGAGGGGCTGTCGAGCAGCGCCAGCAGCGTGATCTCGGCCGCGCCGGGCTCGGGCGTCTGCAGCCACAGCCGGGTGAAGGCGGGAAACTCCTCCGGTCGCGGCGACCCCGTGCCGATGGCCAGGCCGCGCGCCGACAGGCCATAGCTCAGGCCCCGCGCGATGGCGCGGAAATAGCTCGCGCCCTGAAAGACGGCGACCTCGTCCATCACCTCGGGGGTGTCGATGGGATAGCGCAGGCGCAGCCCGCTCCAGGCATGGCCCTCGCTCGCTTGCGCGCTGGAAAAGCTGGCGGCGTCGAACATCGCCGGGTCGAAATTGAACACGCCGGCGTCGAACGGCAGCGGGCGCTCCGTCGCATCGTCGATCAGCGCGATCGCGACCGGGTCGCGGAACAGAAACCCCGGCGCCGCCAACTCCGCCGTGAAACCGCGCCCTTCGCCCAGCCACAGGCGGCGCTCGGCCATGAACCGTATCGCGCGGTAGCGGTCGTAGTCGAGGTCCGCGAACGGCGCCCGCAGCGTCTGCGTGGGCCGCGCGTAATCGCTGCGCGCCAGCGTCATCGCGGCGTCGATCACCGCGTCAAAGCCGAACGGCGCCGCGCCAAAGGCCCGCAGCGGCCCCGCCGCCGCCATGGCGCCAGCCGCCGCGCCGATAAAGGCGCGCCGGTTTAACGGCGCGCCGCCCGCGCGCAGCCTGTTCTCATCGCCGTCGCGATCAGTGTCCATCATTACGTCCAAAATGGCCCGCCCACCTCAGCATCGCGGCCCCGGCGCCGCATGCGCGCAAACGGTTCGGCTGCGCGTCAAGAAATTCTCCGCTCGCAGCCGCAGCATTGCGGGTGCAGCATAAATGGGTGCGCGCGCCGCTTCCAGCAACTGGCGCGCGCACCCGACGACCTGGCCCGATCAGAACCGGCGACGGGGAGGCGGGCGGCCACGCCGCCCTGCCCCGGCCCCGCGATTCAGCTGCGGATCAGAACCGCAGGCCGTAGCCCAGCGTCAAGGACAGGACGCCGTCCTCGATGTCGCGGTCGTTCTCATCGACGTAGATGTCGTAGGCCACCTTCACCTCGAAGCCGCCCATACGCAGGCCGAGCTCGGGGCCCACGAACAGCCCGCCGTCGGCCGAGCCGTCGATATAGGTGTAGCCGACGTTCGCGCCGACATAAGGCAGCACGCCGCCAAGCTGGTCGATCTGCAGATCGAGGCCCGCCGCCGTGCGGCCGCCAAAGCCTTCGTCATCGGAGCCGATGCTGTAGAACCCGGCCTGCTCCGCCGAGATCACCAGGTTGGGCGTCAGGTCGTAGCTTGCGGTCGCGTTCAGACCGGCGAAATAGCTGTCGTCGCCGGGCTGGTTGTTGTAGGCGCCGAACGGGGCGACGATGAGGCGGAACCGGTTGACCTCCTCGACGGCGGCGACCGGCGCCACCGGGGCCGGGGCGGTCTCGGCTTCGGCGATCGAGATCACGACGCGCCGGTTCAGCGGCTCGCGCACGCCGTCGGCGGTCATGGTCGCGGGGTCTTCCTCGCCGCGCCATGCGGTCACCAGCGCGTCCTGCGGCACGCCGCGACGCAGCAGCGCGGCGGATACGGCCTCGGCCCGGCGCTGCGACAGCGCGCGGTTGTATTCAGGCGCGCCCACGCTGTCGGCATGGCCGACGATGCTGATCGCGGTCGCGCCGGTGGCGCGGAAGTCGGCCACGGCGGCGTCGATCAGCGGCTCGTGCTCGGCGGTCAGGCGGGCGCTGTCGAAGCCGAACAGCAGCGTGGTGACGCCGGTTTGCGCCGCGACCGGCGCGGCGGCGAGGATGATGGCGGGTATCGCGAACAGATGGCGATGCATGGCGTTCTCCGTAGGATGTCAGTCCTGGCGGCGCGAGAGCCGCCGCCGCCCCATGGCGGCAGACCGTATAGCCGCAACGCGGGCGTGCGGCGCCGGTTGCGCGATGCAGCGCAGGTTGCAACAATGCTGCTGGTGTGAGGACAAAATGCTACAGTGTTACTGATTGCATATGACATCGTCGGCCCACATGTATCCAGACGATGGGCGTAAATGCCGTCATCATGTTGAAATAAAACAGTTTCGCGCGCTAAGTTCGAACCGGACGACAAAATGCGCTTCAACTGATGCTACCGCCTTTTTTGACTAACGGCGCGTCGATGCAAGCTTTCACGCAGGCGTCAAGCGCAGGATCGCGCAGGGATGTTTTGGAAAATCAATGCCTCAGGAAAAAGATCGCAAGACGCCCGCATCGCCCGGTTCCGCGCCCGAAGCCGACGGCGGCGGGCGCCATGAGGCCCGCGCGCTGACGGTGGTCGGCATCGGCGCCTCCGCTGGCGGGCTGGAAGCCTGTCGGCGGCTCGTCACGCTGCTGCCGGTCGATCCAACCGTCGCGTTCATCCTGATCCAGCACCTCGACCCCACGCATGAGAGCATGATGGTCGCCCTGCTGGCCGGTCACACCGCGATGCCGGTGCGGCAGGCCGGGGACGGCATGGCGCTTGAGGGCGGCGCGATCTTCGTCATCCCGCCGGGCGTCTATCTGGGGATCAGCGACGGCGCGCTCAGGGTGACGGCGCCGACGGCGCGCCATGGCGCGCGGCTGCCGTTCGACCATCTGCTGCACGCGCTGGCGAAGGCGTGCGGCGCGCGCGCGGTCTGCGTCGTGCTGTCGGGCACCGGCGCGGATGGCGCGCAGGGGCTGCGATCGGTGCATGACGCGGGCGGGCTGGTGATCGCGCAGGACCCTTCGGAGGCGGAGTACGACGGCATGCCGCAAAGCGCCATCGCCACCGGGATGGTCGATCTGGTGCTGCCGCTGGCGCAGATGCCGGCGGCGCTGGCGGAGGCGGCGCGCGGGGGGTCGGCGCAGCGCGCGACGCGCCCCGCCGCCGCGCCGCAGGACGCGGCGCTGGCGCAGATCATCGCCTTGCTGCGCGCCGAGACGCGCCACGACTTCAGCCTCTACAAGACCGGCACGCTGCTGCGGCGGCTGGCGCGGCGCATGGCGGCGGCGGATCCGGACGCGGACCCGGAAGCGGACGGCGGCATGGCCGCCTATCTGGAGCGCCTGCGCGGCGACGCCCAGGAACGCGACATGCTGGCGCGCGACCTGCTGATCCATGTGACCAGCTTTTTTCGCGATCCGGAGGTCTTTGAGCATCTCGCCGCGAGCGTGGCGCCGGAACTGATCGCGCAGACCCCCCCGGACAGACCTTTGCGGATCTGGGTGGCGGGGTGCAGCACGGGCGAGGAGGCCTATTCGCTGGGCATGGCGTTCTTCGAGGCGCTGGCGACCAAGCCGGAGGCGAAGGTGCAGATCCTCGCCTCAGACGCCGACCCCGAGGCCATCGCTGCGGCGCGCGAGGGGCTTTATCCCGAAGCCGCCGTCGCGCAGCTCTCGCCCGCGCGGCTGGCGCGGTTCTTCGTGCGGGAGGACGGCGGCTATCGCGTGATCGCCTCGCTGCGCGACGCGGTGGTGTTCACCGTGCACGACCTGCTCAAGGACCCGCCGTTCTCGCGCATCGATCTGGTGTCGTGCCGCAACGTGATGATCTATCTGGGGCACGAGGCGCAGGCGCGCGCGGTGTCGCTGTTTCACTTCGCGCTGCGCCCCGGCGGCGTGCTGCTGCTGGGCGCCTCGGAGACCGCAGGCCCCGCCGACGGCCGCTTCGAGCCGATCGACAAGCTGGCGCGGCTCTACCGGCGCGTCGGGCGCAGCCGCGCGGGCGATGTCGCGTTCCTGCTGGGCGACGGCGCGCGCGCGCCGGCGCGGCTGTCCGCCGGGCAGACGCCGAAGCGGCAGGATGCGCTGGGCGATCTCTGCCGCACGGCGCTGCTCGACGCCTATGCGCCGACCGCCGTGCTGATCAACCGCCGCTTCGAATGCCTGCACTTCGCCGGTCCGACCGGGCGTTATCTGCGCATCCCCAGCGGCGCGCCGTCGCAGGACTTTCTCGCCATAGCGCCCCCGGCGCAGCGCAGCCGCATCCGCGCCGCCGCGCAGCGCGCCTTCGAGACCCGCGCGCTGGCGACCGTCACCGGCGGGACCGTCGGCGAAGGCGTCGGCGCCGAGAGCTTCAGCATCGAGATGCGCCCGGTCGAGGTGGAGGGCGAGGCGCTGGTTCTGGCCTGCTTCGTGGCCGCGCCGCCGCCCGCGATGCGCGCGTCCGACGCCGCCGGCGGCCCCGGACGCATCGCCGCGCTCGAGCGCGAGCTCGACATCACCCGCACCGAACTGCGCGGCGCCATCCACACCCTTGAGACCGCCAGCGAGGAGCAGGCGAGCGTGCACGCCGAGGCGCTGTCGGTCAGCGAGGAATATCAGTCCACCAACGAGGAGCTGCTGGCCTCCAAGGAGGAGCTGCAGTCGCTGAACGAGGAGCTGACCGCGCTGAACGGCCAGTTGCAGGAGACGCTGGAGCGCCACCGCACCGCTGCGGCCGACTTGCAGAACGTGCTCTACAGCACCGATGTCGCCACGCTGTGTCTCGACATGGACCTGCGCATCCGCTTCTTCACGCCCGCCGCGCGCACGCTGTTCAGCGTCATCGCGACCGATGTGGGCCGGCCGCTGAGCGATCTGGCCGCGCATTTCCGCGACGACGCGCTGGAGGCCGACGCCCGCGCGGTGCTGGGCGGCGCCGAGGCGCAGGGGTGCGAGGTGCTGAGCGAGACCGGATCCTGGCATATGCGCTGCGTCCGGCCCTATCGCACCGGCGACGGGCGGATCGAAGGCGTGGTGATCACCTTCGCCGACATCACCGAACGCAAGCACGCCGCCGAGGCGCTGGAGGCCGCGCGCCGTCTGGCCGATCACGCCAATCTGGCGAAGTCGCGCTTCCTCGCCGCCGCCAGTCACGACCTGCGCCAGCCGCTCCAGTCGCTGACGCTGATCCACGGCCTGCTGGCGAAATCCGTCGCCACGGCGCAGGGGCGCACGCTGCTGGCGCGGTTCAACGAGACGCTGGGCGTGATGGCCTCGATGCTCAACGCGCTGCTGGACATCAACGAGATCGAGTCGGGGGTGGTGCAGCCCACGCTGGCCGACTTTCCCCTCGGTCCGCTGCTGGAGCGGCTGCGCGACGAGTTCGGCTATCTCGCGCAGGAGCGCGGACTGAGCCTGAAGGCGGCGCCCACCACCGCCGTGGTGCGCAGCGACGCGCGGCTGATGGAGCAGATGCTGCGCAATCTGATCGCCAACGCGCTGAAATACACCGAAAAGGGCGGCGTTCTGATCGGCTGCCGACGGCACGGCGCGCATGTCTGCGTCGAGGTTCGCGACACCGGCGTCGGCATCGCGGGCGCCGAGCTCGACACGATCTTCGACGAATATCATCAGCTCGACAACCCGGCGCGCGAACGCGGCCGGGGCCTCGGCCTGGGCCTGTCGATCGTGAAGCGCCTGGGCCTGATGCTCGATCATCCGGTGACGGTGCGCTCGACGCCCCGGCGCGGATCGGTCTTTACGATCTGCGCGCCGCGCGCGCAGGACGCGGCGGCTGCCGCCCCCGCCGGGGAAGCGCCGCTTGCCGCAGCGCGGGACGCGGCGCCGGGCGTCGTCGCGCGGCAGGCCGCGCCAGCGACGATCCTGCTGATCGACGACGACGACACCGTGCGCGATCTGATCGAACAGCTTTTGCTGGCCGAGGGTCATACCGTGATCGCCGCCTGCGACGGCGCTTCGGCCATGCGGCGGGTGATGGAGGACGGCTTGCGCCCCGACCTCGCGCTGATCGACTACAATCTGCCCGACGGCATGCACGGCCTTGATGTCGCGGCGCGGCTGCGGGCGCATCTGGGATCAGGCCTGCCGGTGGTGGTGCTGACCGGCGACATCTCCGCCGCGACGCTGCGCGCGGTGCGGGCGGCGCGCTGCGCGCGGCTCAGCAAGCCCGTCGCGCCGGCGACTTTGTTTGCGGTCATCGCGGCGTTGGCGGGCGCCGCGCGGGAGAACCCGGCGACCCCGCGCCCGCCCTGCGGCGACAGCCGGGCGACGGTCTTCGTGGTCGATGACGACGCGGGCGTGCGCGCCGACTTGCGGAGCGTGCTGGAGGACGGCGGCTGGGCGGTGCGCGACTATGCGACCGCCGAGGCGCTGCTGGCGGACCGGACGCCCGGCCCCGGCGGCTGCCTGCTGGTGGACGCGCATCTGCCGGGCATGAGCGGGATCGAACTGCTGGAGGCGCTGCGCGCGCGCGGCGCGGCGGCGCCGGCGGTGATGATCACCGGCGCGGGCGACGTGGCGATGGCTATCGCGGCGATGCGCGCGGGCGCGCTGGACTTCATCGAAAAGCCGGTCAGACCCGCCGCCCTGCTCGCCAGCCTCGGCCACGCCGTGGAACAGAGCCGCGACGCCGCCAGAAGCGACGACTGGCGCCGCGCCGCCGCCGCGCGCCTCGACGCGCTGACGCCGCGCCAGCGCCAGATCATGGCGATGGTGCTGGACGGTCGCGCCAACAAGGTGATCGCCGCCGATCTGGGCGTCAGCCAGCGCACCGTCGAAAACCACCGCGCCGCCGTGATGCGCAAGACCGGCGCCGCCTCGCTGCCCGCCCTCGCGCGGCTCGCGCTGATCGCGGCGCGCGGCGGCGCCTGACGATCAGCGCGCCGCCGTGGCGGCGGCGCGCGCCCGCCCGGCGCGTGAGATGCGGTGGTCGAGAAAGAACCGCAGCATCTCGCGTGAGGCGTCGGGGCCTGCCGGGTCGGCGTAGCCGGCCGCCGCGTCCCCGCCCGCCCAGGCGTGGCCCGCGCCCTCCACGCTCCAGTGCTCGCAGACCGGCCTGCCGTCGGCGGCGCTGTAGAGGGTGCGGGTGAAAGCCCGCCCGCTTGCCGAGCGCCCCTTGATCTGGCTGGCGGCAAGGCCGGGCGTCGCCGCCGCCGACCGCATCGCGACGACGCGGCCGTTTCTGGGATGCACCACCCGGTCGGCGTCGCCGTGAAACACGATGGTCGGCATGGCGACGCCGTGTTCTGCGCCAATCGACCCCCGCCGCATCGCCAGCATCGCCTGCGCCGGGCTGTAGGCCGCCCCTACCGGCAGCCCGGAGTGCACGCCGACGGCGGCGAACACATCGGGATAGGCGGCGGCGGCCAGCATCGCCGCCGCGCCGCCCGCCGACAGCCCGGCGACATAGACCCGCGCCGGGTCGGCCGCCCGGGCGCGCAGCACGGCGCGGGCGATCCCCGCGATCAGCGCAGGCTCGCCCGCGCCGCGCGCCTGGTCGGCGCGGCTGAACCAGTTCCAGCAGCGGTTGGGGTTCGCGCTGGCGGGCTGTTCGGGGTAGGCGACCAGAAAGCCCAGCTCATCGGCCAGCGCGTTCATCCGCGTGCCGACGGCGAACGCCTCGGGCGTCTGCGTGCAGCCGTGCAGCATCACCACCAGCGGCGCCAGCGCGGCGGGCTGGAGCGCGGGTTGGGGGGCGGCGTTCAACCGCGCCGGAACATAGAGCCGATAGGCGCGCGCGCCGTGCTTGCTGCGGTGCTGGAGCGTCTCGAACGACGCGCCGCGCGCGACCGGCGCCGCGACCTTCGGCCCTGCCGCCGCCGTGATCCTGCCGATCGCCGCCCCCAGCCCCTCGCGGGGCCTTGCGCGCGCCGCCGCCTTTGGCTTGCCGGGCTTGGCGGGCTTGGCCGCCGCGCGCTTCTTGCGCGGCGGTTTGACGCTGGCGGCGACCAGCTTTTTCACGGCGGCGGTCGCGGCGCGCACGTTGGCCGCGCGGGCCTTGCGCATCGCTTTCGCCACGGCGCGCTTGAACAGCGTGAACATCTGCGCCCCCTTCGTCAGCCCGGCGATGCCTGTTGCGACCCGGTGCGGGTCAGTCGGCCTCGCCCAGCGCCGGATAGTCGGTGTAGCCCTTGGCGCCGCCGCCGTAGAACGTGTCCTTGTCGGGCGCATTCAGCGGCGCGTCGCGGCGGATGCGCTCCGGCAGGTCGGGATTGGCGATGAACGGCCGCCCGAACGCCACCGCGTCCGCGCGCCGGTCAGTGATCGCCTGCGCCGCCCGCCCGGCGTCGTAGCCGCCGCTGGCGATACAGACGCCATGCCAGCGGGCGCGCAGCCGCGCCAGCATCGCCGCCGTCTCGGCGGTCATCGCGGCGTCGCCGAACTTCTCCACCCCATGCAGATAGGCCAGCCGCATCGTGGGCGAATGATCGAACAGGTCCGGCGCTTGGCCTCGCTGCGGATCGGCGCCGCGATGGCGGCGGACGCGCCCTGATCCGCGACAGCGGCGGCGCCGTCACGGCGATCTATGGCGTCAGCTTTGCGCCGCTCGCCCAGAACGCCCCGGCG
>Ga0210024_1004018_pt1 | contig 11778 bp, 5 predicted proteins | sample CryGeymeta201525_FD_183988 | JGI IMG/M metagenome (GOLD analysis project Ga0210024, IMG submission 183988) | Groundwater microbial communities from Crystal Geyser aquifers in Utah, USA - Crystal Geyser metaG 2015-25 (SPAdes) (version 2) | ecosystem: Environmental > Aquatic > Deep subsurface >... | reverse complement strand
TACTATTCATCTGAATCAAAATAATAGTGGGCTGTTCATCTATAATCTTCAGGGTTCCCTTGTATATTGCAACACCGAAAAGTTTTCAGAACTCCAAATCCCGGTGAGCGAAATCGGTGGGGCAGGGGTGTATTTTGTAAAAGTAAACTCAGTTGTCCGAAAACTTGTAATCAATTAGCTTTTAAGGATTTCATTGTTACGTTGATTTTTAAAAGTTCATTTTCTATTGATTCCGGTTTGAAAAAATCAGCTAAAAAGGTTAAACTTACCAGATAATACAAATCGCGTTAAAATGAACTTAAATCAATCGGGTATTTTATTACTAATCAGCTTTTTCCTTTTATTAGGAACTGAAAAATCAGTAGCTCAAAACAAATCAATACAGAAAAAAACCAAACCCAACATCATTTTCATCCTAACCGATGATCAACGATTTGATGCGCTTGGTTATGCCGGAAATAAAATTATTCAAACGCCTGAAATGGACAAGCTTGCACAGAGTGGGGTTTATTTCAGGAATGCCATTGTCACAACGCCGATTTGTTCGGCAAGCCGTGCAAGTATTTTCAGCGGATTGCATGAACGCACGCACAAATATACCTTTCAAACCGGCGATATCCGCAGTGAATACATGGCCGAATCGTATCCAAAGCTGATGAAAGAGGCAGGTTATTACACCGGTTTCTTTGGGAAATTCGGGGTGAATTTTGCAGGGAAAGAGGAACTTTTTGATGTAATTGACGATTACGACAGAAATGGCGCATTTCCTGACCGCCGTGGTTATTTTTACAGGAAAATCGGGCAGGATACGGTTCATTTAACCAGGTTCACCGGCCAGCAGGCACTCGATTTTATTGAAAGTGCACCATCGGAAAAACCGTTTTGCCTGTCGTTGAGTTTCAGCGCGCCACATGCCCACGACAACGCACCCGAACAATATTTCTGGCAGCCTGAAACCGATAAATTATACAGTAACCTCCAAATGCCCGGCCCTGAAATGGCGGATGACAAATATTTTAACGAATTGCCTTTGCCTGTTCGCGAAGGTTTTAACAGATTGCGCTGGACATGGCGTTATGATACTCCCGAAAAATACCAGCATAGCGTGAAAGGTTACTTCCGGATGATTTACGAAGTTGACAGTGAAATAGCAAAAATACGTGAAAAGCTAAAAGAAAAAGGATTGGACGAAAATACGGTCATTATTTTTATGGGCGACAATGGTTATTTTCTGGGTGAACGTCAACTGGCCGGGAAATGGCTGATGTACGACAATTCCATCCGGGTGCCGCTTATAATTAACGACCCGCGTGTAAAAAAACATCAGGATATTGATTTGATGGCGCTGAACATTGATGTACCGGCTACCATTCTCGATTTGGCGGGAGTGGAAAAACCAAAATCGTGGCACGGTAAAAGCCTGATGCCCATTGTTACCGGTGAACAGAAAAGTCTAAACCGCGATACCATTTTAATCGAACATCTTTGGGAGTTTGAAAATATTCCGCCAAGTGAAGGAGTGCGAACTGCAGAATGGAAATATTTCAGGTATGTAAATGACAAATCTGCGGAAGAATTGTATAGCCTGAAAAACGATCTGAAAGAAACCAACAATCTGGCAAATAACCCGGAGTATAAAAATGTACTTGAAAATTTTCGAAATAAAACCAACCAACTGACACAAAAATTTGCCGACCCCATTTTGAAAGCGCCCGTAGGTTTAACCGTTGAAACCATTCGCGACCCGCGTTTTACCAAAATCATCGACAGCAAACCTGAATTTAGCTGGGTAGTTCCACCGGGAGCAGCTCTTCAGAAGGCTTACCAGATTTTGGTTTCTTCGGAAAAAGAAAAAATTGAAAATAACATTGGCGATGTTTGGAACAGCGGAATTGTGCGTAACAGCCAGTCGTTCAATATTGAATTTGGCGGCGAAACGTTGAAGCAAAATACAACCTATTTCTGGAAAGTGCGCATTTTTGACGCTGACAACCGTCTTTCTGAATATTCTGATCCACAACAGTTTCAAACCGGAGTGTTCGGCGAAAAACTCACCTCGCACAACTGGTTTCAGGTGGAAAAAATCAAACCCGTTCATTTCAAAAAGAATGACGATGGCAGTTATTTTGCCGATTTTGGAAAGGATGCTTTTGGAACACTGGAAATGATTTATTCAGCGAAAAAGACAGAAACACTGACCATTCGTCTGGGCGAAAAGCTGCTGGATGGTAAAATCGACCGTAATCCGGGTGGCACAATCCGTTATTCAGAAGTAAAACTTCAGGTTGAACCGGGGAAAACAAATTACCCGCTTGAACTCGTTCCCGACCAGCGAAACACCGGCCCGGCAGCAGTTGCATTGCCCGATTCGTTTCCGGTTGTTACCCCGTTTCGTTATGTGGAGGTTGACCGGGACATTGACTTTCCTAAGTCAATGTTGAATGATTTAAATGCTGAAGACCTGACCCAAATCGCCTGGTTCAACTATTTCGACAACACAACCAGTTCATTTGCCAGTTCCGATACCATTTTAAACGCCGTTTGGGAGCTTTGTAAATATTCGCAGAAGGCCACTTCGTTTACCGGGGTTTACATCGATGGCGACCGCGAAAGGATTCCGTACGAAGCCGATGCCTATCTGAATCAGCTAAGTCATTATTCGGTTGACAATGAATACGCGATTGCCCGGAGAACGATTGAATATTTCATGGATTTCCCGACCTGGCCCACTGAGTGGCAACTGCATGTGGCGCTGATGTTTTACCAGGATTACATGTACACCGGAAACACCGGACTCATTGAAAAATATTACGAGCCGCTGAAACATAAAACGCTGATGGAACTTGAAGTTCAGGAAGGATTGATTAGCACACATTCGCCAAAACTTACAGGCGCATTTATGGCCAAACTTGGGTTTGCCGACACCACGCAGCGGGTGCGCGATATTGTGGACTGGCCGCCTGCCCAGAAAGATACAGGCTGGAAACTGCCAAAAGACTGGCCGCAGGGCGAACGCGACGGATTTGTTTTTATGCCGGTAAACACGGTAATCAACAGTTTTTATTACCAGAACATGAAAATCATGGCTGAATTTGCCCGGTTACTAAACAAACCGGAAGAGGAACTTGATTTTCAGCTTCGGGCGGCAAAAACAAAAAAAGCCATCAACGATAAACTTTTCAATAAGGCGGGTGGATATTACACCGATGGAATTGGTACCGACCACGGTTCGGTTCATGCGAACATGATGCCCCTGGCATTTGGGATTGTGCCCGATGAATACAGAAAAGGTGTGGCTGCCTACCTCAAAACCCGCGGAATGGGATGCAGTGTTTACGGCGCCCAGTTTTTAATGGAAGCGGTTTACAACGGCGGCGATGCTGATTATGCGCTCGAACTGATGACCGCCACCCATGACCGGAGTTGGTACAACATGATTAAAGAGGGCTCAACCATTTCGATGGAAGCGTGGGACATGCGCTACAAACCCAATTCCGACTGGAACCACGCGTGGGGCGCGGCTCCGGCCAATATCATTCCCCGTTATTTGTGGGGAATTCAGCCTGAAAAACCCGGTTTTGAGGTGGTTTCAATTCGTCCGCAAATGAGCAGTTTAAAACACAGTTCGATAAAAATGCCGACCATTCGAGGCGAAATTAAAGGAGAGTACAAGCGGGTAAACAACCGGCTCACTCAATACAAAATTGAATTGCCCGCCAACATGGTTGGTGAATTCAATGCCGGATTTTCTGCTGAAGATGTGGTAACTGTGAACGGTAAACCTGTAAATCTTTCATTTGGTTCAGTTCGATTGGAACCGGGCGTGAATCAGATTGAGGTTCGGGTAAATTCGTTTTAAGGAAAGAAAAAATGAATCCGAATAATAAGCGTGAATTTATTACACATAAATAGTGGTTAAAGATAAATGAACGAACAAAAAAATATGATCATCTATAAAACAGTCGATGGCAAAATATCGATAGCGCTTTTTGCAAAAGATGGCATGGTTTGGATGAATCAAAATCAACTTGCTGAACTTTTTGACACCTCGGTGCCAAATATTAGTATGCACATATCTAACATAGTAAAAGAGAATGAATTACAGGTAGATTCAGTTGTTAAGGATTACTTAACAACTGCTGCCGATGGCAAAAATTACAGCGTAACTTTTTACTCTCTTGAAATGATTTTAGCAATCGGGTTCAGAGTAAAAAGTAAAAGGGGAACACAATTCCGGATTTGGGCAAATAAAAACCTACGCGAATACATGGTAAAAGGTTTTGTGATGGATGATGAGCGTCTGAAAAATCCAGATGGCCGACCCGATTATTTCGACGAAATGCTTGAACGCATCAGGGATATTCGGGCATCAGAAAAACGATTCTATCAAAAAGTTCGCGAGCTTTTTGCTCTGTGCAGCGATTATGATTCTTCAGATAAGGCCACTCAAATGTTTTTTGCCGAAACTCAAAACAAACTACTTTTTGCAGTTACCAACCAAACTGCTGCTGAAATTATTGTAAGTCGTGCCAGCGCAAATAAACCGAATATGGCTTTAACATCATGGAAAGGCAGTATCGTTCGTAAACAGGATATTTTTATTGCAAAAAATTATTTGACTGAGGATGAAATTGACACATTGAATCGCTTAGTCGTAATTTTTCTTGAAACTGCCGAATTGAGGGTAAAAAACAGAATTGATATTACCATGGATTTTTGGCGTGAAAATGTGGATAAAATTCTTATGCTAAACGATAAAAAGGTTTTAACGGGAAAGGGTTCAGTCAGTAACGCCTTAATGGAAAAACAAGTTGAGGAAATATATGAGACTTTCGAATCAAAGCGCAAAAGCTTTGAAGCACAAAAGGCTGATGAAAGCGAATTGGAGGAGTTGAAAAAACTGGAAAAAGAAATCAAGAAGTCAAAATAAATTAATACGTGAATTCGGTCTAAAAATATTACAAAACCTAAATTAAGAGTAATGAACCATTTCAGAATTTTGTTATCAATAGTACTTTTTAGCACGATAACATTTTTAACAAATGCAAAAACACAGGTAACCAATCTGGTTTGCGAATACCTTGTAAACCCAATCGGAATTGACGTTCAAAAACCACGTTTGAGCTGGCAAATCTTTTCTGATGAGCAAAATGTTATGCAATCGGCTTACGAAATCATGGTAGCCGATTCTCCTGAAAATCTCAACAAGAAAAGCCGGTTAATCTGGACTTCTGGAAAAGTAACCGGCGAGGAATCGGTGAATGTGGAATACGGAGGACCGGAATTACAATCAATGCAGCGTGCTTACTGGCAGGTGCGGATTTGGGACAGCAACGGAAAGTCAAGCGAATGGAGCAAACCTGCTTTCTGGGAAATGGGAATTCTTAATCCCGGTTTATGGAAAGCCTCCTGGATTTCAAAAGCAAACGAGCCGGAAACTGCTGAATCAAAACCCGCACATTATTACAGAAAAGAATTTCCGGTTAAAAAGAAGGTGAAATCCGCTCGTGTGTATGTTACCTCAAAAGGCCTGTATCAGTTATTTCTCAATGGAGAAAAGGTGAGCACCGATTTGTTTACACCCGGCTGGACGACTTACAATAAACGTCTTCAATACCAGGTTTACGATGTTACTTCCATGTTAAAAGAGAAAAATTCGATTGGTGCAATGGTTGGCGATGGCTGGTACAGAAGCACAATCGGAAGAAACAAACGGGAAAACATCTGGTATTATGGCGATAAACTGGCTTTACTTGTGCAGCTTCAAATCAATTATACCGATGGCACATCTGAACTGGTAACCACAGGAAAGGACTGGAAAGTAACCACGGGAGCAATCATCGAATCGGACATTTACAACGGCGAAATTTACGATGCCCGGAAAGAAATGCCCGGATGGAATCTTCCCGGATTTGATGATGCCAACTGGGAAAATGCTTCGGTTGTTTCACATTCCAACGATATTTTGGTGGCACAACTCGGCGTTCCGGTAAAAGCAATTCAGGAAATTAAACCCGTAAAATCGTTGGTTACACCCAAAGGCGAAATGATTTTTGATATGGGTCAAAATATGGTGGGCTGGGTAAGACTGAAAGTTAAAGGTAAAAAAGGCGACCAAATCACACTGAAATTTGCAGAAGTTCTGGATAAGGAAGGAAATTTTTATACCGACAATCTGCGTGCAGCCAAGGCAACATTAACGTACATCCTGAAAGGCGAAGGCGAGGAAATTTATGAGCCGTATTTTACATTTTATGGTTTCCGGTTTGTTAAACTGGAAGGTTTTCCGCAAACACCCTCATTGGACCAGATTACGGGGGTTGTAATTTATTCTGAAATGAAACCCGCCGGAACTTTTACCTCTTCCGATTCTTTGATTAATCAATTACAAAGCAATATACAGTGGGGACAAAAGGGCAATTTTCTGGATGTGCCAACTGATTGTCCACAGCGCGACGAACGGCTGGGCTGGACTGGCGATGCACAGGTTTTCGCGCCAACCGCGGCTTTTAATTTCGATGTGTCGGCTTTTTACACCAAGTGGCTGAAGGATTTGGCTGCCGATCAACTCGCGGATGGGAAAGTTCCAGATGTTATTCCCGATGTGCGGAATGGACGGGGTGGGTCAACAGCCTGGGCCGATGCAGCGCTTATTGTTCCGTGGACCATGTACTTGTCGTATGGAGATAAAAGAATTCTGGAAGAACAATATGTCAGCATGAAAGGTTGGGTGGATTACATGACAGGCAGGGCAGGAGAGGATTTCCTGTGGACCGATGATAAACATTACGGCGACTGGCTGGCCTTTGCCTCAACAAGTTCGAGTTATACCGGGGCTACCACAGAGAAGGATTTAATTGCAACAGCTTATTACAAATATTCAAGCGGTTTACTCGCAGAAATTGCCCGGATTACTGGCAAAAATGAAGATTCAAAAAAATATGCAGCCCTTTCAGAAAACATCAAAAAAGCATTTGTCGGTGAGTTTGTAACTCCGGCTGGCCGCCTGATTTCTCACACACAGACCGCGTATTCTTTGGCCATTGCTTTTGATTTGCTTCCTGAAAACCTGATTCCGTCCGTTGCCAAATATCTTGCCGAAGATGTAAGGAAAATGAAACACCTGACAACCGGATTTGTAGGTACGCCACTGCTTTGCAAAACCTTGTCAGACCAGGGTTTCGAAGAATTGGCTTTTATGCTTTTAAACCGAAAAGAATACCCGTCGTGGTTGTATCCGGTTACACAGGGCGCCACTACCATCTGGGAGCGCTGGGACGGACAAAAACCCGATGGAACTTTCCAAATGGTGGGCATGAACAGTTTCAATCATTACGCTTACGGCGCAATTGGCGAGTGGCTTTATACATACATTGCCGGAATAAAAATCGATGAAAAGAATCCCGGTTACAAACATTTTTATCTCGAACCACACCCCGGCGGCGGCTTAACCCATGCTGCTGCCGAACATCAAACGATGTATGGCAAAATAAAATCGGCATGGAAAATTGATGGTGAAAATTTTATGTATGAAGTTGAAATTCCTGCAAATACAACTGCTACAGTAATTTTGCCGGGAAAGAAAAAAGAACCTCAAAAACTGGGTTCAGGCAAATACAGTTTCAGTTCAAACGCAACAGAATTTTAAAATAGATTTGGTTTTTAAAAATATCAGAAATGAGAAAAACAATATTTTCGGCAGTCTTCATAGCGATACTGTTAATCATCAGCAGTTCTGTTATTGCCCAAAATCCCATCTGCCCCATTGGAACTTACATTGCCGACCCCACTGCGCGTGTCTGGCAGGACGGGAAACTTTACATTTATGGTTCAACCGATGAAAATACGGGTTATTATTGCTCGTACCGGCATGATGTGATGTTTACATCCGACCTTTCCGACTGGACAATGGTAAAAAATGTGTTTGCCTCGAAAGGTGAAAACGACAAGGTTCCGGAGGTCGATCCGCTGCTGTTTGCGCCCGATATTCAATTCAAAAATAACAATTATTACCTGTATTACTGCACTCCGCAACATGGTTACAACGAAGGTGTTGCATCCTCAAAATCGCCGCTTGGCCCATTTAAGCACGAAAGGTTTATGAATGTTGGCAAGTACAATGAAATTGACCCCACCATTTTTATCGATGATGACGGACAGGCCTGTTATTATTGGGGCCAGTTTACCCTGAAAGGCGCCAAAATGAAGCACAACATGGTGGAATTGGATACAGCCACCATCCGCGACAATATCATTAACAGGGACGAACATTTTTTTCATGAAGGCGCTTTTGTAATGAAACGTAACGGACTGTATTATATCATTTATGCTCACGAAGGCAGGCGCGACCGCCGTCCAACCTGCATTGCTTATGCAACGGCAAATTCACCCATGGGGCCGTTTAAATATGGCGGCATAATTATCGACAATTTTGGCTGCGACCCCGAAAGCTGGAACAACCACGGTTCGGTGGCCGAATTTAACGGGCAGTGGTATATTTTTTATCATCGTTCATCGCATGCCAGCAAAATGATGCGCCGCGCCTGCATGGAACCCATCACATTTAATCCCGACGGCAGCATCGACGAGGTGGAAATGACTTCGCAGGGAGCTGGCAAACCACTGTCAGCTTTCGAAAAAATCGAGGCCGAACGTGCCTGTCTGTTGTCGGGTTACTGCCGGATTATGAAAATCGGGGAGGGAAATGAAGCCATTTCGGAGATAAAACCCGGTGATGGTGCGGTTTTTAAATACATCGGTTTTGGAGATGGCGTTTCGGGGCTAACTGCCCGGATTGCTGCCTGTTGCGGTGGGAGAATGGTGTTCAGGGAAGGAACAGCAGATGGAAAAATCGTTGCTGAACTTAATATTCCAAACTCGAACGGGGCAAGAAACTACGCTGAATACACCGTGAAAACTGCGAAAACCACCGGCGTTAAAGCGCTTTATGTTGAATTTGAAGGCGAAGAAAAAGGCACCCGGTTGTTCGATTTGGATTGGATACTATTTGAATGAATAAACTACAATGTCAATTTATTAATAAATGGGTTTCAGAACAATAAACACCCTTCGACTACGCTCAGGGTGACGGTCAGACTGAGCGTAGTCGAAGTTTGTTTTTCATTAATTTAAATACATGAATTAAACTATTAAAACCATGAAATTTAAAAACTTAACTTATATCTTGTTTGTTGTGTTGTTAATCTCCCTTTTTGTTTCATGTCAAAATGATGATGTTCGGATTAAGTTGTCCAATGAATCAAATGTCCCGCAAATTATTCTGGGAATACAGAAATTGCAGGATTTGAGTCAGTCAGGAAAAATCAGCATTGTAAAAAGCAATCCTGATTTTGAAATATTTACAGCAATCGATTCTGTTCAGTTTGAACCGGAAGCTTTTCAAATCAGTATTGAAAACAAAACAGTTACAGTAACCGGCGGGGATGGAACCGGAGTAATGTACGGGTTGTTCGATATTAAGGAACAACTGGAAAGCGGGCAAAAAACAATCGAAAGCAGGCGCGAATCACCGGCGATTCCATTCAGGGCCATCAAATTTAACCTTCCGTGGATGTCATACCGCAACGGCGAATCGCTGCAAATCCATTCCGAAACCGTGCGCGACACCAACTACTGGCACGAATTTTTGGATATGATGGCCGAAAACCGTTTCAACAAGCTCACCCTCTGGAGCCAGCACCCGTTTCATTTTATGGTGAAAACGCAAAAATATCCCGAAGCCTGCGGGTTTTCTGATGAGGAAATGGCCGACTGGAAAAAATTCTGGGAATACATTTTCAGGGAGGCAAAAAACAGGGGCATTGAAACCTACATCGTCAACTGGAACATTTTCGTTTCGCCCGAATTTGCAAAGGCACACGGTGTGGCCGAATACTGCATCAATAACGAATACTTTATACCACAGGGAGATACCTCTGAAATTGTGAAGGATTACATGCGCGAATCTGTGCGGGAAGTGATTAATACTTACCCAGATTTAACCGGACTGGCCATTTCTCTGGGCGAGGGAATGGGCGGAATGACACCCGAAGAGCGCGAAAAATGGCTGCTTGAAAGTATTGTCGAGGGCGCAAGAAATGCATCGAGAAAAATCAAATTTATCCACCGCATCCCTTTTTCCGCCAATACCGGAAGCGGCGGTTCAACATCGGTTGATATGGAACAGATGACCCGTAGTACACTCGATACCCTGAGTTGTTTCATCAATCCCATTTACACCGAATTGAAGTTTAACTGGTCGCACGCCCATTCAACTCCAAAACTTGTAAAAGTACACGGTGGCGAAATCACCGATATTTACTGGAACCCGCTGCCCGAAAACTACAAACTGGCGTGGATGATGCGCAACGAGGACTTTTTTGTGCTGCGGTGGGGTCAGCCTAAGTTTATCCGAAGCCATATTGCCGAAAACATGAAACCTTATGTAAATGGTTATTATGTTGGTTCAGAGTGCTATATCCCGGCCAAAGATTACATTACTTCCCTCCCGGGTACAAGTTGGAAATATGCTTTCGAGCGGCAGTGGATGTTTTACAAAACCTGGGGCCGCATCATGTACAGTCCGCAGGTTTCGGATGCCATTTTTGAGCAGGCTTTTGAAAACCGGTTTCCCGGTTATGGGAAGCAGTTGTTCAGTGCGCAGGAAAAGGCAAGCCGCGTTCCGCTGGTAATTGCCTCGTACTGGAATGCCACCTGGGATTTTACACTTTATTCTGAAGGATTTTTAACTCTTGTGAATAACGAGGTAAAACTGATTCCACTCGCCGAAATGGCTACTAAAAAGCCAATGGAACCGGCTTATCTCAGCATTCCTGATTTTCTGGCCAACGGTGAAAAATCGGTCGAAGGGAAAATTACCCCGCTTCAACTGGCCGATTCGGTGGAAGCATTTTGCCTGAATGCGCTGGCAGAAGTTGAAAAAATTGAACCCGGAAATAATGCGGACCTGCTTTATGAAGTTACCGATATTCGGGCGTGGTCACAACTTGGCCTTTACTTCTCCGGTAAATTGCGCGCTGCCGTTGATTATCAGAAATACCTGAATACCGGTGAAAAGCAGTTTCATCAAACCGCAGTTCAAAATCTGGAAAAAGCTGCCGAAAATTGGCGGGAGTTGGTTAGTATTACCGAACCGGTTTATCAACCCATGCCTTTGATGCATTACACCCACAACGGCGGTAACCGGTATTTCCACTGGTCGATGGTTGAAAAAGAAGTGATTGATGAACTGGAATGGCTTAAAAATCTGAAATAATTTGAAAATTGATTTGATTAATTTTCTGTTTTTATTTTATTGCCGTCTGCTTTAGCTGACGGATTAATAAATTACTGTTGAGCAAGGCTTTAGCCACACTGTTATAAATAAAAAGGTTAAATTCAAAAATTGAATAATATGAAACATAATTGTCTTCTTTTAGCCATTACTTTAATTTCGATGGCATTGTTTTTCGGCTGCACCCAAAAACCCGCATCCGAAGGAATTCAAACTTCCGTTCAACTGAAACAACTTTTTGCCGACCCGCCCTCTGAATACCGCAGTGCGCCGCTTTGGGACTGGAACGAACAAATTTCGGAAGAAGGAATTGATTTTCAGATGAAGGAGTTTCAGAAAGCCGGAATCGGTGGTGTTTTTGTGCATCCGCGACCGGGTTTGCTCACAGAATATCTTTCTGAGGATTGGTTTCACCTGTTCGATTACACGGTTCAGAAAGGAAAAGAACTGGGAATGAAAGTGTGGATTTACGATGAAAACTCCTA
>Ga0210024_1004015_pt1 | contig 11779 bp, 16 predicted proteins | sample CryGeymeta201525_FD_183988 | JGI IMG/M metagenome (GOLD analysis project Ga0210024, IMG submission 183988) | Groundwater microbial communities from Crystal Geyser aquifers in Utah, USA - Crystal Geyser metaG 2015-25 (SPAdes) (version 2) | ecosystem: Environmental > Aquatic > Deep subsurface >... | reverse complement strand
ACTACCCCAAAAGAGCCAGATCATAGTAGTCGGGATATCACCACGAATCCTTCGTGCTATGTTTACCGGGTGATTCTGAAGGATAACTTCTGAGCGTGCCATCAGGTCTTTTAGTAGATTGCTTCCGGGACCGCGAGGAAAGAATTCCTTAATAGGCTTACCTGGGATGTCATGTGGGGGCGTGCAAGTAGCCGAAAGCGTATCCTCATGTCCCTTTATCTTACATATATGTCTGTAGCTCACTCCAGGATAAAAGTGTAATGTATCACTGCCAAGATTTTTATTCAAACTGGCAATAAGTGCCTTTGCTTCTTCCGTGCTAATATAACCAGCACTATAACTTAACATCTTTCCGTCACGAACAGACACTAAGTTACAACGGAAAACAACTTCTCCTTCGCCAATGGGAATGTCCATGCCCTTAGCTTCAATGGCGCTTCTTCCCCGATAATAGACCGCAGGATTATAGCCCAATACTGACATACAAGCGCAAGCGCTGCCGGGTTCCATCCCTGGCGGTATAGTGCCAACAAGCCCTACAAGAGCTTCTTGTGCCATAGCATCTAAATTGGGACTATCTGCGAGCTCAAGGCAGGTTTTCCCACCGTGCTTGGGCAACGGCCAACCTGAGGCGCCGTCCATTATGAGGATGCAATATTTCATATTCCTTCAAATGACATCGGGTGAATGGTTAGTATTTCGTCTTGTTTTAGTAATCAAAGCATCATATAATATCACACATGACGGGGCGTAGCGCAGCCTGGTAGCGCGTAGCGTTCGGGACGCTAAGGTCGGAGGTTCAAATCCTCTCGCCCCGACCAAGAGAAAGGGAGGAGGTGACACTTATGCCAACTTGTGGAGAGGGTAAACTATTTGTGCTTATCCATAAAGGAGAGGGATTTAGATGTCTGGGTAAGAGGTGTGGTGCCACCAAGGTGACGCCAGAAAAAAGATGCCGGCAAGCGTCAGAAATTCGAAAGGAAATAAGATTTAAGAGCACAAGCGGGTAGCCGAGGAGCTACGATTACTTCTTGAGAGTACTGATGAATTGCTCAACCTCCATAGCGGCCATGGTCATGGTCTGGAGCGTACCCCTTGAACCTAAGGCTATCGCTACCTTGGATACTGCTTCATTACTGGGAGCCTCTATAATGTTTACGAAGTCATACGGGCCTAGCAGAGCATACTGAGCTAGTACCTTTGCCCCCATTGCTTCCACTTCCTTATTGACCTCTTTGATCCTTTCGGGATTTTGTTTTATAGTCTTTCTTCCCTCATCGGTAAGGGTTGTTAACATTACAAATTTAGCCATCTTTAACCTCCTGTCCAGCTAACTTTGAAAAACCTCGGCTAATCCCGCTTGTACCCACACACTAAATGACACCGGAATACTGTGATAATCGGATGTCTGAATAGTCTAGTATTCTTCGACTCCGGTGCACTGTATTATATATATTTTACTATGGGGGCAGGCATTTTGTCAAAAATTCCTCTTCTCTGCCCCGCATCCGTTTTTCTTCCTCTGGTTGCTCATGGTTGTAGTCTAAGAGGTGAAGTGTCCCGTGAATAATTAGCAATGTCAGCTCTTGCTCGACAGAATGTTTCTGTTCCTTGGCTTGTACTACTGCCTGAGGATAAGAGATGATTACCTCTCCCAGGTGAAGTGTTTTATCCGGGGGGAGAATGAAGGGTGACTCCGCTTTCTGTTGAGGAAGCATATAAAAAGCAAGCACATCTGTGGGGCTATCTACTCCTCGGTAATCACGATTGAGCCTCTGCATTGTCTCAGAATCGGTGAAAACCAGGCTCACCTCATAGGGAGGCATTACGTCTTCAGCCTTGAGAACCTGCCGAGTTATTTTTCTTGCCCGGTCTTCGTCAACCAAACCGCGAAATTTTTCCTCAACAAAACTTTCAATTTCTTCTAACATGGCAAAAACCTTGTCTTGCCCCCATATACAGAGTTTACCACACTCTTTGTGGATAGGGGAAATTTGTGCAACAGGTAGATCGGGTGGAATCTTCGGTTTTCCTTTTATGTGCTATAATTATCGCCCTTATTTTTAACCCAGATAATGCAATGTGCGTGGTATCAATTTGTGCGGTTATCTCACTCATGCTTTTGCTCAACATTGATGGGGTTAACCTGTTCTATTAGGTGCCTTGAGCGGATGAATGGTTACTTAAGGACTAATCCTCAATAAATGGACTAATGAACAAGACAGAGTGAACATGAATATCTTGAGCCAAATCATAGCTAATAAGATGTTAATCATCCCTGTCGCTGCTTGGTTTGTGGCTCAAGCACTCAAAACAATCATATACTCACTGGGGGAAAGGCACTTAACTCTGTATCACATGGCCAGCCCTGGAGGTATGCCTAGCGCTCATGCCGCTCTGGTTTGTGCTTTGGCCACAACTGCAGGTATGGTGTATGGAATAGGCTCAGGTCTTTTTGCCATAAGTGTTATTCTCGCTGTTGTAGTTATGTATGATGCCACTAGCGTACGGCAAGCGGTAGACAAGCAATCTGCTATCCTGGGTCATTTGCTAATTAGTTTCCCTAAAACACAGCTTGAATTTGAAGACCGCCTGGAACAACTAGTAGGGCATACTCGATTTCAAGTTATAGCTGGAGCGGCATTGGGAATTCTCCTTGCCTTGTGGTGGACATAATGCTACTATAACCAAACTAAATAAGATAAAAGGAGGAAACTATGGAAAGGACAAAATATACTTTAGATGAAAAGGAAATGCCAACTCATTGGTACAATATCCAGGCCGATTTGCCAGAGCCCCTGCCACCGCTGCTCAATCCCGTCACTAAGCAGCCTACGCGTCTTCCCCCTCCCCTGTTCCCTGATGCCCTTAACGAGCAGGAGTTCAGCAAGGAGCGCTGGATTGAAATCCCTGAAGAGGTGCAAGATATCTACCGGCTATGGAGGCCGACACCCCTGTTTCGGGCATGGAGACTGGAGAAAGCTCTCGATACGCCAGCCAAGATTTTCTATAAATATGAAGGAACAAGCCCGGCCGGTAGCCATAAGCCTAACACCGCTGTAGCTCAGGCATACTATGTCAAGAAAGAAGGGTTCAAGCGGATAAGTACCGAGACGGGTGCAGGACAATGGGGGAGTGCCATGAGCATGGGTGCTATGTTTTTCGGTCTTGAGTGCAAAGTCTACATGGTTAGGATTAGTTACGAACAGAAGCCATATCGTCGCATATTAATGGAGACATGGGGAGCAAAGTGCGTGCCCAGCCCCAGTAAAGATACCCAAATAGGGCGAGATATTCTGACAAAGGACCCTACTTGTAGCGGCAGTCTGGGTATTGCCATTAGTGAAGCAGTGGAGGATGCCCTTGCCCGTGATGATACCAAGTATTGCTTGGGTAGTGTCCTCAACCATGTTCTATTACATCAAACCATTGTGGGGGAGGAGACAAGAAAACAGATGGAGAAGGCATGTGCTTATCCTGATATTATTGTCGGCTGCGTTGGCGGCGGTTCAAACTTCGCCGGACAATTCCTGCCCTGGATCAGGGATAAAATTAGTGGAGTAAAACCAGACATGCGCATCATCTGCGTTGAGCCTACAGCCTGTCCCAGCCTGACTAAGGGACCTTATGCCTGGGATTACGGAGATGTAGCTGGGCTGGCCCCCATAGTCAAGATGTACACCCTAGGTCATACCTTTGTTCCACCACCAGTCCATGCTGGAGGATTACGCTACCACGGAATGGCTCCCATCATTTGTCATCTCTATAAGCTAGGCCTAGTTGAGGCTAGGGCTGAATCCCAGGTGGGCACGTTTGAAGCAGGCGTGAAGTTTGCCCGAACCGAGGGCATTATCAGTGCCCCAGAGCCAAACCATGCTATCAAGGTGGTTATTGATGAGGCTCTTAAGTGCCGGGAGTCTGGTGAGTCAAAGACTATCCTGCTGGCTCATAGTGGGCATGGGCATTTCGACATGGCTGCTTATGATGCTTACCTCTCGGGTAAACTTGTAGATTATGAGTACCCTAGGGAAATGGTGGAGGCAGCATTAGCAAATCTGCCAAAGGTAGACTAAAACCTAATCCTGAGACTCCCATGGAAGCTAGAAGCACTTGCTTGCAAAGCGATGGGCTTAAGCTTGCCGCTGAGGTTTATATTCCCGCAGGAAATAGGCCTCACCCGGCTTTATGCATCTGCCATGGAATTCCTGCTGTTGCTTATAATCCCGAAGATAGAGGTTATGCCATACTGGCACAAAAGTTTTGTGCTGGCGGATTTGTTACTTTGATATTCAATTTTCGCGGGGCAGGGAAAAGCGAGGGCAATTTTGATATTCCAGGCTGGAGCAAGGATTTACAAGTTGCTCTGGATTTCCTTTACCATCTTAAAGAAGTAGATGGGAATCATATTTGTCTCCTTGGCTTTAGTGGTGGGGCAGCAATCAGTGTCTATGTTGCTGCTCATGACTACAGAGTGTCCTCATTGGTAGCCTGTGCCTGTCCGGCTGAATTTGGCGTTCTCTCGAGCAAAGAAAAGGTTATGCCTAGCTTGCAACATTTTCGTGATATAGGGATTATCAGGGATAAAGACTTTCCACCCTCGCTCCAAGAATGGCTAAAGGGCTTTGAAACAATTTCTCCAATTCACTGGATAGACAAGATTTCCCCTCGCCCCCTGCTTCTGCTTCACGGAGATGGCGATGAAGTAGTGCCGGTAAAGCATGCCCGTCAGCTTTACCAAAAAGCCAAAGACCCTAAGGAACTAAGGATAATTCCTGGTGCCAGGCACAAGCTACGCCTTGAGGAGAGAGCAGTGTCTATTGCTTTAGATTGGCTCAAGGCGAGATGCTAGAAACCTTGTCCTTTGTTATGCGATTTGACACTTAACCATCCGAAGTGATAAAATCCCAAGGTGTAATAATGGAGGTGATAAAATTTACGCAATCATTGAAACCGGTGGCAAACAGTACAAAGTTTGCCCAAAACAGACAATAAAAGTTGAGCGCCTGAACATACCTCAAGGTAATACGGTGGAGTTGGACAAAGTTTTGTTTATTGGGGATAATGGAAATACGTCTGTGGGCACCCCGACTATTAAGGGCGCTAAAGTTGTGGCAACATCTTTAGGAGAAGTCAAAGGTAATAAAGTTATAGTGTTCAAATATAAGGCTAAGGTTCGTTACCGCAAGAAAACGGGACATCGCCAAATTTGTACTAGATTGATAATAGGTGAAATCATCAAACCAGGAGAATAAACATGGCACATAAAAAAGCTGGTGGTAGCACAAGGTGTGGGCGTGATAGTCAATCGAAGCGCCTGGGAGTAAAGAAGTTTGGAGGAGAGCAAGTTCGTGCTGGAAATATTCTGGTACGACAGCGTGGGACTTGCATACTCCCCGGTAATAATGTTGATATCGGCCGGGACTACACGCTATTTGCTTTAACAGATGGTTATGTTAAATACGAGCCGGCAACAAAGTATAAAAAGAAGGTAAGCGTTTGCAATGAAAGATAAGATTCATCCTAAATATTATGACAATGCTAAGGTAATTTGTCTTTGCGGCAATACCTTTACCACTGGCTCCACCAAGCCTGAGATTAGAGTAGAGATGTGCGGCAAGTGCCATCCCTTCTATACCGGCACACAAAGAATAGTGGATACCATGGGAAAGGTGGAGCGATTTAAGAAACGCTACAAGATAAAGGACTAGGCGATTAAATCCTACCCTGAACTTAATTCAGGGCTAAGCACCAAAAAATAAACTCTAAGCACTAAATCCTAAACAAAGAGGAGTTTTGCCCTGAACTTGTTTCAGGGTTGGATTTGGAACTTTGGATTTGTTTAAGAAGGAGGAATGCACGACCCTAAAGGGTCGCACTACGATAATCAGTCTATAATGGCAAAACCTTTTTATTATGGTGGGCAGGCAGTCATCGAGGGTGTGATGATGCGAGGCAGGGATAATCTCGCCATTTCTGTACGTGGCCCCGATGGAAAATTAAACATTAAAAAGCAGCCATTGCCCAGCATTTACAAGGGCCGTCTCAGGGAAACACCTTTAATAAGAGGAATCATCGTTCTTATCGAAACTCTAGTTTTGGGCACTCAAGTCTTGCTTCACTCCGCTCAGGTAGCTTCGGCAGAAGAAGAGGAAGAGAAAATACCCACAGCACTTTTATGGGGAACTGTAGCTGCCAGCCTCGCCTTTGGTGTAGCCCTTTTCTTTATTGCTCCCCTCTTTACTACCCGTTATTTTGTTGACCCGTATCTTGGTTCTGCACTAGTAAGCAACCTGGTTGAAGGCTTTATCCGTATCGGCATTTTCGTTGCCTACCTCAAGCTAATAGGGTTAATTCCTGATATTAAACGAGTTTTTGCCTATCATGGAGCAGAGCACAAAGTGGTTAATGCTTACGAGGCAGGCATTCCTTTAGAAGCGAAAGCGGTTAGAAACTATTCCACTGCCCATCCCCGTTGCGGCACCAGTTTCATCTTTATCGTATTAATCATCGCTATATTTGTCTTCTCTTTATTCGGTCGTCCTTCATTATGGTTAAGCGTTCTGTCTCGCATTCTCCTTATCCCAGTTATTGCTGCCCTGGGCTACGAAATTATGAAGTTCGGAGCAAGCCACATTAAAAGCATGACAATACGAATTTTCCTCGCTCCGGGACTGGCATTACAAGCTATGACTACTAGAGAGCCTGATGATGGTCAACTGGAAACTGCCATATCAGCACTGAGTGAGGTTATCGAAGTTGACAAAACAGCCGATTCTAGCTATAATACATAATAAAAGGAAAGGAGGTCGTAATGCTTACACTTACATCACCTGAGATTGTGGAGCAAGGAATAATCCCCACCAAGTACACTATGGATAATCCAAACCAGGTGGGCATCTCTCCGCCACTCAATTGGAGCGGTGTTCCGCAAGGGACAAAGAGTTTTGCCTTGACGCTTGTTGACCCTGATGTCCCACTGGAAGAGGAATGGTTCCCGTATAAAGACATGCTCAAAGTAGGCACTCTGCCAGGAGACCTATTCATACACTGGACGGTCTATAACATCCCGGCATCGGTCGCCAGCCTTAGTGAAGGTGCCAGCCCTGGCGGCAATCTACCCGCCGGTGCCAAGGAGTTAAGAAACAGCATGGCTATGCCGGGGTACTTAGGTATGGGACCACCAGCAGGGCACAAGGCACATAAATATATCTTCACTCTATATGCTCTTAGTGTAGATAAGCTGGACCTATCGCCTGAAGCTGGCTATATGGACTTCATAAACGCCATCAAGGGCAAGGTTCTGGCTGCGGCAAGCCTCGCCGGATATTTCGGTCACTAGAGCAAATATCTTTGGCTAATCAGGTGGTATCTTCCTTTCCCAATTGCTGAAAGAAGCAAGTTTGGTTGCCGGTGTGGCAAACTGGTCCCGTAGGCACAGCCTTGATAAGAACGGTATCACTGTCGCAATCCTTGATAATGGAACGCAACTTGAGAAAATTACCTGAGGTCTCTCCTTTGTGCCACAATTCCTGCCGACTGCGGCTGTAGAACCATACATCTCCGCTGGCTAATGTACGCTTTAGCGACTCTTCATTCATATAGCCTAGCATAAGGACTTCGCTATTCCTGGCATCCTGAATAATAGCTGGAATCAAACCTTTATCGTCAAACTTTAACATCTTGTCTTGCCCCTCCTTTTGTCATTGCGAGCCGAAGGCGTGGCAATCTCCCGGAGATTGCTTCGTCGCTACAACTCCTCGCAATGACATACTGAGGCTATAGCCTCACCTAAATCAATATCTCCAGTATAAAGAGCTCTGCCTATAATAGCTCCCTCCACACCAAGTTCTTTAAGCCTTTGCAAATGCTCCAGCTTGGAAATACCTCCAGAGGCAATGACGGGCACCCCATCCTGAAACAAGTTCAGGACAGCAACCAGCTTGCCCACCATATCGAAATTAGGTTCGGTCAGAGTTCCGTCTCTTTTTATGTCGGTATAAATGAAGCGCTGTGCCCCAGCTTTCACCATCTCTCGACTTAACTCTAATACATCAACATTGGTATCCTTACTCCATCCATGGATAGCTATTCTGCCATCTCGGGCATCGAGTCCTACTATGATAGCCTGGTCAAAGCGGTGGCAAAGCTTTCCTACCAATCCAGGATTTTCTATAGCTATTGTACCGAGGATTATGCGGCTTACCCCTTTCTGCAACAATTTCTCCACAGTCTTCTCTTCTCTGATGCCACCGCCCAACTCTACCAGCAAGCCACTTTCTTTTATTATTTGTTCGATAGTTGCCAGATTTTTGGGTTCACCCGTAGCTGCCCCATCCAGATCAATAATGTGAAGCCATTCAGCTCCCTGAGAATACCACCTCAAAGCTACTGCCACAGGGTCTTCAGCAAAGACAGTTTCCTGATTGTAATTGCCCTGGTACAGCCGAACGCATCTGCCAGATTTAAGGTCGATCGCTGGGATTATTTTCATCTATCACCTTCTCCTCATAGCGAGCCAGGGTAAAAATTAGGTCAGCCAAACGGTTAAGATATTTCAATATTTCTTCATTGATAAGTCTTCCTGTGTGCTTAAAAGCGACCGCCCTTCTTTCAGCACGCCTCACCACCGTCCGTGCTACATCCAGAGCCGCTGAGCTTACACAAGCACCGGGAATAATAAACTCCCGAGGCATATCAATTTTGGCCTCAAAATCATCTATCAAGTCTTCTAGTCCTTGCACCATCTCCGGTGTAATTACTTTGCCTTTCGCTGCCATTTGCGGATAATGCTCTTCTGGAGTTGCCATTTCCGCCCCGATAACAAATAAATCTCGCTGTAAGCTTGACAAAATATCCTGAACCTCCGGCCGGCAAAAGTTCTTAGCCAGCCCTAACATTGAAACTGCCTCATCAATAGTGCCATAGACCTCACATCTATCATCACATTTAGCCACTCTGGTACCGTAAAGGAGGCTGGTCTCCCCCTTGTCGCCCCTTTTATTAAATGTCTTCATTAGATTACCTCAAACCAAGCAAATTTGAATCTATAATACAGGAGTCCGGCATAACTAGACAAGCGTCCGATGGCAAAATTTCGTTCTAGAGTATTCACAACCATTATGGTTCTGGCGCTGGTAACAGCACTTGGCGTTCCCTTGGTGAATCCGGGGTAGTAAAGGCACAGGCAGGCAGTATAGACATCTTCGGAGCAAAGTGCCATCCCCAGTCCGTTCCGAACTATCAGATTCTGGAAGCATCAGTTCGAGGTATATCTGTCTGGTCGGGGTCAGGCCCAGGTAAGCAAAAAGGATCTGACTAATTATCTCGCTTACATATACGAGAAGTGCCTAGCCAGAATAGAAGCTGTCTATCCAGCTTGGTCTGGGGGAGTCGGTGGGTTGGCATCAGTATGGACATCGGCAATGAGGGTAGTTTCCTTGCCCTCAGCTTCAACATTAGTAGGGGCGAGCATGCTCGCCCCTACTGAATCAAGCTGCTGCCCAAAGTCGGCTTCGCTCAGTTCCTTGCCTTCCAGTTCATCCTGGGAAATTTGGACCAGCCTCTCCAGAATACTTTCCAGGCTCTCCAGTCGTGATTTTTCACCGTCGCTCAAGGCATTGAGCTGGGCTAGTCCTTCTTTGGTCATTGTGGTGAGTGCTAGCATACGGGCATAAAACTCAGTAACTGTCCTGAACTTGATTCAGGACTACCACTGGCTTTGGCTGAGGTGGCATTGCTGTTAGCCCTGGGGTATAGCTTTGAGCTCGCTCAATTGCTTATCATAGCTAGTATCTTTTCCTTGGTATTCAGTATCTCGTAAGCCTGCTCGAACCCCAGGACTGCCATGACATCTAAGGATAGATAACGCAAAGACCGGAGCCGCCGTAGATTTGCGGATTCCTCATCTGAGCCAGTTCCGCCTTCAAACTGAGCAATGTTTCCTCATCAGCAAGCTGATTGGCATTGAAACTAGTGCCCAGAACTTTCGCCATAGCCTCCAGGTATTCATAAGGTGTGAGATCATCAGCGGTGCCGACAAAGAATGAAGTGACGGAGTAAATCCGATTCCATATTTCCCAACAAGTGGTGAGATTGTTTTGCTGCCCCCTCGTTTCAGGGCTTCAGTTGGTGTTTGCAGGAACTTTAAAGCGACAGCAAAATAAGCCACATTCCTTCTCGCAGCTTCCTTCAAGTCAGCATCAGCGAAGGATTGATAATCCTGCATTGCCCTTTCCATCATCGCCAAGCTCATGTCAATAAGCTCGTTGAAGAACTCTTCCTCTTCAAGACGTTTCAATATTTCATTAAACTGTATGTGGTAGAGGCTGGGTTGAAACGAAATTCAGTCCTGAACTTGCTTCAGGATTAGTCACCTGAGCTAGATCTAGGGGCAAAGAGTAAGACAAGCTACCCGGAGTAAAGCTCACCGAAGTTAGCTTATAAGCCGAAGTCATAGCTAACTTGGGGTTGGAAAGGCTAGCACCTCCTACTCAGCCTTTATTTGCTGCCAACTCAGTGGACAAGAAATTATCAATAAATATCACCTTAGTCGCTATGCTGCTGATTCGTTCGATAGGTATTACCGCCTCCTGACCCAGATTATCAATCACCATCCATATCCTATCTTGCGATAATTCCTTTTTGATATCAACGACTATTCCCAGTTGAACACCCTCAGACAAGGCAACCTCTTTACCCAGAAGAAGCACCTCCAGCCCTCTGACGGTTATCAAGGTTCTCAGCATCCGCAGAATCTTCATGATTTAGCCTTCTAGAGTAAGAACGAAATAGTTGACAAAAGGTTTATCCAGGTTTCTACCAGCAAAATCTTGCCCACCAAGGCTGCTCTCGCTTGATTATCTCTCCTGAAAGAGCATCTATCTTTGTCTCTATGTTTATTTCTCTGGGTACCAGGCCGAGAAGTTTTCCATGAGTTACGCTTACCACCTGGTATATCGCCTTGTCATTTACTGCCTTGAGCTCGATAAACTGCATTTCATCTTTTACTCTGCCTGCCGCTTCATCGGGCATAACTCTTACTGGAAGTAACCGGTAGCCATTATCCAGGAAGATCTGTCCATCGATGATTTTCAACTTACAATCCTGAGATAGCCTGATTATCGCAGGCACATCATTAACCTCAATTATGGCTGTCAGTCCATACTTTAGCTCAAGATAAGCCAGGTGGGTTCTATCGTGATTGCCTCTCACCTTGATTCTCACCACCGCTTTCGGAGCTAATACCTCGCCGTCACCCTGAAAACTAAAACCTATCATGGGCGTGCCCGCAGATTCCAGAGTAACTTTATCGGGAATTTCCACATAACCAGAGGCACTAGAAAGGGGCAGATAAATTCTTTCTTGGCAAATAATTTCACCTTCATATCGAACAGTAACATCATAATCTTGCCCCGGGACTAAGTTAGCTATTTTGGTCCAAAATGGCACCTCTCCAATGCACTCGACGCAAGCACCAGGCTTAGCTTGGGCGATAATATCGATAATTAGAGGAGGCGGATAAACCGATGACGAAAGGCACGGATCCAGCCTTGCCTCAAGCTCGTAACAGGGTGTAGGAGTAATAGCTATACCGTAAATCACAACCGTATTGCCTAAGGTCCCTATAGTGGCCTCAGAACTGTGTTTTGATGTGCACCTTCCGGGACCATAATTGAAAAGCAGTTGATAGTTGTTCGGGGCAGTTTGATATACCTTATATACCCTCAAATCCCTGTCCAGGCGGGCTAAATCCCCATGGTAGACCATGGCAGTAAGCCAA
>Ga0210024_1004014_pt1 | contig 11781 bp, 10 predicted proteins | sample CryGeymeta201525_FD_183988 | JGI IMG/M metagenome (GOLD analysis project Ga0210024, IMG submission 183988) | Groundwater microbial communities from Crystal Geyser aquifers in Utah, USA - Crystal Geyser metaG 2015-25 (SPAdes) (version 2) | ecosystem: Environmental > Aquatic > Deep subsurface >... | reverse complement strand
TTGATATCTGGCGGGGTATCGTTAATTAATTTGTCAAACGCGCCGGTTACTCCGTTTTCCTTGCCGCCAAGGAGGAGATAACCGCAGATAACGCTGGCAAAATCAACCAATATTCTCGAGATCAAGAAGCTAAAATTCGCCAGAATGACTGCCATAATAAAAGTCGGGAGAAATTTTTTCACCGCATAGGAGTCCATCTGGATGCGGAGAATATTCATAAAAGCGACATAGATCAGAGCGATAAGAACTAGAGAATTTACGAGAGCCATACAAGATTGCCAAACCGTGGCGACAACCTGGCCGATGCCGGAATCAGTGTTTTTCAATGTTTTCCACAACGGCTCAAACCATGTAGCTGCCTGAGCGTGGGGAGAGGAGATTACAACAATTACCACTGCCAGAAATACCAGCGGTAAAACCATGATCATTTTTTGGAGAATTTTTTGTTTCGTCATCTGGCTATTCACTATTAACAATTGTTTCAGTCGCTTGTGCCGCCGGTTGTTGTATCTTTTTTAATCTGTGGTTGGGTAAATTTCATATTGACATTGATGCCGATGATTGCCGTCAGCCAGCCAAGGGATTTTTTCAAAAAGTAAACAGCCGCTGCGTGAAGAACTAGTCCTAATTCACAAAACATCCAACTAACTGTTTTCAGACCGATTGATACCGGAAATTTGCCACAACTCGATTCCTCGGTATCACCGTCAGGACTTGGCCATTCTCCACTGTACGAAGATTGCACCCAAGCTTTAGGTTTTGTAATATCAGAGATATCTATACAAGGTCTATCAGAAACTGCCCCGGTATCTTCATATACACCCTTTATGTAATAACAGTATTTACTGTCAGGACGTCCAGCTATGACATTTTGGGCAAAGGTAGTTGCATTAAGATCATTAACAACTCCTCCTCCGCCTGTGTATAAGTTATCATTCATATAATTTTCTGGGATGGCGTTATCCAATCTATAGATTTCATATCGAGTAAAATTTTTTCTCAACACAGAATTATCTGGATTTGAAACTGCGCCGGCTGATGGAATATCCCACTTCAGAGCAACTTTTCCAATGTTGTTTTGATAGGTATCAACAGTAATTGAGACATTACGAGGAGCCATGGGATCTGTAATTGGTTCGCTTATGTGGCCAGCTTGTATATGCCCAACTGGATCTCCCTCTGGTGGGTCAGGCGGTCCGGGTGGGGGATTAATAGTATCAATTTCAAGTTCTATGATTGTGGGATACTGATATATTTTAGAGTTTGATGTAATTCCGTCGGGTAGAGCATTGTAGTCAGATTGAGAAATTGAAAAAGCCGGAGAAATGTATGTTTTGTAATAGTTTTTGACCAATTTGAATTGATAGGAATTGTTTCTACTATAAGAAACTTGGCAAGTATCATCAGTGTAATGGCCGGAGTCAACAAAATCACCATTGTTGGTTTTGCAGAGTATCTGTGCGTTTGCATCTGCTAAGGGCCTATCTTTTAGTCTTGCTTTAATCAAAATATAAAGAGATGCCTTTACTGCTCGGGTTTTTTGCAGCGGCAAAAACGGCAGAACAAAGACAAAACACAGCACCAAAATATAGATCAAGATTTTTCGTAATGCTTTAGACAAAATCCCCTCCTAAATAAATTCCAATGTTCAAATTCCAATGCTCAGTCAAACTGGGAAAATTCCAATGTTCAAACTTCAATGCTCAGTCAAATCTTAAATTCCAAATTCTAAACATCTGATCATTAATATTTGAGCACTGGAAATTGATTGAAAATTGATGCTTGAACATTATAATTTGTTCTTATTTAACTTGGAATTACGGATTATAGCAGAGAAAATCAAGACAAATTCGTGAGCTTCATTGTGCAGCTGATTAGCAACTTTTTCTGTTGATTTGTCAGCTTCGATAATCATTTGGAGCCAATGCATTGTTTCGCGAGCTTCCTTTTTAGCAATGGCAATTTTATAGCAGAAGTCTTTCTTTGAGTTTGCTTCATTGGCTTCTAAATAATTGGCGCCGATACTTGTGCCAGATCTAATTAGTTGGTTGATAAGCGGTACAGTAATTACATTTTGGCGGATTGCTTTACAAAATCTGATGACTCGAACACCAAAATCTGATGTTCTTTTCTCTAAATCGTAATTCTTTTGAACATTAGAATTTGGGATTTGATTGATCATTGATACTTAAGAATTGAGATTTATTTCTCAATCTTATTTAGATTATCTAACAAATGCTGCCAATAATCAACTTTCTCGCTGTTGTTGTCGGTTTTGTAGAGTTCAATTAAGTACTCTGGGGCGGTTTTGGCGATCGGATCAACTTTATATGCCTCTTCAAACGCCCGTTTTGCCTCGGCCCGATAGTCGGGCTTTAATTCTTTGAAAATGTAATTGTCCTCGGAAAGTTTTTGGTTGGTGATGCCGAGGAATAACCAAGAATCGTAATTTTTTGGGCCGTCCGAGGTGCAGAATTTAAGATTTACGAGAGCAACTTGGGCCAGGCCTTTGTCTATCAGAACTCGGTCGGTTTCTAGGTTACAAACCTTTGAGTCGGCATCGGAGATTATTTGCGTGAGCTCATCCTGATTTTTTTCTTTCAGCAAAAGGCGAAGTTCCAGGATGTCTTTAGCGGCTTTTTTTGACAGCTCTAGCCGCTGCTTTGATTTCCAATCGCCCGGTTCCAGCATCTCAGCCTTTTGGAAATGAACGAAAGCCTCGGTATATTTCCTTTCAACCAGCAAGTTTTCACCTTGCTCGAGGTTTTTCCGGCAGACATAAGCGCGCCAAGGAATAGTGACTAGATAGAGAAAAATCAGAGAACCAATTATAAGCAGGAGAATTTTTAACAGTTTGTTGGGTAGATGATGGAGATTTTGTTTTTGCTTAAAATTTTTAATTTTATCCATAAGCTAGCGGCTAAAGTAAAGAATGACGATTAAGATTGCTAAGGCTATCCTGTAGATTGCGAAACCGGCAAAGCCGTGTCGCTCGAGAAATTTAAGGAGGAATTTTATTGACAGAAAGCCACAGATCGCGCTGGTAGCGACAGCAATAATAAAGGCAAAATTAATTATGGAAAACTGGAAATCGCGCAAAGTCAGCAAAAAGGCACCGATCATTACCGGCGTTGCCATTAAAAAGCTGAAACGAGTGGCACTTTTGCGGTCGAGGCCAAAGAACATTCCGGCAGTGGTTGTCACTCCACTTCGGGAAACTCCGGGGAAAAGAGCCATGGCTTGGGCGATACCGATGGTGAAGCCCCGAATATAGCCGATCTCGGAGATTTTTTTCTTTCCAATATCCCCAGCGTCAGCCAGCCAGAGAATAATTCCAAAAAAAGCTAAAAATATTGCCACTAGAAGTGAGTTTCGCAGCGCGTGTTCGGCTAAATCCTTTAGAAAATAGCCGGCAATGGCTGCTGGAATAGAGGTGATAAGAATAACCCAAAGGAGATTATTGGGGTAATCCGTCGTCCCTGCCTGTCCGGCAGGCAGGCGTCGTCCCTGCCTGTCCGGCAGGCAGGCGTCGTCCGTCGATATTGCATTAGAGATTATACTCATCCAATCTTTCCAGAAAAAAGTGATCAGAGCTAACACTGTGCCAAAATGCAAGGCAACATCAAAGTTTAGCCCCTGATAATCCCAACCAAAGATATAGGGGATGACCACAAGATGTCCAGATGAGGAAATCGGCAAAAACTCTCCGACCCCCTGGATGATACCAAGTATTATTGCATGAAGAAAATTCATTAATTTAAAATTTAAAATTTAAAATAAATTTAAAAATCTAAATTTAAAATGTTTTAAACATTGAGATATTGAAACATTCATTTTAAATTGAAAATTGAAAATTTTAAATTCTCAGCTTCCGGCTGAGTTCTCTTCCCAGAATTTTTCGAAGCTCTCCATAAACCAATATGACAAAATACCTGAAAGTATGCCAATTGCTGCGCCGCCAATAACATCTGAGGGGTAATGGACTCCGGAAGCAACCCTGGAAACGGCGATGAGGATGGCGATGGCAAACATTAGAATGCCGAGCTTTTTATGGCCATAAAGCAAAACAACCATGGCAATCGCAAATGACAAAAATGTGTGGCCAGAGGGGAAAGAGTTGACAGAAGTATGGGCGGCTAATTTGCTGACATCAGCATAGGTGACAAATGGCCGTGGCCGTTGCCAGATAAGATAAATCAGGAAAGTGATAATTGTACTTAGGATCATTGCCAGAGCGGCGGCGAAAAAAGCATTAATCCTATTTCTGACAATCAGATAAATTAGGCCAAGAACAATCAAAACTATCCCATAATCGGCGAAAATATGAAAAAACTCCCGCCAAAAATGACTATGTCTGGCCACGTCGTTAAGGTAAAAAAATGCCTCGCGATCAAGCAGTCGTAAATTGTCAAGAAAAGAATCCATTGCCTCTAAATTCTAGCAGAAAATTAAGCGGAAGTAACTACACAGAATAAACATGAAGATTAAACAATGACGAAACCAGAATGACCAATGACGAACAAATGACGAAACCAGAATTAAGAATGCCGAAGAAAAACAGTTTGGGCATTTGATCATTTATTAATTTTTCGCCTGCCTGCCGGACTTCGGCGAGCTCAGTCGAGTCGCAGGCAGGTCATTCGGATTTCGGACTTCGTCATTTTCTTGAGTCCGCTTTCCGTGAAACGCCTGGTGAACTTCGCGCAGATGTTGGTCGGTAACATGAGTATAAATTTGCGTCGTGGAAACATTGGCATGGCCGAGAAGCGATTGAACTGAGCGTAAATCGGCGCCGTTAATCAAAAGATCGGTGGCAAAAGTGTGACGCAAAGTATGCGGTGAGACATGTTTAGTAATGCCGGCTGCCCGGGCGTATTTGCCGACAATTCGTTCGATCGAGCGGACGGTTAAGCGTTTGCCGCCAATTTTATTAATAATTAAAGGTTCAGATCCACCAAGCGCTGCCAGATATTTTTCCAAAATCTGGTGAGCGGAATCAGATAAAAAAACCACTCGAACTTTACCGCCTTTGCCGCGAACCGGAATTTCATCACGCTCCAAATTAATATCAGCGATATTTAAATTCACTAATTCAGAAACCCGAAGCCCAGTAGAGAACAAAAGCTCTAAAATCAGTCGGTCGCGTAAACCTTTAAAAGAATCCAGCTTTGGCATTTTTAACAACTGAATAATATCCTGCGCTTCTAAAAATTCAATTTTTCGCTCCTGGCTTTTTGCCAAAGTAACTTTTTGCGGCGGCAGAGATTTAATTCCGCGCAGCGCCAGAAATCCTAAGAATGCCCGGAGGGTGATGATATGGTAATTTTGCGTTGATTTTGCCAGCGGCCGTCCATATTTGTTAAATAGGCGGTTGAGGTATAAGCGATACTCTTTAATTTTTTCTTCCGTTATTGTTTCTGGCAAAAGTTTATTTTCTTCTTGGTTTTCTAAGCTGTCAGCTTTAAGCTTCAAGCTGTTAGCTTCAAATTCCTCAATCCATTTGAGGAATTTGCTTAGGTACCGATCATAATTAGCCACAGTTAAAAGCGATTGGCCCTTCTCCAATTCGGAGTATTCAAGAAATTCTCTTTTTAATTGCCAGAGATCAGACATAGTTTATATATCACTGTTGCGTAATTCCCCAGGTCTGTCATTGCGAGCGACAGCGAAGCAATCTTTTTAATAGATTGCCACGGCCCTTGGCCTCGCAATGACGAATTGCGCAACACTGGTTTTATATAGTTAAAAGTCCATAAAGTCCATAAAGTACAATGAATAAATCCTTTGACTTTCGATTTTAAAGAATTTACGGACTTTTGACTATCGCGATTATATTATTATGCGACATAATTATTATAGCAAAAAAACCGCCCCGGCAATGTTAGTCGGAGCGATGAAGGTAGTGATAGCCACCCGTTGACCATTTGTGGCCGAACCGTTTGTCCAGCCAGACATAGAATGCCAGCAGGGCTAAGAAGGCGATCACAATGCCGACAGCAACGGGGGGTAGGTCGCCGGCTTTGACAAGACGAATCGCGGTCAGAACGCTGCCGGTTAGCAGCAATGCGAAGAAAAGAAAGAGGCAGACAACAATGACCCAGTCGGTTTCTTGATCAGTCGCATCATTTTGGTCTGTCAATCTTGACACCTCCCTACACCTCCCTACACCTCCCTAACTACACGGATCTTAATACACGGATATGACACGGATTTAAATGAATTTATCAGTGTCTTATCTGTGTAAAAAATCCCTGCCTGCCGGCAGGCAGATGTGTGGTTTCTTCAACTTATTCCTCGGCAATCGAGGTTTTGAATCGCTTTGACAGTTCGTATTTTACTACTCGGCGATCAGAAAATGGTTCGAATTTATTTTCACCTATAGCCATCACTTCCTCGGCACCCTTGCCAGTGATCATGACAATATCCCCATGCCCAGCCATTTTGATTGCTTTTGAAATTGCTTCGTGGCGATCTAAAATTTTCCAGTAATTAGTGTTCAGACGCCATTTGCCTTTTTTGCCTCGCAAAATTCCGGCAGCAACCGCATCAATTATTTCCATCGGGTCTTCATCATATGGATCTTCATTGGTGACAAAAACTGCATCAGCGAATCTGCCGGCCAGAGCACCCATAATTGGCCGCTTGGTTTTGTCGCGTCGGCCAGTGGCGCCAAGCACGGCAATAATTCGACCGCCGCGCTTTGAAAGCGCGTCACGAATTGTTTCATAAACATTTTTTAGCGAATCCGGATTATGAGCGTAATCAACAATCACTTCAAAATCCTGCTTCGGGCTAACTTTTATTCGCTCCATCCTGCCTGGAATGCCAGCCACTTCCTCCAACCCGTATTTGATTTTCTCCATTTCGATGCCGCAAGCAACACCAACGGCAATTGCCGCTAGCGCATTTGAAACATTAAACATCCCGGGAATTTGTAGATCGATTGTAGTTTGGTTGCCGGCAAAAACTGCGGTGAAGATGCTGCCAGTCGGGTTCGGGAGGATCTTTCTGGCAACTAAACTCCGGTCAGTCGGTTTTTTGACCGAATAAGGAATCTGATGTTTATTTTTTGCCTCTAGAAAGGTTGGAGCCGCCGGGTCATCAATGTTGATAATTGCTGTAGCATCTGGATTATCCTTGAAAACTTTCAATTTGGCTGCTAGATAATTCTCTTTTGTCCCATGATAATCAAGATGATCGTGTGAAAGATTCGAAAAAACCAAAATGTCAAAATTCAGCCCCCGAACTCGGTATTGATCAATAGCCTGTGAGGTGACTTCAAGGATTGCGTATTTACACTCTGCCTTGGTCGCTTTCTTTAAAAATTTATTAATTACTGCTGCCGGCGGCGTGGTTACCCAGCGAGATTTTTCGGTGTGCATAGTGGTGGTTTCGGCGATTTTGGTATTGATTGTTGTTTCCATCGCGCACTTTTCGCCGGCGGCATCAAAAATTGCAGCGATCAAATTACAGATCGTCGTTTTGCCTTTGGTGCCGGTAACGCCAATCAGCTTGATCTTTTTTGACGGCTGGCCAGAGATGAAATTAAACCAGCCGGCTTGGAGTTTGTGGAAGCGGTTTTTGGTTTTTTGGGGGAGGAGTTTTGAGAGGTAACGTTTCATATTGATATTCTTACACGGATTCTTTACACGCCTGCCTGTCGGCAGACAGGGATGGGCACGGATTGGAAGGTTTTTATCCGTGAAAATCCGTGTGACAAATCCGTGTACGAATCTCCTTTTAATGCCTTCTAATTTTTTCAGCAAATTTGAAAATTCGATATTTTGTCGGCGAAAAGATTAGATCCCAGCTGCCAAGAATTGTGACTTCATAGCCGCCGAATTGTTTTTTAAATCTGGTAACGCCAGCCCAAGGATGATTTGGATCATCGCTTGGGGCAATGCCGAAGAAATCGTATTCCTTGCAACCGCGTTTTTTCGCCTCGCGAATGATTTCGAAGTGGAGTTTGTAAGGCGCCATGACGTTGCGCTGTATTTCGCTTGAACCGCCATAGAGATAGATGGCCCGCTCTTCGTAAAATACCACGACAGCCGAGGCCAGAACATGGTTAGCGGTTTGCAGCTGGCTGTTGGCAGAATCATTCTGCTGACTGCTGACTGCTGACTGCTGACTGGCTTTAGCCATGAACACTTTAACATAGCCCTTCTTTCCTAGGATGTCAACAAGATTTTGGAAATAGGAGAGAGCGCGGTGAGTAATTTTCTGCCGGCGAGCAGTTGTCTCGTAGAGTTTGTAAAAATCTTCAATCTTACCCGCCTGCAACGCTGTAGCATCTGCGGGCAGGCCTTTTATTACTCTTACCCCGTGCTTCTCGGCAACTTTGATGTTGTAGCGACCTTTTGGTTTCATCTCCCGCAGAATTTCTTCTTCGGGCTTGGAAATATTTAAGACTAAAGTATGTTCTGGCTGAATTTCTTCAAAGGCTTTAATAAATCCGGCAGCTGTTGGCGGTTTACTGCGATCAGATGGCACGTCAATCTCTGCACGAAAGAATATTGCGCTGACATCTTTAGCAATTTCTCGAATTTTGGCCAGAAAATCCGGGTTACGAATAGTGAGTTGCTGGCGTCTATCTAACATCGGCGAGTAAAGCATCGAGCCCAAAGGCGGAATTTTCTTTTCTAGGATTAGCACATCAGAAACCCGCCAGCTTTTTTGGTAGCCAGTTTTAAGTTTGAACTTTTCCCATTCCTTGGTTTGGAAAATTGTCATTGATGTTTTAATTCTAGCATGAATCCCGCCCTTTGCGAAGCTGGAAATTTAAATATTTTTATGCTAGAATCAGACGGACGTGAAAAACGAAAATATCAAAATCCTGGCTATCGAGACTTCTTGCGACGAGACTGCCGTGGCAATTATTGACGTTGAGAAAGGTGAGCCAAAGGTTTTATCAAACATTATTTCCTCGCAAGCCAATCTACACGCTAAAACTGGCGGTGTTGTGCCGGAAGTTGCCAGCCGAGCACATATGCACGCAATAATGCCGATTATTGAAGAGGCATTATTGTGTGCAAACTCGAAATCCGAATATCGAAATCCTAAACAAATTAGAAATTCAAATGACCAAAATTCTAAAGTTTTGAATTTAGATATTGTTTCGAATTTAGATATTAGTGCTTCGGATTTGTTATCGCAGATAACTCACATTGCCGTCACTAATGGCCCGGGTCTAATCGGATCTCTGCTCGTCGGATTTAATGCGGCCAAAACTATTGCTTATGCTAAGAAGTTACCACTAATTCCGGTCAACCATATTGAAGGACATATCTACTCAGCGTACGCTGAGTTAAATCCGAAATCAGAATGTCGAAATCCCAAACAAACGGAATCAAATTCAAATGTTTCAAATTTAAAAAATTCGAATTTAGATATTGTTTCGACATTCGACATTCGTGCTTCGGATTTCCCGATACTGGCTCTTACAGTATCGGGCGGGCATACCTCACTGAACTTGATAAAAGATCATTTAAAATATGAAACCATCGGTGAGACAATTGATGATGCAGCCGGCGAAGCCTTTGATAAAGTAGCAAAGTTGCTGAAATTAGGTTATCCAGGTGGTCCTGAAGTTTCGCGTGCGGCTGAGAGCTATCGCAAGAGAATCAAAAATCATGAATCAAGAATTATGGGTGGAAACCATGATTCAGAATTCATAATTCATAATTCAATCACATTTCCCAGACCATTAATCAACAAGCCGAATTTTAATTTCTCTTTCTCCGGCTTAAAAACCGCAGTTTTGACCGAAGTCATCAATCGGCCAGCAAAAACTGCGGATCGAAAACAAGAAATCTGCTTTGCATTCGAGGAAGCGGTTGTTGACGTGCTTTGCTCTAAGACGATCAAAGCGGCGAAAAAATATAAGCCGATGGGGATTCTTCTGGCCGGCGGTGTCGCGGCTGACAAAAGATTACAAGATGAGCTTAAATATAGAATCGAAAAATATAATTTGGGAGTTGAGGAAAAGTATCGAATGAATTTCTATATCCCCGGTCCGGGGATGGCTGGTGATAATGCCGCCATGATCGGCATTGCCGCTTATTACCACATTCTCAAAAATGATCTAGGTAATTGGCGCAATGCCATAGTTGATGCCAATTTATCACTTTGAACCAACCTCTGCGCTTGGCATTCGAAGCACTTTCTGGTATTTTTAATTCGTAGTAACTAATTTTTGCTCATGGCTCAACTACACGGATTTTGTACACCCCACTTCGCTAAAGCTTCGAGGGGCAAGCTGATTAAACACGGATAAATCAATGGGGAAAACATTCAACAAAACATGGCAACATTCGGAAAATGAAGCGGAACTATATAAAAACTGGGAAGCCGCCGGCTATTTTAAACCAGAAATTTCCGGGAAGCTGACAGCTGATAACTCAAAACTAGAAGCTAGTGCAAAGCCGTTTGTAATTGCCATTCCGCCGCCGAATATTACTGGCAAGCTTCACATTGGTCATGCATACGGCACAACTTTGGAGGATTTGATGATTCGTTATCATCGTCTTTTAGGCGAGCCATCGTTGTGGATTCCCGGGATGGATCATGCTGGAATCGCAACCCAGACTGTTGTTGACAAGGAATTGCGCAAAAAAGGAATAAACAAAAATGAAATCGGACGGAAGAAATTTGAAGAGGAAGTTTGGAAATGGAAAGAGGAATATGGGGGGAAGATTTTGCAGCAACTGCGGGCGATCGGCGCTTCCTGCGATTGGAGCCGCGAACGATTTACATTAGATGCAGGCTTGTCAGATGCCGTCCGTGAGGCATTTGTCCATCTTTACAAAAAAGATCTAATTTATCGTGGCGAATACATTGTTAACTGGTGCCCGAAATGCGGTACGGCAATCGCCGATGACGAAGTCGAGTATGAGCCGCAGAAGGCCAAATTATATTTCTTCAAGTATGATAAAAATTTCCCGATAACCATTGCCACTACTCGGCCGGAAACAAAGTTAGGTGACACTGGAGTTGCTGTTAATCCAGATGATGAACGTTACAGCGAATTTGTCGGCCGCGAATTTGAAATTGATCTTGATGGCGTCAAAGGCAAGGTTAAAATTATTGCTGACCGAGCGGTTGATAAAGATTTTGGCACCGGTGCAGTTGGTATTACGCCAGCGCATTCGATGGCTGACTGGCGGCTGGCCGAAGATCACAATTTGGAAAAAATTAAAGTCATTGACGGCCACGGCCGGATGACCGACGAAGCGGGAAAATATGCCGGGATGAAAGTTTTGGAAGCACGGGAGAAACTGGTCGAGTATTTGAAATCCGCCAGTTTGCTAGACAAGGAAGAAGAGATCGAAAATAATCTGTCAATCTGCTATCGCTGTGAATCACCAATTGAGCCCCTACCATCTCTCCAGTGGTTCGTAAAAATGGAGCCTTTGGCGGCCAAAGCCAAGGAAGCAGTAAAATCTGGCAAGATTAAGATTATTCCCAAAAGATTTGAAAAAGTTTATTTCCACTGGCTCGACAACATTCGCGACTGGTGCATCTCCCGCCAGCTTTGGTGGGGACATCGCCTGCCAGTTTGGTACAAACTGGCAGGAAATCCGAAATCCAAAATCGGAAATTCCAAACAAACGGAATCAAATTCTAATATTCAAAATCCTAAAGTTTCGAATTTAGAAAATTCGAATTTAGATATTGTTTCGAATTTCGATATTCGTGCTTCGGATTTTGGCGGTGAGATTTTTGTCGGCAAGGAACCGCCTCAAGACAGCGAAAATTGGCGGCAAGACGAAGATGTACTTG
>Ga0210024_1004009_pt1 | contig 11786 bp, 7 predicted proteins | sample CryGeymeta201525_FD_183988 | JGI IMG/M metagenome (GOLD analysis project Ga0210024, IMG submission 183988) | Groundwater microbial communities from Crystal Geyser aquifers in Utah, USA - Crystal Geyser metaG 2015-25 (SPAdes) (version 2) | ecosystem: Environmental > Aquatic > Deep subsurface >... | reverse complement strand
AACTCATAAAAACCTCTCTTCGCCTCTTGGAATTACTTTTGACAATGTTCCACATCTATATGAATCACCACGAGGAAATGCATATGGTTATTCAGGATTATTTGTAGGAGACACGGTTAAAGTTTCTGGAGTTGTTGTTTCAGAAACTCCTCTTGAAATTATTTTCCCCTCAGGAAAAACAGTAAAAATTCCTGTATCCAATAACTACTTCGAAAAGGAAATTACGTTTGATGAAGAAGGGAAGTACAAAGTAAGGTTCACTCCATCAGGAGGAGTTCCGATAATTGAATACAATTTTAGCGTATGTTTTAAAGCAATCCCAATTCTACCAACAAAGCTTGTAAAGGATATTCTAAACGGAGTATCGGAAGCAAATGATGAGACAAGATTAAAATTTGTAAACTGGAACGATGCATGTGTTACAGAAGAAGGAAAGGGAGAAACTGCGTTTCTCTTGATAGTCGACAAAAATGGCAATCCACTTACAGACCTGAAAGGAAAGTATTTCACAACGGATAAATATGGCATTGCAACGATTCCTTTTTCCTCAAGCGATGTAAATATATACGGCAATATAAAAGCTGCAAAATACGATAAAGTCGTGTTTGATAAAAAGGGAAATCTCATCTATTCATCAAAACCAGAAAAAATTAAAACAATTCTTCAAGATAATACCCTTTACCTTAATGAAAAAGAATTTTTTTCATATGTATTTCCAGAAGCTCGCAAAGCAGGAAAGGATATTCCAATAATAACTGATTTCTCCTACGACCTTACTAATGTTGGAATTGCCGATAACTATATCTCTGAATCAAGAACAAATATTGCGATTCCTGCAAAAGTTATAAAGAAAGACAATGATACATATGTTAATGCGGAAGCACTACTTGCGTTGATTGGATACCGACAATTTGCTGATGCATATTTTGGAATACTTGGAACCTCCATAAGATATTACCCGGACAGGATTGAGATTTACATTGTAGAGGGGGGGTAAGATAAAAAAGATAATTGCTATTTTAATCATTGCCCTTCTATTTTTAGGAATAACTGGTTGTAAAAATATTAATGAAGCAAGTTTTAAGATCCTCTCTTCCCCTTCCGAGGCAGATGTGTATATAAATGGAAATTTAAAAGGGAAAACCCCACTAACAATTACGCTTTCCTACGGCGACTATGAAATTGAAATAAAAAAGGAAAACTATGAAGTTGAAAAAAGAGAACTCACAGTTAACAGAAAAACAAAAGACATAAATATTGCTCTTTCTGAAAAAAAGCGTTGTGATGTCGTCCTCAATATACAAGAAAGCCCACTATTAGAAAGCCCTTATACGGTTTATCTTGATGGGCATTTCACAGTAGAGGTAACTGAATGTACCTTAAAAAATATTCCAAAAGGAACGCATACAATAAGACTTGTATCCCTTGAAGACATCCTTGAAAAAACGATTAATCTTGCAGGCGATATTACTCTTTCACGCCAGGATTTTAACAGAGCTATTAGTTACAGCAACTATTCATGGCTCTCATCTTTAATGGATATTGAAGATTATTCGGAACACTACGGAAAAGGGATGAAATTGATTGTATTTAACGATGATAAGCCTCTCGTCAATGTATGCTGCTCTGCTGCGGCAACTGCTTACTCAAATATTTTTGTAAATGAAACGGTGAACGTGAGCGGATACATAGAAAAAGAGGCAGCTATAAACAACTTTGACATTGTTTTCCCTTCAGGTAAAAAAGTACATTTCGATACAACAGAGAAGAATGGATACATGGTGTTTTCTAAGAAGGTTACATTCGATGAAGTGGGAAAATACACAATTGGTAAGGGTAGCCCCTTCGAGGTACTCTACAAGGCAACGCCGCTATCACTTACAAAAACAATATATGAACTGTTTGGTGAAATATATGAGCTGTCCGGTAAGAGGGGAGATACTGTCGCAATTCCGGAGAATACAGAAGAAACGATAAAGCTCTTTATCACTGATGCAAATGGAAAGCCAGTAATAAATAAATCAATTGGGATGTATGGGGCAAAAACGGATAGCCATGGCATCGTTGCGTTAAAAGTCAAGGGAAAGTGTGGCTTTTATGGAATTACTGTAAATGGGGAGAATGTTGGAGTAAGGCTGTACGGTGGCCTAATTGGCTGTGTATATCACACAACTACGCTAAACAAAAAAGATGTTGATATAAAATACATCAATGGAGATGTTTATATTCCAAAAGCCCTGGTACTTGAATACTTTAGCAATGAATTCATTAAAGACACGAAAATAATTGATGGTAAAGAATACGCAGACCTTGAAACTTTAAAGGGTGGGGGTCCAATAGGAGGAGGCTCCATAGAAAGTGGTCCAATATTAGCATGCTCAGTGATTATAACGGATGACGAAATAGAATTTCTCAAAATGTGCGACATGGTTCCATAAAGGTAATATTTTGATGTTGATCTAGGAAGTTACTCTTGTTATAAGCATCAAAAAGAGTATTGAATAAGTTATTATGTTTCCGACTAAGACAGCAGTTCTTATTTTTGATATGCTTGCAGACTTAAAAAATGGTTTAACGACAAAGTATTCAATGATTACTGTAATAAAAAAAGCTGCAATTAGGTCAAAAGTATCAGGATTATAAATGCGAGTCCTATAAGAAGGGAAAAGTTTATCTAAATAATGATACAAATGTAAAAGAAAATATGCACCAACAAGCATTAAAAGCGGTATTCCAGCTACCGTTGAAACCAAATTTGAAATTAATGAGGGTAAGAGAGTGTTTTTAATTTTGACTTTCAAAATTAGCGCGTATATCAAAGCTTCTATAAAAATAATTAATAGTAAAATAATTAGCATTTGTAAAAGGGAGTTTGACGTTAGCTTAATCCCTGCATCAGCATATGCTACAGTCGGCATTAAAAGAAAACAAAAGAACAAAAGGATTTTACCTAAAATCTTCATAATTATCTCACACTGTCGAAAAAATTTCTTATTTGATGCCATCATACTATTATACAGTTTTCAAACCAGTATTGAAAAAACGTCTTAATGGTTTAAATATTTTCTTAATTATCTTCCCGCCAATAAAGCTTCTTTTATTTTCTCTGTATAGACTATCTCTGCATCTGTTTTAAGTCCACTACGATTCTGCAAAGGTATTCACTCTCCTTTTACCCTTAGTCTTTGTTTCAATTCTCAATACATACTTTAATTGTCTGCCTTCTGTTACAAGACGAACTCTCGGACCATTAATAAAGGCGACAAAGATGAGTCTGGAAGAGTGAACACAATTTGCATACTCCCTGGCTCTGTACTATTATTATATTTTTGTCTCCTTGAGCAAAATTTTGACCAACAGAGACGATTTCTGGATTATAGTGCGCTAACTCCACCACCTATATATAAATATGCACAGGGGGGAAAGAGATTTTTCCGAGGACGTGAGGTAGAATCGCTGAAAAAGAGTGCGATTAGAAAAGAGTAAATGCGATAAAAAGGTTTCTAAACGAAGAACTTGCATAATTGAAAAATGAGGGATAAGTCCAAAGAGTTTTATTAAATGATTTGAAATTTTAGAATAGGTTTTTAATGAGAGAATTTTGATGCTTGATGAAATTCTCAAAAGAGATAAACTTTCATTGAGGGATAAATCCGATGAAAAAGAGCTCGGATTACAGAGGAGTAAAAAATCGCTCAATTTGGGATGAAAATAAAATTGAAAATGAAAAGTTTTGTAGTCACCCAATTTAGGGAACACAACATAATTATTTTGATAGTTGTTGCGTTTATTGTGATTTTTTTGATGTTATTCCATATTGGGACTTCGAATAATAAAAATTATTTGACAGATAATTTACCTAAGTTTCCTGAAGCTACCTTTAATAAGCAGGATCGTATATTAATTATTGCTCCGCATCCCGATGACGAAACACTTGTAAATTCATCTGTTATTATTAAAGGCAAAGAGGCAGGAGCAAACGTAAAAATTATGTTTGTAACTTTTGGTGAGCATAATACCTCAACTCTTGCTAAATTTTTGCTTTTTCCCTCTCCTTTTACTTCCGACCTTCTTGCAGAAAGAAGGCATAAAGAATCAATAAATGCTGCGAAAGTTTTAGGTTTGAGTGAAAGCGATCTTATATTTCTTGGGTTTCCAGATTTTGGTACCCTCAAGATATGGGACGATCATTTCAGTAACAAGCCATATATGTCAGGTATGAACCTACATGATAAAACACTCTATTCAGGAGTTTATAAAAAAGGTGTATCATTTACTGCGCCTGAGGAGCTTAAGCTTTTTGAGGAAACAATATCATCATATAAGCCAACCAAAATTTTCTACCCTTCAACGCTTGATTTAAACCCAGATCATCGTGCCACAGGCCTCTTTACTGAAGCTGTACTTTTTGATCTTAAGGAGGATGTTCGTCCAGATTTATATACGTATTTTGTACATTCTAAAGATTGGCCTGAGCCTGTCGGCTACTATCCTGATGCTTACTTAAGCCCTCCCTCTTATTTTACTAACCTTACTGGAAACTGGCTTATAAGTTTCCTATCAAAAAGTGAAGAAACTCTTAAGTTAAAGGCAGTCAAAGCATATTTCAGCCAGTACTGGACGAAGCCAAAATTTATGGTATCGTTTATTAGGAAAAATGAGTTGTTCTTAACAGATTATCAATATAAACTCAACTCAAATTTGCCTTTGTGGACGAGGGAAGAAATGCAAAGATTAAAGGTAACTCCATATGTGGAGGAAATGTCAGTTGTAGATACTGGGGATTCCTATGAATTTAGTGCATCTCTCTATAAGGGTGTTCCTGCATTTTCCAAAATAATTTTGTTTGTCTATCCTGAAATAAAAGGAAAACTCTTTGTGAATTCACCGAAGTACAAAGTTGTTATTAAAAGAGGAGTAAGGAAAAATATTGAGTTAACCTTGTTTGATCGTGGGAAAGAAATAGAATCAAAGAAAGATGTGGTTTCAGGTCAGATTAAGGAGCTGACTTTCAAGATTGATATGGATAAGAATTATTTTATTGATTGTGAAGGTTTCTTTTGCTCGGTCTATATTGAAGAGGCTGAGCATAGGGTTTCAGAAACTCCCTGGTGGCTCATTAGTGTTAAATAAATACAATATGTTGAAATAATCTGTTGACGAAAGCATAGTTTTATAATGAAAATCAATCAAATAGATTTTAGGTGAGGCAATTCGCGCTATTGACAGAAAAAAGTTTTTCGTTATAATTCCTCCAATTTATAGGAAAAAATAATGTGCAGATATCTTTTTAGTTATGAAGTACACAGAAATAATAACTCAATCGGCATCGGTCGATTGGGTTAGATTTATATTTAATAGATCCCAAAGGCCGGTGCAGAAACACTGGCCTTTAAAATTTTTAGAGGTGTTAAAAATGATAAGAGCAGATGGAAACGGGAAGGTAAAAAAAGAAGTTCTTGCGATTTCAAGTGAATTGATCTCCTCAATGGGCCAGTTCTTGAGAAGAGAAGGTTTTATTGAGCTCTTACCTGTTGTTATCTCATCGATTACTGACCCTCTTGATCATTCAGTATTTGATGCATCGATCGAATATTACGGCAGGAAGTACTCTTTAACAAAGTCAATGATTTTTCATAAACAGCTTGCCCTTCGTGTATATCCAAGAATTTTTATCTTTTCACCTAACATAAGGTTTGAAGAGCAAGGCAAGGCTTCCACTGGCAACCATCTTATAGAGTTCATACAACTTGATCTTGAGATTATAGATGCAAAGCGTGAGGATATTCTAGAACTCATAGAGAAGATGATTGTTGATGCTTTTAGAAACTTGAATGAAAAATTTGGTAAGGTTTTAAGAGCCATGAATTCGAAATTCTCTATTCCAGAAATTCCTTTTAATCGTGTGAAATACCTGGATGTATATCGAATTTACGGTAAAGATTTCGATAGTATTCTATCGAGAAAAGCAACTCAGCCTTTCTGGCTAATTGACATTCCGATTGAGAAGAGAGAATTTTATGATAAACTTAGCGGTAATGGAAGAACCCTGATAGATATGGATTTAATCTATCCATATGGGTTTGGCGAGGCTCTTTCTGGAGGGGAAAGAGAGTATCAGTACGATAAAATAATCTCCCGAATGAAATTCAAAGGAAACGATGAAAATTCTCTTAAATGGTATCTTGACGAAGTAAAGAAAGGTATTCCACCTTCCGCAGGATGTGGAATAGGTATTGAGCGATTGATAAGATTTATTTGTAATCTTGAAAGTGTTTCAGAGGCAAGATTGTTTGCGAAACTTCCTGGAACTCTTTCTATTTGATATAAATAAATTCGTAAAACATCCTTCTTTCAGTTTTTTTAAATTCTTTTTTCTTCATCGTATTCTGCCCCCTTACTCTAATAGATCCTGAAATGCCCTGAACCCTGGCCCTGAATTAAGTTCAGGGACAGGTTTGATTCAGAGCAGGGCTTAAAAATTTTTTATATAGATTGCCATGTGAGGCAACGATACTGTTTAGTATAGGTAGGTTTTTGAATTGATGCAATTTGATAATTTTCTTTATTTTAAATTATAGTTATAATAAAATAATAAAAATTTAGGTTGACGGTGGGAAAATGTTAGCGATAGTAGCGATATTTGAATACATTGTGTGGCTTTTACCAATAGAGTTTGTAGTTATTGGAAGGTATAAAATTACAAAGGAAAACGGTAAAAGAGGAGGGTTTTTAAATATCATTGTCTCTTTAATCCTTACGGGCGTTGCGGTTAGCTTAAAGGAATTTTTTATTTTCAATTCAATCTTTAGTCTTGAGAAAAACTTTCTTGCAGGCAATATACTGATCCTAATTTCATATACATTTCTCTTTATGGGAATAAAGCAGATTGAAGGTGAAGTAAAAGAATTAGTTAAAATGCCTAAGAGAATGGTTCTTTACTCCTTCCTGCTGTTCCTACTTCCGATCTATGCGGCTTTTAAGAAAGATTACGTTGTTTCAGCAGATCTCATAATTTATGCTCTCCTTATAATCATCACAAATACAAGCGTTGGCAAATTATATTTCCTTGCTAAGGAAAGAAGAAAAACATTAACCACTTTCATTTCATTGTTTTCTATTAGTCTCCTCTTTGACTTCTTTTTAAAAGGCTTTTCCGAAATCCTCGACGTAAGTTCTATCCAGTCATTAAAAATGGCGGCTTTTTCTTTTCGCATGATTACCTCATTTTTCCTTTTTTTCATTTTTGCCAGGGCAGAGCTAGTTAGTATAAAATCAGGGACAATCTCTGGACTGCATGCCATTGCCGCTCGTTTTGTAAGGGATGTAATTCTAATAAGTCTTTTGGGAACGATGGTTTTCAGCACATTAGCCTATGCTGAAGCACAAAATGTACATACCACAGTAATACAAAATCTAACTCGTCATGCTTACGAACAACTCTCTATTGACACTGCAAACACTGGTAAGGAGCTTGCAGATAGGATAACGGACATAAGAAAAAACTTAAGTATTCTTTCAGAAAACGAAGATATAATAAATACCTCTCAAAAGACAGAAAAGCTATTAGAAACATTCTATTTAACTTATAAAGAAAAAATATCCTCCGTCACTCGGATGGATAAAAATGGCGTAATCGTTTTCACGTATCCGTATACACAGGTAAGTGGAACTGATATTTTTTCTCAACCGCTCGTAAAAACTCTCTTAAAAACGTACAAAGAAGTTCTTTCTGATCCGATAACAAGCGTGCAGGGTTTCCCTGCGATTATTTTCCACGAGCCAGTGTTTAAAGAAGGCACGTTCAACGGAAGCATAGCAGTACTGTTTAACCTTCAGTCCTCTGCTCTTGAAAAAGCAATTATATCAGGGCGTTTCCCTGAAGAAAGAATAATTATTGCTGATTCTTATGGGACAATTATTGCTGCGCAGGAAAGAAGCCTTCTTATGACAAATATTAAAGCTCTGATCTCCAACACAAATAGCCCTGGAACTTTTGTTGACAGCGCCTTTGGCAGGATTCTCCTGGCACGCACGGACATCCGTATCTTTCAAGATAAATTCTACACCATTTTTGCAATTGTACCTGAAGGCATTGTCCTGACTGATTTGTGGAAAGAAGTTTTTAATAACATATTTCTAATACCAATTTTTATCATTTCAGCCCTGCTTTTGGCAAAAATGCTATTATCATCATATAAGCTGCAGAGTGAGGAGCTGAAAACTATGGCAGTGCAGGAATACACAAAAGCGAAAGTTCTTTCGAATAAACTCTCGCACATTGTAGAATTCTTTGGTAGCACTGATATAGACCAAGATGTAAACCAATTCTATAATAGATTGCTTACGTATGCACTTATGCTTATTGAAAATGGGGAAGCAGGGAGCGTTATTGTAAAGGAAGGCGACAAGTTTGTGTTTAAGGCAGCAAGGGGGTTTGATATTGAAAAGTTGGGAAGGCCATATTTAACCAAAGAAGAAATGATGTCCACCATAGAAAAGCGTCCTGCAGTCATAAAAAATATATATAATATTGTGAAAAACTATACCGGCAAAGAACCACAAGATCTTAAAAAAATTGACACTGACAAGATAAAATCTACCATTAGAGTTCCTTTTATTATAAACGGAGAATACTACGGAGGTTTGTTTATCGACAGCTTCAGCTCAGAAGATGCATTTTCAGAAACTGATTTAGAAGTCGCTGCTGCAATATCAAGCCTTGGTTCAGTTTTTATTAGAAACGAGATCCTTATTGACTCTGTAAAGGAAGCTGAAGCAAAATCTATGTTTATCATATCCGAATTTTCTAATATTGATATCTCAATGAAGGAGGAGGAATTTTTTGATAATATCCTTAAGATCGGAAAATACCTTGTTCCCAAAGCTTCGGGAGGCTCCATAACTTTAAAGCAAGGAGAGTATTTCAGATATATGGCATCATTTGGATACAAAAAGGATGTTCTTATGAACATAGCGTTTAAGAAGAATGAATCTTACATAATAAAAACTGCTTCTGTTGTAAGAGATATCGTTTCTTATGATGAGGCCCTGCCTGAGAGTGTAAAGGATGCACTTTTTAAAGCAGGAACGGACAAGATCAAGCAAACGCTTATTGCACCAATTATTGTGAATGATGAGTATTTTGGAGGTATTTACCTTGACAGTTTTAAGGAAGGTGAGATTTTCCTTAACGAAGATCTTCGAGTTGCTACAGCTCTCTCTAATCTTTCATCAGTATTTGTTGCAAGCAGGTTTGCATACGACAAGCTGTTTACACTGAGCAATTTTAACACTGCATCTGTCTCTCTATTTCACAAGGTTAATGTGAATACAAAAAAGGAAGATATTGTCAAAATATCATATGAAATTCTTTGCAATTTGTACCCTGCTGAAATAGAGGAAGTGGCAATTGGTGAGAAGAAAAAGGAAAATATTTTCCTTATAAAATATAATGGAAAAGAGATTCAAGTGTACACTGTAATGGAGAAAGCTAAATCAATTAACCACGCAGTAAAAGAAAAACGGTCTGTTTTAATTGAATCACCTGTTCAATATGAGAAAATTTCCCTTGAGCAGAAAGGAAAATCACAGTTGGTAATTTATTCTGATATTGTTGATGTCCCTGTATTCCGTATCCGATTCAATAAAGCCAGGACATTTGATAGCGATGAAAAAGAGTTCTTCGAAAGATTGGGAAGAGAAACTGCGAACCTCTACCAAATGGTAATTTCATTTAAAAGAGCAAAGGAGTTGCTTTTAGGATACATCCTCTCGGTTGCAAACGCGATCGACTCTAAAGACCCATATACAAAAGGGCACTCAGAAAGGGTAAGTTATTTATCAGTTTACCTTGCAGAAAAGATGGGGCTCAGCAACGAAGTCAGACAAACAATCTTGATCGCTGCACTTCCGCACGATGTTGGAAAAATCGGTATCCCTGACAAAATTATTTCTAAGCGAGGCAAATTAACAAAAAAGGAATATGAGGTTATAAAACAGCATCCAGGCAAAGGAGAGCAAATTGTTTCTCCCGTCTTAGGACCGGAAGCAGGAAAGATAATAAGGCATCACCATGAACGATGGGATGGAAAAGGCTATCCAGATGGGATAAAGGATGAAGAGATCCCGCTTTGCTCACGTATTATTGCTATTGCAGATGTTTTTGATGCACTGACGAGCGATAGGCCTTACAGAAAAGCATATACTGTTGAAGAAGCAATTAAAATTATAGAGGAAGGCAAGGGAACACAGTTTGATCCAGAAATTGTTGAGCTGTTTTTGTCTATTCCAAAAGAAAGTATTGTAGAAGCAATCCAGAATCCGGATATTGCTTCTATTAGAGAAAAATACATGAGCTAAGAATCATACCTATGTTTAAGAGGCTATAAATTAACAATTTCCACTTTTATTATTATCGACTTCTCTTCTCCTCAAGTAAACAACGTACAGTTTTCTTTGCAAGCATAGTTAATAAAAATATGATTTCCGAATGTTATTTCTTATTGATGTTGTGCAAAAATGCAATTTTTAAAATCTTCTTATTATATACTCTTCAAGTAAGGAGAAGAAAATATTATTATCTAACACATTTTACTTGTTGGTTAATCTTCGTTTAGTACACTTTTGGGATATAAAAGCCTCTCCAAATCTGAGAAGAATTTAAAAATGTCTTCTGTGTGAGGTTCGAATCCCCCCGCCACCACAAAACCTTACAACCTTTTTCTTATTAAGTGCAATACTTAGAAGGAGAGTTTAATTGCCTCCGTGTTTTTAAATTTGCTACAATTCTATAACTATAAAGGTATTCACTCTTCTTCTTCCCTTAGTCTTTTCTTTAATTTTCAATACATACTTCAACTGTCTGCCTTCTGTTACACTCCGAGCCTTCGAACTACCCCCCCAAAAAAAGAAAGGTAAAAGCGAGACTGCCACGCTTCATTTCACTACGCTCGCAGTGACAGAGGAGAAATGGGTGGAGTCTTGAGGAGAGTCTTTCCACCTCCTCAAATTAAAAAACTTGAATTTTTTAAATAAATGCTTATAATTTGATGTTGTGCGGAGAGATGGCCGAGTAGGCTTAAGGCACTCGCCTGCTAAGCGAGTGAGGGACCAAAATCCTTCCGTGGGTTCGAATCCCACTCTCTCCGCCAGAACTCCCTCCAAAACATCACAAAGGGTGTCAACAGAGGAGCTTCCCCCTGCTCCTCTGTTATATCAAAACTCACACCTCCTTGGAGGTCAGGAAGTCCCCTCGCCTGGCCTCCATTCCTTTTTTTATAAAGATACACACCAAACAATCAACATAATGCAATCCTTTTCTGGCAATCTCATTGCCTCAACAAATCATTGCGCACTCTTTTCCTTGCCGAAGGCAAGCGCGAACAGAGTGAGCGTGGCAATCTCCGATAATGCCGTCATTCTGAACATTCCGAAGGAATGCGTGAGAATCTCCTCTTTTTAATCGAAGGGGTGAAAATATCCCCTTCGAACTACCCCCAGAAAAAAGGCAAAGGCGAGACCCTTCGTTTCACTCAGGGTGACAAAAAGAAAAATGTCATTCTGACGAGGCAGCCTTTTTGCCGAGGAAGAATCTCGTCTTTAATGTTTTTGGATGGAGTTTGAGGAGGGTTAGACTACCTCCTCAATTGAAGAGACCCACTCGACTTCGTCGAGGAAGGGATTGCGCAAATACAGCTCAGGGTGAAAATAGAGGAAGCCATTCTGAGGCTCCATAGATACCTCCAGGGGGTTATTTTGTGAGCTTTTAGGGGGCAAAACAGAAA
>Ga0210024_1004007_pt1 | contig 11790 bp, 14 predicted proteins | sample CryGeymeta201525_FD_183988 | JGI IMG/M metagenome (GOLD analysis project Ga0210024, IMG submission 183988) | Groundwater microbial communities from Crystal Geyser aquifers in Utah, USA - Crystal Geyser metaG 2015-25 (SPAdes) (version 2) | ecosystem: Environmental > Aquatic > Deep subsurface >... | reverse complement strand
ATCAATATGTGCCTAATGCTAAATTTTATAGCAAAATAATGGTTACTTTTCAATACTATTCCATTTTTAGGGTAGATAAAAATCGGGTATAAATAGTTGAAATTCTGGTGCAAAAAAATATTTAAATAGGAAACAGAGGAAATTTTAAAAAAACCATTTTGAAATTATTTTCATAAAAAATGATAAGGATAGCTGCATTCTAAAAAAAGGAATTGATATGGCTTTAAAAGAGAGAAGAGTTACTGATGTAAAGTAGCACCTATGTAAAGATGAAAAAATATTTTATGCTTATGGCTTAGTATTTTCATTAAAAGAAGAAGAGGATATAGTGATAGAATATGTAAAAATATTGCGTGATATCACTGCAAGAAAAGCATCAGAAGACGCTGTAAATAAATATGCAAAAAATCTGGAAGAATGTAAAAGCCATAAAGAAACGGAAACAGACTGCCAGCACAAAATTAGACCTTTTGAACAAAGCTTCCATTAATCACTAAACCAACTTTTTAGCCAAAACCTTGTTACAAGGTTATTACTTTTTAGTTTTCACGAATCAAATTTAGATACGTCCCCTTCAACGTTAATCGGAAACAACTCTGCTTTTCTTTTTCTCATTTCTTGTGCTATTAAAAGAGTATTATTGCCGCCTAGCGCTTCAAGTTTTGAAATTATGTTGTTATAACTTTTTTCATCTCTATTTTGACTGAGTTTAAACACATTTTCTATTTTTTCTACTTCAATTTCAAACCCAACAATTGCTGGCATCATATTTTTTAAAAATTGGTCTGGAAGATTGTCGTAAAATGTTAGCGATTGTGTATTGCCTTGTTCAAATTTTAGCGTCAATTTTCGCATAAATGCTATTAATTCGTCATTTGACATAAAGATTACTTTTCCACTAATATGAACACTCATATAATTCCAAGTTGAACCCATTTGAGGATTACTATACCAAGATGCACTTACATAACAACTTGGTCCTGTAAATACAAGCAATGCGTTGGGGTTTTCGACAAAAGCTTTATAATGGTCTGTTTTTCGCATAATGTGTCCTTGCAAAAATAGTTTGCCATTTCTTTCTGCAAGTAAAACTGGAATTTGCGTTGCTACCTGATTACCCGATAGAAAACTTCCTGTCATAAAAGCAAACGGATTTTCTTCAATGAAATTTAAAATGGACTGCTTATCTTTTTCTTTGAAGAATGAAAAGTCGTACATTGTATTCTTATGTTAATTTTTTTTGCAAGTAATATGGTGTGATTATCTTTCTTGGTTTGTAATTTTTCGTATTCTATTTCAAAAATATTATAAATATCAAAATTGTTTAAAGATAATCGATTTTTTATATCATTCAAGGAATGAAAATAGAAATAACAGCTGTCGCCACTGCTACCAGCTTGAAAACCAGATTTACTTGGGTTACCTTCAACAAAACTAATATAAATTAATCCATTTTTATTTAGTAATTTATAACAGTCGGTATTAAGTTGTATGCTGTTAGTTTGTGATAAATATGGCAAATATAACCGCAAATTATTTTGCCATATTTTGTTTCAAGGGCATAAATTTTTCTGCTGTCCATAATGGCAAAGCGTGCTGTTGGATTGTCCTTTTTTGCAAGTTTTATCATATTTGTTGCAATGTCAATCTCAAAAATTTCAAAGTCTAGTCGTTTAGACAGAAGATACTTTGTAATGTTTTCTGGTCTACAGCCAATTTCTAATAGATTTGATTTGTTTTTAGAAAGTGAGTTACAATAATATCATGGGTTTCATCATACAAATATAAATCCATAAACTCATTTTGGTATCGTGAAGCATCTTTTTTCCAAGTTTTAAATGTTTCTGTAGATCTATTCTTTTTCAATTTTGTTTGGTTTCGGGAAATCTGTTTTACAATAACATGAAAGTATAAAATAGTGAAAAAATAATAAAAGAAACAGGAGATAATTGAGGAAATAGAGAGGTTTTTATATAGTTTGATGTTTTGCTGCTAGGCTTTTTGGTTTTCTGTTTGTTAACAACATTTTTTGTCTTGTTGAATTGGTGGACAGGCAACACTTCCGTAACTACAATACACACAACAGTCGCCTTGTTTTGGTTTCAGAACTTGTTTGCAGCTTTCACATTCGTAAAAATATTGGCAAGCGTCTGTCGGCATTGTTTCTTCTTTTTTGTGTCCGCAGTTTGGGCAAGTGATTGTTGCTTTTAATATGACTTCCATTTTAATTGTCTTTTTTGTTGGTTACAGAATATCCTGTGGCGTTAATTGCTTTTTCAATTTCGGTGATGTTTGTTTTGGAATTGTCAAACTCCACAATGGCGTTTCCGTTTTGGTAAGATGCGTTTGAATTTAGTATTCCTGTTAATTTATTCACTTCATGATTTACGTGTTCTTCGCAACTTACACAAGTCATTCCACTAATTGTAAACTCTACTTTTTGAATATTTGATTGGTCAACTACTATGATTTGCTTTTCTGACTTTGGGTAAAAAATGCTTGAATAGTAAGGAAAGGCAAGCATCACGATTGCAAATGCTGTTACAATTCCTAAAAACATTTTTGTTTGAATAAATTTTGGCTTTTCTTCTGTTTCGCAGTTGCAATCAATTTTTTTTTTAGGTAGTAACTTTTGATACCAAGCAAAACCAAGCACCAAAATTGTCAAACCAATAAAATAAGGTCTGAAAGGTTCAAGCCAAGAAAAAGTTGAAGCAAGTCCGCTTGTCCCTGCAATTAAAGCTAATACTGGTGTGATGCAACATAATGAAGCTGCAATAGCGGTTAAAAGTCCTGCTCCGATTAGTTTGTTGTCGGTTTTCATATGGTTTCCATAATTTTGTTTTCGTCAAGTATTTTAAAAAACGGTTTCAGCATTTTTTCATATTCTTTTGTCAATGTATAAAAAATGGTTTGTGCTTCTCGTTCGGGTTCAATTAGTTTTCTGTCTTTGAGTTTTCGCAGGTGTTGAGAAACTGCCGAAATGGTCATGCCGAGAATGTCGCTGATGTCGCAAACACAAAGTCGTTTTTCTTCATAAAGCAGAAAGAGAATTTTTAGTCTTACGTTGTTACCCGCTAATTCAAGTCCTTGTGATAGGTAGTCAAAAGTTCCGTTAAGATTGGTAACTCTGTCTTTACAGCGATTGATTTGTTTAACGTCCGCCTGTTGTCGTATGCAAGAATTGTCATCCATAGTGCAAATATAGTTAATTTGTTTATTTAAGCAATTACTTAAATATAAATTTTAAAAAAAAACCGATTTTGTCTATCGGCTTGTGTGGAGCAGAAGCAGGAAAGGCGGTTGGGCAATTGCACAAAGCCCCATTTTAGGTACAACCATCACGGAGCAACGACTTAAAAAGCGAGGCTATCAATCACTACTCGATATGTTCAAATATCTAAACCCATCTGTTTGCGAACCGCCGTATACGTGGTCCGTACGTGCGGTGGTGTGAGAGGCGCACTCCGTTCCTATTTAGGAGCGGAGCCGTCTACTCGAATATATGCTGGTTTTTTCACTTTTGTCGATTAGTCGTTGGTCTATTTTCTTTATTAGTTCAAACACATAGTCGAAATAGTTCGCAGCATTTTCTTTCGCAAAATTCTCAATATGTATTGCTTGCATTGTAGCCTTCCCTAAAAATGTAGCTACAGGAGCGGAGCCGTCTACTCGATTGTGTGTTCGTGCTTTTAATTCTGAACTCAATTTTCTTGTGAATATATCTGCACCTTTTTTATTTAAATGAGATGAATTATAAAACAATTCCTTTTTTGTACATAAATCATCGTTGGAATAGTCGAGAAAAAGCAGATTATATTTTATTGCAAAATCTTTATAAATTTTAATAATTTCGTTCCTGTTCTCAACAAATTTCTGGCCATCAATATATTCAGGTGTATAAACAAGAATTACTTTTATCTTATTTTCTTTGCTTTCAATAAGGAATTGATTAAACAAATTAACCGAAGAGGAATCAATTTCTATTTTATATTGTGACATTTTAAGTTTTGCTTTAGCTAAATCATTATTCCATTCCCTTTCCATTCCTCTAAATCCATTCTGTCTGTAAGTAATTTCTATACTATCATCTTGTTCTAAATTAAATAAATTTTCGATTTTTCTAATTTTACCACCGTATCTTAATAATGGAAAATAATAATCTTTATATGTAAAACCATTATATGATGACGTGAATTTTATTATATTTTTATTCCATAACATATATGGCAAAAATTGGTCGAGTTCATACAAATCTTCGCGTTTTTGTAAACTAAAAACATCAACAGCTAAAAGGATAATTTTTGGTGAATTATTATATTTTAAATATTCTTTATGTCTTAAATATTGCAACCAAAAATTATGTCCATCTATTCCAAAATTGTATGCTTTTAAATTTAATGAATCTTCTAAAATACTTGGATTTATATGAACCCAAGCACGAGAAGAACCATAAATAGCAATGTCTGAATCAATATTTCCAGCATAAATATCATTCCAAACTTCAATTTCTCCAGGATATGAGTGATTTTTTTTATGATTATTTGATATGAAATAATCAGCTAAAAACATTACAAAAATTATTGGGAGAGTAAAAAACAAGATACTTAATATATATTTTTTCATAATTAGAATTGGAAATAAATAAATTCTTGTTGTTCACCACTAAACCAAAATATTATGAAGATAATTGCATAATAGAATGCATAACGAAACCCTTTGTGTTTGAGTAGGCTTAAACGAGCAATTGCATATTCTTGTTCTCTTCCAAACCATTCTATAATTATGAATACTAGAATTAATAGAAATATCGGTTTTGCATAATCATCTTTATCATATATAGGAAATGTGAATAGTGAATTCGAAAATATTTGAGAAATGTAATTAATAGCATGTTTTATATTTTCTGCTCTAAAAAATATCCAAGCAAAAGCAGCAAAACTAAAGGTTAATAACATAAAAGATAATTCTTTTAATGTTGGTAAATATTTGCCTTTAGCGACAATTTCTAAATTATTACGGTTATTGTTCGTCAAAATAAGAGGTAAAAAATAAATAGCATTTAATAATCCCCAAATTATAAAAGTCCAATTTGCTCCATGCCAAAATCCACTAACAATAAAAATTAAAAAAATGTTTCTGATTTTATTCCAAGTTCCACCTCGGCTTCCACCTAATGGAATATATAAATAATCTCTAAACCAAGTTGAAAGAGAAATATGCCAACGTCTCCAAAACTCTGCAATATCTCTTGAGAAGTAAGGAAATGCAAAATTTTGTTTTAGATTAAAACCAAATAAACGAGAAGTTCCAATTGCGATATCCGAATAACCTGAAAAATCTCCATATATCTGAAATGAGAAAAATATGGCTCCTAAAACCAGTGTGCTTCCAGAATATTCAGATGAGTTATTAAAAATGATGTTAGCATATTCGGCACAATTATCTGCAATTACAATCTTTTTAAACAATCCCCATAATATTTGGCGCATTCCGTCAATTGCTCTGCCGTAATTAAAACTTCTCTTTTTATAAAATTGTGGTAATAAATTGGTTGCTCTTTCAATTGGTCCAGCAACTAATTGCGGAAAAAAACTAACAAAAGCTGAAAAGGCGATAAAATCTTTTGTTGGCTCTAATTTTTTTCTGTAAACATCGATAGAATAGCTTAAGGTTTGAAAAGTGTAAAAACTTATTCCAACTGGCAATATAATATTTAAAGAATTGGGTTGTATTTCATTTCCAAAGAATGAAAAAGCGGTTGTGAAATTTTCAATAAAGAAATTGTAATATTTAAAAAATCCCAAAAACCCGAGATTTACCAAAATGCTTGTCCAAAGTAATGCTTTTCGTTTTGTTTCATTTTCCTCTTTTGAAAGCATTAACCCAACTAAAAAGTCAACAATCGTACTAAAAAGTATCAAAGACAAAAATCGCCAATCCCACCAGCCATAAAATACATAACTAGAAATTACGATTAAAAAGTTCTGAAGTTTAAGATTTTTGTTTGTTACAAACCAATAAAGTAAAAAAACTATCGGCAAAAATATTGCAAAATCGATGGAGTTAAAAAGCATTCTATTTTTTCATAGTTTTTATGTTCATAATTTATTACAATTTTTCAGCATGACACACAACGATTGGGCTATAAGTAGTGCGGTGCAAAAAGCTAATTACTATTCAAGCTTAAAACAAATTTAGCAAAAAATCACAGAATTTTGGTTTAGCAAATAACACCACATTACTTATAGCCTTGTGTGTGTGCCCAGCATGGGCATCTTTTATTTGCCGAAAGGTAAATAATTAATTTAGAGGGTGCAAGTCCCTTATGGGCAGGGGTAACGCCTTGAACCATTAGTAAGTCGCAAGGTTGCTAACCGTGAGGTTAGGACTGAAGGAAGCGAAACTACAAAACTCGGTACTTACGAACAGGAATCAGATAAGAGGCTATGAGGCAGGATGAGCAAGCACACCATTGTGAAGTCCTAAACGCTTTAAGTGAATACCAAAATAGTAGATCTGGCTGGAATCGAGGGAAAGAAGATATTCTTACCTGGGGAGGTCTCTGTAACCACGAGATGGTAGAGCAGAGAAGTCAGCAGAAGTCATAGTACCTAAAGCAACGAGCTCCGACAAAAACGGAGAAGTCTCACAATTAGGGAAGGACTGAACACAATCCTTTCTGAAATTAGAATAGGAACAATGGAAAAATTGTAGCTTATTCATAAAGTAGGGAATAGTTTCAATTGGTGTAAAGAGCGATTGAAAAGATGGATTGTGAGCCGCCATATACGAGACCCGTATGTACGGTGGTGTGAGAGGCGCACTCCGTCATTTGATGGCGGAGCCATCCACTCGATTGCCCACTGGCTTTTTTCTTAATAGTCTTGAACCAAAACTTCGGTCGGTATATGCAATTTGGCACTTAACTTTCTTATCATATTCAAAGTCAACTTTCGTTTCCGATTTAGTATTTCACTTACTCGACTGGTAAAGCCAACGACATCGGCCAAATCTTTTTGATTCATTCCCATTTGTTCCATTCGGAATTTAATTGCCTCAATTGGGTCAGGCATTCCAATTGGATAATGTTCATCTTCATATTTTTCAATTAGAATAGTTAGCACTTCCGCTTCATCTCCTTCTGGAGTGTCAATTTCTGCGTGAAAAATTTTCTCTAACCTTTCTAATGCTTGATTATAGTCTTGTTCAGTTTTAATTGCTTTTATTTCCATATCAAATGTTGTTTGCGTCTATTTTATCATATTCTTTGTGGGTTCCGATAAATCTTATGAAGACCCATTTTCGTGGGAAGTTGATTTCGACAATTAGTCTATATTTATTTCCACAAATGTTATATACTACTCTACTATTTTTCAATATACTTGCGGATGTGTATTGCGATTTGATTTCGTTTGGGCTATTCCAATCCCCTTTTGTGGCTTCCCGATACCAAGCCAATAATTGCTGTTCGCTATCTGGATTTATTTCCCAAAACTCTCGTAAAGTTCGTTTCGCAATGACTCTCAAAATATTTTTTATTGCGAAGATAGTAAAAAATTACCAAATTGGTAATATTCCCGATTTTATTTTCAGCTTGTTGCCAACGGTTTCGGGCTTTGCGCCGTGCCGACTTTTTAAATAAATCGTTTTTCGAAGATAGAGTGGAGGCATGGAGCTAAACCCGTGTGTGTGCCCAGCATGGGCATCTTTTATTTGCCGAAAGGTAAATAATTAATTTAGAGGGTGCAAGTCCCTTATGGGCAGGGGTAACGCCTTGAACCATTAGTAAGTCGCAGGGTTGCTAACCGTGAGGTTAGGACTGATGGAAGCGAAACTACAAAACTCGGTACTGACGAACAGGAATCAGATAAGAGGCTATTAGGCAGGATGAGCAAGCACACCATTGTGAAGTCCTAAACGCTTTAAGTGAATACCAAAATAGTAGATCTGGCTGGAATCGAGGGAAAGAAGATATTCTTACCTGGGGAGGTCTCTGTAACCACGAGATGGTAGAGCAGAGAAGTCAGCAGAAGTCATAGTACCTAAAGCAACGAGCTCCGACAAAAACGGAGAAGTCTCACAATTAGGGAAGGACTGAACACAATCCTTTCTGAAATTAGAATAGGAACAATGGAAAAAATTGTAGCTTATTCATAAAGTAGGGAATAGTTTCAATTGGCGCAAAGAGCGATTGAAAAGATGGATTGTGAACCGCCGTATACGAGGTCCGTACGTACGGTGGTGTGAGAGGCGCACTCCGTTCCTATTTAGGGGCGGAGCCGTCTACTCGATTGGCGGTTCGTTATTTTTTATTTTTCTTAATTGACTGTTTTATTAGGCTCAAAATATATTCTAAATCCTCGTCCGAATTTATTTGTAATTCATAATCTCCATTTCCCCAATGTCCTGTCGAAGAAACATCTCTTGTGATTCCTTTCGGGTCGTCAAGTTCTCCAATTGTCATATTAATCCAAATTTTCAAAGCTTTTCTCTGTGGATGAATATCTACTACGTTTCTCCCTGAGACAAAAGCGATATATTTCTTTTTTGGTTTAACCTCAATATTGTCAAAATTCAGAATTGCGTTTTTCATTTTTTCATACAATTCCTTAATTTCCTCACTTACGTTTTCTAAATGTTCTTGCTCGGAATAAACTTTTATTTCTTTTGCAACATTGTCAATTGTTTGGTCAGTTTTAGAAATTGTTTTTATACTCTCTTGAGCTCCTGATTTTTGTATTTGTTCAAACGAAACTGTATTATTTTCAAATCTTTTTACTTCCCATAATTCGATTGGCAAGTCTTTAAAGTTAATTGCCTCACGTTGGTAGTTTGTAAATGCTGGTGAAACGAACAAAACCCTTGACTGTGACCAATCCACGTCATTGCGTTTGAGTGTTTTGTCAAGGTTTTCATTAAATTCTAAAATAAAGTCAGCTTTGTTGTTTAGCATTAACGACAAGTAGGCATATCCTTGGTCAATTACGCTAAAATTTTTATCTCGTTTATACTCAATTATAACAAAAGCGTTGGCTTCTTTATCGAATGCAAGTGTGTCAATTCGGAAATTGTTTAGAGAAAATTCAGATTTCACAAAGTCAAGTCCGAGAATTGTCTTTAGATTATTTTCGGCCAATTCTTGAATCTCTTTTTCAAGTCGGAAAGGTTTTTCCTTTATATATTCTAAAGACTTTTCAATTTTAAATAATGCCATTTATTTTCTTGATTTTCGTTTTTTTCATAATGAATGCCAACGTTTTGCAGCTACCCGAAGGTGGCGATTTCGAAGCACTTCACTGTCAACCAAGCACAAACTTTGATAGAAGCACAAAGCTTGATTTAACCACTGAACCGCCACTTTTGGGTAGGTGCTGTTATAGGGCGTTTTTCTTGTCTGGGTCAAGAGTGTCATTCGTGTCTTTATAAAATGTGGTTTTAATTATGTCGGCTAATTCACTAACTTCTGAGCTGTAACTTGAGCCTGCATTATAGTCTTCAATAATTGAATATTTTGCAGTCCATTCGTAAAATGATTCATCCGTTTCCTTAAGTTTTTCAATGTGGTTTTTGTAGGCTTTGACAATTTTTTCGGTTCCAAGTCGAACACTTTCAATGTCACTTAGTAGTCTGTCAGACTTTACTTGCATAACACCTAAAGTATGAGGCTTTTTTGTTACTTTGAACTTTAAATTTTCAATTTGTCTTGCAATTTTTGGTCTATTAAAGTCTTCGTAGATTATTACTGCATAAACTATACTTTCAAGAATTTCATTGTTTGTCAATTCCTTGATAAGTTGTCCGTAAGAGCTTTTAAAATATTGGTATCTACTTTTTAAATAATTGTCTTTTCGTTTCTGGGTTGCTTCCTGTGAAAAACGCAAGTTGTTAGCTACCTGAAAAATGAAAATCAAAATTATTATCCAAAGTTCGTTTGCTACAGTTGTAAAGTCGGGTAAAATGTTTGCTTTTACTTTAATTAATTTCTCGTACGTAAAAAATGATATTACAACAATCGCTGTCCAATATAAAAATTGTCTATACCAATTAAGCAAAAGTCCGCGATTGGTAGCTAAATTGAATAGCAGTCTGAAAACAATATAATAGATGTTAACCAAATAAATGTTCCAAACATATTTGTCTAGTCCGAAATAGTATAAAGTTGTTGAAACAATAATTATGTACACTATTGGTGTCAGAACACGTATGAGAAAATTCAATGCTGGCGCTTCTTCGGTCTTAACGAATATAGATATTTCCATATAGCCAATTGAGTAGGAGTGTTTGCCTATCCAATTGATTAGGAAAAAAAGTCCGATGCCTAAAATTATATGAGCTAAAAGTATTTCCATTTATTCTGTTTCGTTTCTGTCGTTTTAAAATGCCCTATAACATGTTCATATCACTCATGTGGTATATATCGCTTATCCACAACATGCCCATTTTTTAATATTATGTCGTATATATGTTTGATAGGGCATATATACGAATGTTTCAATAAAAGAGGGAAGTTAAAAAAAATTGTTATAAAACCCCCAAATAAAAAAAAACAATTTGTTTTTATAACGTCTATTTTTAAATTCTATCACAAATTTAAAATATAGAATTCGATAATGTTTACGGAATACCTTAATTGGATAAAATTTTATTATTCATTAAAGTATTTTTTTTATTTAGTGTTTTCTTGTTAGCATATTTGTTAAGTTAGGTGCTGTATAGTAAGATTGGAGAGGTAAGACGATTTGTGTAGAAATGGATTCCTGAATTAATATTACTGAAAGTATTGTACAAAAATTAAGACCAAAACACAAATTATTTAAAAAATATCCCATATCTTAATATCTTATTAATCCAATTACACAATAACTAGTTATCAATTTGAAAGCATTAGTCATATCCGGTGGAGGAAGTAAAGGCGCTTATGCCGGAGGTGTAGCAGAGTACCTTATTTCAGAAGAAAAAAAAGAGTACAATATTTTTATAGGAACTTCTACCGGCAGTTTGTTGTTGCCTCATTTGGCTTTGGGGAAAATGAATAAAATTCGCTCTATTTATACCAATGTAAACCCTCCGGATATTTTTAATATCAATCCGTTTATCATCCGAAAAAAAGGAAATAGGGAGTTTGTAACCATAAAACACTGGAATGTACTTTGGCAATTGATTCGTAATAAAAGAACCTTTGGCGAAAGCAAACACCTTCGTAAAAATATTACGCGAAACTTTACCTTAGAGGAATTTTTAGAACTAAAAAATTCAAATAAGGAGGTTGTTATTACTGTTTCTAATCTAACTAAAAATGCCACAGAATACAAATCTATTAAAGATTATGACTATGAAGATTTTTGTGATTGGATGTGGATTTCGGCTAATTATGTGCCGTTTATGTCTTTAGTCACAAAAGATGGTTGTGAATATGCCGATGGCGGTTTTGGCGCTGTTGCTCCCATTCGTGAAGCCATACGTAGAGGTGCTAAAGATGTAGATGCCATTATTTTAGAGGCTGAAAACATGGAGCATAATAAAGTTCTGGGCAAAAACCCTTTTTCTTTGATGGTAAATTTATACGGTTTTGTTCTCGACCAAATCGAATATCATAATATTGCTGAGGGTAAATTAGCAGCTTTAGCTAAAGACGTGCAATTAAATTTGTTTTACACTCCTACAAAACTTACAGAAAATGCGTTGATTTTTGATAAAATATTAATGAAATCGTGGTGGCAACGTGGTTATGATACGGCACAAAAAAGAATTGCTTCCAGTAAAGTGGAGTATTTGCCTTAGTTAAAA
>Ga0210024_1003997_pt1 | contig 11809 bp, 6 predicted proteins | sample CryGeymeta201525_FD_183988 | JGI IMG/M metagenome (GOLD analysis project Ga0210024, IMG submission 183988) | Groundwater microbial communities from Crystal Geyser aquifers in Utah, USA - Crystal Geyser metaG 2015-25 (SPAdes) (version 2) | ecosystem: Environmental > Aquatic > Deep subsurface >... | reverse complement strand
GACGATGACAAACCCTGACGAAGATTTCTTCGCCAGGGCATCCGCGCCTTCCTTGTCGCCAACCCTCGACGTTCCCTTGCGAAACCTTTTCGGAAGGTCCTTACGCCAACTGCGAGGCGCCACTTAACCCAACGGCTGGGGCTTGGCGCCCCCGCCGCCCTATTGGACCGCCTGCGCCGCGATGGCGGCGAAGATCGCGTCGAGCTCCGACGCCACCGCCGCCAGCGCCGCGCCGCCCTCGTCCGCATAGGGCGCGAACACGAAACCGGGCGTCTTGTAGGACAGCGTCGCGGTCCCGTCCGGGTTCTCGGTGACGTAGAAGCGGATCGGCGCCTCGATCATCCCGGCGCGGCTGGCCTCCAGCGCGCGCACCGCGAAATCGTTGCGATAGACGCCCAGCACGCGGTTGCCGGGGATCTCGACGCCGCGCTTGCGCGCGGCTTCGGTGGGGCCGGCCTCGGTGACGAGGCCCATCTTGTTGGCCTTGATCGCCGCGCGGAGGTCCGTCAGCAGCGCGGCGTAGGACTTCGCCGTGTCCGTCACCACCCAGCCCTCGCGCGGCGCGATATCGCCCGCCACGGCGCCCAGCGGCGCGGCGAGCAGCAGCGCCGCCATCAGCATTGTCTTCATTGCATCGAGCCTTTCCGGTTCGGGACGGATCAGTGCGGCAGCCGCACCTCTTCCACCGGGAAACCGAGGCTGTCGCGATAGCCGAAGTTGCCCATGTGGCATTCCACGCAGGCGGTCATCACGTCCACCGCCTGCGGCTTTCCATTCGCCGCGATCATGTAGAAATACCAGTCGCCGGATTCGGGCGACACGCCCTGCGCCACCTTCTCCATGAAGAACAGCGGGCCGGGGGTCGCCTTGCCGTCCTTGCTCACATCAAACGATTCCTTGGCGATGATGCTGCCTGCGGGCATCTTCGCGTTATCCTCGTCATAGCGCAGGTATTCGGCGGCGCCGACCGGGTTCACCCAGGTCGAGAGATACCGGTTGCTGTGAAAGCCGGGCCGCGCGGGGCGGGTGTTGGCGGCGGTCCAGCCGCGATAATCCTCGGCCCGGTCTGCCGGGATCCACATCTTCGGCCCCGTCTTGTAGCCCGCGAGCATCTGGGGCGCGAGGCACTCATAGAGCGCTTGCGCGTCGTCGAGCGTCAGGTCTTCGCCCGGCTTGCCCGCCTCGCAGGCGGCGCTGGCGGCGGTGGCTGCGGCTGTTGCGGCGGTGGCGACGACAGTCGCGGCGAGCAGGCGGCGCGCAAGTTTCATCAGAGGCTCCCTCGGTTCTGATAGCGATCACAGTCCGCCCCATATGCGCGGCTGGGATGGGGTGCGGTCAACTCAACGATGAACACGATCCGCCTCGCTGGCGATCACGACGCATCACAGGGCCGTGAGCGGCGCGGTTGCGGCATAACGCCATGTGCGCCCGGCGCGCGCGCCATGGATTAACCAAGGAAAAGAGGGTGAACGCGTGAAACCGCTGTTTTTCGCCGCCGCGCTGCTGGCGGCGGCGGCGATGCTGGCGCAGGCGCACGGGCCGACGCGCCAGATGATCGCCGAGACGGTCGAGATCGCCGCGCCGCCCGCGCAGGTCTGGGCGCGCATCGGGCAGTTTCACGACATGAGTTGGCGGCCAGCGGTCGCCGCGACGGCGCGCGCGTCCATGTCGCCAACTGGTTCTCCAACACGCCGAGCGTGATCGACGCGGCGGCGCCGACCGTCACGGCTGAGATCGCGGTGGGCGACGGGCCGCGCGCTTTCGGCGCGTTCCTGCGCGCGTGAGATCACGCGAAAGTGACGACGCTGGCGCCGCTTTCGGCGCCGCGCTAGGAATGCGTCTTCCGTAATTGATGAGAATCACCGCCGTGCTCCTGTCCATCGACGCGCAGTCCGCGCTGTTTCACCTGCATCACGCACCCAGCCGCCCCGGCGCCCCGACGTTCGTGTTCGTCAACGCGCTGACCGGCTCGACCGACGCCTGGGAGGCCGTGGTCGCCCCTGTGCTGCGGGCGGAGGGGTTCGGCACGCTGAGCTGGAACTTTCGCGGCCAGGCGCACTCTGCCTTCGCGCCCGACGCACGGCTTGACGACGCGCTGATCGCCGCCGATCTGCGCCGCCTGCTCGACGCGGTGCAGCCGGAGCGCGCGATTCTGGTGGGCCTCTCGATCGGCGGCGTCTATGCGGCGCGCGCGGTGCTGGACGGCGCGCAGGCGGCGGGCCTTGTGCTGCTCAACACGCTGCGCGAGATCGGGCCGCGCATCGCGTGGATCAACGACGCGATGCCCGCGCTGGTCGGCCATGGCGGCGTCGGGCTGTTTCTGGACGCGCTGTTTCCGCTGCTGGTCAACGCCGAGTTCGCCGCGCAGGCGCGGGGCAATTTCCTCAAGGGCGGCTATGCGCCGCTGCCGCCCGAGCACGGCCACATGAACCTGATGCGCCACGCCGCCGCCACCGATTGGGACATCCCCTATGAGCGGCTGAGCCTGCCGACGCTGGTGGTGACCGGCTTGCAGGACCGGGTGTTTCTCGACCGCGACGTGGTGGACCGGCTCTACGCCCGCCTGCCCGACGCGCGGCGCGAGGAATGGGCCGACGCGGGCCACCTGCTGCCGCAGGAGCGGCCCGAAAAACTCGCCGAGAGCCTCGCGCGCTTCGCCCGGGAGATCGCGGCGTGAAAATCCCCGCCAGCCTCGCCTACCCCGCCGTGCTGATCGGCGTGAGCGGCCATGCGTCCTCGGAGTTCTTCGCCAAGCTGTCGGGGATCGGCGGCCCGGAGCTGTCGGTCTGGCGTTATCTGCTGGGCGGCTTCGGGCTGATCGTGCTGGCCTTGTGCTTTCGCGAGAGCCGCAACCTGTTGGCGCCGCTGCGCGCGGAGGGGCTGCGGATCGTGCTGCTGTCGTTCTTCGGCGTCACGCTCACCTATCTGGCGTTCCACTGGGCGCTGGATTTCGCCACCGTGATTCAGGTGGCGACCGTGGTCACGACGATCCCGATCTTTGTGGCGCTGGCCAACTGGACGCTGAACGGCGTGCCGCCCGGCGCGGTCAAGCTCGCCACCGGAACGCTGGCGGCGCTGGGCGTGGCGCTGTTGCTGACCGACGGCGCGCTGGAGGCGCTGGCGGGGGACGCCGGGGCGCTGTGGGGCGTGCTGCTGGCGATGATCTGCGCGGCGCTTGGCTCTTTCTACGCCGTGCTGGTCAAGCCGGTGATGGGCCGGCACGGCGCGTTGCGCATCATCGCGCTGACGATGATGATCGGCGGCCTGGGGCTGTGGCTGCTGGTCGGCGCCGCCTGGGGGATCTGGGTGGATCCGCTGACGCTGGGCGCGCGGCCTGCGGTGGCGCTGGGGTCGCTGCTGATGCTGGCTATATGGTGCACCACGGTCGCGCAGTTCATGTGGATCGGCGGGCTGGCGGCGGCGCCCGACATCACCCGCGCCTCCTACATCTTCTTTCTCAAGCCGGTGATCGCGGCGGCGCTGGCGATCCTTGTCCTCGGCGACTGGCCCTCGGCGCTGCAAGTCGCGGCGATCGCGGTGGTGACGGGCTGCGTGGTGGTCGAGATGTCGTGGGGGCGGCTGCGCGGGGTGTTCGGCCGCTGACGCCTTTCCCGACGCGGGATTGCGCGCGATGACGCCTTCCGGGAAACTTTCACAAAGGGAGGCCGCCCATGTGCCGCATCTTCGCGGGGCAGGCCCCCGAGAGCTGCGCCAGCGAGACCCGCTCGCTGCGCCTGCGCGGCTACGGCACCCCGATCCGGCTGGAGCGCGCGGTCTGGGCGACGCTTGACGAGATCGCGGCGGGCGACGGGCTCAGCGCGCCGCAGTTCATCACCCGGCCGCATGACGAGGTGCTGGAGATGAACGGGGCCGCGCCCAACTTCACCCCCCTGCCGCGCTGCGGCTGTCTCGCGCGCCTGTCGCGGCGCATCGCCGTTTCGCGCAGGGTCACGCCCCCGCGCTTGCGCGACACGCCTCGGACGCATACACGCTCAGCGGGTTTGGCGGCGCGGAACCATCTTTTTCAGGCGGCGGACGGCGCCGCTCAGGGCGGACGCGCCTGCGGTTGCGCCTGACGCGCCGGGTCGCGGCGCGAATTCGACGGGGGCGTGAGCACAAGTGTCATCGCGTGAATATTGCTGCGACGCGGCGCAAAAGCGGTTACTGAAAAGCAAAGGATACAGGAGCCTTGCCCGTGCTTGACCGCGTAGCGACGTCCGGGATCGCGATTCTCGGCTATGGATGCCGCTGTCCTGGCGCTCACGACGTGGAGTCGTTCTGGTCGCTGCTGGCGGAAGGGCGCTGCGCGGTCGGCGAGATCGGGCCCGACCGCTGGTCGAAGGCGGCGTTCCTCAACCCCAACCGCGGCGCGCCGGGCACGACCTACACTGCGGCTGCGGGCGTTCTGGACGATATTTTCGGCTTCGATCCGGGGTTTTTCGGTATTTCCCCGCGCGAGGCGGCGCAGATCGACCCGCAGCAGCGGCTGCTGATGATGGTCGCGTGGGAGGCGATCGAGCGCGCGGGCCTGACGCCCGCGCGGCTGTCGGGCGCGCGCACCGGGGTTTACGTCGGCTGTTCGGGCCTCGACTACGGCAATGCGCTGCACAGCGACCCGGCGGCGGGCGACGCGCAGTTCATGACCGGCAACACGCTGAGCATCGTCGCCAACCGGCTGGCGTATTTCCTCGACGCGCAAGGCCCCAGCTACACCATCGATACGGCGTGTTCGTCGTCGCTGTTCGCGTTCCATGCCGCCTGCGAGGCGATCCGCGGCGGCGTGATCGACCTTGCGGTGGTCGGCGGCGTGAACCTGCTGTTGTCGCCGATGCCGTTTCTCGGGTTCTCCCGCGCCGGGATGCTGTCGCCGCAGGGCCTGTGCCGCGCGTTCGACGCCTCCGCCGACGGCTATGTGCGCGCCGAGGGCGCGGTCGCCTTCGTGATCGGCGCGCTCGACATCGCGCAGGCGCAGGGCGACCGCGTGCGCGGCGTGGTGGTCGGCTCGGCGGTCAACAGCGACGGGCGCGCGGGCGGTCTGTCGGTGCCCAACGGCGCGCGGCAGGCGGCGCTGATGCGGCGGGTCTATGGCGCGGCGGGCGTCGGCCCCGACGATCTGGCGTTCATCGAGGCGCATGGCACCGGCACGGCGGTCGGCGACCCCATCGAAGCCAGGGCGATCGGCGAGGCGCTGGGCGCCGGGCGGGCGACGCCGCTGCCGGTCGGCTCGGTGAAGTCCAACCTCGGCCACATGGAGCCGGCGTCGGGGCTGGCGGGGCTGCTGAAGGCGCAGCTGGCGCTGGAGCATGGCGTGCTGCCCGCGACGCTGCATGTCGATGCGCCCAACCCGGCGATCCCGTTCGCGACGCTCAACCTGCACATCGCGCGCGAGGCCGAGCCGCTTGCGGCGCGCGCCGCGCCGTGGGTGGCGGGCGTCAACTCGTTCGGCTTCGGCGGCGCCAACGCCCATGTGGCGATCCGCCAGCCCTCCAGGGCGGAGCGCGCGGCGCGCGGCGGCGGCCCGCGCGACGCGACGCCGGGCGCGCCGCTGATCCTTTCCGCCGCCTCGGAAGAGGCGCTGCGCGCGCTGGCGGCGCGCTGGCGCGCGCGGCTCGACGGCGCCGACGCGGCGGCGGCGGCGCGGCTGACCGCCACCGCCGCGCACCGCCGCGCGCGGCTGCCGCGCAGGCTGGTGATCGCGGAGCCGACCCCCGCCGCGCAGGTCGCCGCGCTCGACGCCTGGCTCGACGGGCGCGACGAGGGGCGCTGGGCGGCGGAGCGCGCGGCGGCCGGCGACGCGGCGCCGGTGGCGTTCGTGTTCTCGGGCAACGGCTCGCAATGGGCGGGGATGGGGCTGGCGGCCTATCGCGGCGACGCGGCGTTTCGCGACAGCTTCGACGCGACTGCGGCGCTGGTGGCGGCGGAGGGCGGCGCCAGCCTCGAGGCGGAGCTGCGCGCGCCCGATCTGGCGGAGCGGCTGTCGCGCGCGATGGTGGCGCAGCCGCTGCTGATGGCGCTACAGATAGCCAGCGTCGATGCGCTGGCCGCGCGCGGCGTGCGCCCGGTCGCGGTGGCGGGGCACAGCGTGGGCGAGGTGGCCGCCGCCTGGGCCTCCGGCGCGCTGTCGCGCCAGCAGGCGGCGCGGCTGGCGGTGCGGCGCGCGCGGCGGCAGGCGCCGCTCTATGGCGCAGGCGGCATGGCGGCGGTGATGTCGGCGGCTGCGGACGCCCGCGCGCTGATCGCGGCCAGCGGCATCGACGGTCTCGACATCGCCGCCGACAACAGCCCGCGCGGCGCCACCATTTCGGGCGAGCCCGAGGCGATCGAGGCGCTGGCGGCCTACGCGCGGGCCAATCGCGTGGCGCTCAAGCGGCTTCGGGTGGACTATCCGTTCCACGGGCCGCTGATGGAGCGGATCCGCGACGAGCTGACCGCCGATCTGGCCGACATGGCGCCGCAGGCGTCGTCCATCGCCTTCGTCTCCACCACCGAAGGCGCGCTGACGCCCGGCGAGGCGCTGGACGGCGGCTACTGGTGGCGCAACGCGCGCCAGCCGGTGCTGTTCCGGCAGGCGGCGCTGGCGCTGGCCGAACTCGGCTGCGGCGTGTTCGTCGAGATCGGGCCGCAGCCGACGTTGCTGAACTATGTCTCCGACACGCTGGGGCCGACCGGGCGTCCCTTCGTGGCGCTGCCGGGGATGCGGCGCCAGGGGCGCGGCGCCGAGGATTTCGACATGATCGCGGCGCGCGTGGCGGCGGCGGGCGGCGCCATCGACGACGAGACGTTCTTCGGCGCGCGCAGCCCCTATCTGGCGGAGGGGCCGGAATACCCATGGCGGCTGACGCCGTATCGCTTTGCGCGCACCTCCGACGCGCTGAACGTGCACCGCACGCCTGCGGCGCGCGGCCTGCTGGGCTGGCGGCCCCGCGCGGGCGAAGGCCCGTGGATCGCGACGCTCGACCTGGGCTGCCAGCCGTGGCTTGCCGATCACGCGGTGGACGGCGTCGCCACCCTGCCCGCCGCCGCCTTCGCCGAGATCGCGCTGGCGGCCGGGGCAGAGGCGCTGGGCGACGGGCCGCTCGATCTGGTCGATTTCGACATCATGCGCCCGGTCACGCTGGAGGGCGCGGCGCGGGTCGATCTGCGCACCAGCCTCGACGCCGCCACCGGCGCGCTGACCATCGAGAGCCGCGCGCATCTGGGCGAAGGCGACTGGACGCCGCACGCCGCCGGAACGTTGCGGCGCGGACGCGCGGCGCCGGACGACGCGGTGGGCGATACTGCTGGCGATGTGGCGGCTGGCGATGTGGCGGCTGGCGATGACGCGGCGCCGGACGCGGCGCTCTATGACATGCTCGCCGGGCTTGGCCTCAGCTATGGCGCGGCGTTCCGGCGCGCGGGCGCGGCGCGGCTGGACGGCGATTGCGGCGCGGCGGCGCTGACGCCGTCGCTGCTGGGCGCGGCGGGGCCGTGGCTGCTCGACCCCACCGACCTCGACGCCGCGTTCCATGTCGCGGCGCCGCTGTTTCAGGCCGCGCGCGCGGCCCCGGCGGAGGACGGCGTGTGCCTGCTGCCGGTGCGCATCGGGCGGCTGTCGCTGCTGCGCCCCGGCGCGGCGGCGCGCTGGGCGCAGGCGCGGCTCGTCAGGGTCGGCGCGCGCGGCGTGCGCGCGGATTTCACACTGCGCGACGCCGAAGGCGCGGTCACCGCGCGGATCGAAGGCGTGCGCTTCGCCGCCGTGCGGCTGCGGCGGCGGCGCGACGCGGGCGCGCTGTTCTGGCGCCAGACGTTGCGCCCGGTGCGCGCGGCGGCCGACGCCCCCAGCCCGGCGCCGGTCGAATGGGCCGACGCCGCGATGCGGCTTCAGGCGCTGGGCGTGACGGCGGCGGCGACGCCGGAGCCTGACGCCGGGGCGCTGATCCTCGACGCCATGTGCCGCCGGATGGCGTGGGACGCCGCCCGCGCGCTAGCCCCCGACGGCGGCGTGACGCAGGCGGCGCGCAAGCTGTTGCAGCCGGGGCCGCGTCAGGCGCTGGCCTGCGGTCTTGACGCGCTGATCGAGGACGACGCCTTCGATCCCGACGCCGACCGGGCGGCGCCCGAGCCGCCCTGCCCCGCCCTGCCCGACCTCGTGGCGGCGATGACCCGCGCCGCGCCCGAGCGCGCGCCCGAGATGACCGACGCGCTGCAGCTTTCGACGCTGCTGACGCCGGGCGACGCGCCCGCCGCCGCTTCCCCGGCGCGGGCGGAGGCGGCGCGGCGCGCGGCGCTGTGGCGCGTGCTGGCGGTCGTGGCGGCGGACATTGCGGCGACGTGGCCGCAGGGCGCGCCGCTCGCGGCGCTGGTGATCGGCGCGCCGCCGCCAGGCTTTATCGCCGCGTTCGGAGACCGGGCGTCGCGGCTGGTGACGGCTTCGCCGTCGGGCAACCGGCGGGACGGCGACGACGCGGCGGAAGGCGGGCTGAGCGCCGCGCTTGGCGAGGGGCCGTTCGACGCGGTGTTCGCCGCCGACGCCCTGCACCGGCTGGACGCGCCGACCTTGCGCCGCCTTGTCGCCGCGATGGCGCCGTCCGCCGCGCTGATCGCCGCCGGGCAGGAGCCTGACCTGCTGCGCGCCATGCAAGCCGCCGCCGCCGGAGAGCGCGCGGCGCCCGCCGAGACGCTGGAGACGCGGCTGGCGGCGGCGGGGCTTGAGCGGCTGACCGTCGGCGCGCTGGCGTCCGCCGCGTTTCCCGGGCGGCTGCTGACCGCGCGCAAACCCGCCGCAGTCGTCGCATCGGCGGAACCCGCGCCGCCGCGCGTGCGCATCGCGGGCGGCGGGAAACTGGGCCTCGCGGCGGCGCTGAAAGCCGCGCTGAAGCGCGCGGGCGTCGCCGCGACCGCCGCGACCGCCGGGACGGCGGCGGACGGCGCGCCGCTGGTGATCTTTCACGACGCGCTGCTTGTCGGCGGCGCGCCCGACGATCCCGCCGCCGTCGCGCGCGGCGTGCTGCGACTGCGCGACATGGCGCTGGCGGCGGACGGCGCGCCGGTGTGGCTGGTGCTGCGCCACGGTCTCGACGGACTGTCGCCGGGCGCAACGGCGCTGGCGCGCGCGCGCCGCACGCTGGCCAACGAGCGCCCCGCGCTGCGCCTGAGCGTGCTCGACCCCGGCGACGCCGCGCCGAAACAGGCCGCCGCCTGGATCGCCGCCGCGATCCTCGCCCCGGGCGCCGGGGCGGAGGCCGAGCTTGCGCCTGCGCCCGGAGGCTTCGCCGCGCCGCGCATCGAGGCGGCGGCGGACGTGGCCGACCGCGCCCGGCTCGCCGCCATCGGCCCCGACGCCGGGCTGGCGCTGCGCACCGACGCCACCGGCGGGCTTGAGACGCTGCGCTGGCGGCCGGTGGCGCGCCGGGCGCCGGGCGCGGGCGAGATCGAGATCGCGGTGCGCGCGGCGGGCCTGAACTTTCGCGACGTGATGTGGGCGATGGGCGTATTGCCGGAGGAGGCGGTGGAGGACGGCTTCGCCGGCGCCGGGATCGGCATGGAATGCGCGGGCGTCGTGACCCGCGCAGGCCCCGGCGCGCGCTTCGCCGAGGGCGACGCGGTGATCGCCTTCTCCGCTGACGCCGCCGCCACCCACGCCACCTTCGCCGACAGCGCCGCCGCGCCGCTGCCACAGGGGCTGAGCTTCACCGCCGCCGCCACCCTGCCGGTGGTGTTCGGCACCGCGTGGCGGGGGCTGGTCGATCTGGGCCGCCTCGCGGCGGGCGAGACGGCGCTGATCCACGGCGCGGCGGGCGGCGTGGGCATGGCGGCGCTGCAGATCGCGCGGGCGCGCGGCGCGCGGGTGCTCGCCACCGCAGGCAGCCCCGAGAAGCGCGCGCTGGCGAAGATGCTGGGCGCCGACGCGGTGTTCGACAGCCGCAGCCTCGACTTCGCCGACGCGGTGATGGAGGCGACCGGCGGCGTCGGCGTCGATGTCGTGCTCAACAGCCTGTCCGGCGAGGCGATGGAGCGCAGCCTCGGCTGTCTCGCCGCCTTCGGGCGCTTCATCGAGCTGGGCAAGCGCGATTTCTACGCCAACACGCGCATCGGCCTGCGCGCGATGCGGCGCAACATCGCCTATTTCGGCGTCGATCTCGACGCGATGCTGGCGGTCAGGCCGGAGAGCGGCGGACTGCTGCTCAGCGAGATCGCGGCGCAGGTGGCGGCGGGCGCCTTCGCCCCGCTGCCGCATCAGGTGCATCCGGCGGACGACGCGCTGGGGGCGTTCCGTCTGATGCAGCGGTCGGGCCATGTCGGCAAGATCGTGCTGACGCCGCCCGAAGCGCCCTGCGCCGTCGCCCCCGCCGCGCCGCTGGTTCGCCCCGAGGCGGCGTATCTGGTGGTGGGCGGCGCGCGCGGCTTCGGGCTGAAGCTGGCCGAGCGGCTGGCGGCGCGCGGCGCGCGGCGGCTGTGGCTCACCAGCCGCGCGGGCGCCTGCGACGCGGCGGGCGTGGCGCGGATTCGCGCGCTGGGCGCGCGGGTCGAGATCGCCGCCTGCGACGCCGCCGACCCTGCGGCGATGGCGTCGCTGATGGCGCGCATCGACGCCGACGGCGCGCCGCTGCGCGGCGTCGCGCACGCGGCGATGACGCTGAAGGACGCGCTGATCGAGAACCTCGACGCCCATCAGGTGGAGGCGCAGCTGCGCCCCAAGCTGCGCGGCGCCATGGTGCTCGACAGCCTCACGCACGACCGCGCGCTCGACTTCTTCATCCTGTTCTCCTCGATCGCGGCGCAGTTCGGCAACCCCGGTCAGACGGCTTATGTCGCCGCCAACGCTGCGGTCGAGGCGGTGGCGGCAGGGCGGCGCGCGGCGGGGCTGCCTGCGCTTGCGGCGGCGTTCGGGCCGATCGCCGACGCGGGGGTGCTGGCGCAGGACGCGGCGGCGCGCGAGCGGCTCGAGCGGCGCGGCGCGGGCGTGCTGAGCAGCGCCGCGGCGCTCGACGCGCTGGAGCTGGCGCTGGCGGGCGCCGGGCCGCAGGACGCGACGCTGGCCATCGCGCCGATGCGCTGGGGCGCCCTCGTCGCCGACCTGCCGGTGGTGGCCTCGCCGCTCTATGCTCGGGTCGAGCGGCGCAGGACGGCGGCGCAGGCGGCGGAGGGCGCGCAGAGCCTCGCCGCGATGATCGCCGGACTGGACGGCCCTGCGGCGGTGCGCAAACTGACGGCGGTGTTCCGCGCCGAAGCCGCGATCATCCTGCGCCAGCCGGTCGAGGAGGTCGATCCCGCCCGGCCGCTCAACGATCTGGGGTTCGACTCGCTGATGGGCGTGGAGCTGAAGCTGTCGGCTGAGGAGAAATACGGCGTGGCGCTGCCCGGCCTGTCGATCGGCGACGGCGCGACGCTGACCACGATCGCCGCCCGCGTGGCGGCGGACCTGACGGCGGCGCAGGCGGACAGAACGGACGCGGGGGCGGCGCCGGATGTGGTCGGGGAGCTCGCCGCGCGCCATGTCGGGGCCGATCTGCAGGCGGCCATCGCGGGCAGGCTCGGCGACGCGACGGCCATCCCCGAAAAGCTGGATGAGAAGACGCCATGACCACCGACACCGCTTTCCCCGATCCTGCGGCTTCGCTGGTGGAATCGCTGCGCGCGGCGCGGCAGGCGCGCAAGACCGCCGGGAGGGCCGCCGAGCCGCGCGCGCCCGCGCGCGCCGAACCGCCCGCGCCGCGCGCCTTCGACTTCGCCACGCTGCCGGGCAGCCGCGAGATCGCCGTGCAGCGCGCGGTGGGGCAGATGCTGGGCGTGGCCTCGCCGTTCTTTCGCACCTGCGACGGGCGCGGCG
>Ga0210024_1003995_pt1 | contig 11813 bp, 9 predicted proteins | sample CryGeymeta201525_FD_183988 | JGI IMG/M metagenome (GOLD analysis project Ga0210024, IMG submission 183988) | Groundwater microbial communities from Crystal Geyser aquifers in Utah, USA - Crystal Geyser metaG 2015-25 (SPAdes) (version 2) | ecosystem: Environmental > Aquatic > Deep subsurface >... | reverse complement strand
TAGTTGGGTAGTTCGATAGTTGGCCGAGAGTAGGTGAGACGGGATTGTTCCTCGTTATCGGGACAAGAGTATCGCCGCAAGGCCGTACTCATGAGAGCCTGCGAGCCTTAAACAGCGAGTGCAGGAACCTGGGTGGTACCGCGGGCTGGCGCTCGTCCCAAATTGGGATGAGCGTTTTTTGTTTTGTACCGCGACATTGATGTCGCCGAGGCGAGATAAATCTCGCGCTACAACCGAAACTACAAAACTACATAACTACGTAACTACAAAACGAGGCAACTATGTTCAAACCAGTCAGTTCCAAACTCAACGTGACGAGCATGGAAGAGTCGGTGCTCAAAATGTGGAAACGCGAGGATGTTTTCAAGAAAACCATCGAACAGCGGCGGGGCGCGCCCGAGTACGTTTTCTACGAAGGCCCACCCACCGCCAACGGCAAACCCGGCGTTCACCACGTGTTGGCGCGCGCCTTCAAAGACATGTTCCCGCGTTACAAGATCATGCGCGGCTTCCACGTCTCGCGGCGCGGCGGCTGGGATACGCACGGCCTGCCCGTGGAGATCGAGGTCGAGAAGCGGCACGGCTTCACCAACAAGCAGGACATCGAGCGCTATGGCATCGCCAAGTTCAACGAGGAATGCCGCAAGTCCGCGTTCGATTACATCCAGGATTGGGAACGCCTGACGGATCGCATCGCGTTTTGGGTTGACCTGGAAACGGCCTACGTGACCTTCACCAACGATTACATCGAGTCGGTTTGGGCGATCCTGAAAAACTTCTGGGACCGCGACCTGCTTTACAAGGGCTACAAGGTTGTGCCGTATTGCCCGCGCTGCGGGACGACTCTTTCGGATCATGAAGTTGCTCTCGGTTATGACGAGGCGACCGACCCCTCGGTCTTCGTCCGCATGCCGCTGGTGGACAAGCCCGGCACGTCCCTGCTGGTGTGGACGACCACCCCGTGGACCCTGCCCGGCAATGTGGCGGTGGCCGCGCATCCCGACGTGGATTACGTGACGGTGGAATGCGACATCGAGGGCGGCGTAGGGCGGATTGCCAATCCGCCCCACAAGAAGGAAAGACTCATTCTCGCCAAAGCCCTGGTGGAGAAAGTTTTCCGCGACGAGGCAGTGAAAGTCGTGGACACGTTCAAGGGCAAGAAACTGAAAGGGCAGAAGTATCATCCGCTCTTCACCTTCCTGCCTCCCGACAAGCCCGCGCATTACGTGGTGCTCGGCGACTTCGTGACCACCGAAGACGGTTCGGGACTCGTCCACATGGCGCCCGCCTTCGGCGCGGAAGACATGCAGGCCGCGCTGGAACACGACCTGCCCGTGCTGATGACCGTCCTGCCGGATGGCACGTTCGTCCCCGAAGTCACGCCGTGGCGCGGACAATTCGTCAAGGACGCCGACCCGCTCATCATCCGTGATTTGGATGCCCGCGGGCTGTTGTTCCGGTCCGAAAAGATTACGCACACCTATCCCTTCTGCTGGCGATGCAAGACACCCTTGCTGTATTACGCGCGCGACGCGTGGTACATCCGCACCAGCCAGTTCAAGGATCGGATGGTGGAACTCAATCAAACCATCCACTGGACGCCCGATCACATCAAAGACGGCCGCTTCGGCAACTGGCTGGAAAACAACATTGACTGGGCGCTCTCGCGTGAGCGCTATTGGGGTACGCCGCTTCCCGTTTGGGAATGCGAGGATTGCAAGGACCGCGAGTGCATCGGCGCGGTGGCGGACCTGTCCGAGAAGGTCGGACGCGACCTGGCCGAACTGGACCTGCATCGCCCGTACGTGGACGAAGTGACCTGGGCTTGCAAAGAGTGCGGCGGCGCGATGAAACGCGTCCCTGATGTGATCGACGCGTGGTTCGACTCGGGTTCGATGCCCTACGCGCAGTGGCACTATCCGTTCGAGAACCGGAAAAAATTCGAAGAACAATTCCCAGCCGATTACATCTGCGAAGCCGTGGACCAAACGCGCGGCTGGTTCTACTCGCTCCACGCCATCAGCACCCTGTTGTTCGATACGGTTTCCTACAAAAATGTACTCTGCCTTGGCCTGATCCTCGACGAGCAAGGCAGTAAGATGTCTAAGAGCCTCGGCAACATTGTTGACCCGTGGGACGTGCTCAAAGCGTACGGCGCGGACGCCTTCCGCTGGTACCTCTACACCGCCACCCCACCCGGACAGGAACGCCGCTTCTCTTCCGAATTGGTTGGCTCCGTGGTGCGAGACTTCACGCTCACGCTATGGAACGTCTATTCGTTCTTTGTCACGTACGCCAACCTCGACAAATGGACTCCTGTGGGACAAGTCTCAGACTTGTCCTACTCCCGCCTCGACAAGTGGTTGCTGTCCGAGTTGAATGTCCTCGTCCGTGAAGTGACCGAGGGCTACGAAACCTACGAAGTGACGCGCGCCACGCGTCCGATCCAGGATTTCGTGGAGAAACTTTCGACGTGGTACCTGCGCCGCTCGCGCCGCCGCTTCTGGAAATCTGAATCGGATTCGGACAAGCAGGCCGCCTACGGGACTCTCTACACTGCGCTTGTTACCGTTTCCAAACTTCTCGCGCCGGCCATGCCCTTCCTGGCGGACGAACTCTACCAGAACCTCGTGCGCGGCGTGGACGCGGCCGCGCCCGAATCGGTCCATCTGGCAAAATGGCCCGCCATCCACTCCGCGCTCATTGACGAGGCGCTCAATCGCGACATGGACACGGTGATGAAACTCGTCTCGCTCGGACACGCGGCGCGGCAGAAGGCCAACCGCAAAGTGCGCCAGCCGCTGGCGGTGGGCGCGTTCTCGCTGGGCAATTCCACCGAACGCAAAGCCGTGGAAACCTTCGCGGAATTGATCTCGGACGAACTCAACGTGAAGGAGATCCGCCTGCTGAATTCGGCCACCGAGGCGGTCGCGCACACGGTCAAGCCGTTGCCCAAGCAACTCGGACAGAAATACGGCAACAAGTTCCCCGCCATCCAGAAGGCGATCCTGGCGCTGGACGCCGAGGCGGCCGCGCGCGTCCTGGTCAACGGCGACCCGCTCAAAGTCGAGGTGGGAGGCGAGACGTTTGAGATCCTGCCCGGGGACGTGGAGGTCCGCGCGCAGGCCAGGTCGGGATTCGCGGTCGCCGAGGAGGGCGCGTACGTCGCGGCGCTGGTCACCGAGTTGACGCCCGAACTCGTCCGCGAGGGGCAGGCGCGCGAGTTCGTCCGCCGCGTGCAGGATTTGCGAAAGTCCGCGGAGTTCGAGGTGGCCGACCGCATCAAGCTGTACGTCACCGCGAGCGACGGGTTGCGAGTCGCAATCGAAGCGCACCGCGAATACATCACCGCCGAGACGCTAACGGTTGACCTGCAATTTGCCGCCGCGCCCGCCGAGGCGGCCTCCGCCACTGACACGTTCGATGGTGAGACGATGACGGTGGGGCTGGTGAAGAAATAACCCCCAAACAGAGAACCCCGTTTTCTTCGAGAGAACGGGGTTCTTTTTATACGCCCAGCGGTTAATCACTCACACCGCGCTGTTACTTGCTTACTTTGAACATCCCAGAAGAGTTTCCAGCGCGTAAACAGCCTCTATCACGGCGGCAGCTTGTTCCTCAGTGATTTTCTTTCCCGCTTGGGCTTTTGCAAGCCCGGACATGCCCTGCAGGCTGCCGCAGGCCGAGGCCGGATTATCGCTTTCGATAGCTTTTTTGATCACGAGATACTGGTTTCTGAACGCGATCGGTGAGAGGCCGTTGATCGCATTTTCCAGGTTTGACAGTGCAATGTCAATGGGGTCCCCTACATCTCCTACAATTGCGCTCACACCGTTCTGGTAGTCTTCAGGGAGGCTATCAGGTGTACAGTTGATGAAGATCCCATTTTCATCTGTGATGATGGAAAATCCGTTTTCGTCCAGCTCGCAGGCCTCTTCGCCGCCCTGGGGAGCAAAACCCTCAGCGTTCACAACGGTTCGGGCGCTTGCAAGCGCAGCGCCGCCCGGGCTTGTCACGCGTAAGACAACATAATCATTATAGGCTGCGTCGTAGACGTGAGTCGCGGCCGCCTCGGTGGTTTCAAGGTCAAAGACGCCATCGCCATTAAAGTCCCATTCATAGCGAGTGATGGACAAACCCGAAGGGTCATAGGAGCCTGATGCGTCAAATTGAATGGGTTGGCCGATTTTCCCTGAATAAGCCTGTCCCATCCAGGCGATTGGCTGTTTCGCCACTTGAGCAAGGATTTCTAGAATTACATCTGTGAGGCCAGATGCGCCCTGAACGACCGAGCCGCCGGTCCCATTCGCAATTTCTCCCACCGCGCCATTGTAGTTTAGGTAGCCAACATTAACGCCAATAACCTTCACCGGATCTACCGCGATACTGTTGGCTACGATTTGGGAAGCGGTCAAATTAGAGATTGGTTCAGGAGAGAGGGCTGGGGCGTCCCCGATGACAAGCATGACTTTCGTAACGCCCGGCCTCCAGGGTAGTTCGATGGCGGCCTGAATACCTGAGAAAACCGTCTCAGGCCAATCCCCGCCATATCCAAGGGTGAGCGAGTCAATGCCAGCCTGGATCAAGGCCGGGTCATCCGTAAAGTTCTGAATGACTCTAAATGGGTAGTCATACGAAGCGCCAGTTCGTTCAGGGAAATCCCGGTAAGAAACCACAGCTACCCTATAAGAGGAGGTTGTACCTTCAAGTTGGCTGACCAAAGTGGAAAGATTTGTCCGTACTTCTGCAATTTCCCCGCCCATCGACCCAGTGGTATCAACAACAAAGGCAACGTCAACATCTGCGCCTTCTTCGTAGTATCCACTGCCAGCGCCAAAGGTTTCAAAGGGTGAGAGCGCCCGACCCCAATTTTCATGCCCGTCCGGATTGGGGTGATACCACTCTGCCATAGTAAAACCTTCGAATTCACGCAGCCATCGCTCAGGATTTCGTCTATATAAAGAAGGATCCGTCTCGTGCCCCGCAAAAAGCTCTTTCGTGCCCTCATAGAAGACGATGTAGTCTTCTCCTGCCGCGGCATTGGCGGCATCCACTGCGGCTCTTTGGTACGCTTCGCCTGTTACTCCTAAAGCGCGACTTCCGTTCCGGCGTCATAGCTATCTATGATTTCACCTTCGTCGTTGTGTTGTATGAGCTTATATTCTACATCCATCGAAAGCTGAGGGTATGCAACATAAGCGATCTTGGCGCCAGGCCTTAACTTATTAGTTTTGATTTCTCCAAAAGTATCTATCAAATCACGCCTTAAATTTGCCATTCCATCATTTGCATCGTTTACAGTGTTTCTACAACCAGCCGGGCTTGCAAATGCTGTAAAGCAATTCGTTACAATCTTTCCAAATCCCAAATCATTGCCGCCGATTGTCATCACGACCAGGTCAACGCTGCTGTCAATGGCGTCATATTGAGGTTTTACGAAGCGCGAACACGTTAGGAGAGATGTATTATAGAATTCTTCATCCGGATATTCCAACACGGGGCAATTACCGTCAAGATTTTTCAGAGAAGTATCTTTCATGTCCCTTGCTTCTGTGATATCTTTTACAACACCTCCGGAACAAGCGCGATTTAGATAGGTGACGGCGAACGTATCTTTAAGAGACTCTGCAAACTGGCTTCCCCAATTCGTGGGACTACGGTAGCAACCATCAACACCGTAATAATTGGGCTCTCCCGAGTCTGAACGCGCGCCGTTGCCGGCTGAGTACGAATCGCCAATCTGGACGATCTTTAAAGGCGGCTTCCCTTCAAATTCTTGCGCCGAGGAGGGTGAATTGGCGAGTATTAAGGATGCTAAAAGGAATAGAACAGATACAAGCCTGAAAATGAAACTTGCTTTCTTGTTTTGCATGGGAATTCTCCTTTTGAATGTTTTGTTTGATGCAATTAGGGATTTCAGTAAATTGTCATGATGACTATGACCAGATTTCTATCTGTTTCGATATTCACACCTCCTGATATATTGAATTGACCTTGGTGCAAAGAACCACTAAAAGAATCGGGAATTATGTAGTTCAACTCACTCCCCTCCCAATTATTCTTTATGAGAATTGCTACGATCTCTTCATAGACCTCCTTCCTGGTGTGATTATTGATCGGTTCGTACACAATGATTATTTTTGCGTACACCGGTTTTCCGAGCGCTGTGCCTTTATCCTGGAGCGATCTCCTAACTTCCCGTCCCGTCGTGAGTTGCAGGACTGAAGCTGCCTCCTCCAATGCTCTCAGTTCAGCCGACTTTATTATTCCGCATCCGTTCAGGAAGAGCAGAACGCCAAAGACCGAAGCAAGCATGTAAAGTTTGTGGTTTGCTTTTTGAAAATAGTTCAAAAGACCATGATTGAACATGCGGTCGCTCCTTTGGAACAGTTGACCAAAACTCCCGTGTTCTTGGAGGTCCTGTTTGAGTGCAATTGTCGTTAGCGGTTTCGATTTGTCATCGTGAGTCTGACAAGGTTTTCATTTGAGCGGATCAGCGCTTCGGCCAGGATTGCGATACCACCTTCTTTCAATGACATGCTGAAATAACCGGGAACAATGTTCCATTCATCTCCCTTCCAATTATTTTTTTCAAGAATTGTTATGATCTCGTCGAAGACCTCCTTCCTGGTGTGACTATTAACCGGTTCATATTCGATGATTATTTCTGCGTACACAGGTTTTCCGAGCGCTGTGCCTTTATCTCGGAGAGACCTGCTAACTTCCCGTCCCGTCGTAAGTTGCAGGACTGAAGCTGCGTCTTCCAATGCCTGAAGTTCAGCCGACTTTATTATTCCGCATCCGCTCAAGAAGAGCAGAACGCCAAAGACCGAGGCAAGCATGTAAAGTTTGTGGCTCGCTTTTTGATAACAACTTGAAAAACCAACGTTGAACATGCGGTCGCTCCTTTGGAACAGTCATTGCGACTTCGGCGGTTTGCATTCATTCGCCATACATTTCCAGCAGGCGTTGGTAGATTTCCTGGTCGTGCGGGCTGATGTTCACGATTTCGAACCCGACGCGATATAAGTTGGGCATGATGTCGTCCGTCTTGCACCATTTCGTGCGGATGGAGACGAACATGAACAACTTATCCGAAACGTCGGGCGTGAGTTCCATGTGCACGTTGTATTCCTGCTCCAGCGGGAGCGGTGCGGTGGTTTCCAGCCTCATCCCTTTGACGCTGACTTCCACGAGATGGCCGACGGTTTCATCGGTTTCATCGTCCAGCACGCGCATGTAGAATGCAAACTTTTTTCTCGAAACTTTTCGTTTGTCAGGCATGGCAAATTTCCTTGCCCTAAGTATAGACCACGATGGGAAGAAAATCAATGGGGACAAAAGCCTTAATTTTTTTGGCAACCGAAAACTATTTCGTCTCTTCGTAACCTGTGCTACAATACATCATCATATACTGATACGATGATAGGACAGAAAATGCTCCTCACCGCTAATCCCACCTCCATTGCCTTGCAAGCCAAACTTTTCCGCGGCTTCGCGGACCCCTCGCGGCTCTCCATTATGGAGACGTTACGAGCGGGCGAGATGACCGTCACCGAGATCGTCGAGTCCACGAGTCTCAGCCAGAGCAATATCTCCAACCATCTGGCCTGTCTGCGCGGCTGCGGACTGGTGGCGGCCGAGCAGGATGGCCGCTACGTCCGCTATCGCCTCAGCGACCCGCGCGTCGAGCAACTGCTCGCCCTCGCCGATGAACTTTTGGCCGATGTCGCGCGCGGCGTGTATGAGTGCATCCACTTGAAATAACAACCAACCTTCCGTCATTGCGAGACGCCGTCCTGAGCGGAGCCGCGTTCTTTGCGGCGCAGTCGAAGGATGAGCGTCGAAGCAATCTCCTCATCGTGGAGGGGATTGCTTCGTCGGGACACCTGCCCTGGCGGGCGGTGCCAGGGAGAACGCCCTCCTCGCAAGACGGGGAACAGAGTCTTCATGCAAACCCTCGAAATCCCCATCCTCGGCATGGACTGCGCCGAATGCACCCAGCACGTCCACAAAGCCATCGCCTCCCTCCCCGGCGTCGAAAAAGTGGATGTCTTCCTCGCCGCGGAAAAAGCAATCGTGCGACTCGACCCCGCGCAAGTGGCGATGACCGACCTGCGCGCCGCGGTCGCCTCCGCAGGCTACTCGGTTCCTTCTGGACCTGAGGCGGGCGCGGCCTCGACAGGCGAAATCAACGCCCGCGCGTATACCCGCCAAATCCTCGCGATCCTGGGAGTCCTGTTCGCGGTCATCCTGTTTGTCGTCATCGTCGGCGAGGGGCTGGGACTCTTCGAATCCATCTCGGACAAGATCCCCTGGCCGCTGGGACTTGGCCTCGTGCTGGCGTTTGGCTGGCCGGTGTTTGTCAATGTGGTGAAAGCCGCGTGGCGCAGACAGATCATCGCGCACACGGTCATGATGATGGGCGTCATCGCCGCCGCCGTGATCGGACAGTGGGTCACGGCGGCGCTGGTGGTCTTCTTCATGCGCGTGGGTGACTACACCGAAAAGTTCACCACTGAGCGCGCCCGCCGCGCCGTGAAAGATTTGACCGCGCTCGCGCCACGAACCGCGCGCGTTGAACACGATGGGGGAGAAGTGGAAGTGCCGGTTACGCAGTTATCGAAGGATGAAATTGTAGTTGTCCGCCCTGGCGAGAAAATTCCAGTGGATGGGATAGTGATCAGTAATCAGTCATCAGTGGATCAGTCCGCGATCACGGGAGAGTCCATGCCTGTGGATGTGATGGCTGGCTCGAAAGTCTTCGCGGCAACGATAGTGAAGTCGGGAAGCATTCGCGTGCAGGTGACTCACCTCGGCGCGGACACGGCCTTCGGGCGCGTGGTCAAGATGGTCGAGGAAGCCGAGGGCAGCCGCGCGGATGTGCAGAGACTCGCTGACAAGTTCTCGTATTGGTACATGCCCGTCGTGGCGGGGATTGCCCTGCTGACATTTATCATCCGCCGCGATCCGATGGCGACGGCCGCGGTGCTGGTGGTAGCCTGTTCGTGCGCCTTTGCGCTGGCGACGCCGATTGCCATGCTGGCTTCGATTGGACAGGCGGCCAAACGTGGACTGCTCATCAAGGGCGGGAAGTATCTCGAAGTGCTGGCGAAAGCGGACGTGTTGTTGCTCGACAAGACTGGCACATTGACCCTCGGCCAGCCGAAATTGACAGATGTGATTTCATTGAATGGTCTCTCCGAAAATGCCCTGCTTCAACTGGCCGCGTCTGCCGAACGTTACTCCGAGCATCCGCTGGCGGAGGCGGTTCGCAAGGCCGCGCACCTCCGCGGGATCGCGCTGGACGAAACCTCGGGGTTCGAGTCCGCCGCGGGGTTCGGGATCCAGGCCAAAGTCGGGGGAAGAAGCGTGAAGGTCGGGAGCGCGCGGCACGTTGGTAGTCAAATGGTCGGTTGGTCGGATGGTCAAATGGTCGGAGAGTCAAACGGAGTCGCCGCGAAATTGGAGTCCGAGGGCAAGACATTATTATTCGTCGAAGTGGACGGAATGCTGGCAGGCGTGCTGGCCGCGGCGGACACACTGCGTCCCGAAGTCCCCGCCGCGCTACGCGAACTGCGAAGGTGGGGCATCCAAAAAATCGAATTGCTGACCGGCGACAACGAACGGACGGCGTCCGCGTTGGCCGCGCAACTCGGCGTGGATTTCCGCGCCAACCTGTTGCCCGAAAATAAAATTGACGTGGTGAAAAAATATCAGGGCGAGGGGTGCGTGGTGGTGATGGTGGGCGACGGCGTGAACGACGCCCCCGCGCTGGCACAGGCGGACGTGGGCATCGCCATGAGCGGCGGCACGGACGTGGCCGTGGAGGCGGGACACATCGCGCTCCTGCGGCCAGACTGGTCGCTGGTGCCGGAGGCGTTCCAGATCGCGCGGCGGACGATGCGCGTGGTGAAAGGCAACATCGGTTTTACACTGCTTTATAACGCTTTTGGATTGACGATGGCCGCGCTCGGATTCCTTCCGCCCATTTTCGCCGCGGCCTTACAGTCCCTGCCCGATGTGGGGATTTTGTTGAATTCGTCGAGGTTGTTGAGGGGGAGGTGAGAGGGGGAACCCAAGCTTTTGTGGAAGCCTGGGGGGTCTTTATCATGAGAAAATGAAGTATTATATTTGTAAATTATAGGTCGGTCATTTTTTCAATCGCCGCTCGCCATAATTCTTGCCATGTTGCAGAGCGATTCCTAAATTCACTTCGTAATTCAATAATAACATCTTCAAGGGCTGTCTCCGTCTTTTTACGGTATTCAGGGTATTCCGAAAGGAGCTTGTCAAGTGTAAATACTATATGTTCAATGTCATCATTACCGTGATCTCTAACTTCGGGGCCTAGAAGCTGAATATTTCCATTTTGAGTATTAAAAAATCGCCTGTAGAGGGCCGCGTCATTACTGACTTCTTCCATTACCTGGTCTTGAGCGGATAGAACAAAAATCAAATTCATTCCTTGCGATGCTTCAATTTCGTTAGGATGCCAGCGCGGATCCCAAATGGGTTTTAGACTATCGATTGTTACATTTTCTACTTCATCTAAGATTAGCACTAATGATGTAAATTGAGCCTTTCTGAGGGCAAACTCGTACAAGGTGAACAAAACTCCATGGGACGCTAGCTCCTTTAAAGTACTATCGAAATCCTCGCTGAGTTTAGGCGTTGGCTTTAATGTGTACTTCAACCAGCTAGACAATAGTTCTAATAGTTCGGGGTAATTGCCCCATTTCTTGCGTAGCGTATTCTTAATAAATATTTCTCGACTTCTGAAAAACTGCATAATTCGCGGAACGCTATGTTTTAAGAATAAATTCAAAGCAGGAACCTGCGCTAACTCAGCAATAACATCTATTCCAACTGATAGCGACTCATCAGTAGTTGGATTTGCTTCGTTTATCTTCGAAGATATTCTTTCGACTTCATCAACTACTTTGGATGACAAGGTTGATCGAACGATAGTTGGTGTGAGTGAATCGCCATTGCGAGCTTCAGGTTTTTGATCTAGATCGATGAAAACAAAAGCGAATTTAGAACTTCCTTGTCTCGAGCGAATTTCATGAATTAATTGTCTTAGGGTTTGTGTTTTACCGTTGCCAGGTTGTCCAGAAACCCAAAAAACTTCGCGCATTCCAACTGGCCCATTTTGTTGAGCTTCGTGCACAGACTTAATAATTGGAGCGATGGCACGCTTGTATCGTGGCGATAATAACAGGCTACCAGCTTCACCGCCGATAGGTTGCCCAGTCTTGAGGGCTTCAAGTATTCTTCTTACATCAAACTTTTGAGTTGCTTCCATAGACCTATATCCCTCTTTCTTTTTTGCGCGCCTGCAATTTTTGTCCGTCCACATCGGATTTGTAGTAGTCTTGAATTCGATGCATTTCTTCTGCAATGTTTTCTAATCGGTATGAAATTTTCTTAAGTTCCCCATTGACCTCGGCGAAGTTACGGTCAAATGCTTTACTTTGCATATTGGCATTTTTTCGGAACTCAGCGATAATTGACTCTATGCTATGCCTTATTTGATTCAGTAGTAAGTACATCATGATAAGCATTACAAAACTTACGGTCAATGATAGGCCAAGAATTGCAACAATGGTTGAATTAGAGTTTTCCATCGCGTCTACTCCTTTTTTGTGAGAAAGTATGACCCTCCGCAGCGCTTCGAGTTTGGATCAACTTTAGATTTGGATTCGGCAAAAGTTAAAAGTATCTGCCTGAGTACCCATGCAGAGATTGCTAATCTGAATTGCCCCGGCCAAATAGTTATATCAGGTAGAGCTGGCTCGGTAGAAAGGGCG
>Ga0210024_1003992_pt1 | contig 11817 bp, 10 predicted proteins | sample CryGeymeta201525_FD_183988 | JGI IMG/M metagenome (GOLD analysis project Ga0210024, IMG submission 183988) | Groundwater microbial communities from Crystal Geyser aquifers in Utah, USA - Crystal Geyser metaG 2015-25 (SPAdes) (version 2) | ecosystem: Environmental > Aquatic > Deep subsurface >... | reverse complement strand
CGGGGAAAATGACACCCCTCTGAGGGCAATTGGCGACTGGATCACGGCGGGCATCATGGCGGTGGCTGCTGGTCCGGTGCTCGACCTGATGGTTCAAGCTGGCTATTGGATGGAAAAACAGATCATCCTAAAGAGCGTGGCTTCTTCTGGGAGCCTCGCAGAGCAATTTGTCAACGCCATGAGCATTAGCAGCATACTTAACCGCACGGTTGCTTCGTTTTTCTCCTCCACCCTCTCCCTTGGGATAGTGTTAGGCGGGCTGCTGGCTCTGATCGCAATGTTATTTGCGGTTGTTGCCTCAACGGCAGCCCTGTACGTCATTGCCATGCTTGCGCCACCCGTTGCAGTGATGGGCGTTATTCCTCAAATGAGTTGGCTGCGCTCGCTGCTGATCAAAGCTGCCACGCTGCTGGCAGTGCTGCCCATCGTAACAGGCGGAGTTTTTGTCGCCGGCGTCAAGGCCTCCTCTTTTGCAGCCGGAGGACTAATAGATGCCGTGGTTCACCTGTTTTGGCTGTGGGGGGCCGCCGGACTGCTGATGACGATGGCCGGAATTTTGGGCAAGATAACGCTCGGCGCATCTGCCGGTGCGCTTGGAAAGATGGTTGGCGGCGTCAAGTCGGTAGTTGGGCTGGCGGCTGCGGCCGGGCTGGCGGCTACCGGCGTTGGGGCTGCGGCGGCTCCGGCTGTGGCAGGTGCAGGAGCAGCAGGTGCAGGGGCAGCAGGAGCAGGAGCAGCGGGCGTTGGAGGAACAGGTGCTGGGGCAGCAGGCGTTGGAGCAACATCTGTTGGTGGTGCAGCCTCTGCAATGGGGCATCTCGATGCGGCGGAGAAGTTTGCCAACCAGTCGGTACTCTATGGTGCGCTTGGATTGCGCACCCCGGCTGGGATGGCACGCGGTCTGGCTCATGCCCAGCAGCTCGCTGCGCAGAAGACCATGTTGCAAGAACGCGCCAGCAACTTTACCAGGAGTTCCTCCTCCACAGCTATGGCGCCACAGTCCTCAATGGATATTGCTCATAAAAGCAGCGGCTTGGATGATTTTGACCGGGCTTTTGAATCTTTTGATTCGCTTGTCCGTCAAAAGGGATATCATCTTGGGCCGTTGCGCGATGCGGACCCGCAAGGTGTAGGTGCGGCGGTCAGGTACTACGCCAATCATCCCGTGGAAGTGGCAAAAGCGGATAACCCACTCGAAGCCGCTGTTCACGGAGCAGGCAGCGAGGCCATTGTTCTGGCTGACTTGCTCGATTTCAAACCGAAGGCATCATGACAAACGAAATCTTTTCCCTCGCTTCACTTGGCATTTTCAGCCTGGCGGATTTGCGCTATCGCACTGTGCCAGCGGCCGAGATATTCTTCCTGGGTTCTGTCCTGCTGGCGCTGCGCTCCAATGTTTCGACTGCGCTCAACACAAGCCCCAATCCACTTGCTGTCGGCATCATAGTCCTGGCGGTTGCCTGGGGCATTCTGCGCTGGCCGGGGTGGATGGCCTGGCCGCTTTTGCTCTATCCGCCGGCGTGGATCGTACTGCTGGCGGGATTTGGTGTGAGGCAGGTCGTGATCGGAAAAAGCGATCTTTTAGTGCTGGGTGGCCTGGCTTGTCTGTTTCCGTGGCCAGCGATAGTGTTGGTCCTTCTTGGCGTAGAATCATGGCGGCGCTGGCTGCGCTGGCGCGGCAAGAGCGGCATGCTGCCTGCCATTCCAGGAATGTTCTTGGGAATGGCGGCTTATGTTCTGCTGAAAATCATCTTTCCGGCCCCGTTTTGAATGTTCTTTGGCGGGACACCGCCGGGATACCCCTGCCTGGAATGAGGTAAGATTCTTGTCATGCCACGTTCTGCGACCATCAGTGACCCACAACCCTATGCTTTCTTCGGAACATTTGCCGGGCTTCCGTTCTGGCCTGGCGGGCTGACCCTGCTGGCGGCTGCGCCCGGCGTTGGCAAAACGTCCTGGCTGCTGCGCATGGTGGCCGAGGCCGCAGCAGGTGGTTTCCCCGCCGCGCTGGGCTGTTATGAGCATACCGCCGAGGAATTGAAATATCGCCTCAGGATGCAGGCGGAAGCGGCGGTTGCAGGTGCGCATGATCCAGCGGACGGCGAGGCGGTCGAAACATGCCTGGCAGAAAGCAGCGAGGCTGTTCTGCTGCCTCTATCAGACGCGGAAGACACCCTCCGCGCCATCGAAGAAACGCTCACGCAGGACTATGGTTTTCCTGAGCACGGTCCGGCGCTGCTGGCAGTGGACTACCTTCAGCGCGTGCCAGTGGTTGGACTCACCGGCCTGCTCAACGAGGAACAGCGCGGCGGTGAGGCGGCGGCCATGCTGCGCAGCCTGGCGCGGCGGCGCGGCTGGGCGGTCATTGCCGCAGCAGCCATACGCGGCAGCGCGTTCGATGCAAATACAGCAAATACAGACGAGGCAGGCCTCTCCGCGCTGGTTGGTGACGAGCGTGCCGGATACGAACCGGACCGCGTGCTGCTCGTCTCACGCAACGGCGCTTCCCATCCGTGCGGCTGTGTTGACCTGGACATCCACACCTTGAAAGATCGAACTGGACCGCTGCGCCGCTGGCAGATGATGTTCTGGGGCGCGCGGTTCTACCCGTCGCTCGAGCCCGAAGGATCAAACCATTTACCGGTAGCTGCAAGTACACAGGTGCATATCTCCGAGGAGATCCCGTCGTGAGCGGAATAACCACTATACTGCTTGAGATTCTGCGTGAAGCCTGGGTTGCGCTGGCAGCGGCGATCCTGGCTTTTGGGCTGCTGGCCATATTGGCCAACACACTTCGAACGGTATCTGCCGCTGTTCTGGGTGCGAACCTGTGGATCTGGGAGACAGTTTCCGCGCTGGTCGGTGTGGTAGTCCTGCTTTTGTTTGGCTTCCTGGCCGTCCCTGTGCTGGTAAAAGCTGCTTATATGCCTCTTGTTCCTGACTGTGGCCCGATTGCGGAGCTGGGCACGCTATCCGCCGTACTGATCGGCGGCATTGGGGCGCTGCGCATGATCAGGGCTATCCTGACGGGTGTCTTATCGGCGTCTGTCGGCGGCAGGGCGGCAATGTCGGATGCGCTGATCGAGGTCGGCGAAACTGTGTTGGGAATGGCCGCCGCCAGCCTGGTCGTTCCAATTGCCGCGCACTTTCTGGGCGCGTGCTGAGATTCTAGCAAGACAAAGGAGAAGGATCATGTTTGACAAAGTGTTAGAGCAAATCCTGTCCATCGCCCGCGACGCCTGGGGTTTCCTGGCCGGACTGCTGATCGTCGTAGCCATGCTGGGCGGGTTGTATTACGTTCTCCAGGGAACGGCGGGGGCAACCTTCGGCGGCGGGAGGATGACCTCGATGGCAATGATCGGCCTGGTCGGTATTGTCATCTTGGTGCTGGTTGCCTTCTTGCTCATTCCCCAGCTCGGGGAGATGCTGAAGAGTCTACAGCCTCAACCACCCTTCTAACGTTAGTTGAATAGTTGTGAAGTTGGTTAGTTGGAAAGTGGTTGCGTTCTTGGCAACCATAGTTTTGCAATTCTTCAACAAGCAAACTACCGAACTACCAAACTACCAAACTACTAAACTACTAAACTACAAAACTAATGTTCAAAGACCGTGATATTGCCATTCTTGGGGCGGGCGCGCTGCTGGCCATCCTGACCGCCCTCCTCCTGCCCTTCAGCCTGCCCTGGAAGGTCCTGTTCAGCTTCCTGATCCTGGTCTTTTTCATGTTTCTGGCCCTGTTGCGCCTGGGGCCGGATCGGGTCACACCGGAGGAATGGCTGAAGCGGCGCATTTCGTTCCGCCTGCGGGCGCACCGCTATGTGTATCAGCAGCAACAACCAGTGACAACGAATGCTCCGCCGGCGCGCCAGGCTGCGCAGCAGGCGCCTGCACCTGCGGAACCGCCCAGGCCTACGCCGCAACCTCGAAAACCTCGTAAGTCTATCTCGCCGTCATTGTCACTGGCCTTCGACGAAGTTGGCATTTACCCACTGGTAACCGTCTTCCTCGCCGTGGTTGGCGTATGGTTCGCCATATGGGTCGCCCAGGGCGGCGGCGTGGAACTGTCCAGAATATTCAACCATAGATAAAAGGGATGAAAGGGATAAACGCATTTCATCTCTTTCATCTGTGGTTTCATCATTCAAAAGGAGAAAACGGTGCAAACCTTGTTGGCTCTGATTGCAGCTCTATCTCTTGCTTCCATCCCGATTATCATCGGCTGGCGGCGCACCGCCGGGGAAGCAAGTATGGCGCGGGCGATGGGCATTGCCGCGCCGCGTAAGTTCTTCGACCCGCAGAAGTTTGCCCTCCAGACCGGAACGGGCCTGGCCTTCAACCAGATTGCCTTCGGCATTCTGACGTGGACTGCCGGCGGGCTGCTGGCCGGGCTGGCCATCGGCCCATTTGCGGCCATCCTGTTTGCCCTCGCCGGCGGACTGCTGTACTACGGCGGCCTGTCCAACCTGCGGCAGGAGTTTCGCCTGCGCCAGGCAAAGGACATCCTGCGCGGTCTGGGCGTGATCGAAACACTGCTTGGCCAGGGACGCACGCTGACGGACTCGCTCGAAGAAGCAGCCAAAGCCATCGGGCCGGATGGCAGAATTGTGCTGAACGACCTGGTTGTGCGAATGCGCTCCGCTTCTGCGGATCAATTGGCTGCTGCCGTGCACGAGTGGTCAACCGCCTGGGACAATCCGGGCGTGGACATGACCGCCACGGCGCTGCTGGCTTCGCTGGAAAGCCGCATTGAGGCTTCTCCTCTGATCGCCTCTCTGCGCCACACGTTGAGTGCAGTGGTCGAGGTGCTTTCACTCGCCCGTTCTGCAGCGAAAGGCGTGGAATGGCAGGCGCGCTTCCTGGCGCTCTTTCCGCCAATCGTCCTGGTAGTCATGGCAATTGTCGCGCCGGAGATGGGTCGGATGTGGTCTTCCAATCCGCTTTACCTGATGCCGGCATTGATCGGTTCAGGTGGTTCTTACCTGCTCTCGATGCGCATGATCCGCACCGGCCTGTCCATCGAGGCCTCGGTGGGACTGAACCTGGGTCAAAGCGGCGAAATTCGACTGGATCGGATGGGGCGCGTGCTTTGAAAGGCGTACTGACGACCGTCGGCCTTATCCTGGCTGTGCCGCTGCTGTGTGCAGCGGCGTTCATTGTGCTATACATGACGATTGCTGCGCTGACCGTTTCCCAACTTCCCGCCTGGGCGCAGCCGGGCGTAGAGTCCTGGGTTTTGGGAACGCCGGTGCCGGAGTACATGGTGGTTGGCGGCCCGTTTGTGGGAGATGGCAGCGGGGCAATCGCGGTTGGCTCGAAGGCCTATGATGGCTACAACGGCGCCGAGAGTTTTATCTGCGGCAACCTGGCTCCGGATGGCGTTACTTACATCTCGGACGTTTTCGGGACGCCGCGAACCCCCACCTACAATCATAGCGGAATTGACATAGCTATCTTTGGGCAAAATCACCCAGTTCAAACCCCGATGGGCGGGAAAGTGGTCTTTGCCGGCCCTTATGGGGGGTGGGGATATTCGATCATCATCGAAAACAACGGCTACCAGGTATTGCTGTCTCACGCTTCCGAGATGATGTTGAACGGCAGTATCGTTCAGCCTGAACAGATTGTCGGCCAGATCGTCCAGGCTGGCGACGTGGTGATGTTGAGCGGGGGAGCCAACAAGGACTGGCGTGACGGAAACTCGTCCGGCTCCCATATTCATTTCGAGATTCGCCAGTGCGATCCAGAAACAAAGACGTGCAGCAGGGCAATTGATCCGATGGTCGCCCTGCTGCCTAGCCAGGTACTGGTGTGCAACTGGTACCAACAGGTCTCAGACCCTTCCCTCAATGTACCGGCGGCGAGATGAAAATGCCAAAGATGAGAGCTCAGAAGCATCCGCCTGAAACGCAAGGTGAAAGCAGCAGCGCAGCCGCCTATGCCGGTTCGGTCGCGCCGGAGGCAGTCGAGGTGCAGGAAGACCGCCTGGTATTTCCAGGCGGCGTACTGCTGCCGCTCTCGGTGCGCGGCGGAGGGGTGCCAGGGATGACAAACCGTCCCTGGGCGAACTTGCAGGCGGAAACCTTCACCAATTCGAACACACCAAACATTTTCTCCGTGTCCCTGCGGCGGGAATCCCCCGACACGCTGCGCAAGAGCATGCGGGCGCGGCGCACGCTCTTCGAAGGCGTAATGCTGGCTATGGCAGAAAAGACTGGCAGGCGGCCTTCGATGGCGGAACAGGCTGCCGACGAAGCGATGGACGCCGCCGAGTCGAACCTGGCGCTGGGCAAGCCCGCTTTCCGCGCCGCGCTGCTGTGCGGCCTGTTTGCCTCCCGCGAGCGGGTCGAAGAAGCAGACAATGCCCGGCGTATCCTGGAGGCCAAACTGCGGGCAGCCGGCCTCCTCCCTCAGCGATTGTTCTACATTGCTGAACGCGCCCTGCATCACTTTCAGCCCGGCGGCGTGTTGTTTCCCGGGTTGGATGAACCGACCCTGATGATTGACGAGGCGCTCCCGCTCCTGCCCTCTCCGGCGCGGCGGGTGATGCCGGCCCCGGATGCGGTCTGGCTTGGATCGCATGCCCGCGATGGACGGGACGTGTACTACTCATTCACGCAAGGTTTCGATCCGGCCTCGCCTCCGCCTCCCCACGCCATCACGCTGATCCTGGGCGAGATGGGATCGGGCAAGACCAGCCTGATGCGCTGGGTGCTGCTTCAGCGGCTTTTGCAGGGGCGCACGGTGGTCTCGATTGATCCCGAAGGTGAAAACAATCACCTGTGCCAGGCGATGGGCGGACGGGTGATCCCGGCAGGCATCCCAGATGACACGGATACCTGCCTGCTCCATCCGCTGCAGGCCAACAATCCTGCCGAAATGTTCCTGGCGGCGCGTTTCCTGCTGGCTTCCCTGGCCGGCGAGGACGTTTTGACGCCCGGCGTGCAGGCCGCGCTGCACGAGGCGCTCAAGCGGCGCTGGGAACGGCGGCCAGGCCCGATGTCGCTTGCTGACCTGGTGGACGCGCTGGCGGCGGCCGCAGGTGCCACCGATGCGGCCATCCCGATTGCCCTGCTGCGCCCATACATGCGCGGTGGGTTGTGGGAGGGCTTCTTCGACCGTCCCCGTGCGCTGCTTGCGGCAGAATTTCCCCCTGGTCAATGGTGGAATTTCGACCTTTCCTCACTGCGCGAGGAGAACCGCGCTATCGTTCACGCGGTGCTGGCCTGGTTTCTCTATCATGCGGTGACCATCGGGAAAAACCCGATGGACATATTCATTGACGAGGGCTGGCGGTTGATGCGCAGCGGGCCGTTCGCCGACTTGCTGGACGAGCTGGGGCGGAGGGCGCGCAAGCGCGGCATTGGCGTCACACTGATTACCCACCTGCCGGCTGACCTGGCGCGCAATGCCACATCGTTGAGCCTGGCGTCCACCGCCTTCATTGGGCGGCTGGGGCCGGACGAAGCGTTTGCCTTCTTTCGCTCAATGGGCATTTCCGAGAGCGAGGCGCGTGGCAACGCCGAAACGGTCTCTCACCTCCCGCCGCGTGTTTTCCTGGCTGCCCCTGCTGGTGGGCGCGGGGCATTATTCCCTGTCCTGGTGACAATTCCCGACATTTGGATGGACTTATGGAAAAAACTCGGAGCAGCGCGCTAATCTGCCCTCGCTGCGGGTATGAATACACTCCACCTGTGGCATTCATGCCATCCCCTGCTCTGAGCCAAAGGCCTGACCGTTCGGCTGAGCGCTCACGGCGAAGCCCTGAACGGAATGAAGGGGAAGGGTCAGCCGAAGGGCCTGCCCTGAGTGCAGTCGAAGGGATGCAGTGTCCGCTGTGTGCGGGGCGGTGGGAGGCTTGGGAGCTGCTGTTTTCTCCAATTCCGCTCCCCAAGATCCGCGAGCAGGTGGCTGCCTGGCTGGGCAACCTGCCGCACCCGTGCGTCTTTGAAATTGGCGCATCCAGCGACGGCGTGCGGCTGCGACTATTTACTCCGCCAGGATGTGGGCAGGGAGCGGTGAGTGCCTGGGCTGCCATGCTCCACCAGCAATTGCGCTGGAAACAGATAGACGAGAAGATGATCTTGGCAAGCGGCGTCGTATATGCGCTGTCTGCCGAGTCGAACATCCCCGCATTGGTCCAGCAAAGCGGCGATCTGCTGCTAGAAATTGGAGGCCGGCTGATGAGTGCGGAGCATTCGCCTGCACTTGTGCAGGTGCAAGCGTTGTCACAGGCGGCTGTCACGTGTTTCGGTAAAACGGCGCTGCGCCTATGGTTGGTCGGGCGGGATGAGAAGCTACAGGCGAAATTGCGCGCCCTCTCTGCCTACTCATACGGGACAGAGAGCGGTGTGGGCAGTAATGCACCCAATCCCTGGGGACTGCGGCTGGGATTGCTGCGCGGGGTACTCATGTTTGGGGGGTTGATTGCGGCTGTAAGCGGCGGTCTGATTGGCGCAGGTTGGACCTCCCCGGGGCTGGGAGTGATAGGGATACTTGGCGGGATGACGTTGGCGGCTGCCGCCGGACTGGGGATGCTGGAATGGATGCGCCTGCGCTCGATACCCAAAGAGATGTTAGAGCGGCGCACGCAGGAGCCGCTGCTCAAAGTTGCCATAACACTGCGTTCTGATTCGCCACAGTCGTTCTCATTGGTGGACGGTCCAACCCGATGGAGGGTGATAGACCCGGGCAGCGAGTGGCCATCTGTGCGAGCGTTTGCCATGCCGCTGCCGGTCGGGGAGATCGCCGCGCTGGTCTGTCCGCCTGAAACAGGCGAAATCAGCGGGGTGATCGCCCAGACATCCCGCCAGGACGTGCCATCGCCGACGCCCTCCCTGCCGCTTACGCAGGCCACCTTTCGGATCGGGAAAGGCTCAGCAGGCGGCGAAACGGTTGGCGTGGACCCGGACGGTCATGGCGTGGTAGTTGGTGGGACCCGCACGGGAAAGTCCAGCCTGATTTTTGCCCTGCTCAAACAGTTGATTGAGCGCGGGCCGGACGCGCCGGGGATCTTCCTGGTGGACCCGCACCTGTCGCTAGCAGACGCCTTACTGCAGGCGATAGACGAACTCCCGCCCGATTTGCGCGCTGAAGGCATCCGCCGCCTGCGCATCATCACGCCCGACCAGCCGGAGGTCGTGCCGCTCAACCTGCTGGCTGTGCCTGAGTTCTCCTGGGCAGGCAACGCCATTGTCCAGGTCGGGCGGCGTATTTGGGATGATTATTGGGGGCCGCGTATGCAGGCGGCTCTCCTGGGGCTTTTCCGCTTGGCGCATGCCTGGAACATGAACCACCCGGACGAGCGCATGGGGCTGCTGCATACGGTCTTTGCGGCTTTCAACGTGGATTGGCGGCACGACACCCTGAGCTTGCTCCCGCCAGTAGACCGTATGGGGGCGCTGGCGTTGGATGCGCTGCTCGGCCAGATGAAGACGAGTTACGGCGGCAATTGGGGTCAAGGCTGGGTCACGGAGGTGATCAGCCCGGTGCTGTCCAAAGTGATGGCGATGGAACTCTCCCCCTGGCTGTTCGCCGCCCTGCACCAGAATCGTTTCGTTGACCTGGAAACGTGGATCAAGGAAAAAGCCTGGGTCGTCCTGCGCCTGCCCTCCGGCGAGATGGGGCGGGAAGGAGCGCGCCTGACCGCCGGTGTGGTCTATAACGTCTTCGATGCCGCTTATCGCCGAACTACGCTGTATCAGCCCATCCCGTTCTACTTCGTGATAGACGAGGCACAGGAGATTGGCACAGGGATGCGCCTGGAAGCCATGTTGTCTGAGGGCGCTAAATTTGGGGCGCGCATGTTCGTCCTGGTGCAGTCACTCTCGATGATGCGCCACGTGGAAGGCTACGAACCTGTGGTGCAAGCGCTGCTGGCGAACACTTCCACGCAAGCCTTTTTCTCCCCCGACCCGGAAGACGCCGAGTTGATCCGTGCTGCACTCTCGTCCGACCTGCGCTACGGGGACACGACGCTTGATTTGCCCTCGCTGCAATGCTGGCTGCGAGCGCGCATCGAAGGGCGCTGGCAGCCGCCGACGATGATCTCGGTGGATCCGCTGACGAGTGCTGATCCTACCCTCGTTCAACGCTTGGTGCGGGAGGTGATTGCCGCGCACCCGGCGGATTACGCCTCGCCGGAGGGCTGGCAGGAGAACGCGGTACGCGCTCTGCAGGGCATGGTGCCGCCTACACACCAGTTTTTGCTATCCGAATTGCTTGCTACGAATGCTTCGCCCTGGGGGGCTGCCACAACTGCTGCGCAGGCAATGTCAGATATCCAGCAGCCGCCCACAGACAAAAGAAGGCTGGGGTTTTAAACGCAAAAAAGCGGGGCGCCTCCCGTGACAACGAATGCTTCGCTGCCCTCCGGACTTGCACCGGTTAGCAGACAATGACCCTTCGACAAGCTCAGGGCAGGCTCCTTCGATGAACTCAGGGCAGGCTTTTCAGGACACACCAGTGACACCGTTCGTGCCGCGAACACCGGGACAACGAATGCTACGCTCGGCACGCCGGTGCGAGACGGCAACGAATGCTTCGCTCGACGGGTTAGGCCGCACTTTGTCCCCCCTCGCGCGGTGGCAGGTGCGGCGACGCGCCTCATGCCGTTCGTAACACCATCCTACCATCCGAAGCGGGGATATATTCCATCGGACCCTGCGGGATGAGATTTTTCACCTTCAGGTAATCAGCGTCCATGCCTTCCCACATAACCTGGAAAGGAGCTGTTCCAGGCACCCACTTTTCCGCTATGACGACGCCATGACCGGGCAGAACCGTGAAAACCATCGGGCGCGAATCCTCGGGATTTTGCAGCGCCTTCGAGCGGGCAAAAGCCTCTTTGATACCCCGGGCCTGAGCATCTGTGCCACAGGAGACCGGGTAGTGGTAGTATGGCGGATCCAGGGGAACGTACTCCACCCGGCGGGGATCATAGGCAGCAATGCCACGGTGTCCGTGCAGCTTGGAGCGCACCACTGGCACCTGGGCCGGGGTATCCCACGCTGGTCCCAGAACAATGGTGGAGAGCGCACTGTTCATGTCCATCATCTCCACCGCTTCCACGGAAGGAGGATCGTTGCGCTTCCCTTCCACGTGCCGCACCAGGGCTCCCCGGCCGTCAGACCGTACACCCACGATCACCGCTAAGTCATCCTCAGTGATGCTCCCCTTGTCCACAGGGCGCGCGCTACCCGTCACTGTGGCGATGATGGCACCCAGCGTCGGGGTGAGGTGGTAAAGGTTTTTTAGAGTTGAAAACGAGTCAGTTTAAGGTGTACTGATTTGTTAAGGTTTCGACAGGCCTTCGGCGTGAGCGCTCAGGCGAACGCTCAACCTGGCAGGTTTGGATGGAGTTTACCACAGGTGTACGGGGCGTGCACGCCCCGTACACCTGTGCGGGCGGCTGATAGTCCAGCGCCTGATGAGGGCGTTCGTAGTTGTAGAAATAGATGTATTGGGACAGGCTGCGATAAGCCTCCTTCGGGCTGGCATACTCGTGCAGGTACACTGCTTCGTACTTGACAGAGCGCCAGAGTCTTTCTGTGAAGATGTTATCCCTGGCGCGTCCCCGGCCATCCATGCTGATCTGGACTTGGGCGGCCAACAAGCGGTCGAGATACTGCGGGCTGGTGAAATGGCTGCCCTGGTCGCTGTTCCAGATTTTGGGAACGGCTTGTAACAGAGCTTCATCCACAGCCTGGAGAACAAAGTCGAGTTCGAGTGTCTGGCTCAATCGCCAGCTGACAATGAACCTTGAAAACCAATCCAGAACGGCCACCAGATACAGCCAGCCTGCCATCAGGGGAATGTAGG
>Ga0210024_1003989_pt1 | contig 11819 bp, 12 predicted proteins | sample CryGeymeta201525_FD_183988 | JGI IMG/M metagenome (GOLD analysis project Ga0210024, IMG submission 183988) | Groundwater microbial communities from Crystal Geyser aquifers in Utah, USA - Crystal Geyser metaG 2015-25 (SPAdes) (version 2) | ecosystem: Environmental > Aquatic > Deep subsurface >... | reverse complement strand
GCAAAACCAGACGTTCTATGAGTTCATGGTGCCGCTGATCAAGGGCTACAGCACCGAGATGAGCCTGGAAGTCACCAGCTTGGGCGTACAGGTGCACGGTGGCATGGGCTTCATTGAAGAAACAGGCTGCGCCCAGTACTACCGCGATGCCAAGATTTTGACCATTTACGAAGGCACCACCGCCATTCAGGCCAATGATTTGGTGGGGCGCAAAACCAGCCGCGACGGCGGCCAGACGGCCAAAGCGTTGGCGGCTCAGGTGCAAGCCACCGAAGCGGCGTTGACCGCCACCGGCACAGCCGACGCGGCGGCCATGGCCAAGCGCCTGGCGGCCGCACGCCTGGCGTTCATCGACGTGGTGGACTTTGTGGCGGGCAACACCAAGGCCAAACCCAATGACGTGTTCGCCGGCAGCGTGCCCTACCTGATGCTCAGTGGCAACCTGATGGCAGGCTGGCAAATGGCGCGTGCCTTGCTGGTGGCGCAGGAACAGGTGGCCAAGGGGGTTGATGTGGCTTTCATGCAGGCCAAGATCACCACCGCGCGTTTCTACGCCGACCACATCCTGACCAAGGTGCCGGGTCTGCGCGACAGCATTGTCGACGGCGCAGCGGCGGTCACCGCCTTGCCGGTGGAGGCGTTTTAAGCTGACCTATACCACGCGTCGCGCAGCATGGTTGCTGCGCTAAACATAGCTTCTTGCGCTTTATTTATAAGGGCTAGAGGCTATTTTCTTATATAAATTCAGGAACCACCATGCGCTACTTGCCGCCGCCTTTGAATGCCTTGCCGTTCCCGGTGATCGGTTCGCCGCTGTTCATCATCAGCACCCCCAAGCTGGTGCTTGCGCAGTGCACCAGCGCAGTGGTGGGGGCTATGCCGGCGCTGAACGCGCGCCCGGCCGAGCAACTCGAAGACTGGTTGATCGAGATCACCGAGGCACTGGCCGCGCACAACGCGGCGCACCCAGAGCAGCCCGCAGCCCCCTTTGCCATCAACCAGATCGTGCACAAAAGCAATGAGCGCCTCGACCATGACATGGCGCTGTGTGTCAAGTACAAGGTACCGATCATCATCACGTCCTTGGGTGCGCGCGAGGACATCAATGCCGCCGCGCACAGCTATGGTGGCGTGGTGCTGCACGATGTCATCAACAACCGCCACGCGCACAAGGCGATCGAGAAGGGTGCCGATGGCCTGATCGCGGTGGCGGCGGGGGCGGGCGGTCATGCCGGTGTCAAAAGCCCGTTTGCGCTGGTGCAGGAAATCCGTCAGTGGTTTGACGGCCCGTTGGCTTTGAGTGGCGCCATCGCCACGGGTGGCGCGGTGCTGGCGGCACAGGCCATGGGTGCTGACTTTGCCTACATTGGCTCGGCCTTCATTGCCACGCACGAGGCGCGCGCGGCAGAAGCCTACAAGCAAGCCATTGTGGACAGCAATTCAGACGATATTGTCTACAGCAACCTGTTTACCGGCGTGCATGGCAACTACCTGGCGCCAAGCATTCGCGCCGCCGGGCTGGACCCCGAGCACTTGCCCGAGAGTGACCCGAGCAAGATGAATTTTGGTGGCGACCGAACCAAGGCCTGGAAAGACATTTGGGGCTGCGGGCAGGGCATTGGTGCTGTTACCCAGGTGCAAAGCACTGCCGAGTTGGTGGCACGGTTAAAGGCGGAGTACGCGTTGGCACGTAACCGCCTGTGCAATCCTACATAAAAAAGGCCTCTAGCCCTCATGATATATGTGCCTATAGCTATTTAGTCTGTAGCTATTGGTTGCTGCCTGGGGCTTCAAGTCGGCCAAGTCGACCCCTGCTCCGGCACCAGCGCACGCCAGCCCAGCTCGCGTTTGATGCGCGCGCGCAGCGTGTCAGCGGGTCCGGCCTCACCGTGCACAACGTAAACTTGGTCGGGCGCTTGTGGCAGGGTGCGCAGCCAGGCGATGAGCTGATTGGCGTCGGCGTGGGCCGAGGCTGATTGCAGTTGCACCACTTCAGCGTTCACTTCGACGTCGCGCCCGTGAATGCGCACGGTCTTGGCGCCGCTGGCGAGTGTGGCCCCGCGGGTGCCTGGCGCCTGGTAGCCGGTCAGGATGATCATGTTGCGGTGGTCGCCCGCGTAGTGCGCCAGGTGGTGCAGCACGCGCCCGCCGGTAGCCATGCCGCTGGCCGAGAGGATGACCATCGGCCCATGGCGGCTGGCCAGCGCCTTGGACTCGTCGGTGCTGTTGACCATGGTGGCGTTGTGCGTCAGCGCCCGGCTGTCGGCCTGGCTCAGGCGGTGTTCGCCCAGATGGTCTTCGAACATATGGGTGGTGTGCACAGCCATCGGGCTGTCCAGAAAAACCGGCAAGGAACTGGGCAACTCACCCTTGAGCTTGAGCAGGTGGATGGCGTGCAGTACCGCCTGCGCACGCCCAACCGCAAACACCGGTACCACCGCCACTCCACCGCGCCTGGCTATACGTTGTAACGCCGGGGCCAGTTCGGCCAGCAGGTCTTCTGTCGGGTGGGTTCGGTCACCGTAGGTGGACTCGATCAACACCGTGTCGGCTTGCGGCGCTTCATCGGGCGGGCTCATGATCAGGTCATCGGGGCGTCCCAAATCACCCGAGAACAGGATGCGCCGCCCAGCCACTTCAAGCAGGATGCTCGATGCCCCCAGGATGTGACCTGCGCCCGACAGCGTTGCTTTCCAGCCTGGCAGGGGTGTGAAGGGCTTGTCAAAGCCCACCGTTTTGATTCTGGGCAAAGCGTCAAGCGCGTCTTGCCGGGTGTACAGCGGCAACGCCGTTTCGTGCTTGGAGAGCTTGTGCCGGTTGGCAAAGGCAGCGTCCTCTTCCTGGATATGACCGCTGTCTGGCCACAGGATGCGGCACAGGTCGCGCGTACCCGTGCTGGCGTACACGTGGCCAGAAAAGCCTTCTTTGACCAGCAGGGGCAGGTAGCCGCTGTGGTCCAGGTGCGCATGGGTCAGGATGACGACGTTGATCTGGTTCGGGGCGACTGGCAGAGGCGACCAGTTACGCAGACGCAGTTGCTTGTAGCCCTGAAACAGGCCGCAGTCGATCAGCAAGCTTTTGCCGTCATGACGCACCAGGTATTTGGAGCCGGTGACGGTGCTGGCTCCGCCCAGAAAAGTGATGGTGACGCTCATGATTGCAGCCTCCAGAAAAAATGCCACGCCGACGGGTGTCGGGTGGCATCATTCTGCGGCAAAGCGCGCCGTTTGGGCGGCCGAGCGTTGATCAGCTGAAGAAACTCTTGAGGCGGTCGGTCCAGCTGTCGCCGGCGGGAGAGTGTTTTGCGCCACCTTTTTTCAGTGACTCGTCGAGTTCGCGCAGCAGCTTGCGCTGATGCTCGGTGAGTTTGACCGGCGTCTCAATCACGATGTGGCAATACAGGTCGCCGGGGTAGCTCGAACGTACCCCCTTGATGCCCTTGCCACGCAGGCGGAACTGTTTGCCGGTCTGCGTGCCTTCGGGGATGTCGATGGCCGCCTTGCCTAACAGCGTAGGCACATCGATTTCGCCGCCCAGGGTGGCGGTGACGATGCTGATCGGCACCGAGCAATGCAGGTCGTCGCCGTCGCGCTCAAAAATGTCATGCTTTTTGAGGCGGATTTCAATGTACAGGTCGCCTGGCGGACCGCCATTGGTACCAGGTTCGCCGTTGCCAGCGCTGCGGATGCGCATGCCGCCGTCGATACCGGCCGGGATTTTGACTTCGAGTGTTTTCTGCTTCTTGATCTTGCCCTGGCCATGACACGCCGGGCAGGGCTCGGGGATGACCTTGCCGGTACCGCGGCAGGTCGGGCAGGTTTGCTGCACGCTGAAAAAGCCCTGGCGCATCTGCACGGCGCCGGTGCCGCCGCAGGTGCCGCAGGTCTTGGCTGAGGTGCCGGGTTTGGCACCGCTGCCATGACAGGTGTCGCAGTTATCCCAACTGGGAATGCGGATCTGCGCGTCTTTGCCGCGGGCGGCTTCTTCCAGCGTGATTTCCATGGCGTAGCTGAGGTCGCTGCCCCGGTACACCTGGCGGCCACCGGCGCGGCCGCGCTGTTGGCCAAACATGTCGCCAAAAATATCACCAAATGCTTCGGCAAAACCGCCGTAGGCGTCGGCGCCGCCTGGGCCCCCGCGCATATTGGGGTCAACGCCAGCAAAACCGTGCTGGTCATAGGCTGCGCGCTTTTGCGGGTCGGAGAGCATCTCGTAGGCTTCTTTGGCCTCTTTGAATTTGTCCTCGGCCGCCTTCGCTGCATCGCCTTGATTGCGGTCAGGGTGATGCTTCATCGCCAGCTTGCGATACGCCTTCTTGATCTCTTCATCTGAGGCGTTCTTGGGAACGCCCAGTGTTTCGTAATAGTCTTTTTTTGACATGGTCTATAGGTGCCTGGTTTCAATACAAACGCCGCGTTACACCTTGTGGGTGCCCAACGCGGCGCGTGTGGCCTGTGTCAAAGCAGTGTCCAAACCAGGGTTTAGGGTTTTTTGACTTCTTTCACTTCGGCGTCGACCACATTGTCGTCCTGCGCTGCGTTACTTTGCGGTTCAGCTTGCGTTTCACCAGGCGCCGCGCCACCTTCGGCGGCTTGCTTGGCCTGCATGTCAGCGTACATTTTTTCGCCCAGCTTCTGGCTGGCCGTCATCAGCGCAGCGCTCTTGTCGTCAATGGCGGCTTTGTCGTCGCCCTTGAGCGCGGCTTCCAGGTCCTTGATGGCGGCTTCGATTTTTTCTTTCTCGGCTGCATCGATCTTGTCGCCGTACTCGGTCAGGCTCTTCTTGACACTGTGCACGGTGGCTTCGCCCTGGTTCTTGGCTTGCACTATTTCAAGCTTCTTCTTGTCTTCGGCAGCGTTGAGTTCGGCGTCCTTGACCATTTGCTGGATCTCGGCCTCGGATAAACCTGAATTGGCCTTGATCGTGATCTTGTTTTCTTTGCCTGTGCCTTTGTCCTTGGCGCCGACGTGCAAGATACCGTTGGCGTCAATGTCAAAAGAAACTTCGATTTGCGGAATGCCGCGCGCTGCTGGCGGGATGCCTTCGAGGTTGAACTCGCCAAGCAATTTGTTGCCCGAGGCCATTTCGCGTTCGCCTTGGTAAACCTTGATCGTCACCGCAGGCTGGTTGTCGTCCGCAGTCGAGAAGGTCTGCGCAAACTTGGTCGGGATGGTGGTGTTCTTGGCAATCATCTTGGTCATGACGCCGCCCAAGGTTTCAATGCCCAGGCTCAAAGGTGTCACGTCGAGCAACAGGACGTCACTGCGGTCACCAGACAGGACCTGGCCTTGAATGGCCGCGCCCACGGCGACGGCTTCGTCCGGGTTGACGTCTTTGCGCGGCTCGCGGCCAAACAGTTCCTTGACCTTTTCCTGCACCTTGGGCATGCGGGTCATGCCGCCGACCAGGATGACGTCGTTGATGTCAGCGGCGCTGACACCGGCGTCTTTCAGGGCAGTACGGCAAGGCGCAATGGTGCGTTCGATCAGCTCTTCAACCAACGATTCCAATTTGGAGCGGGTCAGCTTGATATTGAGGTGTTTCGGGCCGGTAGCATCCGCCGTCACGTAGGGCAGGTTGATGTCGGTCTGCGCGCTGCTGGACAGCTCGATCTTGGCTTTCTCGGCGGCTTCTTTCAGGCGCTGCAAGGCCAACACGTCCTTGGACAGGTCAACGCCTTGCTCTTTCTTGAACTCGGCAATGATGAAGTCGATGATGCGTTGGTCGAAGTCTTCACCGCCGAGGAAAGTGTCGCCGTTGGTGGAGAGCACTTCAAATTGCTTTTCGCCGTCGACATCGGCAATTTCGATGATCGAGATGTCGAATGTGCCGCCGCCGAGGTCATAGACGGCGATCTTGCGGTCGCCCTTTTCGTTCTTGTCCATGCCGAAGGCCAACGCCGCGGCGGTGGGTTCGTTGATGATGCGCTTGACTTCCAGGCCGGCGATGCGGCCAGCGTCCTTGGTGGCCTGGCGTTGCGCGTCGTTAAAGTAAGCCGGCACCGTGATCACGGCTTCGGTCACCGGTTCGCCAAGGTAATCTTCAGCAGTCTTCTTCATTTTGCGCAGCACGTCGGCACTGATCTGCTGCGGTGCCATGCGCGTGCCGCGCACCTCAACCCAGGCGTCGCCGTTGTCGGCAGCGGCAATCTTGTACGGCATCAGGTCGATGTCTTTTTGCACTTCTTTTTCGGTGAATTTGCGACCGATCAGTCGCTTGACCGCGTACAGCGTGTTCTTCGGGTTGGTAACGGCCTGGCGCTTGGCCGAGGCGCCCACCAACACTTCGCCGTCTTCCTGGTAAGCGATGATCGACGGCGTGGTGCGCGCGCCTTCGGCGTTTTCAATCACTTTGGCGGTATTGCCTTCCATGACGGCCACACAGCTGTTGGTGGTGCCCAAGTCGATGCCAATGATTCTTCCCATGGTGTGAACTCCTAAATTTTCAGATGTTGGTAACTTGTGGATGACTTGAATGATTTCAAGCCAGGGTGAATGTTTATTTGGGCGCCGAGACGGTCACCAGGGCAGGGCGCAAGACACGCTCGGCGATCAGATAGCCTTTTTGCAAGACCGTGACCACCGTGTTTGCTTCTTGCTCCGACGGCACCACGCTGATGGCCTGGTGTTGGTGCGGGTCAAACTTGGCGCCCGTAGCAGGATCGACAGCGATGACTTTGTTGCGTTCCAGCGCTGCGATCAACTGACGCAGGGTGGCTTGCGAACCTTCACGGATTTGTTCCAGGGTCGCGTCCTTGATAGCCAACCCGGCTTCGAGGCTGTCAAGCACCGGCAGCAAGCTCTCGGCGAAGCCTTCCAAAGCAAATTTGCGGGCCTTGGAGACCTCGTCCTCGGCACGGCGCCGCGCATTTTCTACGTCGGCCTTGGCGCGCAAATACTGGTCGGCCAACTCCGCACTCTTGGCTTGCAAGTCAGCCAGATCGGCTTGGCACTTGGCCAGCGACTCGGCCTCGAAGTTGGCTAATACTGTGGCCATGTCCCCTGTGGCTTGCGGGTTGGCTGTTTCAGGGGGAGCGGCGGGTTTGTCTGTTGCCGAGGTAGTGGAGTTTGTTTCGGTCATGCGGAATGGCTGTTTTCAGATTAGGATGCGCCAGACATGGTGCCAGGGGCTTTGAATTCAAGGGTTGCACCAGAAAAAAGACAGAGAACCGGGTCAACCGGCTCGGTGGACATCACGCGTGCGCTGAACAAAGAATCGCAGGCCCGAGATATCGGCGGTGAATTCAGGCCAGAGACAACAGTTCGACTTGAAACTTCAGTGTCGCATTGGGCGGGATGACGCCACCTGCGCCGCGTGCACCGTAGCCCAGCTCTGGCGGGATGATGAGGGTACGGGTGCCGCCAACACGCATACCGGCTACACCTTCATCCCAGCCGCGGATAACCATGCCTGCGCCCAGCTTGAAGACAAATGGGTCACGGCGGTCGTGGCTGGAGTCAAACTTGGCCCCTTGGGCGCCGTCCTGGTAAAGCCAGCCGGTGTAGTGCACGGTGACCTGTTGGCCTGCGGCCGCAGTGCTGCCTGCGCCAGTGATGTCGTCGGTATAGTCGAGTCCAGAAGGTGTTTTGGCCATGAGACAGGGGTGCGCTTGCGGTGGTGAATGGAAATAACTGGCGGTCGATCAGGCTTTTTTCTTGGCTTGGCTGGTGACCCACTTGCTGGCAAAAGCCGACAAATCGCCCATGCGCTTGAGTAAATCAGCGCCCATGCTGGTCACCATGTAGCCATGGCTGCCGTGGTCCATCAGACCAGCAGCACGCAGTTCCTTGATGCGGGTGTTCAGCGTGTTGGGGGTGATCCCGCCCACACTGTCTTGCAACAGGCGAAAGGTTTGGGGGTGGCCGTCTTTGAGTGCCCACAAGACACGGATGGCGTAGCGGGATTCAAGCAAACTGAGCAATTGACCGATGGCAGCACTTTCTTTGGTACTCATGTAAGAGGTCTCCTGGTGTGATTGGCAATCTGGCGGAAATATGACATGAATGAATGATAGCAACTGCTGCCGTCACACAATTCGTTTCAAAACCCGACGCGAATCTTGGACTATATCTCAAATTTTTCTTTCCGCTACACCTTTTGTAGCTCGAAAGCTTCCCATCTAGGGCAACTATTGCTGTATATTACGATTCATGTTCGTTATAGGTTGCACAGGGTTCCTGGTGAACTGGGGTTGATCAGTTAGGGCGCTGGCACACACAAACCATCATGATTTTCAACTTCGAGCAAGTGCACAACTATTACGAACGTGCCGTCTTTGAAGCTGTCGCCCGGCTCTCTGGTTCTTATCCCGATTACGACGCTGGCATGTTGGCCGACGTGGCTTGCATGGCGCTCAACCGGCTGCCAGCGCGCTATGTCCGCCATGACGTCGACATGATGTTTTACTTGTCAGAAAAAGAACGCGCGGCCATTGAGGATTCGTTGCATGAGGCGCTGGCCTTCGCTTTCACCTATGTCGGTCAGCGTCGCACCGGGGTAGCCACGCCTGCCTGAGTCTGCATACGTTGGCCAAAGCCGCGCCGGCGCACTTGAGATGATGGTGGGTTCAGCCTTGGGGACGATAGCGCCAATTTGCAACTTGTGTTTCAGCAGGTCGTCATCGCGGCGGTAGGACAGTTCACGCTCGTAGCCGCAACAGACAAAAATGTTTTCTGTAGGATGCTTCGTTGGTTGCACGCGCTCCAGGCTGAAGCAATGCTGGGATAAAGCGCAACACTAACTTTACCGCCCCACCTCATCGACCAGCGTGCGAAAGTCGTCCATGTCCTCGAAACTGCGATAGACGCTGGCAAAGCGCACATAAGCCACTTTGTCGAGCTTCTTTAATTCACGCATCACCAGCTCGCCAATGCGGGTGGACAGCACCTCGCGCAGGCCCAGGTTCAGCAGTTTTTCTTCAATGCGCTCAACTGCAGCGTCGACCTGCTCGGTGCTGACCGGGCGCTTGCGCAACGCCAGTTTCATCGAGGCCAGCAGCTTGACGCGCTCGTATTCAATGCGGCGACCGTCTTTTTTGACGATGGCCGGAAAGTTGACTTCCGGGCGCTCGTAGGTGGTAAAGCGCTTGTCGCACGACGCGCAGCGGCGGCGCCGGCGGATGAATCCCCCGTCGTCAGACTCCCGCGTTTCCACCACCTGGGTGTCGGGGTGACTGCAAAAGGGGCATTTCATGGGCAGGCTTAACCGTAAACCGGGAACCGCGTGGTCAGTGCGTGCACCTTGGCACGAACTGCATCAATATTGGCGCTGTCCCTTGGATTGTCAAGCACGTCTGCTATTAAGTTTGCAGTCATGCGGGCTTCTTCGTCCTTGAAGCCACGGGTGGTCATGGCCGGTGTGCCCACACGCACGCCGCTGGTGACCATGGGTTTTTCGGGGTCGTTGGGGATGGCGTTCTTGTTGATGGTCATATGGGCGCTGCCCAGCACGGCCTCGGCTTCCTTGCCGGTGATGTGCTTGGAGCGCAAGTCGACCAGCATCACGTGGCTTTCGGTGCGGCCGCTCACAATGCGCAGGCCGCGTGCGATCAAGGTTTCGGCCACGATGCGGGCGTTGGTCACCACTTGTTGCTGGTAAACCTTGAACTCGGGTTGCAGTGCTTCTTTGAAGGCCACGGCCTTGGCGGCAATCACATGCATCAGCGGGCCGCCTTGCAGGCCGGGGAAAATGGCGCTGTTGATGGCTTTCTCATATTGCGACTTCATCAGGATGATGCCGCCGCGTGGGCCACGCAGGCTCTTGTGCGTGGTGCTGGTGACGATGTCGGCGTGCGGCACCGGGTTGGGATAGACGCCGGCGGCAATCAGGCCGGCGTAGTGCGCCATGTCGACCATGAAGATCGCGCCCACGTCTTTGGCCACCTTGGCAAAACGTTCAAAATCAATAGCAAGAGAATAAGCACTGGCACCGGCAATAATCAATTTTGGCTTGTGTTCGTGCGCCTTGCGTTCCATTGCGTCGTAGTCGATGGCCTCGGCAGCATCCAGGCCATAGCTCACCACGTTGAACCACTTGCCGCTCATGTTCAGCGCCATGCCATGGGTCAGGTGGCCGCCTTCGGCCAGGCTCATGCCCATGATGGTGTCGCCAGGTTTCAAAAAGGCCAAAAACACGGCTTCATTGGCGGAAGCACCGCAGTGCGGCTGCACGTTGGCCGCCTCGGCGCCAAAAATCTGTTTGACGCGGTCAATCGCGAGCTGTTCGGCCACATCGACAAACTCGCAGCCGCCGTAATAGCGCTTGCCAGGGTAGCCTTCGGCGTATTTGTTGGTCAGTTGCGTGCCTTGCGCGGCCATGACGGCGGGCGAGGCGTAGTTTTCGCTGGCGATCAGCTCGATGTGGTCTTGCTGGCGCTGGTTTTCAGCTTGGATGGCGGCAAACAGCTCGGGGTCGGTTTGCTCAATGAGGATATTGCGGTTGAACATGGCGGTCCTTAATGACGTGGGGCTAGGGTTTAAGGTGCCCAGGCGAACGGCTGATCACAAAACCGTGACAGGTCTTGCGGTACGCTCCCCCGTGGTGTGCCCACTTCAGCAGCCCAAGCCTTGCAGGGCAGGGTGCCTATCGCCAGTCGCGTACTGACCGGATTTTAGCTGAGCCCCTCAGTTCAGAGCCACGGTGGCCGATTTAATTGCCGTCACTTCAGCGGGTTCGGTGGGGGCCGACTCGACAGGCTCTTGCTTGGTCAGGATTGGATGGGCCCAAATCGGCTCTTTGCCACCCTGAGCCACGCGCTGCAGGCGGGCGTATTCGGCCATCACCTTGGCAGCGTAGCCGCCATCGTCTTCCAAATTGGCTGCGCCTACGTAGTATTTGAGCCCGCCCTCGACCGAACCGGCCGCACGAATGCAGTCTTGCAGTACCTTGGCCCCCACGTGCAGGTTGGCCAGCGGATCAAACGCCGCAAACTTGCCGCCGTAGCTCTCGTATTTGTCGCTGTGCACGCGGGTCATCACCTGCATCAGACCTTGCGCGCCGACATGACTTTGCGCAAACGGGTTGAAACCCGACTCGACCGCCATCACCGCCAAAATCAGCGTTGGCTCCAGGCGGACGCGTTTGCCGATGTCGTAGGCTTCAGAGACCAGTGCGCTCAAGGGTTCTGGCGCAATGCGGTATTTTTTGCTCAGCCACAAGGCCACACTGGCTTGCTGCTTGGGCAGATCGTGTGGGTCGGCGGCGGTGGCGCGATCGCTGGCCACCGGGTCACTGACCAAACCGGTCACTTCAAACTGGCGCTCTTGCAACCAGCCAAACAACTTGATTTCACCAATCTGGCGCAGCTCTGGACGAGCAAACAGCGCGATGGCAATGAAGAGAACAGTCACGCCGATCAAGGCGAAGCCGCTGTGGGTGAGTTCGAAAAAACCTTTGGCAACGGTCGTGCTGACGCGTCGCAGGCTGAGAGACAAATTTTTAGATGCTGACATAGCTTCTCCTTCTTGCGCGTGGGTTCAAATGGCAGCACGGGTGCTGCAGATTCAAAAGCTCGCATGGGTTGTTACGCTATCAATATCCTGCGCTTTCTTGAGTGGTGATGCAGAAACATGATGTTGCCGGGGTCGGCAGCGGTTAGGGTATTCCCTGATTAAAGTCAAGGCTGGGCGGATTCTAGGGGTGCTTATTATGCTAAGTCAACCATATCAAACGTTTTTGTTATTCCTAAATTTGTTATAAATTGACGTCAAACTTCTCGCCTGACGGCGGGATTCGGCTTCAAAATCCAAGCCTATGAATCCATCTCTCCCCTCTCAAAAGGATATCCTTGGCAAGCCGTGGCTGCGTCGTCTGGTTTGGGT
>Ga0210024_1003986_pt1 | contig 11821 bp, 8 predicted proteins | sample CryGeymeta201525_FD_183988 | JGI IMG/M metagenome (GOLD analysis project Ga0210024, IMG submission 183988) | Groundwater microbial communities from Crystal Geyser aquifers in Utah, USA - Crystal Geyser metaG 2015-25 (SPAdes) (version 2) | ecosystem: Environmental > Aquatic > Deep subsurface >... | reverse complement strand
TTATTTTTTTTTTGATATTTAATGGCGTTAATGATGAGATTTTGGAAAAGTTGTCGGAATTCAGGTTCGTAAAGATTAAGTTTGGGCATTTCTGCTACTTCAATTACAGTATTTGAAGTTTTAATTATCGTTTGAAGGTCAGAAATCACGTCCTTAAGCAGCTGATTACCATCAACCTCAATGAGATTAAGGTTAAGCCCTAATCGTGAAAAATCCAAAAGAGATTTGATTAAAACACTCATTCTATTTGATGCGGCTTTTACTTCATAAAGATATTTTTTAGCATTTTCATCTAGCTGGCTTAAATAATCCTCTTCGAAAACTTGCATGTAATTCGATATTGTGCGAAGCGGTTCCTGAAGGTCATGAGAAGCGATATATGCAAACTGCTCAAGATTATTGTTTGCAATAATCAACTCTTCTGCTCGTTTTGCTTTCTGCTCGTTTTGAAAGACAAGTTCTTGGTTTGCAATCAATAATTCTGCTGCACGTTTCTCTTTCTCCTCGTTTTGAAAGACAAGTTCTTGGTTTGCAATCAATAATTCTGCTGCACGTTTCTCTTTCTCCTCGTTTTGAAAGACAAGTTCTTGGTTAATAACAAACAGTTTTGATGCCAGTTCTTTATTTTCAAGAATCAGTTTATCTAATTTTTTTCTATTTTCCATATTCTTTCAATTTAAAAATTGAAACGAAGCACTTTTTAAGCTTGCCTGTAATCGAGTCACGCGAGGGAATTTCACCCTCACGTTCTCACGGAACCGTGCTTGAAACTCTCGCTTCACACGGCTCTTCTTGTTTAATCACAAAAGTGTAAACACCTTACGGATTTACCAATTGCCAGTGCGGAAAAAGTAATGGTGATTCTTTATACTTTTTCTGCAACCCTGGTAATTGGCTGTGATTTTATTTCATAATAGTCAATCATCGCATTACTGCTTGTTGTTAATTAATGAAATGTAAACCAGCTAAGTCCTTCGCTCCATTCCCATTACAGAAACTTCATCGCTACTACGGCTTAGTCTGCCACCGATACTTCATACAATCCCTGTATGACTGCTTCTCTTTTCGGTTAACAGTACAGTATCGACTTCTCTTGTTCCGTACAAAACCCTGTATTGCCTTCCTGCCAACTTAATCCCGGATGCCGTGTAAACAGTAGTCAGGTTTCCTTTACACTCTTAACGGACACAAACGTAATTGCCCGCTTTCGACATCATTTTAGCTATTACGAGACTTCATAGTTGGCTTAATTTATTCATCTCGACAATACACACCTACAAGAATCAAGTTCTCGTTTTTCCTTATCGCTCACCACAAAAAGAGTTTCCGCTAATTGCAGCATAAGGTGGTTTGCAAACTACTCCTGAAAGTCGTCTGCGGTAGGCCAGTTCCTTTATTGATGATAATGATTCCCCGGCTCAGTTCGCTCGACTTCGGCTTTCGTTTTATCATCGCTAAAGGTCTTCCATCTTTTGTACAGCACTCTTTTCCGCTCTCACGGGTTGATTCAAGACACACACGGTTCTCAGCTATACGCAGGCAGGGATTTTAACCACTGAACTGCCTACGAAGAACTGAACTTTAAATTTACCTCTTTTCTGTCCTACGAAGCACGAAACCCCCGCTTGCGTATAGGTGATGTTGTGCACAGGCTTTCTATTTGAAGTCAATGTCGATACCGTCATATTTTGCAATTAATTCGGGTAAAGTCATCGTTTCAATTTCTAACTCTTTGCAAATCGCAGGTATCTTTTTGAAAAGTTTGTTGTCGTTACTGCTTTCTGTTTCTTCTGTTACCAAAATTACCTGTTCACACTTGGCTTTAAGATTGAGAGATAAAATAACTTGTTTCATATCAGCACTTTCAATGAATGTGCTCTTTCGATTTTCAAATTCAACATCTGACAAACCTTGAGACTTTTTAACAATGTTATTTACAAAAACATTATTCAATTGGTGAAAGAACTGTTTAGTATTTGGAACAAGTAAGCTGTCCGTTTTATAAGGGACTTTTGCAGCTTTCAAAAATGTCTTGTCAGTTAAGTATGGTAATTTTTCAAGAGCAAGCCCTTTTGAATTGTATGTGCATTCTTCGAGAACCTTGTCTATTATTATAATGTCACCGTTCTCGATTTTTAATTTGATGAATTGAAATAGAACTCCTTTTTTGTCAAATGGTAAGTAGTAACGAACCAACGACAATAGCGAATTTGTGTCGATTACTACTTTCATTGAATATACTTATCAAGTTTGTCGGTTGAAATTTTTAAAGTCTTGCAAACATCATATTCGTTTATTACTCCTTCATAGAATGCTGTTTGAATAGTTGAGATAAGCAAAGGTGAATTCATAGGTTTCGGGGTTGAACCTCCCTTTTGAATTCCTTGTAATTTATCTAATTCTCTCCTTTTCTTTTCTTCTTCTTGTCGTAAACGATATTTCTCCTCAAAATCAGATTTGATGTTATTGTAGTTACTCTGAGTAAGTTTCCTCTGGTATAATAGCTTAGTAAATAAAGCAATTTGACTTAAATGAGTTCTTTTGGAAATGCTTTTAATTAGGTCAAAATGGTAGTCATTGCTTCCATTTGCTTGCTCAATTTGTTCAAACGATTTATCGTACTCACCCGCAAGAAAGTAATATGCAAAATCATTGCACCATCTTTCAATTGAGGAAAGTTTATTATTTGCGAAGTTTGAAATATCAAGTTCTTCGATTTCTTCTTCGTTAATTAGATAGTGCCCTAATTCGTGGATGAGTGTAAATATTTCTCTCCTAAAAGATGATTGCTGTCTTTTAAGAACTATAACATTTGGGTTTAAAAAGAAACCATCAACATTTGCTTTTTCCTTTTTATTCCAAGTTTCAACAAATTCAAAAACGAGTATATTGTTTTCTGCAAATGTTGAAATTAATGCTCTTAAGAATTCCTTAGGAATAGGGTTGAATTCTGGGTATAAATCCTTTCTAATCTTTTGGGCGATAACTTTTGGGTCATCTTTTACAGTGTATATCAGTAGAGTTCTGTCAATATTAATTTCAGCAAGTTTTGAAATTGCCGAAAGAGATATTTTGAAATCTTCAAATTGATTTACGATTTTCTTGGCACCAATATTTAGGTCTGTACCAAATTTGTTTTTTCTGAAGAAAATACTTGCGTCTTGAGAAACTTCTGGCGATTTAGGGTCTAAGTAGTAATGTAGTCCTTTGTTGAAGACCTTGTCAATACGTTTTAAGTGGCTAACATTGATTTCGTTTGAAAGTATGTCATTTTTAGTTAATGGATTTTTAAGTCCTTCACTTATAGTCAATAACAAGTCGTCAACTGTCATTTTGTACATTGTCAGAAGGTACTTTAATCTTGCTATGTTTTGTTCTACTTTCAAGAAGTCAATACTTTTTAGGTTTGCAAGTTTACAATTTTAAATGGTTCTTTCATCTGTAACGGTGTCTTTCTAAACTTACTCATAACGGTTGGCGGTATAAAAATTTGCCGATTGCGGGCGATTTCCTGTCAAGTTACACAAAAGTTGAAGCGAGCCACAAACGCTCGAAAACCTCTGAAACCCTTATGCACTATACCGCCTGTTGAACTTAACCTCACTGGCGTTCGGTGGTTTTTTGGGCCACCAAAAACCAGTATCTTTGAGGCATTTAATCATTTAAAATAACGTATTATGACAAATTTAAAAAAAGATTTGAACAGGAAACTGTATTAAGGAATTTAAGTTTAAGGACCCGCAAAAGTTACTGGTGGCACATCGAAGATTACAGTAAGTTTTGCAGTAAAGACCCGGAGCAAACGGGAGTTGATGAGCTCAGGGCCTACTTTCAAAGTATGCTCACCGATGGGGACCACAAGCCGGGGAGTGTAAAAATGGGCTACTACGCCCTGCATTTCCTTTTCACTAACATTTACCATAAGGATTGGGCGAAAGAATACCTTCCCACGCCCAAAGTAGCGCAAACCCTCCCACTGGTTTTGTCGAAAGACGAAGTATCTGATGTACTTGGCGCCATCCCCAACTTCAAGCACAGGGCCATTATCATGCTTATTTATTCAACCGGGGCAAGGGTGTCGGAGAGTGTGAACATCAAACTTACCGATATCGACAGTAAGCGGATGCAGGTAAACATCCAGGAAGGCAAAGGGCTGAAACAACGACAAGTGCCGCTGTCGCCGGTATTGCTTTCGGTCTTGCGGGATTATTACAAAGAGTGCAAGCCAGGGCATTATCTTTTTGAAGGCGCCGGGGGAAAAGGCTCCCACCTTGGTATATCTGCCGTGCGCGAAATTTGCAAAAAAGCGCGCCACCAAACGCCCAACATCAAAAAACCTTACACCCCGCATACCTTCAGGCACTGTTTTGCCACGCACCACTTGGAGCAGGGCACCAACCTGCTGGTCATCCAGCGGCTGATGGGGCATTCCGATTTAAGGAACACACTCAAATACCTCCATGTACAACAACTCAATACCAAAAATGTGGTCAACCCACTTGACACGTTAGATGGACTGGAGGGGCTATGCAAAAACAAATAACCCTGGGTGATATCCTGACCGAACATGGAGGGCGCTACATCAGCCAAAACCGGTTGCCCGAAGAGCAACGGGGCCTTGTGCACCTGTTGTCGGCGTGCCGTACCGCAGGCCTTGGCAGCCATTTCGAAAGGTGCGACCAGTGCGGTCATACTGAAAAATCCTATAATTCATGCCGCAACCGGCATTGTCCGGCGTGCCAGCAAAAAGAAAAGCTGGAGTGGCTCGGTAAACGGATGAAAGAACTTCTGCCTGTTGGGTATTACCATTTGGTGTTCACCCTGCCGCATGAACTGGGCCAGCTCTGCCTGCAAAATAAGAAGGCGATGTATGGCTTATTATTCAAAGCTGTATCGGAAACCATTATTGAACTTACCCGCGATGTAAAACATCTTGGCGCTGATACTGGTTTGATTTGCGTACTCCACACCTGGGGACAAAACATGAAGGAACACCCGCACCTGCATTGCATCATGCCCGCAGGTGGCCTTAGTTTTGACCGGGAACACTGGGTGCACGTCCCTGACAAAAACAATTTCTTTATAGCCGGGAAAGTGCTGGCCAAAAAGTTCAGGGGAAAATTTCTGGATATGATGAAACAGTTGAAACAGAAAGAGGAACTTGACTTTCACGGAAAGCTGGCTGGCATAAAAGGGCCGGAGCAGTTTAACCGTTTCCTTGCGCCACTGTACCAAAAAAACTGGGTGGTGAATGTGCAGAAACCCATGGGTAGCCCCGAAAAAATACTGGAATACCTCTCTCGCTACGTTTTCCGAATTGCCATTACCGACCGGCGGATACTGGAAGTGAAAGACGGCAAAGTACGCTTCTCGTGGAAGGACTACCGCACCGGGCGGTTCCGCGAAATGAAACTCGATATAGGAGAGTTTATCCGCCGGTTTCTGTTGCACGTATTGCCAAAAGGATTTTTCAAGGTGCGCTATTACGGCATTTTTTCGAGCCGTTACCGCAAACAAAACATAGAAACGGCAAAACAACTCCTGGCACAGGAAACTGACAACCAGAAAGAAGAGGCTTTGGAAGATGGCCGCCAGGTTTGGGTAAAACAGGATACGGTGTGGGGTGAAATCCTTACCCTGATTAAAAACTACCGCCAGCCCAACTGCCCTGCCTGTAAAAAAGGAAGGCTGCATTTTGCCGGTTTGGTGAAGGAGCTACCGTGGGAACCTGGGTAGCCACAGCGCCAAACAACGTTCTTTGAAATAATTGCACCACCAGTTTAGCAGCAAAAAAATATCGGGTTTTTGACTGAATGGGAAAAGTATGCCCTGGAATAGCCAGCAATTTGGACCAAACAACCAGAATTTTGAATCAAAGCAGGAAAACGGGAAAAACCAGGGTGAAAACTTCCCGGAAATGATAACGCAAAAACATTTAATCCCCACAGTACACAGCCCTGATTAACAGCGGCTAAGCCCAACACGAATTAAAACACAATTGAGCGCGGTTACTGATAGCCGCAGCCACTTAAAAAAGGCAGTAAGTGTGCAAACCTACTGCCTTTTTTCGGGGCTCAACTGTGCCTTAATTCCTAAAATGTTATCTCCAATATCAAACGAGGGTATAACCTTTGCCGCTGCACGTGGAAAGGTTGGGAACATTTTGAGGCCAAAGTTTTGTGGAGTGTCATCGCATACAATATCAGGGTAATGACTGTCCATTTAGTAATGTTGGTTTAGTAATTTTAAACTGACAAAAAACATTTAAAACCCCGAAAAAGGGGAAAGCTATACCCGAAAAGAGGAAAATTTAAAAGAAACCGAGGTAAAAAATAAAAGAAATAGCAAAATGAATAAAAAAGTGACATAATTATCACACCTGATTCTTTATAAACAACCCAGATAAATAATCCGGGGAGAAAAAGATTCAAAAATTGCCGACATTATGGACAGACTCTAATTAGATTATCAATGTGTTTCTGGTGAACCAAATCTGAAAATTATTTTGGTTCACCGTTTTGTTCACATTTACAACGGTTTTAAATGGTTTATTTTGACTTTATAAAAACAAAAAAGCCTGTAAATAATTTGATTTACAGGCTTTTGGATTATTTTGATTTTATAATTTGTCGGGGTGACAAGATTTGAACTTGCGACCCCCCGCCCCCCAGACGGATACGCTACCAGGCTGCGCTACACCCCGAACTTATGTAAAAGTAGTTGTAACCTATTGATTTACAGATATAAATAATTATCTTATCCCTTTCTAAATTGTATTTGTTTTAAGAATGTTTTAAGAATATGAAATTACCCTTGTATTTAGACTGACATCAATAAATTAATGAACTATGAATACGACCGCAAAAGTAATACTTTTTCCTCAACCTACGAAGAAAGGTTATCCTCTTAAGATTAGAATTATTCAAAATAGAAAACCTACCTAAGAGGCACTTAAGGTTCTATCTAACTGAAAGCGAAATATTCAGATATTGGAATATTCAGAAAATGGAGTTAAAAAATCTTTCAAAAATTATGAAAAAGTAACGATTCAGTTCAATATTGAGCTTAAAAAATCAGGAATTAATGATGTAAATCAAGAACCAAATCAAGAACCAATATTTTTATTCTGGAAGTTGGTCTGCGACTATTGCACGTGCAACCGAAGCAACCAACTCCCCACAAACCACCAATCCTACTGACGTGCAATTGCTCCGCAACATAAGATTGCTTCGTACCCCTTGTTCCTCGGGGTACTCGCAATGACTGTTCCAATAATAATAATAATAATAGGCCGGCAGTCTGTTTATTAGTAACCGTAAATATATCAGTTGCCAGCCTGCCGTTATCCTATACCGCCCCGTCCTTGCGAGTGAGGCCGGGTAACGAGGTCTCACGAAGCAACCTCACAACCCCACAAACCAATTCCGTTCTTTTACAGAACGAACGAGCGAAGCAACCGGCTCCCCGCCAATAACCACAAAAAATAGTTTTAATATTCAGGGAGCCAACGGCTCCTTTTTTTATTTTTACCAAATGAACTACAAAGAACTTATCGGGTTTGCCGGTCAATGTCTTGCCTTAGACAATCATTCTGAATTCAGTAATATCATCAGGAAAAAAACAGGTTCTGGCGAGGTAAATACCGATGATTTGATTTGGATATGCAGTAATCATTTGGTACTGCCGACATTCTATCTGAAATTCAGAAAATACGGGTTGCTTGATATTTTCCCGTATGAATATGCAGAACAATTGCAGGAAATTTACGAACTGAACAGGAATAGAAACCTGCAGATTTTGAAACAGATCAACGAAATCAGTGCATCACTCAATCAGGCAGATATACCCCACCTTATTAAAAAAGATGCGCCTGCTGTTGTCGAAATTCACCGCATACCGGTTGGTGCGAAATATTCAAAGCAATTTACTTCTGAAATGGTTTTTGGTGAACGAAAATCAATAACAGGTAAAATCGGTTTACAGTAAATCGTATCGCCGGTACATCTGGATTCGCCTGAAAAAATCCCAAATGGTACAAAGAACATTTTTTATTACTAAAAAATAAGTTTTTTAGCCTTTAGTTTGAGATTACAGACTTCAGGAGGATGAATCAACATATATCACTTCAAAATAATCAGTAGATATGCTCAAAAAGAACGATGGATCGTTTATTTTCATGACAAACGATCGGCCCATTAAAAACAAATTAAATGCTAAAGCCAGCAAAAGAGTCAGATTGCCAAACCATTGGGCTAAAGCGCCGGTGAAAAAGAAAGAATTCTCAGACACAGTGCCTTCAACACAGCCAGATCAAATAACCGTTTATTTTACACCGCGGCTTTTTAACATACAGTTTAATTCCCAAAAACCTTATTCTGTTTTTTTTGACCTTAGTAGCAAATATAACATCACACAAACCTAAACCTTATTAATTCTCATCAACACAGCCAGAGGCCAGAAACCAGAAGCCAAATCAAAAAACCACATATTTTACACCGCGCCTGCCTGCCGGCAAATGCAGGGTTCCGTGAACAGGTAAGCCACTAACGACCGGTTTTAGTGCTCCGGCCTCCAAAATCTGAAAGTCTGCCTTTAAACTTTGAACTTTAAACTTTAAACTACGGCAGCGTTTTTCAAAATTCTGACTAACGATATTTATTACAGCCGTAATAATTTGGAAATTGATTAACTGATTAATAAATTTGCAATCTGTAAAAAAAATTGATAGTAAAAAAATTAATAACTGAACTGAACTGAACTGAACTAAACAATACACAACACGTTAATTAAAATTTTTAAACCCATGAAACAACAATTGCAAACCCTCCAAATACAGTAAAAAATGATGCGACGATTAACCAATTATTTTTCAAAAATATACCTCCCAAGGTGGATGGTACTTAGTTTCGATCTCACCACTGTTGTGATTGCATTTATACTTGCCTATATGCTCAGGTTTAATTTCAATCTAAACCAGGCAGAACATTTCTTCGATATCAAACAATTGTTGCTGATTGTTCCCTCCTTTTTATTCAGTTTCTGGGCCACAGCATCATATTCGGGTTTACTGCGGCACAGCACCACCAAAGATATTACGCGCATTATATTTTCATTAAGCCTCGGCGCATACATTTTGTATGTTGCTTCAATCTTAGCCAGAAAATATTATCCCGAATTTTTTTCGATAATTCCTTATTCCGTTATTATCATCCAGTTTATGTTAGCCTCAATGGTATTAGTAACCTCGCGGTTAATTATAAAAGGCATTTATAGCGAATGGTTTACCAACCGGAAAAACATGAAAAGAGTAATAATTTTTGGCGCTGGCCGTTTAGGCCAGATTACCAGAAATGCAATTCTGCTGGATGACACGATAAATGTTAAAATTATTGGCTTCATCGACGACAATGTTGAATTGCAAAATAAACAAATCGCCGGTGTTCCTATTTACAGTTCGACGGTGGCTTTTGAGAAATTAGCAAAACAAAAAGAGGTTACTGAACTGATTATTGCCATCGAAAAAAAGAACTTTCCCTTAAAGCGAAAAAGGGAAATCGTTGAACTCTGCCTGCGGAATAAATTGAAAATAAAGGAAGTACCCACAGTTGACCGTTGGATGAATGATGGTTTAAAGGCAAAGGAAATTAAAGATATCAAAATTGAAGATTTACTTGGCAGGGATTCCATTAAACTCGACAGGAAAAAAATAGAAAAAGGCGTAAAAGAGGCCGTTGTTCTAATTACCGGTGCCGCGGGTTCCATAGGTTCCGAAATCGTGCGGCAGTTAATGCTGTTTAATGCAGGCCATGTTATTTTACTCGACAAGGCAGAATCGGATTTATATAATCTTCAGAACGAAATTCTTACCAAATTCAGTAATGCCAATTTCACGGTAATCGTTGGCGATGTAACCAACGAGGTAAAACTGAGAAAGATTTTTAAAACATACTCCCCTTCGATGGTGATCAATGCCGCAGCCTACAAACATGTGCCGCTGATGGAAGAATTTCCGTGCGAGGCCATTCGCGTTAACATTGGCGGAACACGGAACCTGGCGAACTTATCGGTTGAATTCGGGGTAAAAAAGTTTGTAATGGTTTCCACCGATAAAGCCGTGAACCCGACCAACGTAATGGGGGCATCGAAACGAATCAGCGAAATATACATCCAGGCGCTGTCGCAAAGTCAAAAAAACGGAACCCAGTTCATCACCACCCGGTTTGGAAATGTGCTGGGATCAAATGGTTCGGTGGTTCCGCTGTTTAAAAAACAAATTGAAAACGGAGGCCCGGTAACTGTTACACACCATGAAATAACCCGCTTTTTTATGACCATCCCCGAAGCGTGCCAGTTGGTGCTCGAAGCCAGTTTTATGGGAAAAGGCGGCGAAATATTCGTGTTCGACATGGGCGAACCGGTAAAAATATACGATCTGGCAGAAAAAATGATCTACCTCTCGGGCTTTACCCCCCATGAGGATATTAAAATTGAAATCACAAAACTCAGGCCCGGAGAAAAACTGTACGAAGAGGTTATGGGAAGTCAGGAAGGCCTGCTGCCCACCCACAACGAAAAAATAATGATTGGAAAAACCATTGTACATAACTACAAAACGGTAAACAAGCAAATCAAACAACTGATCGATTGTGTTGATGAATGTGACAACCAAATGCTGGTGACTTACATGCATGAAATTGCTCCCGAATTTGTTTCTCAAAATTCGTATTACACCAACGATACTGTCCAACCGAAAGAAATTCAGATATCCACCTAACCCTCTTCAATTTCTCGCCTTCTTTTTTCATCGGTTAGCATAAACATTTTCCCTCCTTCTTCTTCTTTCAAGTAGAGTCTGCCTGTCCCGATGCGCCGCAGTTCGGGGTCCCGGGCAACGGGATGTGCATCGTTTAATATTATTTCATTCATGCCCGCCTGACCGGACGGGCACATTCAAGCACCGAATGGCTATAGGGTCATCCATTGCTTTCTGAATCCCCGAAATCTTTTGGTTACCCGTTTTGTCCACATTTAAAACGGTTTTAAATGATTTATTTTGACATTGTAAAAACAAAAAGGCCTGCAAATCAAATGATTTACAGGCTTTTTAATTATTTTTATTTTGTAATTTGTCGGGGTGAGAAGATGATACCTTCTTCCCCAATATGCCTTTTTATCAATGATTTACAACGTTGTCAAAAATATGGTTCACCGTTTAGTTCACATTTAAAGAACACTTCAATTTTCCGTAGTGATTGTTATCAAATTAATGTTACAAAAATAAATCAAAATTCAATTCCGTCAAAATTACTTTATTTTTATTTTCATCGATCCCGATAAACTAATCTGGAGTTTCCTCAAAAATTAATCAGGGAATAAAGATAATTGAAACTGGTCGTGATGAGGACCAATCCGGCTTTTAAATTCAGTAATTCCTTTCCTGCTATGTTTTAATAGTTCGTAAATTCCATCGGCCATAGCGTAATTATAGAAAGTTGGTACGCCAAAGAACCTTTTTGAGAGGATAAATATTTTTTGTACCATGATTTTTAGCTTTATTGATATTCCGATATAAATACTTGTAAAATAGGCGATACAATGAACTAGGGCTGTAATATTCCGGATGGAATTGTAGCTTAGAACCCTTATATCTTCAAGGTTGTATGATTGTTTAATATAGCGGTAGCATTCATCACATTTCCATCTTGTAAGATATATATCAACGATTTGCCATAGTTGCTTATTGTTTTTGATATTCACCTCTTTATTGGTCAACAACAGCATCGGGATCTTTCCAAAACCCTTAACAATAACAAGGGTGTAC
>Ga0210024_1003979_pt1 | contig 11832 bp, 10 predicted proteins | sample CryGeymeta201525_FD_183988 | JGI IMG/M metagenome (GOLD analysis project Ga0210024, IMG submission 183988) | Groundwater microbial communities from Crystal Geyser aquifers in Utah, USA - Crystal Geyser metaG 2015-25 (SPAdes) (version 2) | ecosystem: Environmental > Aquatic > Deep subsurface >... | reverse complement strand
CCCGCTCCAAACAAAACAAACCGAAAATAAGCGATAAAGAAGCCGTCAAACTGGCCAAAATGGCCCAAAAACTTCACCAGCACTATTTTTTTCCTCAGGATATAGAATTCTGCCTGGATAAGAAAAGAAAAATTTTTATTGTCCAAACCAGGCCGGTGACCACCCTTAAAGAGTCTAAAGAAAACAGCCGGGAAATCAAACAAATGGAAAAAGTTGAAAACGAAATTGAGGAAAAAAAAGAAATTCTTTCCGGTCAGCCAGCCAGTCCGGGAATAGGTTGGGGGCCGGTTGTCCTGATTAATTCGAAAAAAGAAATAAGAAAAGTTAAAACCGGCGATATCTTAGTCACCTCAATGACCACGCCTGATTTTGTTCCCGCGATGAAAAAAGTCTCCGCCATTGTTACCGATAAAGGCGGCCTAACATCACACGCCGCCATAGTTTCCCGGGAGTTGGGGGTTCCATGTATTGTTGGAACAATTAACGCGACTAAAATTTTAAAAAATGATTTTGTGATTACGGTTGACGGTACTCACGGCAAAATATATAAAGGCGGATTAAAAACAAAAACAAAAATTATTGACCCTATTTTTTCATCCGAAACCGAAAAAGTTTCCGGTAACATAAAAATCGCGACTAAACTATATGTAAATTTGGCGGATCATTCATTGGCAGATTCAACGGCAGGTAAAAATGTAGACGGCGTCGGGCTTCTTCGGGCCGAATTTATGATGGCGGAAATCGGCGAACATCCCAAGAAAGTTATTAAAGAAAAAAGACAAAAAGAATACATTGATAAATTGGCGGAAAGAATGGGGATTTTTTGCCGGGCATTCGGCAACCGGCCGGTAGTTTATCGGGCATCTGATTTTAAAACCAACGAATACCAAAGTTTAAAAGACGGAGATTTGTATGAACCTCAAGAATCAAATCCGATGCTGGGATTTAGGGGCGCCTACCGATATATTGTTGATGAAAAAGTTTTCTCACTTGAACTTGAGGCAATTAAGAAAGTCAGGAATAAAATGGGCCTTAAAAACCTTTGGCTGATGATTCCATTTGTCAGAACACCCGGAGAGTTATTACAGGTTAAAAAAATTGTCACTTCTGAAGGGTTAATCCGCTCCAACTCTTTTAAACTCTGGATGATGGTTGAAATTCCCTCAAATGTGATACTGTTGGAAGAATTTTTAAAGGTCGGCATCGACGGCGTTTCCATCGGCTCAAACGATTTGACCATGTTAATTATGGGAACCGACCGCGACAACAATGAGGTGGCTTCTGTTTTTGACGAAAGAAACCCGGCGGTTTTGTGGGCTTTGGAAAAAACCATTAAAATCTGTAATAAAAACAACATCACCTGCTCCATTTGCGGCCAAGGCCCAAGTGAATATGCCGACTTGGTCGAAAAACTGGTGGAATTCGGGATTACCAGCATTTCTGTTAATCCGGATGCGATAGAAAGATCAAGAGAACTTATCTATAATGCCGAGAATAAGTTGGTGAATAAATAGCGGGTTTGGGTTGCATTTAGTTAGACTAATTGTTAGACTAATATTAGACTGATTTTATGATTACTCCAATCACTAAAAATCCATTCAAAACAAGTTTTCTGTCGGCCTTTGTAATTACACCGGGCATCTTGCCTTTCAACGATCAAGAGATTGTCCGATATGACCATGAACTATCCCGTTTCGAACAGATTTTCCTGAACCCGGATATTGAAAAAAGTTTAATCAGCAAAAATGAGTTATTGGCATCCTACTCTATCTCAAAAGCTGAACTATCTTCTCTAACTCTGAAGGAAGCCCAAGATGTTTATAACCTCGTTCTTGCTAATTCAGATTACGATTTTGTAAGTATCAAGCTCAAAAACGGTAAAAAACTAACTCAAAAAGATTATGACAAACTTGAATATTTTAATATTGCCAAAACATTTCGTAATCTTAATCAAAATCCTTTTACATTTGAAGATTTAAGTCCGCAACTCATCCTTACCCTACATCAAAATTTAACTCAAGGCTTAGATATTTTTGAAAAATATTTAACTGAATTTACTGTATATAAATCCGGCAGCTGGCGTGACAACGATAATATTCGGGTAGGCAAATATATTCCTGCCCACTATAAAGAGATTGAAGTTGCAGTTCAGGAGCTTATAAATTGGTTAAAAACCAATAAAACAATTACTGCTGTTGCTATTTTTCATACCGCTTTATATGGCCTTCATCCCTTTAACAACGGCAATAAACGAGTCTGTCGGATGCTGGAACACATTCTTTTGCGGCAATTAGGAATTAATCAAAAAAATCTATATAGCACTTCTTACTATTATCACAAGCAAAAACCGCGTTATTATAAATATCTTCTGTATTCCTTAGAGCGAAAAAATCTGAACCATTTTGTTTCGTTTGCCCAAGAAGCGATTATGCTTTCGATGATTTCAGTCGTCAAAACCAGTCTTGAAGCTAAAAGAAATGAATTCCTCAATAGCCAAACAGCTGATCCAACCACAAGAATTATTCTCAAACCGCTTATTAAAAGAAAAGAGCTGCAGTTTAAACATTTATTTAAAAATGTTGATAAAAAGATGGCGCGGCAAACATTTGTTACTAACTTGCAAAAAGCAGCAGAAAAGCAAATTATTACCAGAAAAGATCAGGGCAGATCAACCTATTACAGTTTAAATTCCCCATTTCCTGAGGAAGAAACAATCAGTAGTTGGTTACTCTTTATCAAAAAGAAACTTCACTATATTCCTGATGAGCTTTTGTTAGCATAGAACGAAAAGGATTACAGTGTCATCGCAAGCGATCCCAACTAAGGTTGAACCTTGAATACTCAAGGTTCAACCTTTTTTAGCCACATTAAACAAAATCACAAATTCTCCTTTGGGTTGTTGATTAGAAAATCTTTCTACAAAGAAAGATATTTTGTTTTGCTGTGTTTCTTCATGTATTTTAGTTAATTCGCGGCAAATGACAATATCAATGTCACCAAAAACGATTTTCAAATCCAAAAGAGATTTTGTAATTCGGAAAGGGGATTCAAAGAAAATTATTGTTGACGAAACACTTTTTTGAGACTCTTTGACATTTTCAAACAGTTTTACTCTTTGACCTGATTTGTTTGGCAAAAATCCCAAAAACAGAAACTTGTCCGTCGGCAAACCGGAGCAGGCGAGTGCCGCAATGGGGGAGGAAGGTCCGGGAATAGAAATTACCGGAATGTTTCTTTGCCGGCACTCCCTGACGAGCTTGAAACCGGGGTCGGAAATAGTCGGCGTACCGGAGTTGGTTACCAAAGCCATCTTGGTCCCCTTTTCCAGATCAGAAACTATCTCCGGAATTCTTTTAAATTCATTTTCCTCAAAATAAGAAACCAGTTTAGGAATTACTTGCCCGGTTTTTTGTGAGAGCCGCAAAAGATTCAGGGTTTTTCGGGTATCTTCACAAAAAACAACATCAACCGTAAAAAGAGTGTTTAAGGCACGAAGGGTAATATCGTCAAGATTGCCAATGGGAGTAGCAACGATGTATAACATTAAAAAATCCTAAATCCTAAATCCTAATTTCTAAATAATTTAATAATTTTAAAAATTTTAAACACAAAACTATTCTTTTACAATAATTGAACCAAAAATTTTAGTCAATTCTCCCGCTTCATTAATCAGAATTTCTCTAGATCTTTCTAATTCTGGTTGGTTATTCGTACAAATCAAATTCAACCAATATTTACTTTCTTTGGCTTCTTTTCTGCAAATTTTTATTCTCATAAAAAAATCTTTCTTGCTTAAAGATTCATTCGCTTCAATATAGTTAGCACCTACTGAACCTGAAGATCTGATTAACTGGTCACTATCATCAAAATTACTCTGAATTTTGGGTAAAATTTTTACAAACTCTCTAACTTTTTTAGCAAAAATAAAAGTGCGTTCCTCCAAATCAAACCGTTTAGAGCCTTGAGTATTTATCATTTGAAAATTATTTAGGATTTAGTGTTTAGTGCTTAGAATTTACGTATTATTCCTACCACTCTTCCTTGAATTTTCACCTCTGTGGCATAGATCGGCTGCATCCTGGAATTTGCCGGCTCCAGTCTAACTCTGGTGGCTTCTTTAAAATAGCGTTTCAGGGTCGCCAAACCGCTTTCCAGCAGGGCAACAACAATATCACCGTTATTTGCCTGGTCCTGTTCCTCAATCACGACAAAATCACCGTCTAAAATCCCGTCTTCAATCATCGATTCGCCTTTTACCTGCAAAACGAAAGATCTTTTTTTGCCCGAAAGCATTCCGGAAACAACATTAATGGAAAAATTCGGGTCAGTATAAGGTTCAATCGGAGATCCGGCGGCGATAAAACCCAAAACCGGAAGCTCCACGCCCTTGGTTGAACCGTCGGTTTTTTTATCCAGAAGTTCAATCCCCCTGACTGCTCCTTCAAATTTTCTTAACACTTTCTTTTTTGCCATTGAGGAAAGATGTTCATGAACCGTCGCCAGTGAAGAAACACCGATTGCTTCGGCAATCTGCTGCAGGGTGGGAGAATAGTCGTTTTTTTGAATATACTGCCTGATAAAATCAAGAATCTGTCTTTGTCTTTTATAAAGCGTAACCGGCATTTTAATTCGTTAATTCGTAAATTTTTTAATTCGTAATTTTACTTATAAACAAATAAAACCCGAATGTCAAGGGGTAATTTACAATTTACAATTTACAATTTACAATTAGACAAAGAAATGAAAAAAACTATTTTCCTTTTTCTGTTTTTAATTTTCGGTTTTACCTGCAACCCGGTTGAAGCCGCCGATTTTTCTTCTTATTACAAAACAATTTACGAATTTGACGCCAACGGCAACAGTTTTATTACCCAAGAAATTTCTTTGGTAAACGAGAGTCCGGGTCTTTTTGTCTCGGAATATACCTTAAGTTTAAACGGATCTTCCATCGACAAGATTCAAGCATACGACAGTTTCGGTCCGCTGAATGTTACCAAAACCGTTAAAGACGACACGACTTTAATAAAACTTAACTTTAACGAAAAAGTCGTCGGTAAAAACAAGATTTTATCATTTATCTTAAAATACCAAACCAAAGATTTGGCACAAAAAAAAGGCAATCTGTGGGAAATTTCCATCCCTAAATTGGGTAAAAGCGACGACATCAGTACATATTTGGTTGTTTTAAAAGTTCCTCTTTCTTTCGGAAAACCATCATATGTCAATCCCAAACCGGACAAAGAGGAAAAAACCGCTGACTTTTACGAAATATCATTTAATAAAGAAAAACTAACCTCAATGGGGGTTTTGGCGACCTTCGGCAAATGGCAAACTTTTAGTTTTACCCTTGAATACGAGCTGAAAAACGAAGGCTTAGATACCGCCGTTGGTGAAATCTCCCTTCCTCCCGATACCGTTTTTCAGGATGTTTATTACGATCTTCTTTCTCCTCTTCCGGAAAATGTAAAAATGGATAAAAACGGGAATTGGATAGCCAGCTACCTGGTTCCGGCCAAAAATAAGTTGGCAATAAAAGCCAACGGGCGGGTTAATGTTTTTGCTTCTGCCAAAAAAGATTTTCCCCGGCAAAAAGAAAATTTGGATTTATTTATCAAGGAAGACCGTTTTTGGGAAATTTCCAACGAAAAAATCAAAAATATTGCCAAAAACTTAAAAACACCCAGGGAAATTTATGAATTTACCATTAAAACTCTCTCTTATGATAAAAGTTTAATTAATGAAAAAGTTGTGAGAAAAGGAGCAGTTTTGGCCATTGAAAATCCGAACCGATGTTTGTGCAGCGAATTCACCGATCTGTTTATCGCCCTATGCCGGAGTCTCGATATTCCGGCAAGAGAACTTGAAGGTTTTGCTTACAGCGACAACCCAAAAATCGCTTCATTAAAAGACCAGGACCTGCTCCATTCCTGGCCTGAATATTTTGACAGGGAAAAGGGCGATTGGGTTTCCGTCGACCCAACCTTTGAAAAAACTTCCGGTCTTGATTATTTCAACAGTTTTGACATGAATCATTTTGTTTTTGTGATTCACGGCGATAGCAGTTTTGTTCCTTATCCGGCCGGATCTTATAAGGAGGATGTTTTCAAAAAACAGGTAAATGTTTCGTTTGGAGAGGATTTTTCAATTGAAAGACAACCGGATTACTCCATTTTAAGGCTCAGCCCCCAAAAATTATTCTCCCTTAAATCAAGTCCGGTTAATATTAAGATTAAAAATAACTCTGGATACGCTCAATATAAACAATCGTTTTTTCTGGACAAACCTCCGTATTTCCCTTACGAATTTTATTTTGAAGTTTTGCCCCCTTTTTCAATCAGCGAAATAAAATCAACCATCAAACCGAAAGAAAATTTTTTTGACTATTCTTTAGTTTCTTTATTATCATTCAATAATCAAAAAATTGAGTTTGAGCAAAAAGTGATTTCTTTAGGTTTAAGAGCGGGGGTAATCAGTGGAATTTTTGTCTCAATAATGATTATAATGATTTTAAAATCAATAAAAAGTAAAGATAAACCATTAACATAAATGAAAAAATTTTTAAGAACAATTATTGTCAATTTCTTTTCTTTGTTTCTTATTTCTAAATTTATCGGCGGAATTGATTATTCCGAAAATCTTTTAATCTTATTTTGGGCCGCTTTTTTCCTGGCGGTTTTAAACCTACTGGTCAAGCCGATCTTAAATATTTTAATGACGCCGATTAATTTTTTAAGTTTAGGAGCATTCCGTTGGGTGATTAATCTTATCATCCTTTTTTTAGTCACCCTTTTTGTCCCTGAATTTAAAATTACAGGTTTTACTTTTCCCGGATTTTCCTTTGCCGGTTTTACCATACCCACCATCAGGCTGGCTTTCTTTTGGTCGCTTTTTTTGGTATCATTCATGCTGGAATTGATTCCCGGTATTATTACCTGGCTGGTTAAGTAAAAATGACTAAAAATATTTTGTTGGTAATCCAAATAATTTTGTCTTTATTCTTGGTTTTTCTGATTGTCGTTCAGTCAAAGGGTTCCGGTATCAGCAGCTCTTTGATGGGCGGATCACAGATTTATTCAACCAAAAGGGGAGTAGAGAAGGCGGTTTTCAATATCACCATTTTGATTGCGGTTTTATTTTTCATCTCTTCGGTTTTCCTACTGGCGGTTAACTAGTTAACGCAAAAAAAAGAAATAAAGAAATGTCTTTTTATAAAAAAATACGTTTTTCTTTGAGGTTTATCTCCGCCATTTTTAAAAAACAATTAAAAAATATAATCATCGGGTTGTTTATCGGAGTATTCTTTTATTTTTTGTTTCCATATTTGTTTAAATTAATCCCCAAACAAAGGCAACAAATAAAAATCGGCAAAGTCGGTCAATACACCGTAAATGAAATTCCCCCGGAGGTTCTTGAAAATTTATCTTTCGGTTTAACCCAAATTTCCGAAAAGGGAGAAATACTGCCCCTGCTTTCCGAAAGCTGGCAAATCGAAGAAGAGGGTAAAATCTATAAATTTAAATTGAGAGAGCAGGATATTTTTTGGCATGACGGTTATAAGCTGGTTCCGGGCGATATCAATTACAATTTTAACGATGTTGTTTTCAGCCTTGAAGGGAACGAACTGATTTTTAAATTAAAAGAGCCCTTTTCTCCTTTTTTGTCGGTCGTTTCAAAACCCGTTTTTAAAAAAGGGCTGATTGGTTTAGGAAAATATAAAGTCAGGAAAATTACCAAAAAAGGCAACTATATCAAAAGTATCAGTCTGGTTCCGTCTGATGAGACAGATAAAACTCTTCCAAATAAAACGTATAAATTTTACAATTCGGAAAATGATTTAAAAACCGCCTTTAATTTGGGTGAAATTAACCGGATTGAAAATTTGTTTGATTTAGACGGCCTTTTTTTGGGAAAAAATACCAAACACGACCAAGAATTAAAAAAAGACATATATCTGGCTCTTTTTTTAAACAATTCGAAACCGTTTCTTGAAGTGAAATCGTTCAGGCAAGCCCTTGCTTATGCCATTCCGAAAGAAAAAGGCGAGACCAGAGCTATCGGTTCAATCAATCCTCTTTCGTGGGCTTATAATCCGGATATAAAACCCTATGAACAAGACTTGGCAAGAGCCGCCGGCTTGTTGGAAAAAGACAAAGAGACTCTTTCTTCACTCAAAATCACTCTTACCACTTTTCCCCAATACGAAAAAACGGCTCAGTTAATCAAGCAGTCGTGGGAAAAACTGGGGATTGGCTCAGAAATTAAAATTACCACTTATTTACCAACGGATTTTGAAGCCCTTCTCATCGCCAGAGAAGTTCCGCTTGAACCGGACCAATATTATTTCTGGCATACCACCCAAGCGGGCAACATCACCAATTTAAAAAACCCCAGAATCGACAAACTGCTTGAAGACGGCCGGAAAACGATGGATATTCAAGCCCGTAAAGACATTTATTATGATTTTCAAAGATTTTTGGCGGAAGAATCCCCAGCTATTTTTTTAACCCATCCGGTGGTTTATAACGTTTACCGATAGAAAGCTATTGGTTGGCTGAGCAGGTCGGTCTAGGACCTTTTTATCATTATAACTCAAGGGTAAATGAGACAAATGAGACAGTATAAAAAAGAGATTTTTGGTAAATGATGATATATTTTGATATAATTCAACATGATGAAAAAGATAAACTGGAAAACGCTTAAGACAAAGAGTGGATATTGCGCAGACGAAGTTATTTCTGCCCTTCAGAAGGATATTAGACGTGGAAACACCGAAAGAGCTGCCTTCTGGGCCTTTGAACTTTGTTGTTCTGGCAAAGAATTTCAAAAGAAATTCTGGGAAAGAATGTTGACAATATCGGTAGAAGATATTGGTTTGGCTAACTCCTTGGCTTGTATTGTTGTTCACGATCTTAAAGAAGCATTTTACTCAAATTATGAAAATGACGATGACGCCTTAATTCAGGCGATTTTTGCTGCTGTTTACTTGTCGCGATCAAAAAAAGATAGGTTTATTGATGAAATAAAAAATTATTTTAAACTTTTTAAACCGAATTATAAAATTCCAGATTATGCTTTGGATAAACATACCGAAAAAGGAAAGAGTATGAAGCGTGGAGACTGGCATTTTTGGAAAGTAGCAGCCAAGATAAATCCCGAATTAAAAAATAGGAACAAGCAATATCTTAAAAAGATATTAAAATTTTTTGAATGCTATAGACATGAATAAAGAGAGGCCTGTTGATTTTTATGGACCCTTATTTGAATTTGTATCTCCAGAACAGCAGAGAAAAACCGCTTTGGAATTTGTCGAGACAGTTCGTGGATATATTTCTTCTGATTGGCAGAGAGAATATGCTGATTTTACAAGAAATAAGATTTTAGACGTTGAGACGAATGTGGAAAGCTGTTTGAGACTGGCAATATCCACCTTTGATTATTGTCTTGCTGATAATATTAGACCTTATGAGCAGGCTGATTATCAATGGACTGATCGTGCTGCTGTTTATTTTCGGTCTGATGCTTTTAAGATGGATTTACCTATTGTCGCAAAGAATGTTTTATTAAAAAATGGTTACGGCGTCCCGGAAGAAATATTGTTTTTCTACCCTGAACAGACGAGAAATCCCCTATACGCTCATTGTGAACTAAAACATCTGACCCCCGAAATACTTTTCTGGTCTTCTCCTGTAGTAAAGTCTCTTTCTCGTCCGGAACCAATCTGTTCAGCAACGAGGCAGGATGTTTTTTTGTCGCTTATGAGATGTGGAGTAAATCCTTTATCAAAACCTGACAAATTAGAACATGAAGAACCAAGGCTAGTTTCACATAGGGTTGAACCCAGAAGAAAAAGAGTTATCAAAAAGAAAAGTATTTTATATTTTCAAGCAGAGAGAAAAATACTTGAGTCGTGGAGAGATAAAACATCAGTTTGTTGGGAAAGAGTTTTATGTAATGAAAAAGGATTAGAGTTTAAAGAAGAAGTTCTATTAATTGGAAGTGGAACAGCTGCTAATGAAACCTCGCTTTTTGTAGCTAGAGATCTCATGGATAAAGGAAGGGTTTATAGGCACCCATTTTGGTATTACGAAAACGAAGCCTCAGTGTTTCGACTATTTGGAGAAAATATTGTTAAATCTGAAAATCAGGCAGATATTTTGTTGATAAACTTGGAACCGACGAATCATTTTACTTTAGCCGATCCTAACTCCGAAACTCCATTGTTAGAAGTTATTGAGAATTTTGTTCAAAGAGCGGTAACCCTTCCCAATGAAAGATTTTTACTCATAATTGATGTAACCACGGACCCGAATCTAAGTCTTAGCGATTTTATAAAGAGAGATTTGCCACAGAATTTAATTCTTATCAAGACAGTTAGTGCAACTAAACATCAAAAAGGAGGACGAGATTATTTCTTCGGAGTAATCAGTTTTGCCACCAGCGCTCAAACTTTTGACGCAGTTAGGGAAAAAATTTCTAATTATGCAAGACTTATTGCTGGTGAATTACCAGACCTTAATGTCGTATATTTTCCTAGACCAACCTCCGTTTGGTTAGCCGAAAAAAGGAGAAGGACTAGTGTCTTAAATCGTTGTTTGGCAAAAATTCGTTCTTTCCCCAATTCTCAAGGTTGGTCTATAACTCCTTATACTTTTCATAGTTTTGTATTTCCTCCAGCTTCTATTGTGAACAAGATTTCTGAATTTTGTGCTAAAACTAGTGAAGAAGAGATCAAAAGAAAAATGTTCCAAATAAACGATTTTATTTATAAAGCAATCGTGTATACCGTAGAACGGAGTGCTATTGATGATGTGGAAATTGGTGACAGCTTTGGCCTTCCCGTAACCCGTATTAATACTCAAGGGGGAGAAAGCAATGTTAATGGGGTATCTTTCAGGCTCAAAATCCCTAGAATTAGTCCTGGTTATAATTCTTCAGAACAGAATTTAAGTTTACTAGCTACAAAGCTTTTGAACCAATTAGATAGTTGCAATCAAGAAGTTTTAAAAGCAATTGATTAATGTTATAATAATCCTATAGTGGAGAAATAGAATGAATAAATTAAATATAAAAAATCTTCACATCAAAGCAGTTTGTGGTAAAAAACATCCTGATAGATTTTTAGATTTGGTTTGGACCCATAGCATAATTGTTAAAAAGATTTGCTTCAATCTTGTTAATAATTTGAACAAAAATGTCCGCTCAAAAATTGATAAGGAATTATTAAAAACAGGGGCTTTATTTCATGATATTGGTGTTTATTTCTGTTTCGATGAGGATTTTAATCCGGATAAAAAAGCACCTGATTATTTTTATCACGGATGGCAAGGAGAAAAATTTTTGAGATTACAGGGTATAAAGGATGACAAGATTCTTCGTTTTACGACCGTGCATATCGGAGTTGGAATAACAAAAGAAGATATTCAAAGAGAAAAATTAAATTTACCTAAAAAAGATTTTATTCCTGTTTCCTTAGAAGAAGAGATCTTGACTTTCGCTGATAAATTCCATACAAAAACTCCAGCCTTTGTCGATTTTAATGAAGCCAAAAGTAAGCTCGAAAAAATTGATATAGCCAAGGGCGTAAAAATGGATTTATATCGAAAAAAATTTGGATTACCAGATTTAGATAATTTGAAAAAGGAATACAGTGATTGGCATAAAGAGTTTAAGAAGTTTTGGGAGGAGGTTGGAGGTTAATATGGTTACATTAGGAATAAAACCGGGATAATACTTAAATTGTGTTGGTAAAATCATTGTTTCTTCTCGATAATTCGGCAAAAACTGTTAAAATCATTTTTATGACTAAATTAATATTTAAAAAAACAGGTCTTT
>Ga0210024_1003978_pt1 | contig 11832 bp, 10 predicted proteins | sample CryGeymeta201525_FD_183988 | JGI IMG/M metagenome (GOLD analysis project Ga0210024, IMG submission 183988) | Groundwater microbial communities from Crystal Geyser aquifers in Utah, USA - Crystal Geyser metaG 2015-25 (SPAdes) (version 2) | ecosystem: Environmental > Aquatic > Deep subsurface >... | reverse complement strand
CGTTGCGTGTGTGCATGGCGGGCAGGTTGCGTGAAGCCCGCGAACGTCTGGCGGCGCCGGGTTGTTTCGGGCGCCGGGCTGGAGCGTGCTGAGTTCACCTGCGCCGGATCTGTCGGGCGCTGGATCTGTCGGGCGGCGGATCGGCCGGGCGCGGGCGGCGCCGCGCCGAACAGCGCCCTGTGGGTGATCACTCGCCCGCGCCCGAAACGGCGCCTGCCCCCCGCCACAGGCGCGCAGCGCGCCCGGCTGTCGCGTCCTCGACCACAAGTCTGTCTCCCTTGCCGCTGAGCGCCAGCGCGCCGCGCGCCGCAAGCCCCGCGCGGTCGAGCAGCAGGCAAGGGCCCGCTGCGGCGCCGGCCTGCGCCTGCGCGGCGACCCGGGGTGCGATCCGGGGCGCCAGCACCACCGTTTTCGGCGCGCACTGGCGGGTGAGCGCCAGCGCGCTGAGCCGCGCGCCGCGAAAGATGCGAACCTCCCAGCCGTCGCCGAACGGCGCGACGCGCCATGGCCCCTCCGCCGTGAAAGCCGGGCGGGCGGCGGCCTCGGCGACGGTCGCGGCGTCGCCGTCACGGCGCAGCCAGGTCTCGGCGGCGAAGCGGTCGGGGCGCGCGGGGTCGAGCGCGCGGCCCTGCGGCGTCATCACCCCCGCCGCCGCGCCGCCGGGCGCGATCAGGAGGTCGGGGCGCGGCGCGCCGCCCAGCCATAGCGCCGCCGCCAGCGCCAGCGCGGGCAGCCCCGCCAGCCGCAGACGCCCGCGCCACAAGCACAGCCACAAGCCCCCCAGCGTGATCAGCCAAAGCGCGAACTGCGGCGCGGCGGCGATCGGCCGCGCCGCGCCCTCCCAGCCCGCCACCGTTTCGGCAACCCGCAATATCCAGTCGATGCCGACGCCCGCGATGCGCAGCGGCCATGCCTCAAGCCCCAGCGGCGCCAGCGCCGCCGCCCCGGCGAGCGCAGGCGCCACCACCGCGCCCATCACCGGCACGGCGGTGAGATTGGCGATCAGGCCGAAGCTGGTCAGCCGGTTGAAATGGAACGCGGCGAAGGGCGCCGTCGCCAGCCCGGCGATGGCGCTGGTCAGCAGCAGGCCCAGCCCATAGCGCGCCGCCCGACCCCAAAAGCCGGGGCGCGGCGCCAGCCAGCCTGCCTCGCGCGCGGCCTCATAGGCCGCGACCAGCGCGACGGTCGCGGCGAACGACATCTGAAAGCCGACCTGCGTCAGGCTCTCCGGCGCCAGCGTCAGCACCACCAGCGCCGCCAGCGCCAGCGCGCGCAGCGTGACGGCGGGGCGGTTGACGATGACGGCGAGAAACGCAACCGCCGCCATCACGAAGGCGCGCTGCGTCGCCACGGCGGCGCCCGACAGCGCCAGATAGGCCAGCCCCGCCGCCAGCGCCGCTGCGGCGGCGATGGGTTTGACCGGCCAGCGCACCCCCACGCCCGGCGTCAGCGCCAGCCCCAGCCGCGCAGCGCCGAACGCCAGCCCGCAGACGATGGCCATGTGCAACCCCGAAATCGCCAGCAGGTGCGCCAGATTGCTGTCACGCAAGTCTTGCAGCGCCGTCACCGGCAGCGCGGCGCGGTCTCCGGTCACGATGGCCGCGGCAAAGGCGCCCGCCTGCCCGCCTATGCCCGCGCGCAAGGCTTCGCTCAGCCGCAGCCGGGCGCGGTCGAGCGCGACGCGCGCGGCGGCGAAGCCGGTGAGCGGTTCATCCGCCAGCCGCGCCACCCGCCCGCGCGCCACGCCGACGCCGCCCAGACGCTCGAACCACGCGGCGCGGGCGAAGTCGAAGCCGTCAGGCTCCACCGGCCCGCCGGGCGGCCCCAGCCGCGCCATCACCGACACAAGGTCGCCGGGGCCAAGGCCCTCGGCGTGGCGCGCGGCCGTCAGCGTGATCCTCACTCGCGCCGGGGTTTGCGCCGCCGCCAGCCCCCAGATACGCGGCGCCTCCAGCAGCAGGCGCGGCCGCCCGGCGGCGGATTGCGACAGCGCGCGCACGCGGCCCTCGACCAGCGCCTCGACCTGTTCCGCAAGGACCGGCGCCGCGACCAGCCGCGCGCGAACCGCCGCGGCGCCGAACCCCGCCGTCAGGCACAAGAGCGCCGCCGCCAGCGCCACGCCGCGCCCCAGCCTGCGCGCCGCCAGCACCCCGGCCAGCGCCAGCGCCGCCGCCGTCAGCGCCAGCGTCGCCGACGGCTCGGACGGCCACAGGAAATAGGCTTGCGCGCCGAGGCCGAAGCCGACCGGAATCCACAGCGCCAGCCGCCGCGCCTGAAGCGTGCGCTGCGCCTCAAGCCAGTCGCCCACGCTGCTTGTCCTCTCTCCCCGCGTCGGCCATAACCGCGCCAAGCCCCAGCACACAGTCCGCCCCGAACCCTGGAGACGACCGCCACCATGACCGACGCCGCCCCCGTCGTCACCCGCTTCGCGCCGTCGCCGACCGGCTATCTGCACATCGGCGGCGCGCGCACCGCGCTGTTCAATTGGCTCTATGCGCGCGGTCGCGGCGGCAAGTTCCTGCTGCGCATCGAGGACACCGACCGCGCCCGCTCGACGCCCGAGGCGACGGCGGCGATCTTCGAGGGCCTGCGCTGGCTGGGGCTGGACTGGGACGGCGAGCCGCTCAGCCAGTTCTCGCGGCTGGCGCGGCACGGCGAAGTCGCCGGGGAGATGGTGGCGCGCGGCGGCGCCTATCGCTGCTACGCGACGAAGGAGGAGGTGGACGCGGCGCGCGAAAAGGCCGTCGCCGAAAAGCGCCCGCACGGTTTTGTCAGCCCGTGGCGCGACGCCGACCCCGCGAGCGCGCCGGATGCGCCCTTCGTGATCCGCCTGAAGGCGCCGCGCGACGGCGAGACCGTGGTGGAGGACGCGGTGCAGGGAACCGTGCGCTGGGGCAACGACCAGCTCGACGATCTGGTGCTGCTGCGCTCCGACGGCGTGCCGACCTACATGCTGGCGGTGGTGGTGGACGATCACGACATGGGCGTGACGCATGTGATCCGCGGCGACGACCACCTGACCAACGCCGCGCGCCAGAGCCTGATCTACCGCGCGATGGGCTGGAAGGTTCCGGTATTCGCGCATATCCCGCTGATCCACGGGCCCGACGGCGCCAAGCTCAGCAAGCGTCACGGCGCGCTGGGCGTGGAGGCCTATCGCGACATGGGCTATCTGCCGGCGGCGATGCGCAACTATCTGGCGCGGCTGGGCTGGGGCCACGGCGACGACGAGTATTTCGACGACGCGCAGGCGCAGGCATGGTTCGATCTGCCCGCCATCGGCAAGGCGCCCGCCCGGCTGGATTTCGCCAAGCTCGCCGATCTGAACGGCCGCTGGATGCGCGACAGCGACGACGCCGCGCTGGTGGCGGAAATTGAACGCCTGTTTGCGGCGCAGCATCGCGACCCGTTGTCGCTACCGCAGCGCACAAAGCTTGCGCAGGCGATGCCGGGCTTGAAGCAGCGCGCCAAGACGCTGGTGGAACTTATTGATTCTGCATATTATATTTTGGGCGACTCGCCGATCACGCCCGATGACAAGGCGGTGAAGCTGCTGACGCCGGAGGCGTGTGCGCTGCTCGGCAAATTGACCCCCCGGTTGCAGGGTGTTAGCGATTGGACTTCTGAAGCCTTGGAGAGCGCGGTGCGCGCCTTCGCCGAGGAGGCGGGGGTGAAGCTCGGGTCGGTGGCGCAGCCGCTGCGCGCGGCGCTGACCGGACGCGCAACTTCTCCGGGTGTGTTTGACGTCCTCGTGACGCTCGGTCGCGATGAAAGCCTCGCGCGCATTGCGGCGCAGGCGCGCTGATTTCGCCGAACCCGCGCGCAAGCCCGCGCGCGGCCGACAGACCGGTCGCGCACTGTGCGCGACCCTTGGATCAGGGGGTGCGCATGGCTGACGGCGCTCACAAGAACACCGCTACCTTCACCTATGGCGACAAGTCGGTCGAGATGCCGGTGCTCTCCGGCTCGGTCGGGCCGGACGTGGTGGACATCCGCAAGCTCTATGGCGCGACGGGGATGTTCACCTTCGATCCCGGCTTCACCTCGACCGCCGCCTGCCGCAGCGCGATCACCTTCATCGACGGCGACAAGGGAGAACTGCTGTATCGCGGCTATCCCATCGACCAGATCGCGGAAAAAAGCCACTATGTCGAGGTGTGCTTTCTGCTGCTCTACGGGCGCCTGCCGACGGCGGCGGAGCTTGAGGATTTCGAGGGCCGCGTCACCAAGCACACCATGCTGCACGAACAGATGCAGTATTTTTACCGAGGGTTCCGCCGCGACGCGCACCCTATGGCGATCGTCTGCGGCGTGGTCGGCGCCATGTCGGCATTTTATCACGACAGCACCGACATCTCCGACGCATGGCAGCGCGAGGTCGCCTCGATCCGCATGATCGCCAAACTGCCGACGATCTGCGCCTGGGCCTACAAGTATTCCATCGGCCAGCCCTTCGTCTATCCGCGCAACGATCTCGATTACGCCAGCAACTTCCTGCACATGTGCTTTGCGACTCCGTGCGAGGAGTATGTCGTCGATCCGATCCTGAGCCGCGCGATGGACCGCATCTTCACCCTGCACGCCGACCATGAGCAGAACGCCTCGACCTCGACGGTGCGGCTGGCGGGGTCGTCCGGCGCCAATCCGTTCGCCTGCATCGCGGCGGGCGTGGCGTGCCTGTGGGGCCCGGCGCATGGCGGCGCCAACGAGGCGGCGCTGGCGATGCTGCGCGAGATCGGCACGGTGGACCGCATCCCGGAGTATATCGCCCGCGCCAAGGACAAGGACGATCCGTTCCGCCTGATGGGCTTTGGCCACCGCGTCTACAAGAACTTCGACCCGCGCGCCAAGGTGATGAAACAGAGCGCGGACGAAGTGCTCGGTCTGCTGGGCGTGGAGAACAACCCCACGCTTCAGGTCGCCAAGGAGCTGGAGAAGATCGCGCTCGAAGACCCGTATTTCGTCGAGCGCAAGCTGTATCCCAACGTCGATTTCTACTCCGGGATCATCCTCGACGCGATCGGTTTTCCGACCTCGATGTTCACGGCGATCTTTGCGCTGTCGCGCACGGTGGGCTGGATCGCGCAGTGGAAGGAGATGATCGAGGACCCCGACAACAAGATCGGGCGCCCGCGTCAGCTCTACACCGGCGCCGCCGCGCGCGACTATGTCGAGGTGGAGAGCCGCTGAGCGCCGCCGCCGCCCCCCGCCCGTCTGGGGCGGGCGGCTACTGCGGCAGGGTGAGGCGGAAGCGCGTCCCCTGCGTGGTGGATGACACCAGCGCCAGCCGGCCGCCCTGCGCCGCCGCCAGTTCATGCGCGATGGCCAGCCCAAGGCCGGAGCCCGCCTTGCTGGCGCCGCCGCGAAACGCCTGAAACAGGTTCTCCTGCGCCTTGGCGGGCAGGCCGGGGCCGTCGTCCACCACGTCGATCTCGACGCCTTCGGCGGTGGCGCGCGCCTCCATCGCCACAACGCCGCTGCGGCCCGACGCCTCGATCGCCTGCCGCGCGTTGCGCATCAGGTTGGACAGGATGCGATACAGGTGGTCGGGGTCGGCGGTGATCACCATCTTCTTGTCGGCGCGGTTCTCGAAGCGCGCGGCGGAGGGCTGGTCCATGTCGGGAAACACGCCCTCGCACACTTCATGCGCCAGCGCCGTCAGCGCCACGCGGCGCGGCTCGGGCGGGGCCTCCTTCGCGGCGCCGAAGCGCAGGGTGCTCTGGCACAGCGTCACCGCGCGGTCGAGCGAGTGGATCAGCTTGGGCGCGATGCGCGACACCGCCGGGTCGGCGCTGCTCTCCAGCCGGTCGGCCATCAGCTGGGTGGTGGCGAGCATGTTGCGCAGGTCATGGCTGATCTTGGCGACCGCCTCGCCCAGCGCGGCCAGCCGCGCCTTCTGGCGCAGCGCTTCGCGCATCTGGTGCTGCATGTCGGCGAGCGCGAGTTCCGCCACCGCCAGTTCGGTGACGCTGCTGGAGGGCCGGATCACGCGGGTCGCGTCCTCCGGGTTGTCGCGGAACGCGGCCATGTTGCGCACGATCCGGCCCATGGGGCGCACCAGCAGGCATTGCAGCAGCACATAGAGCAGCGCCGCCGTGCCGACCGATATGCCCAGCGACAACAAGAGGATGCGCCCGCCATAGGCGCGGATCGCGGCCTTGAGCGGCGCCTCGTTCATGGTGATCTCGATCTCGTCGCCGCCGTCGGGGTAGGGGGCGCCGATCACCCGCACATGGCGCGCCTCGGTCGCGAACAGACAGCGCAGCGCATCGCCGATCAGAGTGAGGGTCGCGGCGTCGCGCAGATCGAACGTCGCCTCGATGGTCGGCTGATCGGGCGCGCTGAGCGCCAGCCTGCGCGCGCCGCCGCCGCGCAGCACGATGCTGTCGGCGCCCGCCCGCGCCAGAAGCTCGCCTTCGAGCGAGGGGTCGAGCATCCCCTCCGGCGTGGCGAGGATTGCGAGCGAGGCGAGGTGCGCCATGCGCAGCCGCTCGTCGAGGTGGTCGAGCCGGAATCGCGCCACCGAGGGCGCGAAGATCACCACCTCCAGCACCATCACGGTGAGAAGCGTCATCAGCAGCAGACGACCCGACAGGCTGCGCGCCAGATTCATGCGATGCCAAGCCGTTCAACCGGCGCGACGGCGCGCCCGCCCGGACTCTACGCTCCGTCAGCCGAGCTTCGCAAGCAACCGCACCGCGCGCTTGACCCAGACGCTTTCGAACAGGCGCGGCGTGAAATAGGCCCCGGCGGCGCGCTTGGAGAGCTCGCCCAGCGTGGGATAGGGCGCCACCATCCCCGCCACGGCGCCGATCTTGAGGTTTTGCGCCAGCGCCAGCGCCCAGAGCCCGATCAGCTCGCCCGCCTGCGCGCCGACGATGGTGGCGCCCAGGATGCGCCCGCGCGGGCCGACCATCACCTTGATGAAGCCGTCGGTTGCGCGCTCGGCCCTTGCGCGGTCGTTTTCGGCGTAGTCGGCGCGCACCACCTCAAGCTGGTCGCCATGCGCCGCGCGCGCCTCCGCCTCGGTCAGCCCGACATGGGCGATCTCGGGGTCGGTGAAGGTGACGCGCGGGATATGGTCGTCGCGCGCGGTCACCGGCAGGCGAAACAGCGCCGAGCGGATCACCAGCCCGGCGTGATAGCCTGCCAGATGGGTGAACTGCATTCCGCCCGCCGCGTCGCCCACCGCATAGACCCGGCGGTTCGACACCGAGCGCAAGCCCTTGTCCACCGCGACGCCGGTTTTCGTGGTCTCGACGTTGGCGGCCTTGAGGTTCAGCCGCTCAAGGTTGGGCCGCCGCCCCACCGCGACCAGCAGATGCGAGCCGTCGATCATGGTTCCGTCGGCCAGCGTGACGCGCACGCCCTGCGGGCCGGGGGCCGCGGCGGCGACCTGCGCGCCTTCGCGGATCTCCACGCCCTCCGCCCGCAGCGCCGCCAGCGCCACCACCGCCGCCTCGGGGTCTTCGCGGCCCAGCGCGGTCGCCGCCTCGATGACGACGACCTGCGCGCCAAGCCGACGATGCGCCTGCGCCAGCTCCATGCCGATCGGCCCGCCGCCGATCACGATCAGCGTCTCAGGGCGCTCGACAAGGTCGAAGATGGTCTCGTTGGTGAGGTGGGGCGTCGTATCGAGGCCGGGGATCGGCGGCACGAAGGCGCGCGAGCCGGTGGCGATTACGAAGCGGCGCGCCTTGATCGTGACATGCCCCGCGCGCAGCGTGTCGGGCGCGGTGAAGGCGCCCCAGGCCTCGATGACGCGCACGCCCAGGCTCTCGTAGCGCGCCACGCTGTCATGCGGCGCGATGCCCGCGATCACGCCGCGCACGTGGGCGGCGACGGCGGCGAAGTCCACCTGCGGCGCGGCGGGCGCAACGCCGAAGGGGGCGCCCGCGCCGAGGGCGTGGGCGTGCCTGGCCGCCGCGATCAGCGCCTTGGACGGCACGCAGCCATAGTTGAGGCAGTCGCCGCCCATCTTGTGGCCCTCGACCAGCACCACCGAGGCGCCCATCTGCGCCGCCCCCGCCGCCGTCGAAAGCCCGCCCGAGCCGCCGCCGATCACGCACAGATCGACCGCCATATGCTCTTCGACCAATCCGTCACGCGCCATGGTCATATCCTCTTTGTCTTGCGCAGCGCCTTGATCGCCACCGGCAGCAGCGACAGCGCCGCCAGCCCGATCAGCGGCCCCAGCACCCGCCACTCGAAGATCACGCCGAGGTCGGGCTGCTCACCGCGCGCGAACACCTCGCCAAGCCCGGCGCCCACGGAAGCATACACCAATGTGCCCGGCATGATGCCGACGAATGTCGTCCAGACGTAGGTGCGGGTGCGCACCCCCAGAAACGCCGGCGCGAGGTTGGCGACGAAGAACGGCACCGCCGGCACCAGCCGCATCGCCAGCATGAAGCTGACCTCGTTTTCCTGAAAGCCGTCCTCGACGCGCTTCAGCCAGCCGCCCGCCTTGGCGCGCAGCGCGTCGCCGAGGCCGGTCTTGGCGGCGAGAAAGATCGCCGTCGCGCCCGCCGTCGCCGCCACCACCACATAGGCGGCGCCGAGCAGCGTGCCGAACAGCAGCCCCCCCGCAAGGGTGAACCACACCGCGCCCGGCGCCGAGAACGCCACCGCCAGCGCATAGGCGCCGATGAAGCCCAGCGCCGCCAGCGCATAATTGGCGTCGCGCCAGGCCAGCAGCGCCTCGCGGTTGCGCTCCAGCGCGGCGAAGCTGATGTGTTCGCGCAGCAGGAAGAACGCCAGCGCCGCGCCCAGCGCGATCAGCGCGAGGGGCGCCAGCCGCCGCCATGTGACCGGCGCGGCCTTTTCAGAGGGCTGCATGGGGAAATCTCCTGTTGCGCTGCGTCACGGCCCAAGGTGCCGACGGCGGGGCCGATGCGCCAGTGCGGATCACGCCGGATTTACCGTGCGCCGTTCGCGTTGACAGCGCGGTGCGCGCGGGCTATCCACCGCGCTCGATTTGCACATCCCCGCCGGGCGCGTCAGCGTGGGCGGCGAGAATGAGGTCCGAACCGCCATGAAACGCACGTATCAGCCGAGTCGGCTCGTCCGCAAGCGCCGCCACGGGTTCCGTGCGCGCATGGCCGACAAGGACGGGCGCAAGATCATCAACGCGCGCCGCCGCATCGGGCGCAAGCATCTGACCGCCTGACTTCTGCGATGACCGGTGCGGCGACCGACGGCGCGGCGCAAGCCGGACCGCACCCGCCGCGCCTTGAGACGCTGAAGCTGCGGCGTGAGTTTCTGGCGGCGGCGCGGGCGGTCAAGGCCTCGGCGCCGTCGCTGATTCTGCAAGGTCGGCGGCGCGGCGCGGCGGAGCCGGGCGATGGCCTCGTGCGCATCGGCTACACCTGCTCCAAGAAAGTCGGCAACGCCCCCACCCGCAACCGCGCCAAGCGCCGCCTGCGCGCGGCGGCGGCCAAGGTGCTGCCGCAGGCCGGGCGACCGGGCTGGGACTACGTGCTGATCGGGCGCGCCGGGGCCACCAACGCGCGCCTGTTCACCGACCTTCTGCGCGATCTGGAGGGCGCGGTCGCGCGGGTTCATGGCGCCAAGGCGGTGGAGCGGTGACGCCTTTGGCGTTCGTCCTCAGCCTGCCGGTGCGCCTCTACCGCGCCACCTTCTCGCCGCTGGTGGGGATGAGCTGCCGCTTCCATCCGACCTGCTCGGCCTATGCGCTGGAGGCGCTGGAGAAGCACGGCGCCATCCGGGGCGGGTGGCTGACGCTGCGGCGCATCCTGCGCTGTCACCCCTGGGGCGGCTCCGGCTATGACCCGCCGCCGGACAGAGAGCGGCCATGAACCCGATTCCCTTCGCGACCATCGGCCTGCTGATCGCCTCCAACGTGTTCATGACCGTCGCGTGGTATGGCCACCTCAAGTTCAAGGCGGCGCCGCTCTATGCGGTGATCCTGGCAAGCTGGGGCATCGCGTTCTTCGAATACATGCTTCAGGTGCCCGCGAACCGCATCGGGCATGGCTATTTCTCCGCCGCCGAACTCAAGACCATCCAGGAGGTGATAACCCTGGTGGTGTTCGCGGTCTTTTCGGTGTGGTTTCTGGGCGAGCCGCTGCGCTGGAATCACGCGGTGGGTTTCGCGCTGATCGCGGGCGGCGCGTTCTTCGTGTTCCTCAAGTAGCGCCCCGCGCCGATGCGGCGCGGACAAGAGGTCTCGCAATCCCGCGCCGATCCGATTACATCGCGGGCGCGGCGCCGTTGCGGCGGTCGAGAATATCCGTGCCGCCCGGCGATGGGCGCACCCCTGATGAACGTTGAGCGGAGCGCGCGATGAGCGACCAGAAGAACATGATCATGGCGGCGGCGCTCAGCTTCCTGGTGATCGTGCTGTGGCAGTTCTTTCTCGCGCCGCCGCCGCCCGACCCGGCGCTGGTCGCGCAGCAGCAGGCCCAGCAGCAGAGCCAGCCGCAGGAGATGGTCGAGGGCGTTCCCGCCGGGCCGCTGCCCACGGCTTCCGTGACCGTGCCGCTGGAGCAGGCGCTGGCGGCCACGCCGCGCGTGGGCATCGCCACGCCCCGGCTGACCGGCTCGATCTCGCTGCGCGGCGGCCGGGTGGACGAATTGCGGCTGCTCGACCACCGCGAAACGGTGGACCGGACCTCGCCGCCGGTGGAGCAGCTTTTCCCCTACGGCACGGAGAACCCCTATTACGTCGTCTGGGGCTGGACGCCCGCGCGCGGTTCGCAGACCGGGCCGACGCCGGGCGCCGACACGGCGTGGACGCTGGAGAGCGGCGAGACGCTGGCGCCGGGCAAGCCGGTCGCGCTGGCGTGGGAGAACGGCGCCGGGCTGACCTTCCGCCGCGAATTCTCTATTGATCACAACTACATGTTCACCGTCACCCAGACGGTTCAGAACAACACCGATCAGCCGCTGACGCTGGCGCCCTACGGCACCGTGGCGCGGCACGGCACGCCGAAGACCATTGGTTTCTATATCCTTCACGAAGGCGCCATCGGCCATTTCGACGGCACGCTGAAGGAGATCAACTACAAGGACATGCTCGACTTCGCCGCCGATCCGGCGGAGGGCGGCCCGGCGGAGCGCGTCGGCGTCGCGGCGAACGGCTGGCTGGGCTTCACCGACAAATACTGGATGACGACGCTGGTCGGCGGACCCGACCGCGCGTTCACCGCCGTGTTCAAGGCGGTGCAGACCGCCGCCGGGCCGGTGTTCCAGACCGATCTGCGCCACGCGGCGGTGACGGTGGCGCCGGGCGAGAGCGCCAGCGTCACCGACCTGATGTTCTCCGGCGCCAAGGAGGTGCGGCTGCTGCAGGCCTATGAGCGCGATCTGGGCATCGACGGCTTCGTGAATGCGGTGGACTGGGGCTGGTTCTTCTTCTTCACCAAGCCGATCTTCTGGATGCTGATGGCGATCAAGGACGTGATCGGCAACATGGGCTTTTCGATCATCGCGCTGACCTTCGTCATCAAGGCCGCGCTGTTTCCGCTGGCGTGGAAGTCGTTCGTGTCGATGTCGCGGATGAAAAAGCTCCAGCCCGAAATGGAGAAGATCAAGGAGCGCGTCGCCGGCGACAAGATGAAGATGCAGCAGGAGATGATCGCGCTCTACAAGCGTGAAAAGGTCAACCCGGCCAGCGGGTGCCTGCCGATCCTGGTGCAGATCCCGATCTTCTTTTCGCTCTACAAGGTGATCTTCGTCACGCTGGAATTGCGCCACGCGCCGTTCATCGGCTGGATCAGGGATCTGTCGGCGCCGGACCCGACCTCGTTTCTCAACCTGTTCGGGCTGTTGCCGTATTCGCTTGACGGCCTGCCGGCGATGTTCGCGCTG
>Ga0210024_1003974_pt1 | contig 11840 bp, 13 predicted proteins | sample CryGeymeta201525_FD_183988 | JGI IMG/M metagenome (GOLD analysis project Ga0210024, IMG submission 183988) | Groundwater microbial communities from Crystal Geyser aquifers in Utah, USA - Crystal Geyser metaG 2015-25 (SPAdes) (version 2) | ecosystem: Environmental > Aquatic > Deep subsurface >... | reverse complement strand
CCCTCTACATCCTCGACGAGCCGACCACGGGCCTGCACTTCGAGGACGTGAAGAAATTGATGGAGGTGCTGCATGAGCTGGTGGATCAGGGCAATTCGGTCGTGGTGATCGAGCACAACCTCGACGTGATCAAGACTGCCGACTGGCTGATCGACTTCGGCCCCGAGGGCGGCGACGGCGGCGGGCGGATCGTCGCCACCGGCACGCCCGAGGACGTGGCGGCCAACCCCGCCAGCCACACCGGGCGCTACCTGCGCCCGATCCTGGCGCGGCAGGGGCGCATCGCGGCGGAGTAGCGCGTCAGTCGCGGCGCAGCACGTCGATGATCACGCCGGTCGCGGCCGCCACCAGAAACACGTCGCGGTCGATCGAGACGTAATAGGCGCCGCGCGGCGGGCGCGGATAGCGCCGCTCGCGATGGTCTCGGATCACTGACACGCGGTCGCGCGGCGGACGCTCGCCCACGCGCCAGCCGCGCTTGAGGCCGCGCTCCCGCTCAACGGCGCCGTCATGTCGGCGCCCGTCGTCCCGGCGCAAGGCGTCGCTGCGCCAGTCGTCCCGGCGCAAGGCGTCGCTGCGCCAGTCGTCCCGGCGCCAGGCGTCGCTGCGCCAGTCGTCCCGGCGCCAGGCGTCGCTGCGCCATGCGTCGCTCCAGGCGTCGCGGCGGGCTTCGCGATAGCCGTCGCGCCTGCCTTGCCGATAGGCCTTTTGGGCGTGTTTGCCGCCGTCATGGCCGCGTTTGGCGCAGCATTCGTGGCCGCCGCGCCGGTCATGTCGGGAATCCGCCTCGACCGGCGCGCCGACCAGCCCGATCATCAGGCTGGCGAGCGCGGCGAAGGCGATACGGTTCAGGCGTTTCATGATCTGCTCCGATAAGTTTCACTCATCAACGCCCGTCTTGTGGCGAAATCACGGCGTCGCGGTAGCGCGCGCCACTGGGCTCCCTCTCCAGCCGCAGCGTCTCGCGGCCCGGCTGGTTGCGGCTTTCGCGCGCATAGTCGCGCTCGGCGGGGTCGCCCCAGATGAAGCGCGGACCATAGCTGAGAAACAGCCGGTCCCGGCGCGGCGGCGCGACGATCTCGCGGCGCTCCCGCGGATCCGGCGCCGCCGACCACGGGTCGGGCGCCAGCAGCGTCGGCGCGCCATAGACCTCCTGCGCCAGGGCGGGCGCCGCCACCCCCGCCAGCGCCGCAACGCCCGCACAGCCCACGACAGCCCGCATGATCGCCTTCATGATCGCCCTCCCTTGCCTGCGGGGCGCGCGCGCGCGCGCCCCGCATCAGAGATCGGCGCCGAAGCGGCGCGGCGCAAAGGGCGCGCAAGCAAAGGTGAAGCGACGCGCGACGCCAGACACGCGGGCGACACGCGGGCGACACGCAAGCGACACGCGGGCGGCGTCGCGGCGCATATCCACTATTGCGCGCATCAGCGCCAGCGCGCAACTTAGTTGCCATAACGGCGCTGTTACAGGGAGAAAACAATGACGGTCACCGCAATTCTGAAACAGAAGGGCTCCACCAAGACCGTGACGATCCGCCCCGACGCGACCATGGCGGAGTGTGTGGCGATGCTGGCGCAGCACCGTATCGGCGCGCTGGTGGTGTCGCGCGACGGCGCCCACGTCGAAGGCATCGTCTCGGAGCGCGACGTGGTCAAGGTGCTGGCGGCGCATGGCGCGCTGTGCCTGACGCGCGCGGTCTCGACGGTGATGACCGGCGACGTGGAGGGCTGCGAAGCCGGCGACCGCGCGCTCGACATCCTGCACCGCATGACGCGCGGGCGGTTTCGCCACATGCCGGTTCTGGTTGACGGCGAACTGCACGCGCTGATCTCGATCGGCGACGTGGTGAAATACCGCATCTCGGAGATCGAGATGGAGCGCATGGCGCTGGAGGACATGATCCGCGGAACCTGACCGCGCGCCTGCGCGCCACAGCCTGCGCGCCACAGCCTGCGCGCCACAGCTTGCGCGCCGCCCTTGTGACCGCGCGTCGCAGCGGCGCCGCTTGACGCAGCGCGGCAAGCCCTGTTGCCTGCGCGACGCTACTTGCCTTGAGGGGGACAGGCGCGCGTGCGCATTGGATTGTATCCGGGAACGTTCGACCCGATCACGCTGGGCCATGGCGACGTGATCCGCCGCGCGGCGCGGCTGGTGGACAAGCTGGTGATCGGCGTGGCCATCAACCGCGACAAGGGGCCGCTGTTCAAGCTTGAGGAGCGGGTCGAGATGCTGGAGGAGGAGCTTGCGCCGCTGCGCGCGGCGGGCGCCGACGTCGAGGTGCGGCCGTTCGAGAACCTGCTGGTGCACTTCGCCGAGGATGTGGGCGCCGACATCATCGTGCGCGGCCTGCGCGCGATCTCGGATTTCGAATACGAATTCCAGATGGTCGGCATGAACCGCGCGCTCAACGACCGCATCGAGACCGTGTTCCTGATGGCCGACGCCAGCCACCAGGCGATCGCCTCGAAGCTGGTCAAGGAGATCGCGCGGCTGGGCGGCGACATCTCCTCCTTCGTCACGCCCGGCGTCGCGCTGCGGCTGCGCGCGAAATACGGGCTGGGCGATTGACCCGCGCGGCGCATCCGCGCTACCTCCCGCGCTCAATCTGACGGAGACGCACCCATGTTCACCCGCCGCTCGCTGAGCATCCACGCGGCCCTGTTCGCGGCTCTGCTGCCCTTAACCGTGATGGAGGCCGCCGCCGTGGAGATCAAGGATCCCGAGAACACCCTGCTGATGACGCTCAAGACCGGCGTCGTGACCATCGAACTGCTGCCCGACGTGGCGCCGAAGCACGTCGAGCGCGTCAAGACGCTGGCGCGTGAGGGCGCCTATGACGGCGTTGCATTCCACCGCGTCATCCCCGGCTTCATGGCGCAGACCGGCGACGTGGAGCACGGCAACACAACGAAGGGCTTCAACGCGCGGCGCGCGGGCACCGGCGGCTCGAAATATCCCGACCTGGCGGCGGAGTTCTCGAAGCTGCCGTTCGAGCGCGGCGTGCTGGGCATGGCGCGCAGCCAGAGCCCCAACAGCGCCAACAGCCAGTTCTTCATCACCTTCGAGGAATCCGGCTGGCTGAACGGGCAATACACCGTGTTCGGCCGGGTGATCGACGGCATGGCGCATGTGGACAACGTCAAGATGGGGTCCAAGGCCAACAACGGCGCCATCGACGGCGACCCTGACGCGATCCTCTCGCTGAAGGTCGCCGCCGACAAGTAGCGGCGCGACCCGCCGCCGCTCACGCAAGCGTTTTGCGGGCGTGAGCGCGCGCGGCGGTATGCTGGCGGCGTTGTCAGGGAGACGCCCGATGCGCCCGCTCATCCTCGCCCTCTCGCTGCTGGCCTCGCTTGCGACCGCCGCCGCCGCGCAGGCGCCGGGCTGGATGCGCGCCGCCTGGCCGGAGACCGATTTCTCCCGCGTCAGCATCGACCTTGCGGAGGTCATATCGGGCGGCCCGCCGCGCGACGGCATTCCGGCGCTCACCAACCCCGCCTTCATCGCCGTCGCCGCCGAGGCGCGGCTGGCGGATCGTGAGCCGGTGCTGTCGCTGGAGATCGGCGACGTGGCGCGCGCCTATCCGATCCGCTATCTGATGTGGCACGAGATCGCCAACGACACCGTGGCGGGCGTGCCGGTGGCGGTGACGTTCTGCCCCTTGTGCAACAGCGCGGTCGCCTTCGACCGGCGGGTGGCGGGCGAGACGCTGGAGTTCGGCGTGAGCGGCCTTTTGCGCCACTCCGACATGATCATGTACGACCGGCAGGGCTTCAGCTGGTGGCAGCAGTTCACCGGCGAGGCCATCGTCGGCGCCGCGACCGGCCAGCGGCTGACCGCGCTGCCCTCGCTGATGGAGAGCTGGGCGGCGTTTCGCGACCGCAACCCGAACGGCAGGGTGATGGATGAGCCGAGCGGCTGGCGGCGCAGCTATGGCCGCAACCCCTATGAGGGCTATGACAGCGGCTCATGGCCTTTCCTGTATCAGGGCGAGACCCCGCCGCACGGCGTGGCGCCGCTGGCGCGGGTGCTGCGGGTCGGCGCGCGCGCCTGGCCGCTGAGCCGCATCGCCGAAGCCGGCGGGCTGACGGAGGCCGGGGTGCGGATCACCTGGACCCCCGGACAGGCCTCCGCGCTCGACGCCGCGCGCATCGGCGATGGGCGCGAGGTCGGCGACATCACCGTGACCGACGCGGCCACCGGCGCCCCCGTGGTGCATGAGGTGGTGTTCGCCTTCGCCTTCCACGCCTTCCACCCCGACGGCGCGTGGATGCTGGGCCAATAGCCCCAACCTTTGCGCGCCGCGTCTTGCGCGCGCCCGCGTCGTGGTCCACGAGGCGCGAGGCTTGAAGGCAACGCAAGGGGGGCGCGGTGCGCGTCGCGGATTTCGATTTTCACCTGCCTGAAGACCTGATCGCGCTGCGCCCCGCGCGCCCGCGCCGCGCCGCGCGGCTGCTGCTGGCCGAAGGAGACGCGACGCGCGACGCGGCGGTGTCGGCGCTGCCCGACATCCTGCGCCCCGGCGATCTGCTGGTGTTCAACGAGACCCGCGTGATCCCGGCGCGGCTGGCGGGCGCGCGGCGGCGCGACAGCCGCGACGGGCCGGGCGTGGCGCGGATCGAGGCGACGCTCATCAAGCGCGAGGACGCCGCGACATGGACGGCGCTTGTCCGCCCGGCGCGGCGGCTGCGGCCCGGCGACGTGATCGGCTTCGGCGCGCTGAGCGCGGCGGTGACGCATCTGGCGCCGGGCGGCCTTGCGACGCTGCGCTTCGACTGCGCGGGCGCGGCGCTCGACGCCGCCATCGCGGCCGAGGGGTCGATGCCCCTGCCCCCCTACATCGCCGCGCGGCGGGCGGCGGATGCCCAGGATGTCGAGGACTATCAGACCGTGTTCGCGCGCGATCCCGGCTCGGTCGCGGCGCCGACGGCGGCGCTGCATTTTGACGAGACGCTGCTGGCGGCGCTGGCGGCGCACGGGGTGCTGTCGGCGAAGCTGACGCTGCATGTCGGCGCCGGCACCTTCCTGCCGGTCAAGACCGACAGCGTGGCCGACCACGCCATGCACGCCGAATGGGGCGCGATCGACGCAGGCGCGGCGGACGCGATCAACGCCGCGCGGGCGCGGGGCGGGCGGGTGATCGCCGTCGGCACCACGGCGCTGCGGCTGCTGGAGAGCGCGGCGGACGCGGCCGGGCGCGTCGGCCCCTGGCGCGGCGAGACGGCGATCTTCATCACGCCGGGCTATCGCTTTCGCGCCATCGACGGACTGATGACCAATTTCCACCTGCCGCGCTCGACGCTGTTCATGCTGGTCTGCGCGCTGATGGGAACGGCGCGGATGCAGGCGCTCTACGCCCACGCCATCGCGGCGCGCTATCGCTTCTACTCCTACGGCGACGCCTCGCTGCTGCTGCCGCAGGCGTGACGCCGCCGCGCTTGCGGGCCTCGCCGCTTCCCGCCTAGGCTATGGACGAGGGCCGCACGGCGAACGGTCGGGAAGTTTTCGGGAGGATGTCATGTCACGCGCGCGCAGATCGGCCGCCAACCTGGCGCGGGAGTATGAGCCGCGCCTGCGCGGGCGCCTGGCGGAGCTGAAGGCGCGGCTCACGCGCATCGAGCAGAGCCTCGACCAGACCCCCGACCCCGACTGGGAGGAACGCGCCACCGAACGCGCGGGCGACGAGGTGCGCGAGACGCTGGGCCAGAGCGGGCTGGAGGAGATCCGCATGATCGAGGCGGCGCTGGCGCGCATCGACGCGGGCGAGTTCGGCTATTGCGTCAACTGCGGCGCGCCGATCGGCAAGGCGCGGCTCGACATCGTGCCCCATGCGCCGCGCTGCGTGAAATGCGCCTGAGGCCCCCGCGCTGAAGGCGCACGCTCTCACCGCGCTGAAGGCGCACGGTCGCACCGCGCTGAAGGCGCACAGTCGCACCGCGCTGAAGGCGCACGGTCTCACCGCGCTGAAGGCGCATGATCACAGCGCGCTGAAGGCGCCTGGCGGCGCGCGGGATCCTGGCGCGCGCGCCGCGCAAGGGTCCCATGCGCCGAATTCCCCTTTACGCCGCCGCGCCGCGCAGGCATTAGCGCGGCGAGCGGGCGGCGCGACGGCGCGCGCGCCCATGGCCCGAAAGGACCGCCCTTGATCGGCGTCATCCGCGATAGCTGGTCGCTGCTGCTGGGGCTGTTGCTGCTGATGCTGGGCAACGGGCTTCAGGGCACGCTGCTGGGCGTGCGCGGCGCCATCGAGGGCATGTCGCCCAGCACGTTGTCGTTCATCATGTCGGCCTATTTCGTCGGCCTGCTGATCGGCGCGCGGGTGACGCCGGTGATGATCGGGCGGGTCGGCCATGTGCGGGTGTTCGCGGCGCTGGCCTCGATGATCTCCGCCGCGTTCATCCTCTACGCCGCGCAGCCCGATCCGTGGGTCTGGGGCGCGACGCGGCTGGTGGTGGGGTTCAGCTTCTGCGGCGTGTATGTGGTGGCGGAAAGCTGGCTGAACGAACGCGCCACCAACGAGACGCGCGGCCAGGCGATGAGCGTCTATATGCTGGTGCAGATGATCGGCATCGTCAGCGCGCAAGGGTTGCTGATGCTGGCCGATCCCGGCGGCTATGCGCTGTTCGCGCTGATCTCGATCCTGGTGTCGGTGTCGGTGGCGCCGATGCTGCTGTCGGCGGGGCCGACGCCGGTGTTCCAGACCTCGCGGCGCATGAGCCTGCGAGAACTGTTCGAGGTTTCGCCGCTGGGCTGCGTCGGCGCGTTCCTGCTGGGCGGCATCTTCGCGGCGATGTTCGGCATGGCGGCGGTCTATGGCGGCCAGGCGGGCCTGAGCATCGGCCAGATCTCGGCGCTGGTGGCGGCGATATACATGGGCGGTCTGGTGGCGCAATGGCCGATCGGCTGGCTGTCGGACCGCATGGACCGCCGCCGCCTGATCATCGCGATCTGCGCGGTGGGCGCGGTGGCGGCGATGGTTGCGTCCGTCGCGGATTTCACCGGCGTGCTGATCGCGGCGGCGGTGGTGGGCGCGGTCGCCAACCCGCTCTACAGCCTGATCATCGCGCACACCAACGACTTTCTGAAGGCGGACGACATGGCGTCGGCCTCCGGCGGCCTGCTGTTTCTGAACGGCGTCGGCGCCGTGGGCGGGCCGATCGCGGTGGGCTTTCTGATGGAGCGCTTCGGCGCCGGGGCCTATTTCGCCTATTTCGCGGTTCTGCTGGCGGGCGTGGCGCTCTACGGCCTCTATCGCATGACGCAGCGCGCGGCGCCGCTGGACACCGCGCCCTATGCGCCGATCCTCGCCAGCGCCACCTCGGTCGCGGTCGGGATGGCGAGCGAGATCGCCGCAAGCGCCGAGAAACCGCTGGAGCAGGGTTGACGATACACTGACGAAGGCGCGCAATGATTGCGGTCGGCGAACACAGAAAAAACGTGGAGGGAGCGTGACCATGGCCGAGTCGGATACGGTTCTGGACTTCTGGCTGACTACGGTCGGCGCAGCGCGCTGGTACAAGGCCGACCCTGCGCTGGACGCCGAGGTGGCGGCCCGGTTCGAGGGCATGGTCGCCGAAGCGCGGCGCGGCGCGTTCAGCGACTGGATCCTCAACCCGCGCTCCGGCCTCGCGCTGATCCTGCTGCTCGACCAGTTTCCGCGCCATATCTGGCGCGATACGGCGGCGGCGTTCGAATCCGACGCGCGCGCGATGGCCAAGGCCAAACGCGCCATGTCGCTCGGCCACGACATGAAGATCGCCGAACCGGAGCGGCAGTTCTTCTATCTGCCGCTGATGCACTCGGAGTCGCAGGCCGATCAGGACCGCTGCATGCGGCTGATCCTGACGCGGATGCCGCTGACCGGCGCCGCCAACCTGCCGCACGCGGTGGCGCATCGCGACGTGATCCGCCGCTTCGGGCGCTTTCCCTTTCGCAACGCAGCCCTTGGCCGCGACACCACCGAGGCAGAGCAGGCGTGGCTCGACGCCGGCGGCTATCGCGCCGCCGAGCTCGCGCTGGCGTGACGCGACCGGCGCGGCGCATGGCCGACCGCAGTTTCGACGTGATCGTGATCGGCGCCGGCCCCGGCGGCTATGTCTGCGCGATCCGCGCGGCGCAGCTGGGGCTGAAGGTCTGCGTGGTGGAGCGTGAGCATCTGGGCGGCATCTGCCTCAACTGGGGCTGCATCCCGACCAAGGCGATGCTGCGCTCGGCGGAAGTGCTGCACCTGATCCGGCGCGCGGGCGAATTCGGGCTGAAGGCCGACGGCGTCGGCTATGATCTCGCCGCAGTGGTCAGGCGTTCGCGCGGCATCGCGAAACAGCTCAACAGCGGCGTGGGCCACTTGCTGAAGAAGAACAAGGTCACGGTCGTGATGGGCGAGGCGGCGCTCGCGGGCAAGGGCGCGGTGTCGGTGAAGGGTGGCGACGGCGCCGAGACGCTGCGCGCGCCGCACATCGTGATCGCCACCGGCGCGCGGGCGCGCGCGCTGCCGGGGCTGGAGGCGGATGGCGCGCGGGTCTGGAGCTATCGCCACGCCCTCACCCCGCCGCACATGCCGCAAAAGCTGCTGGTGATCGGCTCGGGCGCCATCGGCATCGAATTCGCCAGCTTCTACAGCGCGCTGGGCGCGCAAACCACCGTGGTCGAGGTGATGGACCGGATCCTGCCGGTCGAGGACGCCGAGATCGCCGCCATGGCGAAGAAGGCGTTCGAGAAACAGGGCATGACGATCCTTGAGGGCGCCAGCGTCACGCGGCTCGACCGCAGCGCGGACGGCGTGATCGCGCATATCGCGCAGGCGGGCGAGACCGCCGCCCACGCCTTCGACACCGTGATCAGCGCGGTCGGCATCGTCGGCAATGTCGAGGGGCTGGGGCTGGAGGCCGCAGGCGTCAGGGTCGCGCGCAGCCATGTCGTGACCGACGCCTTCTGCCGCACCGGCGTCGAAGGCCTCTACGCCATCGGCGATGTCGCAGGCGCGCCGTGGCTGGCGCACAAGGCCAGCCATGAGGGCGTGATGGCGGCCGAACTGATCGCCGGAACCGGCGCCGCGCACCCCGTCAGCCCCGAGGCGATCCCCGGCTGCACCTATTGCACGCCGCAGATCGCCAGCGTCGGCCTGACCGAGGCGCAGGCGCGCGAGCGGGGCCACGCGGTGCGCGTCGGGCGTTTTCCGTTTCTCGCCAACGGCAAGGCGCTGGCGCTGGGCGAGGCGGAGGGCATGGTCAAGACCGTGTTCGACGCCGACAGCGGCGCATTGCTGGGCGCGCACATGATCGGGGCCGAAGTCACCGAACTGATCCAGGGCTATGTGGTCGGCCGCGCGCTGGAGACCACCGAGGCCGAGCTGATGGCGGCGGTGTTCCCGCACCCCACGCTCAGCGAGATGATGCACGAGTCGGTGCTCGACGCCTACGGGCGCGCGATCCACTTCTGAGGCGGCTACAGCCGCCAGCGCACCCGCGCCGCCCATTCCTCGAACGCGGCGCCGAACGTCGCGCGCAGCACGTCCTCCTCCGGCAGCGCGAAGCGGCGGTGCAGCAGCCAGCCATAGGCGGCGGCGATCAGCAGACCGCTGAGTTCGCCCAAGGCAAGCGCCCAGCCCGCCACCACCGCGATCAGCCCGCGATAGATCGGGTTGCGCGTCCAGCGATAGGGGCCTTGCGTGATCAGCGTGCGCGGGGTGTGGCGCGGCTCGATGGGGGTTTTCAGCCGCAGGAACCACAGCGCCGCCCAAGCCCCCAGCGCCACGCCGCCCGCGATCAGCGCCCAGCCCAGCGGCGCGAGAGACGGCGCAGGCAGGACGCCGACCGACCGCGCCCAAAACCATATCGCCAGCGCCGCCAGCGCGCCCCACACCGGCGGCAGGTCTAGCCGGGTCATCGCCCCGCCCCTTTCAGGGCGCAGCGATGCGCCACGTCGATCTCAGCGCCGCCCCCGCGCCGGGGTGTCCGGGGGGCGCCGCGAGGCCCGAACGGCGCTGGCGCAAGGCCGGGGCGGCGCCTGCGATCCGCTCCGCGCATCATTCCGCCGCCGCCATGACGCCCGCAGGCGCGCCGTCGCGGATCAGCTTCCAGTCGATCGCGTCGAGTAGCGCCTGCGCCGAGGCATCCACGATGTTGGGCGACACGCCGACCGTGGACCAGCGCGCGCCGGAGGCGTCGGCGTGCTCGATCAGCACCCGCGTCACCGCCTCGACGCCGCCGGTGAGAATGCGCACCTTGAAGTCGGTCAGCCGCATGTCGTCGATGTAATTCTGATACTTGCCCAGGTCGCGGCGCAGCGCGCGCACCAGCGCGTTGACCGGCCCCTGATCGGTGCCGCTGACGGGATCGAGCGATTCCGAGGCCGAGATCATCCGCGCGCCGTCCACGTTGACCACCACCACCGCCTCCGACAGCGTGACGCGCTTGCCGCGCGCGTTATGGCGGCGTTCGACCGTCACGCGGAACCGCTCCACGTCGAAAAAGCGCGGGCGCTGGCCGAGGTGTTCGCGCGCCAGCAGCTCAAAACTCGCCTGCGCGCTGTCATAGGCGAAGCCCTGATCCTCACGCGTCTTGACCGCCGTCAGCAGGTGCGCCAGCCGCGCGTCGTCGGCCGCCGCCGCGATCCCCGCCTCGCTGAGGCGGCGCAACAGGTTGGAGCGGCCCGCCTGATTCGACATCGGGATCACGCGCACGTTGCCCACCGTCTCGGGCGGGATGTGCTCGTATGTGGCGGGATCCTTGGCGATGGCCGAGGCGTGCAGCCCCGCCTTGTGCGCGAACGCCGCCGCGCCGACATAAGGCGCGTGGCGGTCGGGCTGGCGGTTGAGGATCTCGTCCAGCATCCGGCTGACCTTCGGCAGGCTGCGCAAGCCCTCCTCGGTGACGCCGGTCGTCACCATGTCGCGATAGGGCGCCTTGAGCAGCAGCGTGGGGATCAGCGTGACGAGGTTGGCGTTGCCGCAGCGCTCACCCAGCCCGTTGAGCGTGCCCTGCACCTGCCGCGCGCCCGCCTCCACCGCCGCCAGCGCCCCCGCCACCGCCTGCCCGGTGTCGTCGTGGGTGTGGATGCCGACATGGGCGCCGCCGATGCGGTCGCATACGGTCGCCGTCACGTCGGCGATGGCGCGCGGCATGGTTCCGCCGTTGGTGTCGCACAGCACCACCCAGCGCGCGCCGCCCTCCATCGCCGCGTCGAGGCAGGCGAGCGCGAAATCGGGGTCTGCGGCGTAGCCGTCGAAGAAGTGCTCGGCGTCAAACAGCGCCTCGCGCCCCAGATCGCACAGGCGGCGCACCGAGTCGCGGATCACCACAAGGTTCTTGGCCTTGGAGATGCCCAGCGCCTTTTCGACGTGAAACACATGGGTCTTGCCGACAAGGCAGACGGCGGGCGTGCGCGCGTCGAGCACCTCCGCCAGCACCGGGTCGTTCTCAGCGGAGCGGCCTGGCCGCTTGGTCATGCCGAAAGCGGTCAGCGTGGCGTGGCGCAGTTTCGGCGGCGCGGCGAAAAAGGCGCTGTCGGTGGGGTTCGCCCCCGGCCAGCCGCCCTCGATATGGTCGATCCCCAGCGCGTCGAGCGCCAGCGCGATGCGGCGCTTGTCCTCGGCGGAGAAGTCCACCCCTTGCGTCTGCTGCCCGTCGCGCAGGGTGGTGTCGTAGAGATAAAGCCGCTCGCCCTCACCCCGACCCTCTCCCGCACGCGGGAGAGGGGGCGCGAGCGGCGCGGACGGCGCCGTGGCGGGGGCGGTCGGCGTTGCCGTCGCCGTTTGCGCCCCCTCTCCCCCCGCCGGGGGGAGAGGGTTGGGGTGAGGGGGGCGGGCGGTCATGCGTCGATCCCCTCCAGCTTGGCCGGG
>Ga0210024_1003966_pt1 | contig 11863 bp, 8 predicted proteins | sample CryGeymeta201525_FD_183988 | JGI IMG/M metagenome (GOLD analysis project Ga0210024, IMG submission 183988) | Groundwater microbial communities from Crystal Geyser aquifers in Utah, USA - Crystal Geyser metaG 2015-25 (SPAdes) (version 2) | ecosystem: Environmental > Aquatic > Deep subsurface >... | reverse complement strand
AAAAATAACATCTGGAATGGATTTGGCGCAGGCGATGAACTTGTAGCCGGTAAAATGATTCAGGTAACCAGCGATGCCGAAGATGCAACCGCTGCTTTCCTGGTAAACCATTTAACTGCAAATGCAAATACCATTGAAAGCCCAATGATTTCCTCTGTTTCACGTGAGCCAAATGGAAAGCTTGATCCTCGTCCAAATCCTATAAGCCCCGCATGGAACAATGTTTTACCATTGGAAGAAGCTTTCACTACTGAGGGTTTTGTTGAAACTAATTTCAGGGGCGCATTTGGTTCCGAGAACTGGGCTAAAATGTGGACCGCACTGGATGGTATGGGATATTTCGGGGAACTATATGTTTCAGCAGGTAAAATTGAAAACAACGGTGGATTTACATTGGGACAGAACTACCCGAATCCATTCAGCGGTTCGACAACCATTGAATATTCAATTCCTGAAACAGCAAATGTAAACTTGATTGTTTATGATATTACCGGTAAAATTGTTAAATTGGTTTTAAACGAAACAAAAACTAGGGGAACATACTCGGTTGAGGTTTCGGGCTTGCAACAGGGGATGTATTTTTACCAGTTGACAGCCGGACAAAACAAAGCTGTAAACAAAATGATTGTAAGATAATTATTGAAAAATAACAAGTGAATTCCCCCCGGAGAAAATAACTCCGGGGGAATTTTTTTAAGTAGTAACAAATAAATATTTAATGAAAACACAGTTGGTAAAAATCTCCAGCATCCTTTTTTTCATCATTCTGTCATCACAAATCACATTTTCACAGGAAAAAGGAACAGTAAGGGGAACAATTACAGACTCAAAATCGGGAGAAACCCTGATTGGAGTAAACATTTTAATAGAAGGTACATTTACAGGCACTGTAACAGATTTTGACGGCAATTTTTCGCTGGCCAATATTCCGGTTGGAAATATAAATTTGGTATTCAGTTACATTTCATACACATCGCAAACCATTTCCGATGTTGAAGTTAAACCCAATGAAGTAACTGTTTTAAACATTCAAATGTCGCCGGCCACCGAGGAAATTGAAGAGGTTACAGTTACTGCCAAACAACTCACAAACAGCGAAAATGCTATTCTGAGCATGCAAAAGAAAGCTGAAGGGATTCAGGACGGTATCTCATCAATCGAAATGAAAAAATTTGGAAGTTCCAATGCAGCCGAATCGATGATTAAGGTAGTTGGCGTTTCGGTAATGAATGGTAAAGATATTTTTGTAAGAGGACTTGGCGACCGCTATTCAAGCGTGCAAATGGACGGGCAGCAGTTACCCGGAACCGATCCATATAAAAATTCAGCCGATTTGGATATTATTCCTGCCAACCTGCTTGAAAATATAATTACTTCCAAAACTTTTACCCCCGATTTACCAGGATCATTCACCGGTGGTAATGTAAACATAAAAACCAAAGCATTTCCCGAACAATTCACTTTAAATTTTGAATTTGCAACAGCATACAACGATCAGTCATCATTAAATGACAATTTTCTAACCTACCAGGGTTCGAATACTGACTGGCTGGGTTATGACAAAGGTTACAGAAACATTCCGGAGATATTGCAGGAACGGGGTGGTGAATTAACCACAAATTTATACTTACGTGCCCGGCAGGGAGAAAAATATCCCGATGAAGCTGCATTACTCGATAATGCTGCACGATCGGTAAATTCGCAAATGTCGCCGACAACAATGTCGGCCCCGCTCGACCAAAAAGTTGCCTTCTCGTTGGGTAACCAATGGCAGGTTTTCAAAAACAAACAACTGGGTTTTGTGGTTGGGGTAAACTACCGCCGCAATTTTTCATTTTATCAGGAAGGTGTTTCGGCCAACTGGGAACTTGTGCAGGCAGGAGCGGAAGCGTTGGGAGAAAATTATATTTTAAGCGACACAAAGGCTACCGAGAATCCACAAATCAGCGGCCTTTCCACATTGGCTTTCAAATACAGCAATAATGGTTCTGTCGAAATCAACTATTCGTATAACCACGATGCCGAAAAATCGGCCCGTTTTCAGGATGGTGTATTTCCGGCAGCACTTTCAGGGAATACGCGTTTTCAAACCCGCTCTCTGAATTTTACTGAACGCGAAATGCAAATGGGCAAAATCAGCGGACATCATAATTTCCCATCTCTTAACAACACAAGGATTGACTACAGCGGAAGTAAAATAGTTTCAAGTCAGTACGAACCTGACATGCTGCTCTTTGCCAACTCATACCGGCTTGATGAAAATAATGATACCACCGGTTACTACATGTCGCGGGCTGAATACGACATGCCATATCATTTCTGGAGAGAATTAAAAGATGAACAGTTACAGGGAAAAATCGATATAGCCATCCCATTTCTTCAATCAAAAAACAGTTCAAACAAAATAAAAATCGGTGGTTTGTATTCAACAAAAGAGCGTAACTTTTTTGAAACCATTTATCAGTATGAAAGGGATAAAGGTACTCCTTATGCAGGAAATCCGGATTTCTATTTTGGTCCTGAGAATACCGGGATAATTGAGGTTGACTCCAAAAACAGAAATATAATCGGTAATTATTTGTACAACCAAACAAAACACCAGAATAACTACCTGGGAATTACAGATATAAACGCACTTTACGCAATGATTACCTACAACATTACCCCAAAATTCAAAGCCATAGTTGGAGCAAGGTACGAAACAACAAAAATGAATGTTGAATTACAGGATAAAGAAGATGTAGTTGCCCTGTCGTATATTCCCGATGATCAGCTTGAGAATTATTCAGGTGAAATTGACGAAAAAGATGTGCTTCCTTCAGTTAACCTGGTTTATGCCCTTGGCGAGAATATGAATATCCGGCTTTCGGGAAGCAAAACAATCGCACGACCCAATTTAAGGGAACTTGCACCATTTGCCTCATTCGATTTTATTGGCGGGGTAATTTACAATGGTAATCCTGAACTGAAACGCACCGAAATAAACAATTACGATATTCGCTGGGAGTGGTTTGTCCGTCCGGGGGAGTTATTTGCTGTTAGCGGATATTATAAACAATTTTCCAATCCAATTATTCTACAATACCTTATTGAAGTTCCCAATCCACAAATTCAATATCAGAATTCCGAATCGGGAACACTTGCCGGGATTGAATTTGAAGCCCGCAAAAACCTCGACTTTATTGGTCAGGCTTTTCGCGATTTCAGTTTTGGGTTTAATGTTTCAGTCATCGATTCGAAAGTTGATGTAAATAGTTTTGAGCAGGAAACAGCCGCCAATAACGGTTGGGAAGTTAAAACAACACGGCCTTTCCCCGGGCAGTCGCCATTCCTGGTTAATGTAAACTTAAGCTATTCAAATCCAGAGTTAGGACTAAACTCAACCATCGATTACAATAAATTTGGCGACAGAATGACTGAAACCAATATTGATACACCCGATATTTATGAATCGTCGGAAGGAATGATGAATTTCAACATTTCCAAAACTTTTCTCAAAAACTTTACTATGGGATTTAAAGTAAATAATCTCCTGGATTCAGAATTTAAAAAATCGGTTACTTACAAAAATAACGACTACATATATCAACAGTATGAGTTGGGCCGCACATACACCGTCTCATTATCATATCGTATAAACTAATTTGTGTGATGACAGGTTGGTGTTTTTACCAGCTTTTAGGTTCCGGGTATTATATCCGGAGCCTTTTTTTAATAACTAATTAAAAATCCCTATTTTTAAGCCAAAATAAAAACATAAAAAAAAATGAAAAATATATTTCTTACCATCAGCTTTTTTAGTTTAATTATTTTGGGTGTTAAGGCCCAGGAAATAAAAGAAATTGAAGGACTTTATTACAGTAATGACACTCTTTTTACCGGAACACATATTACCCACTTTGAAAGTGGAAAAATAAAAATTGAAATGAACATTCTTCATGGGAAAAAAGAAGGAATAATAAAAATTTATTTCGAAAACGGGCAGTTAAACGAAATCCGTTCTTATAAAGATAACCTGATGGACGGAACCTGGGAAATGTATAATGCTGAAAATATTCAGGTTTCAGTAGCCAATTATAAAAACGGCCAAAAACATGGACCCTGGATTATCCGGGACGAAAAAGGAAACCTCCTTTATGAAATGAAATACACCAACGGAGAAAAAACGGGCACCTGGAAAAAATATGATAACTCGGGAAAACTGGTCAGCGAACGTAAATACTAACCCACTTAAAAATGTAACAAAACTGTAATATTTCTTTAACAGCGATTTAATAGCGCTGAAGTATTTTTACATTGGAATTAAAATAAAAATTTCAATAAAAATTAAAAATACGAAAATGAAAAAAATATTGATTGGTTTTTTGTCGCTCATGTTGACAATTGCCGTTACCGCAAAAGAAAATGAAGTTAAAAAAGAATCAACAACCGACAATGCAGCATCTGTAGTTCTGGTTGGTTCAATTTCGGATGCAAATTCAGGAGAATCGCTGGTAGGCGTTGAAGTAAAAATAGAAGATACGGATTTAAAAACCTATACCGATTTCGACGGGAATTTCACTTTTAATAATGTAAAACCAGGGGAATACAAAGTTGTTGCCAATTATATTTCCTACAAGTCTGCTGTCCAAAAACTGGAAGCTAATGCAAAAAACAATAAGTTAAAATTGAAGTTGCAGCCTGCGAATTAAAAGAGAGCTTAAATCTATTAAAAAATACACACTAGAAAAGCCGCTACTTTAAAAGTAGCGGCTTTTCGTTTTTTATGCCCCTTTCATTATTATCTGTTTTTTTCACTTACTTTTGTTAAACAACAAAATTCAACTAAAAACTATGAAAACGCAATTTCATGTAATAATCATTATCCTTCTTACTCTTTTTTCATGTAAAAAAGAAAATTCAGAAATTCCATTGCCCGAGCATCCACAACCCAATTTCGAACGCCCGGTATGGCAAAACCTCAACGGATACTGGCTGTTTAAAGCCGATTCAACCAACGCAGGGTTAACCGAAAACTGGCAAACCCAAACAGAAACTTTCGACAAAAAAATTCTTGTCCCGTTTTCATGGGCAAGCCCTTTAAGCGGAATAAAATTACCCAAAGTAAATGTGGGATGGTACGCAAGTACTTTTAAAATCGAAAAACCGAAAAACTGGCAAGACAAAAATACATGGCTGGTATTCTGTGCCAGCGACTTTAACACCACGGTTTGGCTGAATGGGAAAGAAATCGGCAGTCATTCAGGAGGTTATGTTCCGTTCAGTTTTAATATTGAAGAATTTTTATCAGAAGGCGAAAACCAACTGGTTGTGCGTGTTGAAGATGAGGAACTTCAAAACCGCCCCTCGGGAAAACAGTATTATGGAAATGCCAAGGGAATCTGGCAAACCGTTTTCATTGAAGCACGCCCTGAAAATTACATCAAAAATATCCGTTTTACTCCCGATATCGATAACCAGTTGGTTACCGCAGAAGTAAATTTAGCCCAAAATGCTGTTTCTGTATTTCAATTCAGTTTAACAGGTAAAAACAATTCGCTGAACTTTAAAGGCGAAATTGGTGCGGGGAATAACACAGCAACTTATACAATTCCAATTGATAACATGAAATTGTGGAATCTCGAAAATCCATTTTTATATGAAGTTACCGCCTCGCTAACCGGCGAAAATATTGCCGATGAAGTTTCAACCTATTTCGGGATGCGCAAGATTTCGTCAGTTGAAATTCCGGGAAAAGGCTTTCAGTATGTGGCGCTCAACAACGAACCCATTTACCTGAAACTCACACTCGACCAAAGTTATCATCCTGAAGGTTTTTACACATTCCCTTCAGACCAGTTTATGAAAGAGGAAATTCAACGCGCAAAAGATTTGGGATTAAACGGATTGCGCATTCATATTAAAGCAGAAATTCCCCGTAAACTTTACTGGGCCGACAAACTGGGGTTGTTGATTATGGAAGATATTCCCAATTTCTGGGGCGAACCCGACAGCATTGCAAAAGCCAACTGGGAATACATTGCCAAAAAAGAAATGGAGCGCGACTACAACCACCCGTCAATTTTCTCGTGGGTTTTGTTTAACGAAACCTGGGGATTGTTTAGTAAAGATTCTGTAACCGAACGACGCAGTTACACTCCCGAAACACAAAACTGGGTGCGCGAGAAATATAATATTGCCAAAGCAACCGACCCCACCCGAATGATTGAAGACAACTCGCCCTGCAACTGGGATCATGTGGTGACAGATATTAACACATGGCACGCATATCTTCCTGCACGCCACTGGGCGGGATTTTTAGATACCATTGTAAAAAATACCTACCCTGGCTCAACCCACAATTACATTGGCGGCAATAAACAGGGCAACGAACCGATGTTTAACTCTGAATGTGGCGCAGTTTGGGGCTACGCGGGCAGTACCGGCGACATCGATCTTACGTGGGAATACCATATTATGATGAACGAATTCCGCAAACGCCCGAAAATTGCTGGATTCCTGTTTACCGAATTTCACGATGTGATTAACGAATGGAATGGCTACTACCGGTTCGACCGCTCTAAAAAAATGTTCGGCCTCGATGAAATATTACCGGGAATGACGATGAACGATTTTCACACCGATTTGTACGTGGTTGCCGGCGATGATTTTTTTCAGAATTATGCAGGGGGCTCAACCATTCAAATTCCGGTTGGAATAAGTGCAGTAACCAGTAAAATCGCTGAAAATATGAAGCTAAAATATTCGGTTTACGGGTGGGATGAAATTGGGGAGAAAAGAGAACATTCCTCCGGCGAGATTCCGGTAACTGCCGATCCATTTGCTTTTGTGCTGTTGAATCCTGTTGAAATCCTTCTCCCGGATGAAAATATGCTCATGATTTTGGCAACTGAACTTGAAGATAATAACGGGATAATACTTCATCGTAATTTTGTGCCCTTTAAAGTTTCGGGAAATTCTTTTTCAAAAAATCTTTTGCTTAAAAAATCTCCCTCGGATTTTATTACAGCCGATTGGAGCATTAAAAGTTTTGCACCTCAAAATGGTAAAAAAGTATGGGGAATGGGGTCGGGATTTTTTGAATATGAATTCAATCTGCCCGAAAACCTGAATCCCGAAAATATTGAAAGTATTGAATTCAGGGCAGAACTGGCTGCCCGCTATCCACAGGAAAAATACCTGGAAGATGGAGATGCCGAAAGAATTGGGATGACCGTTGTTTCTGAAAAAGGTACAATTCAGGGTTACGGAAAAAACAGCTACCCGCAAACCGATGAAAAACGGCATGGATCGCTGGTAACAATCACCGCCAATAACCAGAAAATTAATGCAATTGAGTTGGCTGACGATCCCGCCGATCATCAGGGAATACTTTCGTGGATGAACCAGGAACCCGGTTGGGAATGGGGCAGTGCCGAACGAAACAAACCCTGGCTGCTTGATGAAGCCGGGTCGTATGGCTATTTGGTAAAAGTTATGCTCGATGAAATAACCGTTAAAAGAGCTTTTGAAAATGGAAAAATAACTATCCGGCTGCATGTTGACGAATCAACCAATAATCGGGGCGGACTTTCAGTTTATGGCGCCGAATCGGGGAAATATCCCATGGATTTAACAATTATAATTTCGCAGAAAGATTAGAACCTGAATTTGTTATTTCAATAATTTTAATTGTAATCAGTCAAATAGCAGTTTTTCGATAATTTTTCCGAAAGAAAACCAAAACTATTTTACGATGTGGGTATTCTTTTTACCATATATGAATATTTTATCGTGTCGGAAAAGTAACATTTGCCGGACGAAAGTTTTGATCGAAGATGATTAATTAATAATCTAAAGATTTTAAGATATGCGGAAAAAGATTTTGGCGTTTTGTCACAATCAATCATTTCCGGCCCTCTGTATAATTTGTCAATTTTAAAAAAGGCAAACTTTTTAAAAGGGAAGTTAAACGCTTCCCTTTTTCTTTATAATGATTTTCAGATAACTGCCCTATTCTGCACTGGTATTTTTTTCTCTGTACTGACCAGGGGTAATTCCCTCGAAATCCCTGAAAACACGCATAAAACTCCCCATCGAGCCAAATCCCGATTTTTCGGAAATATAATTTAAAGAATAGCCTTTTGATGAATCGCTTGTTAAAAGCCGTTTAGCCTCCTCGATCCTGTATCGGTTTACAAAATCGCTGAAGGTACACGCAAACTCGGTATTGATGTGTTTCGAAATATAAGTTCGGTTAGTATGGAGCTTTTCTGAAAGATGGGTGATTTTTAAATCGGGGTCTTTAAAAATAGCCTCATTCACAAAAAGTTCGAGTAGTTTTTCATTCAATTTATGGGTATTGTTATTCTTAGGTATCTGATTGTCACTATTTTTAACTTCAATTTCCAAATCAACAACGGTATGGTTTTGCATGTAACCCAATAACCCGATAAAAAATAACAACACACTAAATATCAACGAAGGAATGAGAAGAAGAAACAGAGATTCCATAAAAATATTACGCCCAAGTACATTAAAAACAATACTCATAACCGAGGTGACAACAAATGAATAAAGAAAATAATTCACCCACAATATAGTCTTGCTCTCCAGATTGGAGTAAAAATTGGCTATCTGACGGTTGTAGTGCTTCACCAACTTTTGTCCTTGAATAAGAAAATACAAAACCTGAACAACAAAAACAATCCGGCTGATCAGATAGTTCGTCTTTTGGATGTTGATCAGGGTTGAATCAGCGTTGTCGATTCCTCTTTTCATCAGTAATTTGTGGATGTAAATTTGTCGTTCCGGCCCACTCATCATCATGTATAATACAATTGTTGTTAATGCAAAAAAGGCAGCCGGTAATAGTAATCGCAAATTGTACCATCTGTAAGAAGTTTCGACCGAAAGCAGTTTTATATACCAATAATAAAGCGGGTAAACAGAAAGCGATGCAAAAATATACACTGGATCAAAAATATGAAAAGTTGAAATTACCTTTTTAAAGAAATGGGCGTGCGATAAATAAAGGAGGAATGCAACAAACATAAAAACTCCTAAAAAAAATTTAGCCCTGTTATTTTGGTGCTTCGAAAGGAGCAAAACTACTGCCCAGAAAAAGGTGACATACATGGGTGTGTAAATAATCAGGTCTTCTGCCATGGCAACTGATAATCTGTTTTAAAGTATTAAGCTTATTTCAAAAACACAAAATACGGTTTTTTGTTATTGTACGGCTTCTTTTTTACCAACTGAATGTCAAATTTACGATTTGAAAATAATATATTCCTCGAATCATTCTATTTTAAACGCTTTTTAAAGATTTACAAACTAAAATTACAAACCCATGAAGAAAATTTTTAAATTTCTTTTATTGTGCTCCTTATTTTCAAATCAATCCATTGCCCAGCAATGGAGCCTGGTGGGAGCAAAAGCTTTTTCAGATGGAGAAGCATACGATCAACATGTTTTAATTGTTAACGAAACTCCTTATGTTGCATTCAGCGATGCAGCTAATGGAAATAAAGCTTCTGTTATGAAATCTGACGGTTCAGCATGGGTTAATGTCGGGCAGGCCGGTTTTACCCAGGCCAGGAGCGATGTAATCAGCATTGATACGGATAACGGCGTTCCGTGGGTAGCCTTGGAAGATGTGATGCTAAACAGCAAAATTACGGTTATGAAATTTGATGGCGGAAATTGGTCAACCGTCGGAAAACCCGGATTCAACAGCGGAGGAATGACAAATGTGATTCACCTCGATGTCGAAAACGGAACCCCCTTTGCGGCATACCGCGATTATGGGGCAAGTTACAAGGCAAGTGTCATGAAATTCGACGGAAATAACTGGGTTTCGCTTGGTCAACAAGGTTTTTCGGGCGGCACTTACGATGCATACAGCGGATTGGCAGTTTATGGTGGTGTTCCTCATGTGGCGGCCTGGGACAGTGAGGGAAAGGCAACAGTTTACAAATTTAGCGGTTCAGCATGGGATGCTCTCGGAAACCGAAACTTTTCAACAGGACAAGCCTCATACCTGAATATTAAATTTTCATCAACCGGAACTCCCTTTGTAGTATTTAAAGATGCAGGAAAATCAAATAAAGCCAGTTTGATGAAACTAAATGGTTCCAACTGGGTTCAGGTTGGCGATGCCTGCTCTTCCGGAACGGCAACATACACAAGTTTAGCATTTTCTGCAGACGGCAGCCCTTTCGTGGCTTACCGCGATGAAGCCAGCATGAGGCGGACCACCGTTATGAAATATGGAACAGTTACAAGGTTGAATGAGACTGCCGGTAAGGAAATGGTTCAAATCTATCCGAATCCAAACAATGGTATTTTTACTGTTGAATATTCAAATTTGGCTGCAAATAGAAACATTGAAGTAATAAATCTGACGGGTCAGATGATTTACAGTGAATCCCCTTCTTCAGAAAATAAAACGCGAATTGTTCTAACAGGAAAGCCAAAAGGCATTTATCTCGTAAAAATCAAACAGGGAGCTGAAATTTTTCAAAAGAAAATAATTGTTCGCTAAAAATAATATAGCCCTGAGAAATGAGTAATAATCAGGGCCATTTTACAACTTTCAAAAATAATTTAAACCGCAAACGAATCTACCTCGCGGTAAGCCTGAATCAGCCTTTTCTCCCCTTCAATTCCTTGTCCTGAAATACCATGCTCCATTCCAAGTACATCTTTGTAACCTCTATCGTAAATGTATTTGAAAACGTTTTTGTAGTTGATTTCACCGGTGGTAGGTTCTTTCCTCCCGGGATTATCGCCAATCTGAATGTACCCGATTTCTTCCCAGGTAAGTTCCATATTACGAATTACATTTCCTTCATTTTTCTGCATGTGGTAAATATCGTACAGAATTTTGCATGCCGGGCTGTTCACTGCTTTGCAAATCATATAAGTTTGGTCGGAGGTACGTAAATAGAGATCCGGTGAATCAGACAGTGGCTCAAGAACCATTGTCAGGCCATGCGGTTCAAGTATTTCAGCTCCCCGTCGAAGTGCATCAATTACATTCCCGTCCTGGATTCCAATGGGCAATTTTCTCTCAAAACCACCGGGAACAACAGTCATCCATTTGGCATTGACCCGTTTTGCAACATCAACAGCTTTTCGGCAACCATCCAGAAAAATATCAATATATTCTTGTTTACCCGCAGCAAGTGTATTTTCCATATTTCCACCTTTTTGAACAACAAAAACTCCCATTGTCATATCAAGTTTGGCGAGGGTTTCTCCAATCTTTGTCTGCATTTCGGATGTCTTACCCATCATTCCGTTATCTTCAAAAGCGGTAAAACCCTGGTCGGCCATAAATTTTATCTGGTCAATCAAATCTTCTCCCGCACTGTTTTTAAACATGCCAAAATGAGGCGCATATTTCATTTTGAACTTTTCAGTATTTGAAGCCACTGTTTGCGAGGCCGATGCACTCATCGCACCTGTAATACCGGTTAATGCTATTCCGCTGAGAGCGGCGCTTTTCAGAAAATTTCTTCTTTCCATGGTTCTATTGGTTTTAATGTTGTTTTTATTTTGAATGGGCTAATTTAATGAAATGTTGGTGAAATATGAAAGTACAAGCCCCTACTTCTTTTTTTATTTTATTTCGAAAGAATACCAACTTAAAAAACAAACTCTTTTGCTTCGTTTAAAAAGAGTTATTAATTTTAGCACCACAAAATTCTAAATCAACTAAAAACGTTAAAATATGATGAATAGAAAACTTCGAATGGGAATGGTTGGTGGCGGTACCGACGCATTCATTGGCGCAATTCACCGCCTTGCAGCCTTAATGGACAACCAGATTGAACTTGTTTGCGGCTGTTTTAGTGTAATCCTGAAATTTCAAAATCAT
>Ga0210024_1003956_pt1 | contig 11891 bp, 8 predicted proteins | sample CryGeymeta201525_FD_183988 | JGI IMG/M metagenome (GOLD analysis project Ga0210024, IMG submission 183988) | Groundwater microbial communities from Crystal Geyser aquifers in Utah, USA - Crystal Geyser metaG 2015-25 (SPAdes) (version 2) | ecosystem: Environmental > Aquatic > Deep subsurface >... | reverse complement strand
GTCCTGCGCTGTCAATATAAAATTCATAATTGCATTTTCTTCCGGGTTATCAAATTTAAAGGTTGAAAACAATGGTTCGCCCGGCTGCCTCACTTTATCTTCGTGCTTAAATTTGAAAGAGTGTATTTGATAGAGGTTCCAGCGGTTTTCACCCAAAGTTTCCAAATGAAATTCTTTGTTGATGTCTTCCATACTTTCTTTTTGTTCTTCGGAAAATGCCCCGCCCATTCGTGCTTTTTCCCACTCTCCAATTAAACGTAGTATTTCGCCACTCTGTCCGTTGGTTTTAAAAGGCAAATCGCCCGAAACAAATGCGTAGCCAGCGTTAAATGCCGCAGATCGGGCAAGCATCCACTCAATATCTTCAACCGGCGTGTTATTTCTCATGCTAAACCAACCTAACATTCCAGGCATTAAATTACGTTGAAAATAGGCTTGGTTTTTCATGCGGTATTCGGTCTGACTCTCGCGGAAACCGGCGTACCACGGTTCACCCCAGTTCATGCGGCTGTATATGTGCCAGAAATAGTGGTTGGTGCGGCTGGCATCGGTTATGATATGGTTTTTTAGTTCGTCGGTAAGGTTGTCCCACCAGGTTTTGGCGAACAGTATTTCACCATAATTTCCCATTCCGGTTGAGCGGTTTCCTTCCAGCCCATCGAACGAAATCTGCCGCAGTCCGCAGTAATTGAACAATTTTGCAATTTGCCCCGACATTTCAATACTTAATTCAGGGTCGGTCAGAAAAACTTTGTAACCGTGGTCGGCCAATTTGCTGATTGAGTTGCCTTTTTCATGCAAAGCCGGTTTTGTTCCCCAGGCGCCGCGCTGGCAATTCAGCAATTTCCAGGGTGCGGTTTCAGAAACGGTACCGTAACGGATTAACTCCTCGCCAATCATCACTGTGTGCAGGTTATTGTTTTCGTACTGATAAAAAAAACCGGGCGATTCAATGGCAATTTCAATTTGTTTTGCACCGATATTTTCGGTGATAACCGAAGTTCCAACTTTACCCAAACGTTTGTCGGGAACCGGTGTAACGTAAGGATCGTTGGTGGTAATAAAGTTGGAAAGGGTGTGCACGCCAATCATAATGCCTTCTTTTGCAGCTTTTTCGACACACATTTTCAAACCGTCCCAACCGTTAGGAAATGCGCTTTCATTCAACTCAAAATGCCCCCAGTTTTTAAACGGGCCAGAATGGTACAAATATCGTAACCCGGCCTTTTTGGTATATTCAATAGCCTGGTCGATAGTTGCTTCACTGAAATCATAAATTAAGTAAGCAGCCGAAGCCGACTGTGCCGTTTTTCCCCAAACACCATCAATGGTTGGGTGGGGGAGACCTTCTTCAACCTCAATATTCCCGATAGTTTCAAGCGTTTTTTCAACCGGACAGCCAAACAAGGCAATTTTCGACCCAATAATTCCACCGTCATCAAAAACCGGGGAGACAAAATTTTTATGACCCAGGTTTTCGATAATCCTCTCTTTATTTCGGTTGCGACAATAAGCCTGCAAAGTACTTCCGAATTTTTCAGGCTTGGCAGCTTCAACGCGGTAAAGTGTTTGGCGTTTGTTTGCCTCGCTTAAATCTGAATAATCGTCCTGTTCAAAAATATCGAATTGCGGGGTGCAGTCGTTATCTGTCCACGGGAAACCGCCCAACGTTTTTGGATTCAGCGCCTGGATTCCGATGGCAAATTCATCACCCCGGACCACGCCAATCGTTTCTCCGATTATTTTTTTGATGGTTGTTGGAACAGGGCCCCAAACAATCAGTTCAACATTTTCAGGTTGATTGAATTCAACAAGTTCAAACGTGATGTGGGTTGTTTTTTCTTCAACTTTAACTTTGGCTTCCAGTTCGTTTTCAAACAGAAAAATAAGGTTGTGGTTTTCGAAACTAACTGAAACGGGATACAAATATTTTCCATCAACCCGACACGAAAGTAACGGGGCAATTGTATCTGCTGCCAGATAATTTTTCTGAAGTTTTAAATCCTGAATCTCAGTTACAAATCCTTTTTGGTCGATACCAATTTTCACAGACGAAGATTGAAATTGCACCAGCGATTTATTTTCATTACAGGAAGAAAAAATAATTGTCAAAATGAACAGAAAGAAAAGTCGATTTTTCATGTTGAGTCTTTTTTGTTTAAAAACTTAATTCGCTGGCCAAAAATAATAAAAGGGCATTTAAAAACGGCTTTAATTGTGGTGACTGAGTTCTGTTTTCTTCAATTATTGATAGTTTTGTTGAATAAAAAATAAACTTGAATAATGAAAAGGATTTTGATTGTACTGATGACCATTTTAGTATCGTTTCCCGGATTTGCCCAAACCGGAAAAGTGGATATGTTTGTGAAGGAGTTTATCCCGTTTATTGAAAAAGAGTACCGAATTCGTCCACAGAAGGAATTTCGAGCCATCGCAGGACTTTCGATGGGTGGAAACGGTGCGTTGTTGCTTTCCATGCGTCATCCCGATTTGTTTTCATCTTGTGTAGCCATGAGTGCCGGAACTTTTACCGATGAGGAAATTCTTGCCGATGATTCTAACGACCGTTATTTTGGAAATATTTACGGTCCAAAAACCACAGACGCGGTAAGCGAACACTGGAAAGATTAGAGTCCGCTCTATTTGCTCGATAGTGTTGACAAGGAAAAATTAAAATCCATCAGGTTTTATATCGATTGTGGTGATGATGATTTTCTGTACAAGGGAAACTCGGCGCTACATCTTAAAATGCGTGATCTGGGAATTCCGCATGAATATCGGGTTCGGCAGGGTGGCCACGAATGGAGTTACTGGAGAACGGGTTTGTATGACGGGTTGAAGTTTATTTCGGAGAGGTTTCATCGGTAAATCCACTCACCCCTCGTTCCGGTTTAACCGGAACGTTTCCCCTCTCTGAATTCAGAGAGGGGAGAATAAAAAGGCTGTAAAACAGTTTTTTATTCGGGGTGAGTGAAATAAAAAAACATAAAAGCATTTTCATTATGACAGACAAACCATCTCATATTCAAAGAGCAAGAACTTTGAGAAAGAATATGACCGAAGCAGAAACTAAACTTTGGCAATATTTGCGTAACAGGAAGTTTCATAACTTAAAATTTTTAAGGCAACATCCTGTAATATATCAAATTACAAATCAGAACCCCAACTATTATATAGCTGATTTTTACTGTTCTGAGAAAAAAGTTATTGTTGAGTTGGATGGAAAAATTCATGATTTTCAAAAGGAAAAGGATGAATTCAGGGATTCAATTTTAACAGGAATGGGCATCAGGATTTTACGTTTGAAAAATGAAGAGACGGATGACATTTTTGTGACTCTTGGTAAAATTAAAGAGTTTATTTTTGGGAATGGGTAAATCCACTCACCCCTCGTTCCGGTTTAACCGGAACGTTTCCCCTCTCTGAATTCAGAGAGGGGGGATTTTGAAACTGTTTTAACAGTTTAAAAATCGGGGTGAGTGAAAGAATATAATTTTTAAATAAAATCAAAATGAAGAAACAATTAATTTTCAGTTTTTTGGCAATTGTGCTGATTGCCATTGCATGTAATTCTAAAATTGAAGTAAAACCTCCGGTAGCTAAAAAAGTTCCAAAAGAACTCACCATTCACGGCGATACCCGGATTGATAATTATTACTGGATGAATGAACGTGAAAATCCGGAAGTGATTGCACATCTCGAAGCCGAGAATGTGTATAAAGAGGCGGTGATGGCGCACACAAAACCATTGCAGGATAAACTGTTCGAAGAAATTAAATCGAAAATCAAACAGCAGGATGAGTCGGTTCCCTACAAAAGAAACGGTTATTATTACTACACACGAACTGTTCCTGAAAAAGAATATTACTTAGTTTGCCGAAAAAAAGATAATCTTGAAGCCGCTGAAGAAGTGATGCTCGATGTAAACCAAATGGCTGAAGGTAACGAATATTTTGCCGTTGGAGGAACTTCAGTCAGTCCCGATAATAAAATTGTGGCCTACGGAGTAGATACGGTCAGCCGGAGAAATTACACGGTGTATTTTAAAAATCTGGAAACCGGAGAATTACTGGCCGATCAGATTCCGATGACAACAGGTGGCGTTACCTGGGCCAACAACAACAAAACTGTCTTTTATATGCTGAAAAATGAAGTAACCTTGCGTTCAGAAAAAGTAATGAAACATACGTTGGGAACACCGGTTGAAAATGATGTCGAGGTGTTTTATGAGGCCGATGAAACCTTTAATACATTCGTATTTAAGACCAAATCTGAAAAGTACCTCGTGATTGGCAGCGAAAGTACGCTGACGTCGGAATACCGTTTTCTGGATGCCAGTAATCCTGAAGGGGAATTTAAAATCATCCAGCCGCGCACTCGTGGACTTGAATATAGAATCGATCATTTTGGCGACCATTTTTATATCCGTACCAATCTGGATGCATTGAATTTCAAACTGGTAAAAACACCGGTTAACAAAACTGAAAAGGAAAACTGGATTGATGTGATTCCGCACCGCAGCGATGTTTATCTCGATGACATTGATCTTTTCAGGGATTATCTGGTCGTTTCAGAACGAAAGGAAGGAATAACTCAACTTCGGGTAATGCCATGGAAAGGTGGCGGCGAGTATTACATTAATTTTGAAGAAGAAGTTTATTCCGCTTATTCAAATGTAAACCTCGAATTCGATACGGATATCTTACGTTTAAGCTACACTTCGCTGACCACGCCAAATTCTACTTTCGATTTTAATATGAAAACCAAAGAACGTAAACTGTTGAAGCAGGAAGAGGTGTTGGGCGGGTTTGATAAAAATAATTATGAAACCCACAGGATTTATGCAACAGCCATGGATGGCACAAAAATACCAATGACACTGGTTTACAGAAAAGGTGTGGAGAAAAATGGCAATAATCCGGCATTGATTTACGGTTACGGTTCTTATGGCGCCACAATGGACCCCACTTTCCGGCTTTCTATTTTACCACTGCTCGATCGCGGATTTGTGTATGCCATTGCTCATGTCAGGGGCGGTCAAATCAACGGCAGAAAATGGTACGAAGACGGGAAACTACTGAAAAAGATGAATACGTTTACCGATTTTAACGACTGTGCGCAGCATTTAATCGTTGAAAAATACACCAATTCTGAAAAATTGTTTGCCAAAGGCGGCAGTGCAGGTGGACTTTTAATTGGTGCGGTAATTAATTTCAAACCTGAACTTTACAAAGGAGTGGTTGCCGCTGTTCCTTTTGTTGATGTAATTACAACTATGCTCGACGAAAGTATCCCGCTTACCACGGGTGAGTTTGATGAGTGGGGAAATCCGAAAGAAGAGAAATCTTACTATTATATGAAATCATATTCTCCTTACGATAATGTGGTTGCCAAAGATTATCCGGCTTTACTGGTAACCACAGGTTTGCACGATTCGCAGGTTCAGTATTGGGAACCGGCAAAATGGGTGGCCAAACTCCGTGAATTAAAAACCGACAAAAATCCGCTGATTTTTCACATTAACATGGGGTACGGTCATGGCGGCGCTTCCGGAAGGTTTCAATGGATAAAAGATACCGCACTGGAATATGCCTTTATTTTTGATTTAGTTGGGATTCGTGAATAACAGTGATTCAGATTATTGAATTGCAGCATTTATTTTAAATCAGAATTGCAGCGAATACCCCATGAAACGGGAGATAATGTTAATTATTTGTGAATTCAAAAGTCCCGAATTTGTTATTGTTGTCCCAATATGAAACAATTGAATTGTCTGTATAAAAGAAGAAAACGGGCCATTTTTAAAGTTAAGATTCTGAACATCAATTTATATTGCATTTTTATTTGCCAAAAAGCGATAAAAAACAGCTATTAAGTCTGATTTTGATTTTAAAATATAATTGGAAAATTCAAATATAATTCAGAACTTTCACAAGTTTTTAAGAAGAAGTTTTTAACTATGGACGAATAAAACCGTTAATAAAAATCAATAATTTTTAAAAATAATCTATTTTTCTATGAAAAAAGTCATCAAATTGTAAGTGACCATGGGGAACCCGTATCATTTTGTTCGAATCAGATGATATTTTGAATTCAAAATTCTTACTGTTTATGGTGAATTGTAGTTATTAGAAAAGAAAATAATTCTAATAAATTTATGAAAAATAATTGTTGGACATTAAAGTGATCCTTTTAAGTTTTTCGGTCAGGTAATTGCGGAATAAAACACCTAACGTTATTTTTCATGATAAATAAAGCAACACGAAACCAGACATAAATCAGGTTAGTATCCCAACATCTTGAAATAAATAAGAGTAAAAAGTGTGTGTGCATTAATATAAAAAATTTGGGGAAATGTTAAAAAAGAGATTTAAGAGATCAGAGATTCAAAAAATTCTTCAGGATTATAAAAATGGAATGACGATTCAAAGTATCATTAAGGAAAATGGTATTAGTCAGGCCACATTTTACAACTGGAGGGCAAAGTACGGAACTCATTCAGCTTATGACAACGGTATGTATATCAATAAGTTAAAAGAGGAAAACGACCGACTAAAGCGAATGTACGCCGATTTGAGCCTTGAGAACCTGATGCTTAAGTCGCAATTGGAAAGAAGGGATTAAAACAATAGCCTTTAAATTGATTTAGAAAAACAAATAAAATTTGAGCTTAAAACAAAAAACCATTTCCGGGCTACTTTGGAGTTTTATTGACCAGTTTGCAAATCTTGGAATTTCCTTTATTGTAGGAATCATTCTTGCACGAATACTATCTCCTCGTGAGTTTGGCTTGATCGGAATGATTACGGTTTTTATTGCCGTATCAGAAACTTTTATAAACAGTGGTTTTAGTCAGGCTTTAATTAGAAAAAATAATTGTACACAAACTGACTATTCGACGGTCTTCTTTTTTAATCTTATTGTTGGAGTTGTATTATTTGCTGTTTTATTTTTTGCTGCACCTGCCTTAAGCAGGTTTTTTAATGAGCCAGAACTAAAATCGATTGTTCAGGTTTTTGGAATTATTGTAATTATAGGCTCACTAACCTTGATACAACGAACTATTTTAACTAAGCGAATTGATTTTAAACTGCAGGCAAATATATCTGTTATATCATCCATCGGCTCCGGGATAGTTGGGGTATCTATGGCTTATCAAGGTTATGGTGTTTGGAGTCTGGTTATGCAACGTATAATTAGAGAAGGACTTAATTCTATTTTACTATGGTTTTGGAATCGGTGGACACCTATTTTTGTTTTTAGTAAAAAATCGTTTAAGGAGCTTTTTGGATTTGGAGGTAAACTTTTATTAGTTAGTTTGATAGATACCTTGTACAGGAATATCTATTTTCTGGTAATAGGTAAATATTTTTCTGCACAGGAATTGGGATTTTACACACGGGCAGATAATTTTAAGTCACTCCCTTCAAAGAATCTGAACTCTATTATTAGTCGCGTTAGTTATCCTGTACTTTCAAGTATGCAAGACGATATTCCACGGTTAAGAAACAATTACCAAAAATTAATCCGCAGCACCATGTTTATTACCTTTATTTTAATGTTGGGAATGGCAGCCGTCGCTGAACCCATGGTGATTGCTTTAATTGGTGAAAAATGGCGGCCTTCAATAATTTATTTGCAGATGCTTTGTTTTGTGGGGATGATGTTTCCTTTACATGCTCTTAACGTGAATATGTTGCAGGTGCAAGGCCGTTCAGATCTTCTGCTGAGATTGGAAATCATAAAAAAGACATTATCTGTACCAATTATAATAATTGGTATTATTTGGGGCATTAAAATTATGATTGCAGGTATGATGGTAAATACATTAATTGCTTATTACCTCAACAGTTTCTGGAGTGGAAGAATGTTAGGCTATTCAATAAAACAACAAGTTAAAGATATTTTACCATCATTTGTTTTGGCGATGACCATGGCTGTTCTTATTTATAGTATTGGATTTCTGCTACCCTTTAAGCCAGTCTGGAATTTTATTATACAATCTGCTGCCGGAGCTATATTCATTTTTACTTTTTGTGAAATATCAAAATTTAATGATTATATTTTTGTTAAAGATCTGGTTTTTGAAAAAATAAGGGAATTAAAAAATAAAAAATAAAAAATAATATGGCACTAAACCATAATCAAATAGGCAAAATTCACACATACCAATTTTTGCGCAGTGCATTTGCATCCGAAGGATATTTTATGCCCACAAATGAAGTTATTCAGTGGTTAGAAGATCAAAATAAGATGGTAAATTTGAAAATAGAGAGAACAAGTTTTGATCAACTCAAACAGTGGAATTTTACAAATAATAATTTAATTCATGGTTCTGGTAAATTTTTTAGTATAGATGGAATCCGGGTCAAAACCAACTGGGGCAGCAAACAGGAATGGGATCAACCAATCATTAATCAACCTGAAATAGGGTATCTGGGGTTTATTACTAAAGAATTTAATGGTACTTTGCATTTCCTGATGCAGGCAAAAATTGAACCTGGAAATGTAAACTACGTTCAACTTTCTCCTACTTTACAAGCAACGCGCAGCAATTATTCACAGGTACACAATGGGAAAAAGCCACTTTATTTGGAATACTTTCAAAATGCCAAAACACATCAGATATTGTTGGATCAATTACAATCTGAACAAGGGGCCCGGTTCCTGAAGAAGCGAAACAGAAACATTATTATAAAAATTGAGGATGATTTACCGATATACGATAATTTTGTCTGGCTAACATTAGGACAGTTAAAACAACTCATGCACTTTAACAACCTGGTGAACATGGATTCAAGGACTGTTATTTCAGGAATTCCATTTGGACGTTTCGAGCCCGAAGTGATAGATTTTTTTAATTACCTGGGAAATAAGAGCAATTCAAATATAATGCATCAATTTTTTTTTAAATCAGCCTTGTCAGTGGAAGGTGGTTTACATTCCATCGAAAATATAATCACTTTTCTTACCCAGTATAAAAGTAGTTTCGATTTAGAGATTAGTCAAATTTCGTTAAACGATATGGCAAACTGGATTGTGGGTAAGGATGAAATCTACCATCAGTGTAAAAAATACTTTAAGGTAATCGCTGTGGATGTGGAAATTGGGAACCGGGAGGTGGTGAAATGGAGTCAACCCATGATTGAGCCGGCACAGGAAGGATTGTGTGCGTTTGTATGCAAGGAAATAAATGGAATTTTACATTTTGCCGTACAGGCCAAGTTGGAATGTGGAAACCATGATGTAATCGAATTTGCCCCAACGGTACAGTGTTTGACAGGCAATTACCGCCAGACCAAAGAAGGCGCTTTACCTTTTCTGGATTATGTTTTGAAAGCCAAATCACACCAAATTGTTTTCGACACGCTGCAATCTGAAGAGGGAGGCCGCTTTTTTCGGGAGCAGAACCGGAATATGATTATTATAGCAGGTGATGAAGTCCCGGTTCATTTACCGGAAAAATATATTTGGATGACTTTAAACCAACTTTTCACGTTTTTAAAATTCAACAATTACCTGAATATTCAGGCCCGCAGTCTTATAGCAGCGATTTCCTTTATTTAATGGATTTGACATGATTAGAATTGGAATAATTTGCCCCTCTGAAATTGCTATTCGTCGCTTTTTACCGGCCTTGAGCCAGTTGCCCGAATTTATGTTTGCAGGAGTGGCTGTTGCCGATAAATCCGAATGGGAAGGTGCTTCCGATGATGTCATTGAAAGTGAAAAAAGGAAGGCCAGCGAATATAAAGAACAGTATGGTGGAATAATATTCGACAGTTATTCAAGCATTATTCATTCTCCGGAAATTGATGCACTATACCTGCCCCTGCCACCTGCCTTACATTACCTCTGGGCCAAACAAGCCTTACAGGCAGGGAAACATGTTCTGATAGAAAAACCCGCAACCACTTCATTGGCAGATACAAACGATTTAATAGAATTAGCCGGAATTAATAATTTGGCTGTTCACGAGAACTACATGTTTGCATTTCATGACCAGTTAAATGTCATTCATGATATTGTTCGAAATGGCGAGATTGGAGATGTTCGATTGTTTCGCATTTCTTTTGGTTTTCCACGCAGGGCAACAAACGACTTTCGATACAATAAAACACTGGGAGGAGGCGCTTTATTGGATTGTGGTGGATACACCATTAAATATGCCAATATGCTATTAGGAGATACCGCTGAAATTGTTTACGCCCAATCTAATTATACCGATGAATTTAATGTTGATATTTCAGGATCTGCGGCATTAATTAACAAACAGAATATCACGGCACAAATAGCCTTTGGTATGGATAGTAGTTATAAATGCGATCTCGAAATATGGGGAAGCAAAGGGTGTTTAACCACTGGCAGAGTTTTAACTGCACCAGCCGGATTTATTCCCGAAGTATCAATTAAAATTGGGAATGAAACCGAAATAAGAAAATTACCCGCCGATGATGCTTTCAAAAAATCGATAATCCATTTTCAAAAATGTATTGAAGATGAAACAGTACGAAAAAATAATTACAATGAAATAATCCGTCAGGCCAGATTAGTTAATAAATTTTTAGAAAAAGCCAATAAATATTAAAATGGAAAATAAACCAATTTACGTTACGCAGCCATCTCTTGCACCATTGGATGAATACATGGAATTACTCAAGGGTGTATGGGGGCGTGGAATATTAACACACAACGGCCCCCTGGTGCAACAACTGGAAAAAGAACTTTGCAAAAGATTAAATATATCTAATTTTGTGGCCGTTTCCAATGGAACCATCGCTATTCAAATGGCAATTAAAGCACTTGAACTGAAAGGTGAAATAATTACTACACCTTTTACCTGGATTGCAACGGTTAGCGCCATAAAATGGGAAGGTTGCACACCAGTTTTTTGTGATATCGATTCTGAAACACTAAATATTGACCCAACAAAAATTGAAGCATTAATAACAGACAAGACTGTTGCCATTATGCCTGTTCATGTTTTTGGTAATTCATGTGATGTGGAGAACATTGATGAAATTGCAAAAAAACATAATCTGAAAGTGATTTACGATGGCGCCCATGCGATTGGTTCAACCTTTAATGGAAAAAGTTTACTCGAATTTGGGGATATCACAGCCACAAGCCTGCATGCAACTAAACTATTAAACACAGCAGAAGGAGGAGGTTGTATCACAACAAGTTCTGAAATTCACGAAAAGTTAAAACGTATCCGTTTTTTTGGGCACGATGATTCAAAAGATGTTATTGAAGATGGTTTTAATGGCAAAATGACAGAAGTACATGCTGCTTTGGGAATTGCTAACCTAAAGTACCACGATTTAGTGCTTGAAGATCGTAAAAGTAAGTACAGGTTATATAAAAATGCGCTATCAGCAATTCGGGGATTACAATTTCAGAAAATTAAACATGGCGAACCAAATTATTCCTATTTCCCGGTTATTTTTGAAAGTGAAATACAATTGTTGCATGTAGAAAAACAACTAAACGAACAGAAGATATACCCAAGGAGGTATTTTTATCCTTCCGTAAATACTTATACAAAAGTGGTTGAGTTTCAAAAATGCACTAAATCAGAAGATATTGCCAAACGCGTTCTTTGTTTGCCATTGTATTGGAAATTAACCGATGAAGAAATTAATATCATCATCAAATCGATAACAAGTTGCATCTCGTAACTGCGAGACGCGACCAGCTTTACGATAAACTAAAGCAGTACAACATTTTTGGCCGCCGTTATTTTTATCCGCTTATCGGTGAGTTTAGTATTTACAAAGGGCTCGATTCTTCGAATTCTGCCAATTTACCAGTAGCATAGAAAATGACCAGCAAGTGATTTGTTTGCCTATATATCCAAATCTGCAACCCCAAACATCCATTGATATTTG
>Ga0210024_1003951_pt1 | contig 11901 bp, 13 predicted proteins | sample CryGeymeta201525_FD_183988 | JGI IMG/M metagenome (GOLD analysis project Ga0210024, IMG submission 183988) | Groundwater microbial communities from Crystal Geyser aquifers in Utah, USA - Crystal Geyser metaG 2015-25 (SPAdes) (version 2) | ecosystem: Environmental > Aquatic > Deep subsurface >... | reverse complement strand
ATGTGACCGGCCACAAGCTCCGCCTGCTGGCGCTTGTAGTCGTCCGACATCTCCTTGGCGTAGCCGGTGGCGGTCTGCGCGTTCATGAACTCCTCGTTCTTGACCGCGATGAACTTGGCGCCGAGCGAGGCGACCTGCTCCTCGGTGGCGGGGCGCACGTCGGTGGCGGTGACGATGGCGCCCAGGCGACGCGCGGTGGCGATGGCCTGAAGCCCCGCCACGCCCACGCCCATCACGAACACCTTGGCCGGGGCCACGGTGCCTGCGGCGGTCATCATCTGCGGCATGGCGCGGCCATAGGCGTTGGCCGCCTCGATCACCGCCTTGTAGCCCGCAAGGTTGGCCTGGCTGGAGAGCACGTCCATGCTCTGCGCGCGGCTGATGCGCGGCATGAACTCCATGGCGAAGGCGTCCACGCCCTTCTCGGCGCAGCCCTGCATGATCTCGGGCTCGTTGAACGGCGCCATGGTGCAGAACAGCAACTGCCCCTTTTTCAGCGACTTCAGCTCGGCTTCGGTCGGGCGCAGGATCTTGAGCACCACGTCGGCGTCCTTCACCGTGGCGGCGAAAGTCTTGGCGATGGCGGCGCCCGCAGCCTCATAGGCCGCATCGGCGATGGCGGAGGCGTCGCCCGCCCCGGCCTGCACCACGACTTCGGCCCCGAGAGCCTTGAATTTCTTGACGGTCTCGGGGACCGCCGCGACGCGCGTCTCGTGCTCGCGCGTCTCCTTCGGCACTGCAATCTTCATGCCGCTCCTTTCTGGCAGGCGGGCGCCGCGCCAGGAGGGTCCGGCGCGCGCGAGGGGGAGGGAAGGGGTGTCAGATGCGGAAGGTCAGCAACAGGAGGATCACTGCGACGACGCCGATCACGATGCCCGCCGCGCGCAGAAAGCCGCCGAAGGTGCGCTGCTGCTCGGTGATGTCCATTTCGCCGTGCTTGTGGTGCCCCATGGCCGCGATCTCCGTTTGATGCGCCGAAGCGCGTCGGCGCGCAATATACTTGTCCAGCCGCCCGCGTGAAGGGCGTCCGCGCCTGATACGCTAAAGAACCGGCGCGCGCCACCCCATCACGCCGTTCGCCGCGCCCGGCTGCGGCGCGCTGTCGGGCACGAAGAAGTCGATGAACAGCTCGGCCCCCGGCGTCACCGCGTAGGCGTCGAAATCGGTCACGCCCTCCGCCGCCAGCACCAGATCGTCGAGCAATTGCCAGCCGGAGAAGTCCACCGGCTTGTTCAGCACCGCCAGCGCCGCGTCGGCCATGATCGTATCCTTGCGGCAGCGCGCGGCCATTCCGGCCCCGCCCAGCACGTTGCGCACGGCTGCGGTGTCGATGGCGGTGCGCGGCCAGAGACAATTCGCCGCGATCCGGCCCCTGAACTCCGCCGCCCAGGCGTGGGTGAGGATGCTCATGCCGTATTTCGCAAGGCTGTAGGCGGCGTGGCCCGCAAACCACTTCGGCGCGAAATCCAGCGGCGGCGCCAGCGTCAGGATGTGCGGCCTCTCCGCCTTTAGCAGATGCGGCAGGCAGGCCTGGGTCACCACGAAGGTTCCCCGGCTGTTGACGCCGGTCATCAGGTCATAACGCTTTACCTGCGTCTTCAGCGTCGGCGTGAGGCTGATCGCGGAGGCGTTGTTGATCACCGCATCGACGCCGCCGAAGGTCTCGACCGTGCGCGCCACCGCCGCCGCCACCGCCGCCTCATCGCGGATATCGCACAGCAGGGGCAGGGCGCGGCCGCCGGCGGCCTCGATCTCGGCCGCCGCGCTGTGGATGGTGCCGGGCAGGCGCGGGTCGGGCGCGTCGGTCTTGGCGGCGATGGCGATGTTGGCGCCCTCGGCGGCGCAGGCCTTGGCGATCGCCAGCCCGATGCCCCGGCTGCCGCCGGAGATGAAGATGGTCTTGCCGCGCATCGCTTCTCTCCCCCTCAACCGCTTCGTTGTGCGCCAGCGCGCCGTCCGGACGCAAGCCTCAGCCGCGCCACCACGGTTCGCGCGCCAGACGGCGGCGCAGGGGGGTGTCGGTTTCGGCGGGGGCGCCGTCGATGTAGCGGCGCGCCTCCGCCGCGCTGGCGCCGGTCAGCGCGCGCAGATAGGCCAGCCCTGCGTCAACGCTGAACGGCTGGCCGGTTTCGGCTTTGAAATTGCGCGGCAGGTCGGTCCAGACCGCGCCGCGCGCGCCGGTCTGCGCGCACCAGTCCGCCACACGCGCGACGATCGCGGGATGGGCGCCGCGCGAAAATCCCGTGACCGCGCAAACCGCGCCGATCCGCGCGATGTCGCCCGCCCGCTCCCGCGCGCGCAGATCCTCCGCCGCGTCATGGATGTCGTCGCGGACGCTGGCGATGGCGTGGCTGGGGCAGTCGGCGCCATGGTCGGGGTCGATCACCACCACAAGGCTCATCAGCCGCTTGGGCGAGATGCGCGAGAACTCCAGCGGCAGGCGCGGCCCGCCCGCCATCGCCCAGCCGCCCGTGACCTTTGGCGCCAGATCGTCGAGATCCCAGACCAGCGATCCCCAGCCGATGATCGCGATTTTTGTCGCGAACGCCATCGTCATGCTTGATTAACCATTCGATTCGTCAGATGCTTTCAGAATAGAATACGAATATGGGGTGGGTGTTGAAATGACCGACAAACCGAGCAAGACCTACACGACGACCTGCGAGGCGGGCGGCAAGTCCAAGACCTACCGCACCAGCGGCGCAACGAAACAGGAAGCGCGTGAAAAAGCGATGGTCAGCGCGGCTGCAGACGGCTTCACTGACAGCAACTGCACGACATCGGAAGGCTGAAGGCGCTATCACGGCCACGTCGCCACCGGCGGCAGGCTCATCAGCACCGCCTCTGGGTTGTGGCCGGTCTCAAGCCCGAATCGCGTGCCCCGGTCATAGACCAGGTTGAACTCGGCGTAGCGGCCGCGCCGGAACAACTGGTGCGCGCGCTCGGCCTCGGTCCACGGCTCGTGCATCCGCCGCTCGGCGATGGGGAGCCAGGCGTCGAGGAAAGCGTCGCCCATGGCGCGGATAAAGGCGAAGTCGGCTTCCCAGTCTCCGGTGCAATGGTCGTCGCAGAACACGCCGCCCACGCCGCGCGCCTCGTTCCAGTGGCGGATCATGAAATAGTCGTCGGCCCACGCCTTGTAGCGCGGATAGTATCCGGCGTCGTGCGGGTCGAGCGCGCGTTTCAGCACGTCGTGAAAAAACGCCGTGTCCTCATCGACTTCGACCATCGGGTTGAGGTCGGTGCCGCCGCCGAACCACCAGCAGAACGGCGTCCAGAACATCCGCGTGTTCATGTGCACCGCCGGCACGCGCGGGCTGCGCATGTGGGCGACAAGGCTGATGCCTGACGCCCAGAATCGCGGGTCGTCCGCAAGGCCGGCGATCTCGCGCCGCGCCGTCAGGCTGCGCTGCGCCTGCGCGCCCAGCGCGCCATAGACGGCGGAGACGTTGACGCCGACCTTCTCGAAGGCGCGCCCGCCCCGCAACACGCTCATCACGCCGCCGCCCTGGTCGCCTTCACCCTCGCCCGCGCGGCGCGTCGCCTTGCGCTCGAAACGCCCCGGCGGCAGGTGGGCGAAGGGGCCGTCGGTCTGCATGTCCTCGATGCGCTCGAAAGCGGCGCAGATGCGGTCGCGCAAGTCCTCGAACCAGGCGCTCGCGCGGGCGCGCTCCTCCAGCATTTCGGCGGCGGGGGCGGTGTCGGCGTCGCTCATCGGCTTCTCGCATCCTGTCGTTGTCGCGCTAAGACTGGATCATGGGCGCGGCGGCAGGTCCAGTGGCCGCAGCGGACGAAGGGGCAGGCGAATGACCGCAGAGAAGGCGCGGCGGATGCGGGCGCGGGGGCTGCTCGGGCTGGCGGCCGCCGCCGTGGCGATCACCGGGCTGGGCCTCGGCGGGCCGCTGATGCTGGTGGCGACCGGCGATCCCTCGCCGGTGCTGCCCTATTACCCGCTCGGCTGGGCCGTCGCCATCGGCGGCTGGCTCTACTGGCTGTTCATGTGGCGCAGTGCGGGGCGGATGGTGCGGCGGGGCACGGCTGAAACAGCGCCCGACGCAGGGCGGGATGAGCGATGACCGGCGACGACCGCACGCAGCGCCCCGCGGGCGCCTTTGGCTGGTTCGAGCGGCTGATCGACCCGTTCGCGCCCGCCGCGCAAACCGCCCCGCCGCGCGGCCTCGGCGCCTTTCTGCGCTGGGGATTGCGCGACGTGCGCGGCGCGCTCTGGGCGCTGGCGCTGCTGTCGCTGGCGGTCGGCGGCATCGAGGCGGCGGTGTTCTGGATGATCGGCGGGCTGGTGGACCGCGCCGCCGCCGCCGGGCCGGAGCGGTTCTTCATCGAGGAGGGCTGGTGGTTCGCCGGGCTGGTGCTGACGCTCGCCCTGTTGCGCCCGGCGGTGACGCTGGCGCAGGGGGCGCTGACCTCGCTCTCCATCGGCCCCGCGTTGCAGCCGATGGTGATCTGGCGGCTGCACCGGCACACGCTGGGCCAGTCGATGCGGTTCTTCGAGGAGGATTTCACCGGCAGGCTGGCGCAAAAGCAGATGCAGACCGCCAACGCGCTGACTCAGGCGGCGCTGGAGACGCTGAACGCGCTGGGGCTGATGCTGGCGTATATTCTTGCAATGACCATCGCGCTGGCGAGCGCGGACTGGCGGCTGGCGGCGGTGGGGCTGGTGTGGGCCGCGGGTTATGTCTGGTCGCTGTTGTGGGCGCTGCCGCAGATACGCGCGCGCGCCAAGACGCGGGCCGAGGCGCGCGCGGGCGTGACCGGGCGGCTGGTGGACAGCCTCAGCCACATCCGCACCGTCAAGCTGTTCGCCCACGCAAGCCGCGAGGAAGAAAGCGCGCGGCTGGCGCTGGCGCGGTTCCGCGACGCCGCCGCCGCGTTCGGCCGCCCGCTGATGGCGATGCGGCTGATCCTCTCCGCGCTGAACGCCGCCGTCACGCTGGGCATGATCGGGCTGGCGCTGTGGCTGTGGAGCGGCGGCGCCGCCAGCATCGGCGTGGTGGCGATGGCGGCGATGCTGACGCTGCGCCTCACCGCGATGTCGAACTGGATCGCGTTCTCGGCGCTGAGCATTTTTGGCGAGATCGGCACGGTCGAGGATGGCGCCGCGACGCTGTCGCCCGCGCATGGCGTGACCGACCGGCCCGGCGCGCGCGACCCCGCGCCGGTCGCCGGGCGCATCGCCTTCGAGGACGTGACGTTTCGCTACGGCCGCGCAACCGGCGGCGTGACCGGCCTGAACCTGTCGCTGGCGGCGGGGGAAAAGGTCGGGCTGGTCGGCCGCTCCGGCGCGGGCAAGTCCACCGTGGTCTCGCTGCTGCTGCGGCTGCATGACGTGGAGGAAGGCCGCGTCACCCTCGACGGCGCCGACCTGCGCGACCTGACGCAGGAGGGCCTGCGCCGCGCGGTGGCGGTGGTGACGCAGGACGCCGAGATCTTCAACCGCTCGGCGCGCGACAACATCCTCTATGGCCGCCCCGAGGCGACGCCGGACGAAGTGACGCAGGCCGCGCGCCGCGCCCGCGCCGACGACTTCATCGCCGAGTTGCGCGACGGGCGCGGGCGCGCGGGCTATGACGCGCATCTGGGCGAGCGCGGCGTCAAGCTGTCGGGCGGTCAGCGCCAGCGCATCGCACTGGCCCGCGCGATCCTCAAGGACGCGCCGATCCTGGTGCTGGACGAGGCGACCAGCGCGCTCGATTCCGAGGTCGAGGCCGAGATTCAGGCGGCGCTGTCAGAACTGATGGAGGGCAAGACCGTGCTCGCCATCGCCCACCGCCTCAGCACCATCGCGCGGATGGACCGCATCGTGGTGCTGGACGAGGGCCGCATCGCGGAGGAAGGGCCGCACGCCGCGCTGCTGGCGCGCGGCGGGCTCTACGCTCGGCTCTGGGCGCGGCAGTCGGGCGGTTTTATCGGCGCGGCGGCGGCGGAGTAGGCGGCTTGAGCGCGGCTCAGGCGCTGCGCCCGCGCCGCCGCTCACGCCCACCGCGCCCGCCCTCGCCCTCGGCGCGCGCCTCGCGGTTGGCCATGATCCACGCCGCGCCGTTGTCGTCGTGGTTCATCAGCAGGTTGGCGGCGCGGATCGCGTTCATCTCCGCCGGGCGCACCGGGTTCATGATCGCCGAGGTCATGCCCGCGCAGATCGCCATCGGCAGGAAGGCGGCGTTGACGCCGTGGCGGTTGGGCAGGCCGAACGACACGTTCGAGGCGCCGCAGGTGGTGTTGACCTTCAGCTCCGCCCGCAGCCGCCGCACCAGCGCGAACACCTGCTGACCGGCGGTCGCCATGGCGCCGATCGGCATCACCAGCGGGTCCACCACGATGTCGCAGGCCGGAATCCCGTAATCCGCCGCGCGCTCCACGATCCGCCTGGCGACCGCAAAGCGCACGTCGGGGTCTTCGGAAATGCCGGTGTCGTCGTTGGAGATCGCCACCACCGGCACGTTGTATTTCTTGACCAGCGGCAGGATCAGCTCCAGCCGCTCCTCCTCGCCGGTCACCGAGTTGAGCAGCGGGCGCCCCTTGCAGACCGAGAGACCGGCCTCCAGCGCGGCGGGCACGCTTGAGTCGATGCACAAGGGAACATCGACAAGCCCCTGTATCAGTTCGATCATCTGCCGCATCAGCGGCGGTTCGGTCTCGTTGGGATTGGGGTTGGAGTTATAGACCACGCCCGCGTTGACATCGAGCACCGCCGCCCCGGCGGCGACCTGCGCCAGCGCGTCGGCCTCGACGGTGGAGAAATCGCCCGCCTCAAGCTGCGCCGCCAGCAGCTTGCGCCCGGTGGGGTTGATCCGCTCGCCGATCACGCAGAACGGCGCGTCAAAGCCGATGACGGCGGTTTTCGTCTGCGATTCGATGATGGTGCGGGTCATGGCGAGGCCTTTTGCTGTGCGGTGCCGCGCCTAGGTGGCGCAGCGCAGGCGCGAAGGCAAGGCGCGTCAGGCCCGCGCCGCCTGCGCCGCGCCGCCCGCGCGCCAGTCGCGCACGAAATCCGTGGTCGCCGCGACGCCGCCCAGCGGGAAGAAATGCACCGATTCGATGGCGAAATCGGGATGCCGCGCCTTGTGCGCGGCCAGATCGCGCAGCACATCCTCGGGCGTGAACGGCAGCATCAGCCTTGTCAGGTCGCGCGCGCGGCGTTGCAGCACCCGCAGCGACGGGCCGACGCCGCAGGACAGCGCGAACTTGACCAGCGTCTGCAGTTTCGCCGGTCCGGCGACGCCGATATGCACCGGCAGGCCGACGCCCTCGGCGCGCAGCCGCTCCGCCCAGGCGATCACCGGCGCCGACTCGAAGCAGAACTGGGTGACGATGGCCATGGCGGCGCCGCTGCGCGCGGCGAACGCCTGTTTCCAGCGCAGCGCCGCGATCAGCGCCGCGTCCGAGCCGTCGGGCGCGATGTCGCGGTTGCCCTCCGGATGCCCGGCGACATGCAGCCGCGTGAAGCCGCGCGCGTCGAACAGCCCGGTCTCGATCAGCTGCATCGAGTTGTCGATGGCGCCCGCAGGCTCGGCGCGCCCGCCCGCGATCAGCAGCGCCCGCCGCACGTCGGCCTCGCCGCGATAGCGCGCCAGCCAGTCGTCGAGCGTGGCGCGGTCGGGGATCGAGCGGGCGGGCAGGTGGGGCATCGGCTGAAACCCCTCGCGCGCCAGCCGCGCGGCGGTCGCAACCATGTCCTCAATCGGCGTGCCGTCCACATGGGCGATATAGACGCGGGTTCCCGGCGGCAGCAGGTCGCGGAAATCGGCGATCTTTGCGGCGGTGCGCGGCATCACCTCGATCGAGAAATCGTCGAGAAAATGGCGCGGCGCGGGGGCTTGCACTGTCTTGTGATCGAAAAAGTTCAGGATCGAAGCCATTTGCGCCCGTGTCTCCCCTTTTGCCCCGCATCGCCGGTCAGGCGCGCGGGTTCGCCCAGCCATCGCTCGCGATCAGCGCCTTGAGCGCCGCCGCGTCGTATTCGGCGTCCAGCCGCGCCGCCTCGGCGTCGGCCACCGCGTCCGGCTCTCCGGCCAGCTCCACCGGCGCGCCGCGTCGCCATTCCGCGAGATAGGCGTCGCTGTCGCGCGCGCCGATCTTCATGGCGCAGCGGTCGATGGCCTGCTCGAACCGCTCCGGCAACTGCCGTTTCGCCGCGCGCCGCCCCTGACCGACGATGATCTGCGCGGGGATGTCGCGCCAGTAAACGGTGGTCACAAGAGGCATGGCGGTTTCCTGTCTCACGAGGGTTGAGCATCACGAGCCGGCGCCGGTTCTCCGCGCGCAGGGGCGACCTGCTGGCGCAAATTCGCGACAATCGGCGGCGCAGCGTTGAATGGCGCCGCGCAGCGCCCTATTGTGCGGCGCACGGCGGCGCAGGCAAGGGCGTCGCGTCATGGGGAGAGCGCGCGACATGAACGATCAGGCTGCGGCGGCGCGCGCGCCAAGGATCTCCTTCGAGTTCTTTCCACCGAAAACCCCGGCGGCGACGCTGAACCTGTGGCGCTCGGTGGAGCGGCTGGCGCCGCTGGGGCCGGAGTTCGTCTCGGTCACCTATGGCGCGGGCGGCACGACGCGCGAGCGCACGCTGGGCGCCATCGCCGCGATACGGGAGCGGGCGCGGCTGGATGTGGCCGGGCACCTCACCTGCGTCGGCGCAACGCGGGAGGAGACGCTGGCGGTGGCGCGCGCCTATCGCGCCGCAGGCTGCGCGCGCATCGTCGCGCTGCGCGGCGACCCGCCGAAGGACGCCGGGCGCTTCACGCCGCACCCCGACGGCTTCGCCTCGTCGCTGGAGCTGATCGAGGCGCTAGCGCGCGAAGGCGGCCACCGTATCACGGTTTCGGCCTATCCCGAAACGCACCCCGAGGCCGCCTCGCCGCAGGCCGACATCGACATGCTCAAGCGCAAGATCGACGCGGGCGCGACCGACGCCATCACTCAGTTCTTCTTCGACAACGCCGACTTCCTGCGCTTCCGCGACGCCTGCGCCAGGGCGGGCGTGACCGCGACCATCATGCCGGGCATCCTGCCGGTGGAGAACTTCGACAAGATGCGCCGCTTCGCCGAGGGCTGCGGCGCCTCGGTGCCGGACTGGATGGCGCGCGCCTACGCCAATGCGCAGACCGCAGACGCGGCGCGGCTGCTGTCGGTCTCGATCGCGGTGGCGCAATGCGACGGGCTGATGGCCGAGGGCGTCGAGCACCTGCACCTCTATACGCTCAACAACCCCGATCTGCCCTATGACGTGTGTCATGCGATCGGCATCGAGCCGAAGGCGGATCGCATCGCGGTGGCGGGCGGCGCCTGAGCGCGCCCGCGCTTGCCGCGAAACATTTGCTCGGTTACTCAAGTGTTATGGATAACCGGGTGGAGCAGCGAGACGCGCTTGTGGCGCATGAAGGGCGCCCGCCAGCGCAGCGCAAGGCGCAACCGCTTGCCGCCATTGACCTTGGCACCAACAACTGCCGCCTGCTGGTGGCGCGGCCCAACCCCGACGGCTTTCAGGTGATCGACAGTTTCAGCCGCATCGTCAGGCTGGGCGAGCGCGTCGAGGAGACCGGCGTGCTCAGCCCCGCCGCGATGGATCGCGCGGTCGAGGCGCTGGGGGTCTGCGCCGAGAAGATCCGCCGCAACGGCGTGCGCCGGATGCGCGCGGTCGCCACCGAGGCTTGCCGCCGCGCGGTGAACCGCCACCAGTTCGTCGAGCGGGTGCGCGCCGAGACCGGCCTGCGCATGGACGTGATCACGGCGGAGGAGGAGGCGCGGCTGGCGGTGGCGGGGTGCGCGCCGCTGCACGAGGCCGACGCCGATCACCTGCTGGTGGTGGACATCGGCGGCGGCTCGACCGAACTGATCTGGATCGACCTCAGCGGCACGCCGCCGCATCTGCGCGGGCGGCTGCTGATGGCGCTGGCCCCGGCGCGGCGCGGCGCGCTGAACGCCGACGACCGCGCCCGCGCGGCGGCGGCGCATATCGTGGACTGGGTGTCGGCGCCGCTGGGGGTGGCGACGCTGCACGCGCGGTTTCAGCATCTGACCGACGCGCGGGCGCGCTATGACGCGATGCGGGCGTGTTTCGAGGCCGAAGTCGCCGCCTTCGCCCCCTTCGCCCGCCGCACCGGCGGCGCGCCGGGCGCGTTCCAGATCATCGGCGCCTCCGGCACCGTCACGACGCTGGCGGGCGCGCATCTGGGTCTGCGCCGATACGACCGCAACCGGGTGGACGGCATGTGGCTGCCGGTGGCGGGGGCGATGGCGATGATCGAGGAACTGGTGGCGCTCGACGACGCCGCGCGCGAGCATCATCCCGGCATCGGCGCCGACCGCTCGCTGCTGATCGTGGCGGGCGCGGCGATTCTCGCAACGATCCTGGCGCTTTGGCCGACCGAAAAGCTGCGCGTGGCCGACCGTGGCCTGCGTGAGGGGCTGCTCTATGGTCTGATCGGCGAGGGCATGGCCCCCGCGCGGCGGCTCTGATGGCCGAGGGCGACAAGGGCGCGCGCACGCTCAAGACGCGGGTGAAAACCGCGAAGGGCCGCAAGATCAGCTCCACGCTGTGGCTCGCGCGCCAGCTCAACGACCCGTATGTGCAGCGCGCCAAGCGCGAGGGCTATCGCGCCCGCGCGGCCTACAAGCTGATCGAGATCGACGAGAAGCGCCGCTTTCTGGTGCCCGGCGCCCGCGTGGTCGATCTGGGCTGCGCGCCGGGCGGCTGGCTTCAGGTCGCGGTCAAGCGGGTCAACGCGCTGGGCGAGAAGCAGGGCAAGGCGCGCGGCACGGTGCTGGGGGTGGACATCCAGCCGGTCGAGCCGGTGGCGGGCGCGACCATCCTGCTGCTGGATTTTCTGGACGAGGACGCCGACGCCCAGGTGAAGGCCGCGCTCGGCGGCCCGGCGGACGTGGTGCTGTCGGACATGGCGGCCTCGGCCAGCGGCCACCGCGCCACCGACCACCTCAAGATCATGGCGCTGTGCGAGGCGGCGGCGCATTTCGCCTTCGACGTGCTGACGCCCGGCGGCGCCTTTGTCGCCAAGGTGTTGCAGGGCGGGGCGGAGAACACCATCCTTGCGCTGCTCAAGCAACGCTTCACCAGCGTCGCCCATGTCAAACCCCCCGCCAGCCGCAAGGACAGCGCCGAGATGTATGTGGTCGCCACCGGGTTCCGGCCGGCGCCGGACCGCGAGGGCGAGGCCGCTATCAGCTGAGGTCGCCGACCCGGCTGCTGGCCCGCGACAGCCGTCGCGCCAGCATGCGCGCGATATAGGCGTTCAAGTCGCGCGCAAGCGCCGGGTCCGCTTCGGACAGCGCCGCGTAGCGTTCGGCGGTGAGCCTTCGCACGACGCTGTCGCGGGCCGCGACGATCGACGCGCTGCGCGCCGCGCCGGTCAGCAGCCCGATCTCTCCGACCAGCGCGCCGGGCAGGAAAACGGCGATGTTGACCTCGTCTCCGCCCGGCGTCCGGCGCGACGCCTGGAGGCGGCCCTCGAGCAGGATCAGCAGAAAGTCGGACGGCTCGCCCTCGTGAAAGATCGTGCCGCCTGCGGAAACGGTTTCGGGCGCCTCCAGCCACGCGTCGGCGATCAAGGCGACCGGGCGCAAAAGATCTTCCGGCGTGTCGTCGCGAGGCGCATCGGCTGGCGGCGGGGCGTCGGCCTCCTCCTCGATGGCGAGAATAGCGTCATCGAACGTCGCATGGCGCGCCGCATGATCGAACAGACGCATGATGGCGAACCGGCGAAGCAGCGACGGCCGCGCGCCGACCAGCATGATCCGCATGCCCTGCGCCGCCGCCAGCGACTCGATTCGCCGCAGGGCGAAGGCGCCCGACGCGTCAACGCCCGCTACCCGGCCCATCTGAAGGACCAGCGTTTCGGGCGGGTCGCGTTGCGCGGCGATGGCGTCGCG
>Ga0210024_1003949_pt1 | contig 11905 bp, 12 predicted proteins | sample CryGeymeta201525_FD_183988 | JGI IMG/M metagenome (GOLD analysis project Ga0210024, IMG submission 183988) | Groundwater microbial communities from Crystal Geyser aquifers in Utah, USA - Crystal Geyser metaG 2015-25 (SPAdes) (version 2) | ecosystem: Environmental > Aquatic > Deep subsurface >... | reverse complement strand
CAGGAAATAGGTTGTCTAATTGTAATTTATTTATAGATTTCGCATTCATTTGGGCCAAACTATATTCTCAAAACCCCAGTCAAGGAGTTTTTTTGCTTCGTCGGCTGAGGCAGTTGCAGAATCAACATAAGTACTTAATACAATTGCAATTAAGGTGTGGTTTTCACGTTCGGCGGCGCCGACAAGTGAATGACTAGCAGCATAGGTAAAACCAGTTTTTACCCCGATTGCTCCTAGATACTGATAAGTTGTTATCAATCTATTTGAATTTTCCAATCGGTGGAAAATTGTCCCGGTCGTGTTTTTAGCTACGTACTCAGGCATTTTAATAATTTGGCGAAATGTCGGGTTTTTTAGGGCATAACGGGTTATAATCTCTAGATCATAAGCTGTTGAGTAACCGGCATCGTTTAATCCAGCTGGGTCCTCAAAGTGAGTGTTATCCAAGCGAAGCTCTCCGACTTTTTGATTCATTTTTTCAACAAATGGAGCAATGTCATTATTTCCGGATTTGTCCATAAATACAGCAATTGCATAGGCAGCATCATTACCGGATTTGATAAGTAAGCAATTCAAAAGTTCAGAAACAGTAATCTGCTCACCAGCACGCAGATTCACCAAAGTTGGTGTTTGCTGTGTTGCTGCAGCTGGGACAGTTACTACATCGGAAAGATTATAATTCTCCAACACAATTATTGCCGTCATTATTTTGGTTATCGAAGCAATCGGAATTCGTTGGTCAGAGTCTTTTGAGAGCAGAACTTCCCCGGTATCTAAATCTGCAAGTAAATATTGTCGGACGTTGATGTAGGCCTTTGGTGCTCCCGAGCGAATTTCTGGAAGATTTCGCAAAGTTGGGGTAGTTATTGTTTGATTCTCGGCTTTAGCAGAAGATAACTCCTCGCTACCATAAAAATTTGCTAGGCGTTGATCAATTCTGCCGGCTGAAAGATTAAAAAAGGCCAAACTATAAACAACAGATAAAATAATTAAAGGTTTAGTTATCATAGAGAATTATATTACTCATTTGTTTGAGTATCAGCGCTTTTTATTGCTTTGCCTTTGGCTTCAGGCGCAAGCTGTATATGAACATCTTTAAGTTGTTGTTCGGAAACAGTCGAAGGCGCTCCCATTAAAGGATCGCGAGCGTCCCCAGTCTTTGGGAATGCCATAGCTTCTCTAATCACTTCTTCTTCACAGAGAATTGTAACTATTCTGTCAAGGCCCGGTGCAATTCCGCCGTGCGGTGGCGCGCCGTATTCGAAGGCACGAAGCATATGCCCAAATCTTCGTTTTTTCTCCTCAGGCGGAACACCCAAGAGAGTAAATATTTTATCCTGTATATCACGTTTGTGAATTCTGATTGAGCCCCCGGCAATTTCAAAGCCGTTGAGAACTAGATCATATGAATATGCGCGAACTTCTTCTGGCTTGGTGTCAAGTTTGTCCAAATCCTCAACTCGTGGCATAGTAAATGGATGATGAGAGGACACTAGCTTTTTTTCCGAAGGAGAATATTTAAATAATGGAGCATCAATAATCCAGGTAAAGGCTAGCTCATTTTTGTCCTTTTTATTCTTCCTTAAATCAGGCTTATCGGTTTTGTATTTTTCCATTGCTTCGCGATAGGTGATACGAGGGAAAGGCTTGGCAGTGACTTTCTTCTCCGGCGTGATTTTTTTGACCATCTTTATCATTAAATCTTCAGTGAGCGAAAGAATATCTTCTTGCTCAACGAAGCTCATCTCTAGATCAAGCTGAGTAAACTCTGGCTGCCTGTCGCCTCTTTGGTCTTCATCGCGAAAACAGCGGGCAATCTGAAAGTAGCGCTCAATACCAGCAATCATCAAGAGTTGTTTAAACTGCTGAGGACTTTGAGGCAGAACATAAAACTGCCCTGGATAAAGACGGGAGGGAACAATATATTCTCTGGCGCCTTCTGGCGTTGATTTTGTCAAATACGGAGTCTCAATTTCTCTAAATTCTTTCTCGTAGAGATATTCCCGGATAAATTTCACAATTTCATGACGCAAGGTAATATTTTTGTTCATCCTATCACTGCGCAGATCTAGATAACGGTATTCTAGACGCAAATCCTCATCAACGCGCGAAGTGTCTTTGTCAATCTCAAAAGGCGGGGTTTTTGCTTCATTTAATACTTCAATCTTTGAAGCAGCCAATTCGACTGTACCAGAAACTATATTAGTATTTATCATATTTTCCGGTCTTTTTTGAACTGTGCCAGTAACTGAGACAACCCACTCTGGCCGCAACTCATTAGCAGATTTGTAAGCCCCTGAGTCAGGCCCGATAACAACTTGTAGCAGCCCTGAGCGATCACGAAGATCAAGAAAAATTATCTTTCCATGGTCTCGTCTGGCATGAACCCAACCAGAAACTAGAACTTCTTTTCCAACCAACGCGATTGTTTCGGCAGATAAAATTCTTTTCATATTATTTCCTTAGTTTTGCTTTATATTTCTTTTCGATCGCTGAAATAATCTCCTTAATAATAGCGTTTACCTCGCTATCTTTTAGTGTCCTATCCTGTGCTTGAAGAAATATGTGAAAGGCAATATTCTTTTTGCCTTTACCAAATTTATCCGATGCGAACTCATCAAATACTTCTACCCGATTTACAAGGTCAGATATTTTGTAAATCTCAACCGCAACTTTATCCACTGAAATATTTTGCCCAACGATAAACGCCAAATCTCGAGTCACAGATGGGAATTTCGAGATCGGACGATAGGTAATCTCTTTTTTGCTGATTTTAAGGCCAAGATCAGAAGTCTTGCCATGCCTGGCGCCCGCCTGCCGGACGGGCAGGGCAGACAGGTATTTTGAATCTTTGGCAAGATGTTCCAAATCAATTTCCGCAATCTCAACAAAGGGTTTTCTGATTTTTATAGTTTTTAGATCTGCACTTTCGAATCTCTGGATTTTTATTTTTGCCTGCCTGTCGCCTGCCTGTCCGGTAGGCAGGGCAGACACGGCCGGTGCCATTCCAATTCTAGCGCAGAACTGACCCGTAACTCCCGAAAGTGAACTCACTCTCTTGCCTGAAACCGCAATTGCTAAATTAGTTTTTTCTCGACTCCTAGTAAAGACATTGCCAATTTCAAAAATTAAGATATCATCAAAAGAGGAATTTTTCGCAATAGACTTAAGAATCCCAGGAACCAAGGAATTTCGCAGATATTTGTTTTCGGGCTGGATCGGATTTTTGACTTCAAGCAAATCTTTTTCTTTGTCAGCTAAAATAGAGAGATCAGAAGCAGAGAGAAATGAATAATTGTAGACCTCTGTGAACCCAAGGTCAACCAAAATGTCTTTAAGATATTCTTTAAAATAATAGAAGCTTTTATTTGGTTCTTTAGATTTTGGCAAGGGGATTTGTTTGATTTTTTCATAGCCATAAATTCTGCCGATTTCTTCAGCAATATCCTGCCAACATTCAATATCATGGCGCCAGCTTGGGACAATAAAATGACCATCCTCAATCAAAAAACCCAAGGATTTAAGAATGTGGTCAATCTCTTGATCTTTCAGATTTAATCCTATAAGATTATTAATCTTCTTATACTCGATTTCATCATCGTAAAGATGAAGTGCTACTTCTCCGGCTTTGACAATTCCAGAGTATAACTCGCCGCCAGCGGTTTCCTTCATTAGTTTACCGGCTTTATCAATTGCATATTGAATGCCGCCTGAGTCAATCCCTCGCTCAAAACGATAGCTAGCTTCGGTTGTAAGATTCAAAAGCTTTGATGCGCGCCTTATAACACGTGGATTAAATTCTGCTGCCTCAATTATGATATTTTTAGTCTCAGGAGTAATCTGGGAGTCAAAACCACCCATAATACCTGCAATGGCTAAAGGATGTTTCTCATCAGCAATAACTAAATTTTCTGAGCTGAGTTGTCGTTTCTCACCATCAAGGGTGGTGATTTTCTCTCGATTTTTCGCTCGACGAACAACAATTCTTTTGCCGGCGATTTTGTCGGCATCAAAAGCATGCAGGGGTTGTCCAAGATCAAGCATTATATAATTGGTGACATCAACAATATTGTTTATCGGCGTAGCGCCACAGGCGAGTAATCTATCCTGCAGCCACTTTGGTGATGGAGCAATCTTTACATTTGCCAGCATCCTAGCATAATATCGAGGGCAATCATTAGTATCTTCTATCTCAACCGTAAGACTTTCGACAATTCTTTTTAAAGACATCTTAAGATCAAGAGGCGGACGGCGTAAAGATTTACCAAGAATCGCTGCCAGCTCTCTAGCAATACCAATATGTGATAAGCAGTCTCCGCGATTCGGGGTAATTTCAAGATTAAAAACCGAGTCAGCTTTAAGATAATCAGCCAAAGCAATCCCTAGAGGAGCATTTTGATCGAGGATTTTTATTCCGGAGTGATCGTCTCCTAACCCTAATTCGAACTCGGAGCAAAGCATGCCAAAAGAGTTAATACCGCGAATTTCGACTTCCTTAATCTCCTTTCCGCCAACAGTTGCGCCAATTTTTGCTAATGAGACCTTCTGGCCAACAGCAATATTTGGAGCGCCACAAACAATTTCTAGCACTTCTTTGCCGTCAAAAACCTTTGCGATTTGCAATTTATCGGCGTTCGGATGCTTTTTAATTTTCTTGATTTCTACAACTACTACATCGCGATCAACAGTTAATGCAACACCCGCAACTTCTGTGCCAGTTAGAGTTAATTTAGAAACTAACTCATCGTCAGTGATCCGTCTAGGCTCGGTGCCTAGGCCGAGACTGAGATCCCAGTCAATAAAATCTTTGAGCCAACTTTTTAAAATTTTCATCATTGTAGTATAAACTCTCACTGATCCGCCTCGGCGATGCCGTAGGCGAGACGGGTTGTTTCTTATTTGTATCTTGCTATCTTGTATCTTGGAATTTTCCATCAGTGCTTATCTGCCTGCCCTTCGTAGCTTCAGCGAAGAATGGGTGATAATTGATCCCTGCCTGACGGCAGGCAGGTGTGATAGTTTTTGTTTCCTTATATCTAAAATTGTTTTAAAAATCGCAAATCCAAAGAATAAAATTGCCGGATATCGGAAATGTTATATTTAGCCATAACCAAGCGGTCAATTCCCAAGCCAAAAGCAAAACCAGAGTAATCTCTCGAATCAATTCCCATATTTTTTAAAACCTTCGGATGGACCATACCGGATCCAAGTATCTCAAACCATTTGCCCTGAAATTTAATGTCAACATCCATACCAGGTTCGACAAATGGATAATGATGTGGACGATAGCGCAATTCAATATTTTTGCCATACATTTTTTGCAAAAAATTACTCAGGGTCCAGAAAAGATGCCCGACCTTAACATCCCTGTCAATATACAGGCCCTCGAGCTGATAAAAAGTCGTTTCGTGTTTAGCATCTGTCGCTTCGTTGCGGAAGCAGCGGCCGGGAATTACAATTTTTATTGGTGGTTTTCTCTCTTTTGCTGCCCTAACCTGGCCATTAGAAGTATGGGTTCGGAGTACTCGGCCATCAGTCAGCCAAAATGTATCTTGTTCATCTCGAGCTGGATGATCAGCCGCAACATTCAAAGCATCAAAATTATTCCACTCGGTATCAACTTCCGGACTTTCATAAACTTCAAAGCCCAGAGACTCAAATACACGTATTGTCTCGCGAAGAAATTGGCTGATTGGATGTAGACTACCTCTTGGTTTCATTTATGCTTTCTTGAATTTGCTGTGGCGAAAAAATAGCTCAAGGAGTAAGATGGCAATTGCCAAAGGAGCTCCGACCCAAAGATCGAGAATTCTCATTCCTTGGAGTAAAAGTAAAATAGTAATTATTAGAGAGAAAAGTGCGCCCTGTCGCACAGATGGCCAGAAGATATCTGATGAAGGATTAGCGAGAGTACGTGATTTTATAAAAAGTATGAGGAAAGTAATCACTCCGCATAGAGTCATAAATAGGGAGGCGTAAAATATAGTAAAAACTGAAAGGTCAGCCTTGAATGGATTATAATTAAAAATCATCAAAACAAAACTAGCCAAAGCGAAAATAGTTATGGCCGCAGTAAAAAACAACTTAGTTTTCATTTTGCTCATATTTTAACTCATAATATCAAAAAATAATCACTTTGTGAAGTTGACAAAAGCGATTATTTTTGCTTAGTTATATTTAGGCTGCAGCAGATATCAAAAGCAAAAAGAGGTGAAGGAGGATGAGTGAACCGTCCGTTGATCCGGATCAGTATGTGCTAGTTGCCATGGTAAGCTGCGTAAAAGTTCATCGCAAGCCTTTGTGGCATGGAACGATCAATATTGCTCTGACGCCAGAAGATGCCTCTGCGGATCCTGCGTCCAGGGATCATATTGTGATCAAGGTCGCCCTGGGTCGCGGTGGCTACCATTACAGACCAAGCATGAGAAGTATGTTCGATGTCAAATATCGTCCGGTGACCGACAAAGACAGAGCGGATTTGGGGGAATGGCTTGATGCTAAGCTGGATGAAGACGCCCAAGAATCGTCGCGGTCAAAGGGAAAGATCTCCCTGACATCACCTCCCACGTTCTTCTTCTGCCAGGCCTGTGAGTGCATGTATGAGGATGAACTGCCGGAGATTTGCGGTGAATGCGGAGCTGATCCAGCTACCGGCACCATCCCGGATAGCCATCGACAGAGCTGTCCAGCCTGCGGACATAAGCAATGCGATGCCTGCGGCCCACGGAATCGAAAGCAAAAGTACTGCTGCATCTGCCGTGCTGCAGGGCAAGAAGTCCTGCTAGTCAGCGCAGGTGAGTTTTCCCCGAGTAGTGCCTGAGCGTTCGCTGAAGTTTATGGCGAGCGCTCGTTTTTGTCCAAAATCTTCTCAATTTTCTCGACTGACTCTTGCATCTCATCCCGAATAAATTGGAGTCTGGGCATTTTGCGTAAATATAGTTTCTCCGCTAATATTTTTCGATATTCGCCGGCCCGAGCAGACAATTCATCATAAATTGATTTGTGATTAGAGCTAACACTCAAATAGATTTTTGATTCGGATAAATCAGGGTTCGTATGAATAAAATTGATAGTAATAATTTCTCCGGGGAAATCAGCTAAAAATATCATTGAGAGCTGCTGGCTTATGAGTTCGTTAATTTTTTCAATTCGATAAGTCATATGTAGTATAAACTCTCACTGATTCTTATAAAGTTACAAGAAACAAGATACCCCTCGGCTTCGCTCAGGGCGAGCAAGAAACCCGCCTGCGCCGAGGCTTCGGCGGGCAGGCAAACAAATTCCAATATTCAAATTCGAAATTCCAAATATTTGGATCTTCTAATTTGGTTATCCGCCTCGGCGAGCCGTAGGCGAGACGGGTTGTTTCTTATTTGTATCTTGCTATCTTGTATCTTGGAATTTTCCATCGGTGCCTATCTGCCTGCCCTTCGTAGCTTCAGCGAAGAATGGGTGGCAATATATCCCTGCCTGACGGCAGGCAGGTGTGGTAGTTTTTACTTCAATTTAATCCTATTCCACCAATTTAATCTTCTCTCGGGTGATTTGCGGATTGAGAAAATGATAAATTTTATTAACTGCCCAGTAGATAATAGTGGCGACAAAAGCCGTTAACAGGGCATCAGCAAGAATGATTGAAAGATTATAAAATGAAAACTTCAGTAAAACTGCTAGTTTGACTAGATCTGCAATAACTACTGCCAGAAAAAACAACGGGAATGAAAAAAGTGTTCCCGGTCGGATAATTATTCGTAGCCTTGAAAGAAGAACAAAAATCACTATGACGATAAAGTCTGGTAAAAGAAAATAGACCGCTGGGATCTGGGAAAAAATGGCGGAAAAAATCGCAAAGATAAGCAAAAAAACACTCGCCTCTCGGAGAGAGCCGAAAAATAAAAATATCAGGAGCACTATTATGTCGAGCTCAACAAGACCAGCAAAAATTTTGACAGTCGGGAGAAAAGTTGACTGGAGTAAAGCTGATAAAATCGCTAAAAATACAGCAACGACCCACATTTAAACCCCGCTGACAATAAACAAACTTTCAAGCTTGAAAAAATTAATCGGTGACTTAACTTCGATAGCCTTAAAGATGTCGGATTTGGCAGAAATCTCCTTGCCAGCCTTACCGATGAGTATTCCTTTCGGCAACTTTCCACCAAGACCGGAGGTAATAATGTTCTCTCCCCCTGCAATCGGAGTGTCAAGCGGAATGTTCTCTAATGTCATACCAGAAATCCCTCCTTTTAGTATCCCGGTGGTTCTTGAATTTTCAAGCATAACTTGAATTATCGAGTCTTTGCTGGTGATTAACAAGACTCGGGAGCTCTCTCCCCAGACTTCATCAATTTTGCCAACCAAAACCCCTAGTGAAATGACAGCTATGCCTTGGGTGATACCATCATTTGAACCCTTATCCACAACTATTGTGTCGTAGAAATTAGTTGGATCAAGGCCAACAACATTAGTTGGAACTAGTTTCATCTCCGGATGGGCCTCCTTATATTCTAGCTGTTTCCTGAGCTCATTATTTTCGATCTCCAACTCAGTCAGTCTGGCGCTATCAACTTTGGCTCGAACTAGATCTTCTGTCAGACGCTGATTATCCTTGCGCAGGTTGCCAATTTCAGAGATGACGGAGAAAGTACTAGTAATTTTTCGACCAGCCGAAACCAGTACTCTTGAGACTGGCGTAGTAATGGCCAAAATAAAATCAGAGCTTTTGCGGCTTATCGCAGAAGGGATAATAAAAATGACAATTACTGCAATCGCAACAACCAGCCAAATTAATAAACTCCTCCGCTTCATAAAATGCTATCTCCTAAATCTATTTGGCACCAGGACATCCGACAGAAGATCAATATCCTCAAGCACAATTCCTGTGCCTCTAACAACCGCTGTCAAGGGATCATCAGCAATATGGACAATGGTTTTTGTTTCCAGAGCAATTAACTTATCAAGCCCGCGCAAAAGCGCTCCGCCGCCGGCTATGACAATACCACGATCCATGATGTCAGCCAAAAGTTCTGGTGGTGACTCTTCCATTGTGACTTTGATAGCATCAATTATTGTCTCGACCGATTTGGCAATCGCTTCCCGAATCTGCTCACTATTGACAACAATTTCTTTCGGCAGTCCAGTAACTAAGTCTCGACCACGCATTGGAGCTTCGAGTTTATCTTTTAGAGGAATCGCCGCGCCGACATTAATTTTAATCTCCTCGGCCGTCCTCTCGCCTAAAAGCAGATTAAATTTCTCTCGGGTATACTGGATAATGTCAGTGTTCATTTCATCACCAGCGATACGTAATGAGCGCGAGGAGACAATACCGCCAAGAGAAATTATTGCTACCTCAGTTGTCCCACCGCCGATATCAACAATCATATTGCCAGATGGATCTTGAACCGGCAAACGGGCGCCGATTGCGGCGGCGATCGGCTCCTCAATCAGGAAAATTTCTCGCGCACCAGCAGCTGTCGCCCCTTCTTCAACCGCCCGACGTTCAACTTCCGTCACCCCGTAAGGTATGCCAATCACCACCCGCGGATGTGGAAAGAGTGAAAATTTTTCTCGGTGAACTTTATCAAAAAAATATTTCAGCATTTGCTCAGTAATCTCAAAATCTGAAATCACTCCATCAACCAGCGGCCGAATAGCAACAATATGTGAAGGAGTTCGGCCAACCATTCTTTTTGCTTCCTCGCCGATGGCTAAAATCTCTTTGGTTTTTTTATTGATCGCGACCACTGACGGCTCGGTGATGACAATACCTTTGCCGCGAACATAAACCAAAGAATTGGCCGTGCCGAGGTCAACGCCAATGTCATGTGAAAGACGATTAAAAATAAACGAAAGCGGATTTTTCATTAACGCTATTATTACTAAAATGATAGAAAAATTCCAGCAACCCCTCTGGAATTTATCCTACAACTAACACTAGTGCAATACCAACAAAAAATCAAACCTTGAGCGCAGCTGAAAGGGCTGATTTTTTGTTGAAACACTATTTGCTGAATTGGAAGGTAGAAAGAATGTTCTTTAGTTCCTTCGAATCAATATCCTTTAGATCTAATGGTGTCTCGAGCCCCAAGTAGTTACTAACAAAAACTTTATCATTTTTCTCCCCCAATTTTATTCCCACACTTGCACTTGATATACCTCCTGTTGTCCCAGATTCATTCCACTCTTTTTCATAAGCACTTTTTTTGTAGACCGATATCGCTATTAGGCAAGCGTAGCCCTTGGGATCAGATGGCCTGCCATCTATACTCGGCAAACATAACCGAAACTCGTCTTCTGCGTTTCCCGATAGAAAATCATTAGTACCTTCCTGATTGAATACCTTATAGTTTTTCCACTTATCGTTTAAAATCAAACTAAATCCATACTTGTCATTTGTGTAGGTTTTCCAACTTGCGGTTTCATCGGTTGTCGGAGTCGTTGTAGAAGTCGAAGATGATGTACTCGCAGATTTTAGATCGGATATCTGTTTACTCAAATCATCAATTTGTGACTGCAGTTTGGTTTTTTCATCAGTGGCTTTTTTGCTCATATACCACCAGCCACCGCCACCAACAATTCCGGCTGTGACAACCACCGTGATAAAAATTTTCCAAAATGTGCTCATTTGCTCCTCTTTTATGAACTAAATTTTTTAATCATTTCTTTTTTTATGCATATCATTTTCGAGCAATTGGCTTTCATCATCCGACTGATTGTTTTATCAAACCCGACATAAATGATTTTTTTGCCTTCGGCTCTAGCTTCCAAAATTGCTGGCAAAATATCAGTATCTGATGAAATTATATAACATTTTCGATATTTATTCTTTATAGCACCAATTGAAATATCCAGGGCAATTTGAACATCGACTCCCTTTTCGTGAAAACTGAGCTTAGAATAGAGCATGAAACCTTTTTTTATGGCGATACTTTGTTTTTCGAGATTATAGAACAGAGCTTGCTGATTAGCATAAAGTTTAAAAGATTTATCGTGGTGTTTCTTTTGGACAATTTCACCAACGCAATACTCAATCTCTATATTTTTGCTTCCGGCAATTTCTTCGGCCAACGCCCGATAACTAAAATCAGTCAAATGGGTACGTGGAGACAGCCTTTTTGCCCCATGATAAAAATTACTGCCATCAAAAATAACCAGATCTTTCTTCATAGTTCTATTATACTCCAGCCAGCCGAAAATATAAAACCCTCGGATCCTTTGACAGAGCCGAGGGGTGTTTAGCTAAGTTAACTACAATTGTAGTGTATCATACAGATAAATTTGTTGTCAATAGCTTCGTTTTTGCTCAGGGTTGATTTTTATCTGCGTTTATTCAGCAAAATTAAAATAGTTTTTCCTTATTAACTCCGTGCTTTATCTGTGTAATAAATCCCTGCCTGTCGGCAGACAGGGATGGGCACGGATTGGAAAGTTTTATCCGTGAAAATCCGTGTAAATTATCCGTGTAAGAATCTCCGCTATAACTACTTTTGATAAAATTCAAGAAATATTTCTTCTAAAGTTGCATGAGAAATTTCAATATCTTTGATCGGGTAATCGGTTAATTTTTTCAACACCGGATTGATATCGCCTTTGACATCGAGCAAAAATCCATCACCGATTTCATCAATCCGCTGAATTTCCGCCATTCTTATCTCCTCTTTTGTAACTTTAGTCGCAAAATCAATGCTGATCGTATGCATCCGCTTCTCTTTGAGCCCTTTTATATCCTCGACAGCGATCATCTTTCCAGCTTTGATAATTCCGACTCGATTACAAATTCGATCAACTTCGGATAAATTGTGGGAGGAGATGAAAATTGTTGTTCCTTTTTTTTGATAGTCCTTCAAAAGTTGATGGACCGAGTTTTGCAACAGCGGGTCAAGTGAAACGGTCGGCTCGTCAA
>Ga0210024_1003945_pt1 | contig 11917 bp, 5 predicted proteins | sample CryGeymeta201525_FD_183988 | JGI IMG/M metagenome (GOLD analysis project Ga0210024, IMG submission 183988) | Groundwater microbial communities from Crystal Geyser aquifers in Utah, USA - Crystal Geyser metaG 2015-25 (SPAdes) (version 2) | ecosystem: Environmental > Aquatic > Deep subsurface >... | reverse complement strand
TTTTTGGTGTCTTCCAACACTTATTTTCCTTTTATTGTGACTAAAGCCACGATTTTTCGGATTTTAGTGGAAATAATGGCTTTGCTCTGGGTGTTAATGATGGTTAAAGGTGAAACCAAGTTGTTTGGAAGTCGGACTTCCAAATTCTTTGGAAGTCCGACTTCCTTAACTAAGGCCCTTTTAATTTACGCTTTAATTATTTTAATTTCCGCTTTTTTGGGCGTGAATTTCTATTGGAGTTTCTTTTCTGGCAATGAAAGAATGGAAGGAGTATTTGGCATCTGGCATTTTATTTTGTTTTTCCTAATTATTTCGAGTGTTTTTGATTTTGAAGATTTTAAAAAAATCCTGAAAACCGAAGTAGGAATTAGTGTTTTTTATGGATTAGTGGCCTTATTAATTTATAAAGGAATGAGGGTTGGAGTTGTTTCTGCCACGCCAAGATTATCTGGTTTTACTGGTAATCCTTCTTATTTAGGAATTTATTTTATTTTTAATTCGCTTTTGGCTTTGTATTTTTACTTAGAAAGTTTATTACCACTATGGCGAGCGAATGTTATTGCGAGGAATGAGATCCCTCGCTCTCACTCGGGACAAGCTCCACAATCTAAAAGATTGCCACCCGCCACGCTTCGCTCGCGGCTAAAGGCTTCATCGCCTGAAGGCTCGCTCGCAATGACAATAAAGAATCTCTTTCCTCGTAATGACAGCGTGTGGTGGCTATTAATTTTTATCTTTGAAGCCTCATTGATTTTTATTAGCGGTACCAGAGGAGGCATGATTGGTTTTAGCCTCGGCATTTTCTATTTAATGGGCTTTTTGATTCTCTCTAAGAAAGCCAAAGATTATTCTTTATTAAAAAAATTCTCCCTTTTTGTTTTACTGACTGGTCTAATTTTTATTGCTGCTGTTTTTTCTTTGAAAAATACCTCTTTTGTTAAAAATAACTTTGCTTTAGAGAGATTAACTTCAATTTCTTTAAAAGACCCAACTGGCATGGCAAGAATTTTATCTGCTCAAACTGCTTTTAAGAGTTTTAAAGAGAAACCATTTTTGGGTTGGGGACCGGAAAATTATGAACCAGCTTATCTGAAAAACTTTAACCCCGAAGTAGTAAAAGTGTTGCCGGGAGATTTTTATTTTGACCGAGCGCATAATAAACCCATGGAAGTTTTAGCCACCACTGGTATTGTTGGTTTAATCTCTTATCTTTTCATTTTTGTGGCTGCTTTTGGGATTTTAGAAAAAACCAAGAAAAAAGAGGAACAATTTTTCACGGCTTTGGTTTTTGAAGCCATTTTAATTGGCTATTTTGTCCAGAATGTTTTTATTTTTGACTTTCACGAAAGCTATTTAATGTTTTTCTTAGTGTTAGGGTTTATTGCTTCGCTTAACACTAATGTCATTCCCATGAAAATGGGAATCTCAGATTCCCGCTTGCGCGGGAATGACAATATAAGCAGAAACGGCGGAGGTACGAAAGATTTTGTTCCAGAATTAACCAAAGGCTTTATTTTGATTGTCTCTTTTTGTCTGATTTTTTATTCTTTATCTCAATTTGTCATTAAGCCTTATGCTATCAGTAAAAATATTATTACCACTATTAAGGCTTTAACAAAAAAAGATTATGAAAATGCTTTTCAATTATATAAAAAGAATCTTTATTCGGCTGGTCGATTTGAAAATATGAGAAAAGATACTGTTCTTGGCGTAGAAAATGCTTTTGCTAATTATGTAACGCCTTCAGAAAGTCTAAAACCATTTATGGATGATTTAATTTCAGAGACTGAACAATTGATTCAAAAAGAACCGTGGAATTATCGGTTAGTAATGAATAAGGTCCAATTACAATTAAATGAATCAATGTGGGATAAAGAGAAGATTGAAGAAGCGGAACAAACAGCCCAAGAATTAGTGAAAATAGCTCCTTATTTTCCCCAGACCCACTTATTACTTTCTAAAATATATTTTTTGGAGAATGATTTAGAAAAAGCCAAAGAAGAAGCGGAAAAAGTGATTTCTCTTTATCCCCAAGAGCCAACCGCTTATTATATTTTAGGCTTATATTATTCCAATAAAAAAGATGATGAAAACACTAATAAATATTTTGTTCAAGCAGCAAGATATGGCTATCTTTTTAAAGATAAAAATACAATTTTACAAATTGCCAATCTTTTAGCCCAAGAAAAAGATTACGAGACAATAGCAAAATTATATCTTCAGGCAATTAATTTAGATCCTAAAGACGCGGAAATGTATGTTCATTTGGCTGCTGCTTATGGTAAGATGCAGAATAAAGAAAAAGCTATTGAATATGCCAAAAAAGCAGCTGAATTAAATCCTGATTTCAAACAAGCGAGTGAAAACTTCATTCAATTAATTGAAAAAGGAGAATGGGATAAAATACCGGATTAAGCATGAAGCAAGTTTTATTTAAAAAAGGAAAAGTAGTGATTGAAGAAGTGCCAGCTCCTAGTGGTGGTACTAACACTGTTTTAGTAGAAAATTTATATTCCTTGATTTCTTCAGGCACTGAGATGTCCAGTTTAACTTTTTCTAAGCAACCTTTACCTCTCAAGGTCCTGAAATACCCGACTAAATTAGCTAAAGGTTTGCGTTTAATTAAAGAGCATGGCATTTTTGAAGCTTATAAAATCGTCACTGGCATGTTAGAAGCTGGAGTGACACCAGGTTATAGTTCTTGTGGCAGAGTGATTAAGATAGGAGCCAATATCAAAGATATTAAAGAAGGAGATTTAGTGGCTTGCGCTGGCTCTTACATTGCTTCTCACGCAGAGATTATTTCTGTACCTCGCAATTTAGTGGTAAAAATTCCTGAGGGAGTAAATTTAGAAGAAGCAGCTTCTAGCACTTTAGGTGCTATTGCTCTTCAAGGAGTCAGACAAGCAGATTTGCGGGTTGGTGAAAGCGCAGTGGTGATTGGTTTAGGCTTAGTAGGTCAAATAACCAGTCAAATTCTTTTAGCCAGTGGAGTAAAGGTGATGGGGATTGAAATCTCCAAAGCCAGAATAAAAAAAGCTCAAGAAAATGGTTTACAATTCGCTTTCCCTTTGACCAATAAAAATTTAATTAATGAAATTAATCGTTTAACTAATTTTCAAGGCGCTGATGCGACCATTATTACTGCTTCTGGCCCAGAAAATAATACTATTATCAATCAGGCGATGGGATTAACCCGCAAAAAAGGAAAGGTAATAGTGGTTGGTGATGTGGGCTTAAAAATAGAAAGATTGCCCTGGTTTGAAAAAGAGATTGATTTAAGGATTTCTTCTGCTTATGGTCCTGGCAGGGGAGATGAGAATTACGAAAATAAAGGGATTGATTATCCTTATGCTTATGTGCGTTGGACAGAAAATCGCAATCTTGAAGCCTACCTTGAACTTTTAAAAAATAAAAAAATTAATTTTCTTTCTTTGATTGAAGGCAAGTATCAATTAGAACAGGCTGATTTAGCTTATAAACTACTGAATTCCAAGAAAAAACCTTTGGCAGTTATTTTAGTCTATCCATCTTTGAATCTTGAGGAAAAAACTTTAACTGGCCTCGAATTACCCCAACCTCAAAAAATAGAAGGGAAAATAGAAGTTGGTATTATTGGCGTTGGTACTTTTGCTCAAGTCGTTCATTTGCCCAATCTGAATCGTTTGAAACATTATTATCATCTACGAGGAGTTTGTACTCATGACCCAGTCAAAGCTAAATATTTTGCTCAAAGGTACAGGGCAAACATCGCCACCACTGATTATAATGTTTTATTAAATGATCCCAAAATTAATTTAATTATCATCACTACTCGGCACAATCTTCACGCTCGGATGGTTATTGACGCCTTAAGAGCCGGCAAGAACGTTTTTGTGGAAAAACCCCTGTGTTTAACCGAAGAAGAATTAAAGGAAATTAGAGAAGTAGTGAAAAACCCAACCATTGGTTATTCACCGATGCTGGTTGTTGGTTTCAACCGTCGTTTTTCGCCATTTATTCAGAAAATTAAAGATAGTATTAAAGAACGTCACAGTCCTTTAGTTATAAATTATAGAATGAATGGTCCTTATTTCCCTCCGAGCCATTGGACCAATACCAGTGAAGGTGGAGGAAGGATTCTAGGTGATGCTTGTCATATATTTAACCTCTTTTGCTATTTAACTAATTCTTCAGCCTCAGAGATCAATGGTTTTGGTATTAATTCTTTAGATACTTTTTATTTGTCTACTGATAATTTTACTGCCTCGGTGAAATTTAAAGACGGCTCCATTGCTAATTTAATTTATACTACTGAGGGTTCAGAGAAATTACCAAAAGAGTACTTAGAACTTTATTCCGAAGGATCCACCTTAGTTCTAAATGATTTCAAAGAATTAATAGGTTATAATACTCAGATAAGAATGAAAACGATGAATTCCAAAAAAGGACATTTAGAAGAATTAGAGGAATTAGCTAAAGCCATGCATCAAAGGAGATGGCTGATTCCTTGGGAAGAAATCGAAGAAACTATGAAAATTAGTTTAGAAGTAGATAAGCAGGTAAGAGATAAAATGGGGGGTTGACCCCCACACCATAACAAGCTTTAGAATTATGTACTATGTATATATTCTCAAGAGTATTAGGGATAAGAAATTATATATAGGATATACTAATAATTTGCAAAGACGAATCAAAGAACATAATTCAAAATTAAATACTTCAACTAAATCCCGCACACCTTTCAAGCTTGTGTATTATGAAGCTTATCATAACCAACAAGATGCCACTAAGCGCGAATCCAATCTCAAACTCCGCGCTAAAGCATTAGCCCAGTTACTTAGAAGAATCCGAAATTCAGTGGCGTCTTAAGCTTGTTTGGTGTGGGGGTTGACACGCCTTTAAATATTCGTATAATGGATAGTGCTGCTGTCTGGAGGAGGATAGTAGCTTCGGTTACTAGACTCTAAAGGTCAGCAGTATTTTATTACTAATTTGACATTAATAAGATATTGTGCTATAATTAGAATATATAATATTCTAATTTCAAGGTTCTTGAGCGAAGCGAAAGGTTCTTATAATTAGGATACTTAAAAACCCATTAGTCTGTGGGCAAGCAAGCTAAACATTTTGTGGATGGCTTGATGGGATTCTTTTTCGATGGGTATTCTGGTTTCGACTGGAATATTTCTCGATTGAATCCTTAACCCCTCTTGATGAGGGAACTTTGCCTGCAGGCTAATGGGTTTTTTTATTAAAGTTCGCTCTTATTTTTTCGCCTTCACAGGGGAGGGGCATGTTACACCTCTCCCTTTTTATCCCGCACCTTTAGAAGATAAATGCCAATGGCATATATTGATGAAATCAATTTTCTAAAGGTGCGGGATTTATTATGGGTCTGCTAAAGCAGACCCTTTTTTGATCCCTCCCCTGAGGTCGGCTCAAAAACAAGAGCTCACTTTCTTAATTAATGAGCGAATTTTTTTGAGCGATATTATAGAATAAATTTTAAGAGTTTTAAGAGCGAAGAGATATATTACCTTGAGAAACGCTCAAGCGACGAGTGGGCAGGGTCCGAGCACTCAAAGCGTTGAGTGCTCGGGAATGAGGAGCTTGCGCGAGTCTAAAATCCTCGCTGGGGATTTTAGACGTTTTCGAAAGGCAATATATTCTCCGAGCAATTGTTATATATCTAAAACTCTTTTGATTTCATTCCAGGAAGTAATACCAAGGAGAACTTTAATCACTGCATCATCGATTAATTTTGGATACTTAGCTTTCTCCAAATCTTCTATTTGTTCAGGTCTGACAATTTCAAAAATCCCAGTTTGACCTAAATAACCAGTAAAATTGCATTGAGCGCAACCCTCACTAGTGTATATTTTATAAGGTGGTTGGAATTGTTTTTGGTATTCAGGATAAAGTTTTAAAGCTTTGTTAATAAACGGAGTCATTTCTGCTGGTGCTAGGATTTGTTTTTTGCAAGCAGGACATAAAACTCTCACTAATCTCTGGCTGATGATGACTCTAGTAGCTTTGATAATATCAGCCGAACTAATATTCAAGCTTTTTAAACGGGGGATGATTTCTAAACTATTGTTAGCATGAATAGTCGATAACACTAAATGACCAGTTAAAGAAGCTTGCCAGACCATTTCAGCAGTTTCCTTATCCCTAATTTCACCAATAAGAAAGATATTGGGATTTTGACGCAGTAAAGTTCTTAAAGCATTGGAAAAAGTATAACCTTTCTCTTCATTAATCTGAGTTTGATTGACTCCGGCTAAACGATATTCTATAGGATCCTCAATAGTGATGATTTTTACGTCAGGTTGATTCAATTTTTTTAATAAAGCAAAGAGAGTAGTGGTTTTTCCGGAAGAAGTAGGACCGCTGGCTAAGATTAAACCTACTTTATCCTGCAGGACTTTTTCCAAAATAGTTTGGCTCGAGGAAAGCAAACCAATTTTTTCTAAATCTAAAGCTTGGATTTCTTCGCCTAAAATTCTTAAACTAGCGCTTTCTCCATAACCAGCAGGAAGAATGGAAAGACGAATATCATAGGATTTTTCTTTTAAAATAACTCTAAATCTTCCTTCCTGGACCTTTTGAGTTTCTTCAGTATTCAAACCGCTGAGATTTTTTATTTCATTAATTAATCTTGGCGCTTCCCTAAGGTCAAAGGAAGCCATTTCATAGAGCACACCATCAATTCTTTCTCTAATTTTTATCTCTTTTTCTTCTGGTTCAAAATGTAAATCAGTAGCTCGAGACTTAATAGCTGCCGCGATTAAGAAACTAATTTGTTTGACAGTAGGTTTGTCTTTCAAGAACTCTGACCAATCCTGCTTTTTTAAAAGTAAGGGTTCCAGTTGTTTTTCTTCTTCCGGTTTAATATTTAAGCCTCGAAGAAGAGTTTGGCTAAATAAATCTTGATAATTTTTTTCCACATATTCAATATCGCCAGCCACTCGGAAAACTTCTTCTAAAGAAGTGATACCTTCAAGAGTTTTTAATAAGCCATCATGGAAAAGAGGTACCATGCCTTCGTCAATGGCAGTTTTTCTCATTTCATCTTCTTCAGTTCCACGAATAATTTCTTTGGAAATTTTTGGGGTGATAGGTAAAGTTTCGAAAAGACCAATTTGGCCCAGATAGCCTAACCAGTGACATTTTTCACAACCTTTGGCTTTATAAAGAAAGGAGATATCCTTAGGAATTTTAACGCCACTTTTTGGAGAAAGAATAGAAAAAGCTTCCATAATTTTTTCTTTTACTTCTTCAGTTGGTTCATATTTTTCTTTACAATGAGGGCATAAACGCCTGACTAATCTTTGAGCTATTATCACTCGTAAAGCTCCAGGTAATAATTTTCTCTCTGCTCCTAATTCTACTAAACGATTGATCGTAGCAGCCGCTTCATTCGTGTGTAAGGTAGAAAATACTAAATGACCGGTTAAGCTTGCTTGAAGGCTAGTTTTCACTGTTTCCTTATCTCGCATTTCGCCGATCATAATCACATCCGGATCTTGGCGAAGAATTGATTTTAGACCGTTTTCAAAATTGTAATCTTTAGAAACTTGGGTTTGGTTAATGCCTGGTAAGCGATATTCAATAGGGTCTTCAATGGTGATGATTTTTATACCTGCAGAGACTTTATTTTTGAGCAAAGCATAGAGAGTGGTAGTTTTGCCAGAACCAGTGGGGCCAGTGAGTAAAATCATACCATTGGGGCTAGAAATAACATCATTAATAATTTTTAATTCTTTTTCTTTCAAACCTAAATCTACCAGGCCAAAAGCCGTTCGTTTAGGATTTAATAGGCGGAAAACTAAAAACTCGCCCTTTGGTCCAGGCAAACTTGAGGCGCGGACATCAAAAAGATTATTGTTATTCTGGATAGTAAAACGACCATTTTGAGAAGCATTGGTGATATTTAATTTCAATCCTGAAAGAAGTTTTAATCTGGAGAGAATGGTCTGATATTTCTTTTTGTCTATTTCTGCTACTTCATACAGCACTCCATCCACTCGAAAACGAATCAAAGCTGTATCTTCTTGAGGTTCGAGATGAATATCAGAAGCATCAATGTTAAGAGCTGATTTGAGAATTAAAGAAACGAGAGCGGTGACTTCCTCTGAAGGATAATTTAAAAGTTCTTGATTGAGATTTGAAAATTCAATAAGTTTTGTTTGAGAAACATCAATAAAATTACTGATTTTTTCTAAACGGGTTTGAATAAAACGATAATAACCTAAAGCCCAATTCAGGCTTTCTTCAGTGACAACATAAATGACTACTTTATAACCCTTGCTTTTTAGCTCCTCGATAATCCTGATGGTTTCTGGATTTTCCGGATTAAGAACTGCTAATTTAACTAAATTGCCGATTTTTTCAAAAACCGCCAGATTGGCTTTTTTAGCTTTTTCTTCCGGAATCACTTCTAAAGCGCTCGGAGCAATATTTACTTTTCTTAAATTAAGATACAAAAGATTATGTTTTAGAGCCAAGTCTTCAGCTATTCTTTCCTTAGATTCTTGCCAAAGATTTTTAATTTTTTCTTCTCTTTTTTGAGTTAAATCATCCATAAAATTTATTATACCACTTAAATTTATTTTAGAAAAGTAAGAACCTGTTCGCTTCGCTCCAGAACCTTGTTTCTCCCTGTCCGTCCGGCAGGCGGGGCTTCGCTCGAAATAAGAACCTCTCGCTATCGCTCAGGAACCTTTTTTCTCGCTATCGCTCAAAATAGAAATTCGTGGTAAAATTAAATCAGATAAAATGAAAGTGAAAATTCTTAGCGAAAGCCCAGAGAAAACTCAAAAAATTGCTTCTTTCTTCATTAATGCCGTCTGGCAACAGAAAGACTCAAAGCGTACGCAGGCCTTGGTTATTTCCTTAGAAGGCAGTCTTGGCAGCGGGAAAACCGAATTTCTTAAAGGCATAGCCAAAGGGATAAAATTAAGAGAAAGAGTGTTTAGCCCGACCTTTTTAATTATGAAGAGATTTACTTTAAAGCATAAACCATTTAGATTTCTCTGGCATTTAGATTGTTATCGCCTGAAAAGAATTTCTGAAATGAAAGAATTAGATTTTCAAGAGATAATCAAAAATCCCCAAAATATTATTTTTATTGAGTGGGGAGACAAAATTAAACGTCTTCTTCCAAAGAATCACTGGCAGATAAAATTTACAATAAAAGGAGAAAATAAAAGATTACTGGAATTTTATGAAAAAATTCGTCATTATTGATACTTATGCTTTGGCTCATCGCTCTTACCATGCTCTTCCTCCTTTAGTTTCTCCGGAAGGCATTTTAGTGAACGGCGTTTATGGCTTTATGCTGGTTTTTTTAAAGATGCTTCAGGAATTAAAACCTGATTATTTAGTCGCGACTTTTGATTTAGCCCAACCTACCTTTCGCCACAAAGAATATAAAGAATATAAGGCTAAAAGAATCAAGGCTCCGGAAAATTTCTATGAACAGATAGGGATGATTAAAGAAATTCTCAAAATTTGGGGGATTCCTATCTTAGAGAAAGAAAGTTTCGAAGCAGATGATATTATCGGTACGATAGCTCAAAAATTCCAAAGGAAAGATCTGGAAATCATAATTTTAACGGGCGATTTGGACACTCTGCAATTAGTCAATGATAATATTCATGTCTATACCTTGCGAAAAGGATTACAAGATAGAGTTATTTATGATGTGGAGGCGATAAAAAAGAAATATGGTCTTTCACCAGTCCAATTAATTGATTACAAAGCTTTAAAAGGTGACCCTTCAGATAACGTAGTTGGAGTGCCCGGAGTAGGCGAAAAAACTGCTTTAAAATTAATTAAAGAATTTAATAATTTAGATAACCTTTACTTGGCTTTACAAAATCAAGCCCCAGAAATTGAAAATCTTAACAGTAAATTAAAAGAAAGGTTAATAAAAAATAAAGATCAGGCTTTTTTCAGCCGCCACTTAGTCGCTATTGAAAAAGGTGTTGATCTTAATTTTCAATTAGAAGAGAGCGCTTTTAAGCCACCTCCTGAAGAACAATTAACACCATTGCTCCAAAAACTGGGTTTTCAAAGCTTGATCAAGAGAATGTTTAATTTTTCTCAGAACCCAGTTGAAGAAAAACCGAAAATGGTGATTGAAAAAATTGAATCTCAAGATAAACTTAATCTTTTGCAAAAGAAAATTGAAAAGGCCTCAACCTTAGCTGTATTTTTAGATTACCAGGGTCATAAATATGGCGAGAGAAAAATTTTCGGTTTATATTTCATTTTGAACGGAGCGAAAAAAAAGGTTCTGCCGACCGAAGGAAGGCAGGTTCTTATTTTACCTACCAAAGAAATTTTTTATCTTCCCCAAAATCTTTTTAAAGAACTCAAGAGTTTAGTAACAGCTATGCAAAAGAAGTCCATCTTTACCCTGGGAGCTAAAGAAATAATTGAAGAAATCAAAGAATTGTCTCAATTAAATCTTGAAGATATAGCTATTTTAGCTTGGTTAATTGATTCAGAAAGAAAAAATTATAACTTAGAAAGTTTAACCAGATTTTTCTTCAAAGAAAAGACTCTTTCAGCTCCTGAGGATTATTTAGGGCAATTTTTAAATTTAGCCGAAGCTATTAAAATTAAAGTTTCCAGTTTAAGTTTAGATCATATTTGGGAAACGATAGAAAAACCTCTTCTTCCTATTTTAGCCCAAATGGAAATAAGCGGTATTTTTGTGAACAAACAAATACTAAAACATTTGCAGGAAGAAGCTGAAAAAGAAATAAAAGTTTTAGAAAACAAAATTTATCAATTAGCTCAAAAAACTTTTAATATTAATTCTTACCAACAACTGGCCGAAGTTTTATTTAAGGATTTGCAATTAGATGTTTCCACTCTCAAAAAAACCAGGACTGGTAAATTTTCTACTGATGTTTTTGAATTAACAAAAATAAAAGATAGCCACTCTATTATTCCTCTGATTATTGATTATCGTCAATTAGAAAAATTAAAAACAGCCTTTCTTGACCCTTTGCCTCAATTTATCAATGAAAAAACTCAGAGGATCCATACTATTTGGAAACAAACTGGTACAGCTACTGGTCGCCTTTCTTCTGAAGCGCCCAATCTTCAAAATATTCCTTCGAAAGGAGAATGGGGAAAAAAGATAAGAAAAGCCTTCGAAGCCGCTCCAGATTTTTCCTTTTTATCCTTAGATTATTCTCAAATTGAATTACGTATAGCTAGCCATCTTTCTTTAGATCCGAAAATGCTAGCAGCCTTTCAAGAAGATAAAGATATTCATACTTTGACTGCTAGCTTGATCAATAATATCGAAGAAGAAAAAGTGACTCCAGCCATGAGACAACTCGCTAAGATTTTAAATTTTGGCATTATTTATGGCATGGGCGCTAAAGCTTTGAGCGAAACTGCAGGCATTAGCCTCAAAGAAGCTCGAAAATTTAAAGAAGAATATTTTCATGATTTCTCAGGCTTAAAAAATTATTTAGAACATTCTTTAGAACAGGCCAAAAAATTGGGTTATGTAGAAACTCTTTTTGGCAGAAAAAGATTTTTGCCTTTAATTGGCTCTTTAGGCCAGATAGGCCGGCAAGAAGAGAGAATAGCTATGAATATGCCCATTCAAGGACTGGCAGCCGATATTATCAAACTCTCCATGATTAAAATCTCAGATTTCATTAAAAGCCAAAACCTTGATGACGAAGTGAGGCTCATATTACAAATTCATGACGAATTGATATTAGAGGTAAAATCTGCGATAATAAAAGAAATAGCTCCTCAATTAAAAGTAATCATGGAACAAGTTATGGATTGGGAAGTTCCGCTTAAAGCTGAAATAACTATTGGCAAAAATTGGGGAGAATTAGAATAAGAACCTGCCTCACTTCATTCGGCAGAACCTTGTTTCTCGCTGCGCTCGAAATGA
>Ga0210024_1003941_pt1 | contig 11925 bp, 12 predicted proteins | sample CryGeymeta201525_FD_183988 | JGI IMG/M metagenome (GOLD analysis project Ga0210024, IMG submission 183988) | Groundwater microbial communities from Crystal Geyser aquifers in Utah, USA - Crystal Geyser metaG 2015-25 (SPAdes) (version 2) | ecosystem: Environmental > Aquatic > Deep subsurface >... | reverse complement strand
CGAACACCCAGCGCATGGTGAACACGGTGGGCCCTGCGTCCAGCGCCGCGCCGCCTGCGACAACCTCGCGCATCTTGCCGCCGGGCGCGGCGCCGCGCTCCAGCACCGTGACCGACACGCCGCGCGCCGCCAGCGTCGCCGCCGCCGACAGCCCGCCCACCCCGGCGCCGATCACCACCGCGCGCGTCTCGCGCATCTCCGCCCGTCCCCTCTCGCGCCACAGCCGCAGGCGCTTTCGCGCCACAGCCGCAGGCGCTTTCGCGCCATGGCCTCAGGCGCCTTCGCGCCGTTGACTTTGGCGTCGTCTGTGTCCAGTCTGGTTGACAGTAACAACGACAGGCGAATGCGACAACGCCTTGCAGGGAGTGCGGCGATGGATACCGGAACCCGCATCGAGAACGCGCTTGAAGCCGCCGTGCGCCGCGCCGAGGGCGCGGGCGCGCCGCCAAGGCTGGCCGCCGCGATCCGCCACGGGGTGTTTCCCGGCGGCGGGCGGGTGCGGCCCCGGCTGCTGCTGGCGGTGGCGCAGGCCTGCGGCGACCCCAACCCGTCGCTCAGCGACGCGGCGGCGGCGGCGCTGGAGATGCTGCACTGCGCCTCGCTGGTGCATGACGACATGCCCTGTTTCGACGACGCCGCCACCCGGCGCGGCCTGCCCTCGGTCCATGCCGCGCATGGCGAGGCGCTGGCGCTGCTGGCGGGCGACGCGCTGATCGTGGCGGCGTTCGAGGCGCTGGCCCGCGCCGCCCCCGCCGATCCGCAGGCCGCCGCCGCGCTGACGCTGGTGGTCGCCCGCGCGGTGGGGATGCCGAACGGCATCACGGCGGGGCAGGGGTGGGAGAGCGAGGCGGAGATCGACTACGCCGCCTATCACCGCGCCAAGACCGGCGCGCTGTTCGTCGCCGCCGCGACCGCCGGCGCGGTGTCGGCGGGCGCGGACCCCGGCCCGTGGCGCGCGCTGGGGCAGCGGCTGGGCGCGGCCTATCAGGTGGCCGACGATCTGGCCGACGCGGTGGGCGCGGCGCAGGACATCGGCAAGCCCTGCGGTCAGGACGCCGCCCACGCCCGCCCCTCGGCGGTGACGGCGCTGGGCGTCGCGGGCGCGGTGGAAAAGCTGAAAGGTCTGATCGGTGCGGCGGTCGCGGCGATTCCGCCCTGTCAGGGCGCCGACGACCTGCGCGATCTGGTGTTGTTGCAGGCGAAGCGGCTGGCGCCGAAAACCCTTGTCCGAAGCGTCGCTTGACCCGTCCGCCGCGCGCGGCGCCCTGTCGCTGCGCGACCGCTGGCGCGCGTTTCGCAACGCCCGGCTGGCCGACACGCGCTTTCAGCGCTGGGCGGCGAAATTCCCGCTGACGCGGCCCACGGCGCAGAAGAACGCCCGCGCGCTGTTCGACGTGACGGCGGGGTTCGTCTATAGCCAGATCCTGTTCGCCTGCGTGAAACTAAAGCTGTTCCAAATGCTTGAGGACGGCCCGCTGCCGCTGGCGACGCTGGCCGCGCGGCTTGATCTGGCGCCCGACGCAGCGGAGCGGCTGGCGCGCGCGGCGGCGACGCTGGGGCTGACCGAGCGCTGCGACGACGGACGCTGGACGCTGGGCACGCTGGGCGCCGCGATGCTGGGCGCGCCGGGCGTGGCCGAGATGGTCGAGCATCACGCCGCGCTCTACGCCGATCTGGCCGACCCGGTGGCCTTGCTGCGCGCGCGCGGCGGGCGCATCGGCGACTACTGGGCCTATTCGCGCAACGCCGCCGCAGGCGCGCTGACGCCCGAGAAGGTGGCCGACTATTCCGCGCTGATGGCCGCCAGTCAGGCGACCTTCGTCGAGGACGTGATCGACGCCTGGCCGTTCGCGCGCCACCGCCGCCTTCTCGATGTCGGCGGTGGCGAGGGGCAGTTCCTGACCGCGCTGGCGCCGCACGCCCCGGCGCTGGAGCTGGCGGTGTTCGACCTGCCCGCCGTCGCCGAGCGGGCGCAGGCGCGATTCGCGGCCGCCGGGCTGGCGCGCGCGCAGGCGTTCGGCGGCGACTTCTTCAACGACGCGCTGCCGGGCGGGTGCGACCTGATCTCGCTGATCCGGGTCTGCTTCGACCATGACGATGCGCCTGCGCTGAAATTGCTGAAGAACGTGCGCGCCGCCACGCCTGCGGGCGGCGCCGTGCTGGTGGCCGAGACCATGGCCGGGACGCCGGGCGCCGAGCCGGTCGGCGACGCCTATTTCGGCTTCTACCTGCTGGCGATGGGATCGGGGCGGCCGCGCACGGCGGCGGAGCTGACCGCGCTGCTGCATGAGGCCGGATTCGCCTCGGTGCGCGAGGCGCGCAGCGCCCGGCCGATGCTGGCGCGGGTGCTGGTCGCGCGCCCCTGATGGCGCCAAAGACTGACAGTTTGGGTGTAAACATAGCTTGACATATGTCGCGGTGAATTTACGATGAGAGACAACAAGCAGGGCGGGCGCGCGCCAGCGCCGCGACGACCCTGAAGGAGGAGACTGCGATGCACACGGACGCCATTGTGATGGAGAAGCCGCAGAGCCTGTCGCTCGCATCCATCGCGCTGGACGCGCCGGTGGATGGCGACGTGGTGGTGGAGATCGACTTCAGCGGCGTCAGCACCGGCACCGAGCGGCTGCTGTGGTCGGGCCGGATGCCGAATTTCCCCGGCATGGGCTATCCGCTGGTGCCCGGCTACGAATCGGTCGGGCGGGTGGTCGAGGCGCGCTCCGGTTCGGGCCTCAGCGTCGGCGACACGGTGTTCGCGCCCGGCGCGCGCTGTTTCGGGCCGGTGCGCGGGCTGTTCGGTGGCGCGGCGCGCACGCTGGTGCTGCCCGGCGCCCGCGCGATCCCGATCATGGCGGATCTGGGCGAGGCGGGCGTGCTGATGGCGCTGGCCGCCACCGCGCGCCACGCCATCGCGGGCGGCGAAAGCCCCGACCTGATCATCGGCCACGGCGTGCTGGGCCGCCTGATCGCGCGGCTGACCATCGCCGCCGGGGCCGAGCCGCCGACGGTGTGGGAGACCAACCCGGCGCGGCGCGGCGGCGAGCAGGGCTACGCCGTGATCGACCCCGAGACCGACGACCGCCGCGACTATCGCGCCGTCTATGACGCCAGCGGCGCCGCTGGCCTTCTCGACACGCTGATCGGCAGGCTGGGCAAGGGCGGCGAGGTGGTGCTGGCGGGGTTCTACGAAGCGCCGCTGAGCTTCACTTTCCCGCCCGCCTTCATGCGCGAGGCGCGCATCCGCATCGCCGCCGAGTGGCAGCCCCGCGACCTGAGCGCCACCCGCGCGCTGATCGAGGAGGGGTTTCTCTCGCTCGACGGCCTGATCACCCACCACGCCGCGCCCTCGGACGCCGAGAGCGCCTATCGCACGGCGTTCGGAGACCCCGACTGCCTCAAGATGATTCTCGACTGGAGGGCTGCCGCGTGACCCCTGCCGACGGAACCCCGAGCCTGGCCGAGATGGTCGATGCGCTGCGCAACGAGGCGGCGCAGGAGCCTGACGCGCCGGCGACGACCGAGCCGACCAAGAAGACCCAGATCATCGCGATCTACGGCAAGGGCGGCATCGGCAAGAGCTTCACCCTGTCCAACCTCAGCTACATGATGGCGCAGCAGGGCAAGCGCGTGCTGCTGATCGGCTGCGACCCGAAATCCGACACCACCTCGCTGCTGTTCGGCGGCAAGGCCTGCCCCACCATCATCGAGACCTCCTCGCGCAAGAAGCTGGCGGGCGAGGAAGTGCGCATCGAGGATGTGTGCTTCAAGCGCGACGGCGTGTTCGCCATGGAGCTGGGCGGGCCGGAGGTCGGGCGCGGCTGCGGCGGGCGCGGCATCATCCACGGCTTTGAGCTGCTGGAGAAGCTGGGCTTTCATGAGTGGGACTTCGACTATGTCCTGCTCGACTTTCTGGGCGACGTGGTCTGCGGCGGCTTCGGCCTGCCGATCGCGCGCGACATGGCGCAGAAGGTGATCGTGGTCGGCTCCAACGACCTGCAATCGCTCTATGTCGCCAACAACGTCTGCTCGGCGGTGGAGTATTTCCGCAAGATGGGCGGCAGCGTCGGCGTCGCGGGCCTCGTCATCAACAAGGACGACGGCACCGGCGAGGCGGCGGCCTTCGCCGAGGCGGTGGGCATCCCGATCCTGTCGGCGATCCCGGCCAACGACGACATCCGCAAGAAGTCGGCGAATTACGAGATCATCGGGCGGCCCGGCACGGAATGGGCCTCGGTGTTCGAGGAACTGGCGCTGAACGTGGCCGATGCGCCCCCGGTGCGCCCGACGCCGCTGACCCAGGACGGGCTGCTGGGGCTGTTCAGCCCCGAGGAGACCGGCGGCGCCGTCACGCTGCAGCCCGCCAGTCAGGCCGACATGCGCGGCGTGGACTTCGTCGTGAAGCCCTCCCTCGAAATCATCTACGACCAGGTGTGAGCGGCATGGACGACATGCGCACCCCATCCTCCGGCGCCGAGGCGGTTTATGACGCCGCCAGCGCCGCCCCGCTGAACAACGAGACGCGCGAGATGCGCGCCGCCGCCGCCGATATGGGCGCCGAGGCCGACGCCATGCGCGGCGACGCCGAGGCGATGAGCGCGGCGCTGCGCGGCGGCGGCTGTCACGCGGGCGCCGACACGCTGAACGCCGCCGCGCGGGCGGCGGGCAAGTCCGAGGTGCTGGACCGCTACGCCGCCGATTATCCCACGGGGCCGCACGACAAGCCGCAGAGCATGTGTCCCGCTTTCGGCAGCTTGCGCGTGGGCTTGCGGATGCGGCGCACGGCGAGCGTTCTGTGCGGCTCGGCCTGCTGCGTCTATGGGCTGACCTTCACCTCGCATTTCTACGGCGCCAAGCGGACCGTGGGCTATGTGCCGTTCAACTCCGAGACGCTGGTCACAGGCAAGCTGTTCGAGGATGTGCGCGAAGCGGTGCAGCAACTGGCCGACCCCGACCTCTACGACGCCGTGGTGGTGACCAACCTGTGTGTGCCGACCGCGTCGGGCGTGCCGCTGCAAATGCTGCCCAAGGAAATCAACGGCGTGCGCATCGTCGGCATCGACGTGCCCGGCTTCGGCGTGCCGACCCACGCCGAAGCCAAGGACGTGCTGGCCGGGGCGATGCTCAACTACGCCCGTCGCGAGGCCGCCGCAGGCCCGGTGCAGGCGCCGCGCACCCGCGCCGACAAGCCCACCGTGACGCTGCTGGGCGAGATGTTTCCCGCCGACCCGATGGGCATCGGCATGATGCTGGAGCCGATGGGGCTGGCGGCGGGGCCGGTGGTGCCGACGCGCGAGTGGCGCGAGCTCTACGCCGCGCTCGACTGCGCCGTGGTCGCCGCGATCCACCCGTTCTACACCGCCTCGGTCCGCGAGTTCGAGGCGGCGGGGCGCAGGGTGATCGGCTCGGCGCCGGTGGGCCGCGACGGAACCGCCGCCTGGCTCGACGCGGTGGGCGCCGCCTGCGGCGTGGCGCAAGGACTGACCGACGCCGCCAAGAACCGCATCCTGCCCGCCATCGAGGGCGCGCTTGCGGCGGCGCCGATCAGGGGCCGGATCACCGTTTCGGGCTATGAGGGCTCGGAACTGCTGGTCGCCCGCCTGCTGATCGAGAGCGGCGCGGAGGTGCCTTACGTCGGCTCCGCCTGTCCGCGCACGAAATGGTCCGACCCTGATCGCGAATGGCTGGAGGCGAGGGGGTGCCGGGTGCGGTTCCGCGCCTCGCTGGAGCAGGACATCGCGGCGGTCGAGGAATTCGCCCCCGATCTGGCCATCGGCACCACGCCGGTGGTGCAGCACGCCAAGGAGGCGTCGCGCCCCGGCCTCTACTTCACCAACCTCATCTCCGCCCGCCCGCTGATGGGGCCTGCGGGCGCCGGGTCGCTGGCGACGGTGGTCAACGCCGCGCTGGGCAATCAGGCGCGCTTTGACCGCATGAGCGCGTTCTTCGAGGGCGTCGGGACGGGTCATGCCACCGGCGTCTGGGAGGACACCCCGCAGGACCGCCCCGAGTTCAAGGCGAAATACGCCCGCAAGGTCGCCAAGCTGCGCGCTTCCGAGGAGGCGGTGGGATCATGACGCGCGCTTTGAAAGCCCTCACCCCGACCCTCTGCCACAGGGAGAGGGGGCGCGCGCATCGCGACCTGCGCCCGGCCTCGCGGTGTTGCGCCTGTCCCGCCGTTTGCGCCCGCTCTCCCGCCCGGCGGGAGAGGGTCGGGGTGAGGGTTTTCGGGGCCGCGCCATGCTGATCCTGGATCACGACCGCGCGGGCGGCTATTGGGGGTCGGTCTACGCCTTCGCCGCGATCAAGGGGCTGCAGGTGATCATCGACGGCCCGGTGGGCTGCGAGAACCTGCCGGTCACCTCCGTGCTGCACTACACCGACGCGCTGCCGCCGCACGAGTTGCCGATCTGCGTGACCGGCCTAGGCGAGGAAGAACTCGGCCAGCACGGCACCGAAGGCGCGATGAAGCGCGCCTGGGCGACGCTCGACCCCGATCTGCCCTCGGTGGTCGTGACCGGCTCGATCGCCGAGATGATCGGCGGCGGCGTCACGCCGCAGGGCACCAACATCAAGCGCTTCCTGCCGCGCACCATCGACGAGGACCAGTGGGAGAGCGCCAATCGCGCGATGACCTGGCTCTGGACCGAGTTCGGCGCCAAGAAGGTGCCGCCGGTGAAGCCGCGCAAGGTCGGCGACAAGCCGAAGGTCAACATCGTCGGCCCGATCTACGGCACGTTCAACATGCCCAGCGACCTGGCCGAGATCCGCCGCCTGATCGAGGGGATCGGCGCCGAGGTCAACATGGTGTTCCCGCTCGGCAGCCATCTGGCCGACGTGCCCAAGCTGGCGCTGGCGGAGGTCAACGTCTGCCTCTACCGCGAGTTCGGGCGGCAGTTGTGCGAGACGCTGGAGCGGCCCTATCTGCAGGCGCCGATCGGCATCGAGAGCACCACGCTGTTCCTGCGCAAGCTGGGCGAGCTGACCGGGCTGGACCCCGAGCCGTTCATCGAGCGCGAAAAGCACACCACCATCAAGCCGGTGTGGGATCTGTGGCGGTCGGTGACGCAGGATTTCTTCGGCACCGCCAGCTTCGGCATCGTCGCGACCGAGACCTACGCGCGCGGCGTGCGCAACTTTCTGGAAAACGACATGGGCCTGCCCTGCGTCTTCGCCTTCCAGCGCAGCGCCGGGGTCAAGCCCGACAACGCCGCCATCCGCGCCGCGATCAAGGCCAGTCCGCCGCTGGTGCTGTTCGGCAGCTACAACGAGCGGATGTATTCGGCGGAAGCGGGCGGGCGGAGCATGTATATCCCCGCCTCGTTCCCCGGCGCGATCATCCGCCGCCACACCGGCACGCCGTTCATGGGCTATTCCGGGGCGACTTATCTGATTCAGGAGGTGTGCAACGCGCTGTTCGATGCGCTGTTCGCCATCCTGCCGCTGGGGACCGAGCTTGACCGCGTGGACCCCACACCCACCCGCGGTCGCGAAGAGCTGCCCTGGGAGCCGGAGGCGAAAGCCGCCTTCGACAGGATCGTCGAGACCCATCCCGTGCTCACCCGCATCTCCGCCGCGAAAGCCTTGCGCGACGCGGCGGAGCGGGCCGCGCGGACGCGGGGCGAGACGCGCGTGACCGTGGCGCGGGTGACCGCGCTTGAGGACCAACCGGCCTGACGAGGGCCGCAGCAGAGGAGAGCCGCCATGGCTGACATCGCGAGACCGCACCACACCGAGCTGCGCCAGCGCGACCGGCTCGAATTCCGCGTCCTTCTGGGGGCGCTGTTCACCCTTTTCCTGGCGCTGGCGCTGGTCGGGCGGCTGCTGCCGCAGGCCTGGCGGCCGCTGCGCTCCACGGGAAAATCGGTGATCGGCGAGGCCCGCGAGGCCGCCAACACCCTCGCGCCGTTCGCGTTCATGCGCTGAGCGGCGACGCAATTCGCCTGCGGACGCAAGTCCGTCGGCGATCCCTCGGCGGTGAACCGCCCAGGGGCCCTGCCGCGCGGGTGATGCGCGGCGTCGGCCCTAGTGGCCATTCAGTCGGAGGCTTTTCATGGCTGACGAACAAACGTCCTTGTCGGGACTGACCGACGCGGAGGCCCGCGAGCTTCACGAAATCTACATGAAGGGTTTCGTGCTGTTCACCGGCGTCGCGGTGGTCGCCCACTTCCTGGTGTGGCTGTGGCGCCCGTGGCTCGCGGGGCCGCAGGGCTTCACCGCGTCGCTGCAGGACGCTGCGTCCATGCTCACGATGCTGAGCTGAAGGGGAACGGAAAATGGAAAAGTTCTACAAGATCTGGCTCGTTTTCGATCCCCGCCGCGTGTTCGTGGCGCAGGCGGTGTTCCTGTTCTCGCTCGCGGTGCTGATCCACTTCGTGCTGCTGAGCACGGACCGGTTCAACTGGCTCGAAGGCAACCCGGTGGCGAGCCTCGACCCGGCGACGCTGGCGACCTTCGCTCAGACGCTGATCGGCTGAGCCGATACGCAAAGCTGCGGGCGGGGCCGCGCCCCGCCCGCCGCGACCCTGAAGCGGCGCCGTCTCCGTTCTGCGGAGGCGGCCTGCGGCCCTGAGCGACCGATCGGAGGAGAAACACATGGCCTTGCTCAGCTTTGAGAGAAAATACCGCGTCCGTGGCGGGACGTTGATCGGTGGCGACCTGTTCGATTTCTGGGTCGGGCCGCTCTACGTCGGCTTTTTCGGCGTCACGACGATCTTCTTCAGCATCGTCGGGGTGGGCCTGATCCTGTGGGGGGCCGCCATCGGCCACGACGGGGTTCAGACCTGGAACCCCTGGACGATCAACATCGCGCCGCCCGACATCAGCTACGGGCTGGCGTTCGCGCCGCTGCGCGACGGCGGCATCTGGCAGCTGGTGACGTTCTGCGCCATCGGGGCCTTCGTCAGCTGGGCGCTGCGCGAGGTCGAGATCTGCCGCAAGCTCGGCATGGGCTATCATGTGCCGGTCGCCTTTGGCGTGGCGATCTTCGCCTATGTGACGCTGGTGGTGATCCGGCCGTTCCTGCTGGGCGCCTGGGGATACGGCTTTCCCTACGGCATCTTCAGTCACCTCGACTGGGTGTCGAACGTCGGCTACCAGTATCTGCATTTCCACTACAACCCAGCGCACATGATCGCGGTCAGCTTCTTCTTCGTGACCGCCATCGCGCTGGGCTTTCACGGCTCGCTGGTGCTGTCCGCCGTCAACCCGCAAAAGGGCGAAGCGGTGAAGCAGGCCGAGCACGAGGACACGTTCTTCCGCGACTTCATCGGCTATTCGGTCGGCACGCTGGGCATCCACCGCGTCGGGCTGATCCTGGCGCTGAACGCCGGGTTCTGGAGCGCGGTCTGCATCGTGATCAGCGGCCCGCTCTGGACCAAGTCCTGGCCCGAGTGGTGGAACTGGTGGCTCGACCTGCCGATCTGGCCGGCCAACTTCTGATCGGGGACGGGAAAAATGGCAGAGTATCAGAACATATTCACCGCCGTGCAGGCGAGGGGGCCGCTGGAGATGGGCGCCCACTCGACCGACATGGAATACCGGGCGGGCAAGCCGTTCCTGTCGTGGCTGGTCGGCAAGATCGGCTACGCCCAGTTCGGCCCGATCCACCTCGGCTATATGGGGGTGCTGACCATCGTCAGCTTCACCCTGTGGCTCAACATCATCGGGCTGAACATGCTGGCCTCGGTCGGCTGGGATCCGATCGAGTTCATCCGGCAGCTGTTCTGGCTGTCGCTTGAGCCGCCCAACGCGAAATACGGCCTGTCGCTGTTCATTCCGCTCAACGAGGGCGGCTGGTATATGATCGCCAGCTTCTTCTTCCTGATCGGGCTGATCAGCTTCTGGATCCGGGTCTATCAGCGCGCGCTGGCGCTGGGCATGGGCACCCATGTCGCCTGGGGCATCGCGGCGGGGTTCTGGCTGATCCTGGTGCTGGGCCTGTTCCGGCCGATCGCCATGGGCAGCTGGGCCGAGATGGTGCCCTACGGCATTTTCCCGCACCTCGACTGGACCACGGCGTTCTCGTTGAAATACGGCAACCTGTTCTATAATCCCTTCCATGCGCTGTCGATCACCTTCCTCTACGGCTCGGCCCTGCTGTTCGCGATGCACGGCGGCACGATCCTTGCGGTCGGGCATCTGGGCGGCGAGCGCGAGATCGACCAGATCGTGGATCGCGGCACCGCCACCGAGCGCGCGGCGCTGTTCTGGCGCTGGACCATGGGGTTCAACGCCTCGATGGAGTCGATCCACCGCTGGGCGTGGTGGTTCGCCGTGCTGACCCCGATCACTGGCGGGATCGGCATCCTGCTCACCGGAACGGTGGTTGACAACTGGTATCTCTGGGCGGTCGAGCACAGCTACGCCCCGACCTATCCGCAGGTTTACGACCCGATCGCGGTCGATCCTGCCGCCATGGGAGGCAACTGATGAGCGAGGAAAATCCCGGCTTCTGGGAGCGGGCGACCAAGCAGCCCTTCATCGAGTGGTTCCCGACCAAGATCGTCGTGATCACCCTTGTCGGCTTCGTGATCGCCTTCGCCTATGGCCCGCTCGGCCTGCCGCTCAAATCCGAAAAGACCCAGGTCGGCTTTCGCGGCACGGGGATGGTGGAGCTGACCGAGCGCGGCGCTTACAAGGCGGTGCTCGCCTCGGTCGAGGCGATCCCGGAGAGCGACGAGCCGATCGAGTTCGTCGAGGGCGACCAGCTCGCCAGCGAGGTCTATGAGAACGTGCAGGTGCTGGGCCATATCAGCGCCGACAACTTCAACCGCGTGATGGCGGCGATCACCGAATGGGTGGCGCCCGAAGAGGGCTGCGCCTATTGCCACGGCGAGGACGGCAACTTCGCCAGCGACGACCTCTATACCAAGGTCGTGTCGCGCCGCATGATCCAGATGACGCAGACGGTCAATTCGCAGTGGCAGGACCACGTCAAGCAGACCGGCGTCACCTGCTACACCTGCCATCGCGGCCAGAACGTGCCGGGCGCGATCTGGTTCGACGAGACGCCGGTGCAGGCCGGGATGCTCGGCTGGCGCAACGGCCAGAACGTCTCCAGCCCGCGCGTCGCCAGCGCTTCGCTGCCCAGCGGCGTGTTCGAGAAATACCTGGTGGGCGACGCCAACATCCGGGTGATCTCGGGGCAGACGAACAGCGACGCCACCGGCATGAACATCAAGGACACCGAGCATACTTTCGGTCTGATGATCCACATGTCCACCAGCCTGGGCGTGAACTGCGCCAACTGCCACAACACCCGGTCGATGAACGTGTGGGAGCAGGGACCGCCGCAGCGCACCACCGCCTGGTATGGCATCCGTATGGTGCGTGAACTCAACAACGCCTATCTCAACCCGCTGCAGCCGGTCTATCCGCCGCATCGTCTCGGGCCGACCGGCGACGCGCCCAAGGCGAATTGCGCCACCTGTCACCGGGGCGTGAACAAGCCGCTGATGGGCACGCCGATGCTGGTGAACTATCCAGAGTTGGCCGCGCCGGCGCCGCAGCAGCAGGCGATGGCGAACTGACCTCCGCCAGCCTGTAGCGCCTGATCGGGCCGCCCCGGAGCATCCGGGGCGGCCATTTTCATTCGCGCCTCACGAAGTTGCCGATCCGGGGTGGCGCAAGAAATCTTCTTGCGCGCGCTTGCGCAATGATTAGTGTGCAGCGCAACATATCCGTGACGACTCAGACCCGGAGACCGCCATGACCGCGCGCGACAAACCCTGGCTGTTCCGCACCTATGCGGGCCATTCGACCGCGGAAAAGTCCAACGCGCTCTATCGCGGCAATCTGGCCAAGGGGCAGACCGGGCTTTCCGTCGCCTTCGACCTGCCGACCCAGACCGGCTATGACAGCGACCATGTGCTGGCGAGGGGCGAGGTCGGCAAGGTCGGCGTGCCGGTCTCGCATCTGGGCGACATG